>Ga0105239_10004949_pt1 | contig 15726 bp, 13 predicted proteins | sample KBSC44metaG_FD_92761 | JGI IMG/M metagenome (GOLD analysis project Ga0105239, IMG submission 92761) | Corn rhizosphere microbial communities from Kellogg Biological Station, Michigan, USA - KBS C4-4 metaG | ecosystem: Host-associated > Plants > Roots > Rhizosphere > Soil | place: Michigan, USA...
ACCACTATCTTTGAAGCCGGCAAGCTGCTCGCTAAAAACGCCGAGCGCCATCTTAAGAGCGCCGCGCAGATGTGCGCGCTGTTCGCCGATCTGCCCGAGGCCATCGCCAACACCCAGAACCTCGCGGCGCGCCTGCAATTCACGCTCGGCGACTTGGGCTACCAGTTCCCCGCGTATCCCGTGCCGCCCGGCGAGACCATGAATTCGTATCTGCGCCAGCTCGCCGATCGCGGCGCGCGCCATCGGTACCGTCCCTATTACGAAAAAGCCCAGCGCCAGATCGAGCGCGAGCTCGCCATGATCGAAAAGCTCGATCTGGCGGGCTATTTCCTGATCGTCTGGGACATCGTTCGTTTCTGCAAAGAGCAAGGACTACTAGTGCAGGGGCGCGGCTCGGCCGCCAACAGCGCCGTGTGTTACGCACTCGAAATCACCGCCGTCGATCCCGTCGGCATGGATCTGCTCTTCGAGCGCTTCCTGTCCGAAGAGCGCGGCGAGTGGCCCGATATCGATCTCGACCTCGCCAGCGGCGACGAACGCGAAAGCGCCATTCAATATGTCTACCAGCGCTACGGACAACTCGGCGCCGCCATGACCGCCAACGTCATCACCTACCGCGGCCGCTCCGCCGCGCGCGACATGGGCAAGGTGCTGGGCTTCGATGAAGAAACTCTCGGGCGCCTCGCGAAGGTGGTCCCGCACTGGGGATTCCATGACAAGTCCGACACCTCCGAGCATCAGTTCAACGAAGCCGGGGTCGATCTCCAGCAACCGCTGGTACAAAAATTTCTATCGCTCTATGAGCGCGTGCAGGATCTGCCGCGACACCTGGGACAGCACTCCGGCGGCATGGTGATCTGCCAGGGCCAGCTCGATTCCATCGTGCCCTTGCAGCCGGCGACCATGCCCGGCCGCTTCGTCGTGCAGTGGGATAAAGAGGATTGCGCCGACATGGGCATCGTCAAAGTGGACCTGCTCGGACTGGGCATGATGGCTGTGATGAAGGAATCCATCGGCCTGATTCGTGATCACTACGGCGAAGAAGTAGACCTGGCGCATTTGCCGCCCGATGACCCGCAGGTCTATGCCGCCTTGCAGAAAGCCGACACCATTGGCATGTTTCAGGTGGAGAGCCGCGCGCAGATGTCTTTTCTGCCTAGCTTGCGCCCCCAGCGGTTTTACGACATGGTGGTGCAGGTGGCCATCATACGCCCGGGGCCCATTGTCGGCAAAATGCTGCATCCGTACCTGCGCCGCCGCCAGAAACTCGAAGCCATCTCCTATCCGCATCCGGCGTTACAGCCCGTGCTGGAGCGAACCCTCGGTGTGCCTTTATTTCAAGAGCAGCTCCTGCGCATGGCCATGATTGTCGCCGGATTCAGCGGCGGCCAAGCCGAAGAATTGCGCCGCGCGATGGGATTCAAGCGCTCCGAAAAACGCATGCAGGAAATCGAAGGCAAACTGCGCGACGGCATGGCTCGCAACGGCATCGCTGTGGATGTTCAGGATCTGATCGTACGCTCCATCGGTTCTTTCGCGGCTTATGGTTTTCCGGAATCGCACGCCGCCAGCTTCGCACTGCTGGCCTACGCCAGCGCCTATTTGAAGTGCCATTACCTGGCCGCCTTCACCGCCGCCATGCTCAACAACCAGCCCATGGGCTTTTATCATCCGGCCACGCTGGTGAAGGATGCGCAGCGCCACGGCCTGCACTTCAAGCCCATCGACGTGATGCGTTCAGAATGGAACTGCACACTGGAAAGGGGCCAGCGGTCGGGGGCCAACGGCCAGTGGCTGGTCCGCCTGGGTTTCAACTATCTCAAAGGCCTGCGCCGCGATATTGCCGCGAGCATCATTGAGGAGCGAATACACACGCCGTTCGCCAGCATCCGTGATCTTGTCCGCCGCGTGCCCACGATCCGCAAGGAAGAATTGAACTCCCTGGCTCAGGCCGGAGCGCTGAACTTTATCCGCGCCGAGCCCAGCCACCGCCGTGAAGCTCTCTGGGATTCCGAACTCGCCGCGCGCCCCGTGGGCGAACTCCTCGAATCCACAACTGTCGAACCGGACTCGTCTCCACTCGCTCCCATGCAGCCCGAACAGCGTCTGTTCGCCGACTACACTTCCACCGGGCTCACAATCGGCATGCGTCCCATGCGCCTGCATCGTGAACACATGGATGACCTGGGCGTGATACCAGCCTCGTCGCTCGGCCGGATTCCCGATGGAGTGCTGGTCCGCATCGCGGGCAGCGTCATCTGCCGACAGCGCCCCGGCACCGCGAACGGCTTCCTCTTCGTGAGCCTGGAAGATGAAACCGGCATCGCCAACGCCATCATCCTGCCGGATCTGTTCACTGCCCAGCGCCTGACCATCGTTGAGGAGCCGTTTCTGCTGATCGAAGGCATCGTGCAAAACCAGCGCGGCTCAGTGTCGGTGAAAGCCTCGCGCGTCGAAGCTCTGCGCGTCGAAGCCGCGGCCGGTGTCTCGCACGACTTTCACTAATTCGGCCGCCTTCTCAAGATCGTGGAAGCCGGACTTTGTTGCACAACCCCAGGCAAGTTCGCACGGAACTTAGCGAATTCCGAGCCATCGATTGCATTCCCACCAGGGGGTTCGGGCTCCGCTTCTAAAGCTACTCGCAGTTTCAGCAAATCCTCCACGACGATCGCTTTCGACCACCGCTGATTTTCATAAGTGATCTTGGAAAACACATCCAGCATTGTGGAGGGATCGAAACCGGACGCCTTCATATAGCCGATCGCCCTCTTCGTCGCGAGCCCTTCCGACGAACGCGGGTTGCGCTGGACCGGAAGATACCCCGCTGCCAGCGCGCATTGTTGAAATTCTACCCCCGGCTTGGGGTTCGCATGGGCAAGCTCGTGGGACAGCAGCCCCGCTAGTTCGCCTTCGCTGGATACGCGTTCGAGCAAGCCTATGCTGAGATACAACCTGCGGTCCGGAACCAGAAATCCGTACCACTCCTTGCCCCACGTGATCCGAATCTCGTTGGGCTTTATACCGGCAGCCGCAGCAATCCGATCCTCGATGCGCTGCACATAATCACCTAGAAATTCCACAGGGGGATCTTTATGTTCGATATGACGGACGAATGGATCCAGTTGATCGGAGAGGCTTCCGCCGAGTTCCCATGTCTTGCTGACCTGCGATGTTGGGCTACTGGCAGGAGGTGATTGGCTGCTCGCAGGAAATGCGAGCCCGATGAGGCATACTGCACTGCCGGCGAAACTCATCCGGAAACGCATGTATTGGCACCGCTATGAAGAAGTCTAGCAGGGCGGAGACCTTTCATGAAGCCCTGCCCGGCTGCTAGCATCGTTTTGAATGGATGAAACGGAAGTGTTTGCCGCGGTGGGCGAGGAAGGCTTCGCCCGCTTGATCGCCGCCTTTTACAAGCAGGTCCCCGGCGACGATATTCTCGGCCCCATGTATCCCAAAGACGACCTGCACGGCGCGGAGCAGCGGCTGCGAGATTATTTGATCTACCGCTTCGGCGGTCCGCCAAGGTATATCGAGGAGCGCGGGCATCCCCGTCTGCGCATGCGCCATATTCCTTTCCCCGTGACCCAGGCCGCGCGCGACCGCTGGATGCTCCTCATGGACATTGCTCTCAAGCAAGCGGCTCTTCCGCCCGACGCCGAACACCACGTCCGCCATTTCTTCGAAGGCATGTCGACATTCATGATCAACCGCGCCGATCAAGGAGCGCAGCAGTAATGCCCAGCCTCGCCGGCAAAGTAGCCATCGTCACCGGGGCCAGCCGAGGCATAGGACGCGCCATCGCCACGCGTCTGGCGAAAGAGGGCGCGAAGACCGTCCTGTGCGCTCGCACCGCCGGCGCCCTCGACGCCGCTGTTAGCGAGATTGAATGCGACGGCGGCGCTGCCACTTCGGTGGCGCTCGATCTGCGCTTCCCTGAAAGCCCCGCCCGGCTTGCGGATTTCGCCGCGTGCCAGTTTGGCGGCATCGACATCGTGGTCAATAACGCGGGCGCTACCAAGCGCGACGCGTTTCTCCAACTCACTGACAACGATTGGCTCGATGGCTTCGCCCTTAAATTTTTCGGAGCAGTTCGCCTCACGCGCGCTGCTTGGCCGCATCTCAAAGCATCGCGCGGTTCGGTGATCAACATCTCAGGCGCAGGTGGACGCACACCAGGAGCGGAGTTCGCCATCGGCGGCTCGGTCAACGCCGCCATGCAATCGTTTACCAAAGCTATGGCGGAACTTGGGATCGCCGACGGTGTGCAGGTGAACGTCATCAACCCCGGATCGATCCGCACCGGACGCCTGCAGAAGCGCCTGGAAGCCCTCGCGGCCGAGAACGGCAGCGACCTCGCTGCGGCTGAGCGCAAAATGATCGCCGCCACTAAGACTACGCGCATCGGCGAGCCGGAAGATATCGCCGCACTGGTCGCGTTTATCGCCGGACCCGAAGGGCGATTCCTGCAAGGCTCGATGATCGACATGGACGGAGGCGCTACCAAGACCCTATGAATGAGTCTCAGTCAAATAAAGTCGCAGTCGTTACCGGAGCCGGCAGCGGCATCGGACGCGCCGTTGCGCTCGGTCTCAGAAAAGAAGGCTGGTCGGTCGCAATCGCCGGCCGCCGTGCCGAAGAACTGCGCAAGACGGCATCGATCTCCCGCGGAGATCCGGAAATGCTGGTGGTTCCCACCGATGTTGCACAGCCGGATGCGGTGCGCGCTCTCTTCGCGCGCGTCCAGGCGACGTTCGGCCGCCTCGACCTCTTGTTTAACAACGCCGGCACCGGCGCGCCCGCCATCCCGATGGAAGATCTGACCTACGAGCAATGGAACAACGTGGTGGCCGTCAACCTGACCGGCTGTTTCCTGTGCGCGCAGGAGGCCATCAAGATTATGAAGTCGCAGCAGCCCCGCGGCGGCCGCATCGTCAATAACGGTTCCATTTCCGCCCACGCGCCGCGTCCTTACACGGTGGCTTACACTGCCACCAAGCACGCGATCACGGGGCTTACGAAGTCGATTTCACTCGACTGCCGCACCTACGATATTGCCTGCGGGCAGATCGACATCGGCAACGCCGCCACGCCTATGACTGAGCGCATGGCCAGCGGGATCCTTCAGCCCTACGGCGCCGTTGTGCCCGAGCCGCGCCTCGACGTCCATCACGTGGTGGATGCGGTGCTTTACATGGCTCGCCTGCCGCTCGATGCTAATGTGCAATTCATGACGGTCATGGCGACCAAGATGCCGTTCATTGGCCGGGGCTAGCGCGGGGCGAGTACTTCAACGATCACGTAGGGGCCTGGTTCCGGCTGCTGGATTCCAAAGCGCCGCGCGGCCGCCAACGCTGTTTTTATGTCATCAACCAGGCAAAAATCGTTCACCGCAACGCTCTCCGCCATTCCGTTGCAGGAGAGCGGTGAGCAGCCAAAGCCCAGCATGCCCATCGACGTATTGCGTTCGACAACATCGTAACCAAGCCGTCGGCAGGGAGGCTGGGCGGAAGGCAAATCCGGCAAATCGCCGGGAAAAAGTTGATCCATCGTGACCGGTTTTTCGATTCCCGAGGTATCGAAGAGCAGCGGAAGTATGCCGTAAGCGTAGAGCTGGAAATCCGATTTCGATTCGTCAGGTACGCACGCCCAAGCCTCGGCTTCAGAGTTCCACAATGTAGCGCGATTGAAATCCCAACGGTCAACCCACTTATTGGGACGTTTCGAAAGGCACTCGCTCACACTGGCTAGATTGCGATCGCGGCCCGCAAATGGCGCCGTCAGGGAACGCTTCGCACAGTAACCGAGAAAAACGAAATCAGGCCGATCGCCCGCCACGTTAGCTCTTCAGCGCAGCCACCGTCTCCGTGGCCTTCTCCAGCATGAAACCGATTTCGCTGTTACAGCTCAGGAAGAGCATACCGCGATCGCGCCAGTACTGGACCAGCTTGAGAGAACGCATGTGTATACCCGGCGCGATTCCGTGCCTGATGCACGCATCGCGAATTTTCTCAATGGCCGCGACCAGCGTTGGATGCTCGAACTGGCCGGCGACACCCAGCGAAATCGAAAGATCCGCCGGACCGATCATCACCGCATCGATCTTGGGCACCGACAACAGCTCATCGATGCGCTCCAGCGCGGTCCTGGTTTCGATCTGCAGCACCACCATGGTGTTGGCATTCGAGTGCGCGATGATATCCGGCATGCCGACGGCCTCGTAGCCCACGTGGGTCGACTGCAGGCCGTATCCGCGCACGCCCTCCGGCGGGAAGCGCGTCCAGCTGATAGCCCTCTCCAGTAACTCGGGCGACTCCACGCGCGGAAACAGAACGCCCTGCGCGCCGCAATCGAGCGCCCGCGCCACCAGCGGATATTGCAAGTCGGCCACACGCACGATGGGGCACAGGCCGGCTTCGTTCGCCGCCCGTATCAAGTCTTGCAGGGTTTCGAGATCGAAGCCGCCGTGTTCGGAATCGAGGTAACTCCAGTCGAGTCCGGCCGCCGCCAGAATCCGCGGAACCTCCGGCGAGCGCAGCATTGAAGTGTTGCATCCGAATTGAGTCTTGCCCTCCTTGAGGGCCTGTTTTACGGTGTTAGTGCGCATGAACTAGATAGTATAGACGCGATGGTCGGGACACATGGGCTCGACCGCATCCGTTAGCCGGTCGATCAAGTCGAGACCATGTTGCGCCAGGAACGGCAGGATCGAGTAGAAGCGTTCCTGCGGATGGCGGTGCGGATAAAGCAGCGCGGCCAGGTGGCGCGTGTCAGCCAGTGCCCGCTCGTCGCGGCGCAAGGTTTCGCGCGCCGTCTTCTTCCCCAGCTTTTCCATCTGATATAAGATCTTCGCCCGGCTCTTGCCCGCCGCCGCGGCCAAGGTCGGATCGAACGCCACCAAATCAGCTTGCAGCCGTTCGACCTGCCGGGCGGTCTCCGCTGTCGCCGCCTCGATTGACCGGCCCACGGACTGCGGCACCAGCGCCGCTGCGATCCGCTCCTGCAGCCCGCCTTCGTGCGTCATCACTTGCGCCACCGTCATGTGATACCGCTCCAGCAATTTCCGCGAACGAGTGTCGAGGATGGTGAAGCCGCTGCGCGCCATGGCCACCGGCATTCGGCCCAACAACAATTGATAAGCGACCTGTGATTGCGCCAGGTAAGCCAACTCGCCGGGTCCACCGACATAGACGACGGTCGGCAGCAGATAATCCTGCCAGACCGGCCGTAGCAGTGCGTTCGGTGACACCAGTTCGGCGGATCCGGCCAGTTCGGCGTAATCGGTATCCTTGCGCCGCAGCGTCGCGCGCTCCCCTTTGTCGAGCAGAAAGAAGAGCGACGTCTTCGCGTCCACGTGGACTTGAGCGTGATAACCGGCGTCAGTCAATTCTTTGTTGCGCGCCAGGAATCCGGCTTTCAATTCCGGCGCCGCGCGCAGCGCCTGCGCCAGGAAGGGCGCCCCGATCTTACGCATCGCCGGGTCCAGCGGATCCAGATACAACAGGTCGAGTTTGGCGAGCAGAGCCTTGAGCAGCGCGCGGAATCCCGCGCCCATGGTGACTCGCGGACGGTATGCACGATCCACCAACCCCATCACGTCGTCGAGGAATGGCAGTCCCGCCAGGGCCGCACGCAGCTCGTTCAAGGGTGGCTGCGCGATAGGAATGCCGCCGACCGGTATCGGCTTCCCGGCGAACTCCGCGGACGTTTCCACGCGAACGGCGGTGGGCTCGTCCGCCGCGCCGAACACCCAGGCGTGATTCACTTCCGCGAAATCATGATCTTCGGTAGCGAGCCAAAATACGGGTACCGCCGGAATGCCGCGAGCAGTAAGTTGCCGGGCGACGTGCGCCGCGGCGATGGCTTTATAGATCGTGTACGCTGGACCCGAAAACAATCCCACCTGCTGCCCGGTCACCACCGCCACTGTTCCTGGCTGCGCCAAGAGTCTCAGCGAATCGCTATCGCCATTCTGCCCCTGCAGCGCTGCGACCATCGCCGCACGCCGGTCGTCCGGATATTGGATTTCGGCCGCCGCCCGCACGAAGGATTCCGGATCATAGGGATCGTGCTCATAAAACCGGGCGACCCGGTCGAAATGGTATGCGAAATCTGCAAACAGGCGGGAGGTCCCAGGCAGGTCAGTGTGGCGGATACAGGCGGGCTGCATGAATCTGTTAGATGCTTCGCACGCCCAAGAGTAGCAGATTTATTGCGCGTTATGCTGGTACAGGACCGCCTCAAAACCCATGGACGAACAAGAGTTTAAGAACCGAGCCGACCAGGCTCTGAATGACCTTTACCGGCGTCTTCTGGCCGCCAGTGAGCGCCACGATTTTGAAGCCGACTTCGGCGGCGGAGCGCTGGTGATTGAGTTCGAAGCGCCTCCCGCCAAGTTCGTCGTCAGCCCCAATGCGCCGGTCAGCCAGGTGTGGGTTTCCGCACAGATGAAGAGCTTCAAACTGGATTGGGATGCGGCGCGCAGCGCCTTCGTCGTCCCCGAATCCGGCGAGACGTTGGTGGCCCTGGTCGCCGGAGCGGTCGGGCGGCAACTGGGAGAAGATGTGAGTCTCTGAGGTGGCTGGCGTTTACATTTCGTACCCCTTCTGTGCGCAAAAATGCACCTACTGTAACTTCGCGTCGGGCGTGTTTCCACGCGAACTCGAAGACCGCTACCTCGGCGCGCTGCTTTCCGAGTTGCGAACGACCCAATGGCCGTGGACGCCCGAAACCGTCTATCTCGGCGGCGGCACTCCCAGCCAGATGGCGCCCGAGGCACTGGCTTCGATTCTAGCGGCGATTCCAGGAAGCCCCAACTCCGGGGCAACTTGGACCGAAGCAACCATGGAAGCCGCACCCGGCGGCATCAACGCCGAAAGGATCGCGGCCTGGCGCGATGCGGGCATTAATCGCGTGAGCCTCGGCGTCCAGTCATTCGTCCAAAAAGAGCTGGCGCGCACGGGCCGGCGTCACACGGCGGATATCGTCGAACAGGAAATCGCGCTGTTGCGTGCCGCAGGGATCGAGTCGATCAGTGTAGACTTGATCGCCGGGCTACCCGGTCAAACGGCTGCGAGCTGGAGCGGATCGCTCAATTGGATCGCGCGCCTGGAGGTGCCGCACGTGTCGGTCTACATGCTGGAAGTGGACGAGGACAGCCGCCTGGGGCGCGAGCTTCTGGTGCTGGGGTCGCGCTACGGCGCGGGCGACGTTCCCGGCGAAGACGCCATTGCCGATTTCTATGAGGCCGCGGTCGAACGCCTCGCCGGCCTGGGCCTGGAGCGTTACGAGATTTCCAACTTCGCCCGGCGCGGATTTGAATCGCGCCACAACCTGAAGTACTGGCGGCGCGAGCCCTACTTGGGCTTCGGCGCCGACGCCCACTCTTTCGACGGCACTCAGCGCTGGCAGAATCCGGAGGCCGCCGCCGATTATGTCGCCGCGCCCGCGGCTATTGAGCGGGTTGCGGCCGAGCCGTTTTCGGAGCAGTTCTTTCTGGGATTGCGCTTGCGGGAGGGAATCGAAAGCAGCTCGTTCCCATCCACGGCGGCAGACGTGGTCTCGCGGTTCGTGCGCGAAGGGCTGCTGGAACGCGCCGCTGGAAGAGTGAGGCTGACGCCGCGCGGCGTCCTGCTCTCCAACGAAGTGTTTGCCGAGTTTATTGAGCCGGCGGGATAACCGCCGCTTGGGTTGCTATGGGAGCCATCTGGAAATGTGCTGATGCTGTTTCCGGCCCGGCGCACCACCAGCGGGGCGATAGGCAAGCCGGCTGAGGACACGAACTGAACAGTTCCATTGATAGTTCCGCTGAGTGGAGCCAGCATGGAACTGGTCAGGCCGAAGAAGCTTCCGAAATCGATGCCGTAGACGCCGCCAGGAGTGACCTGCGCTCCATTCTGAGTTCCCGCCGCAAGCAGTGGAGTACTCTTTTGGGCGATCAGATTCCCGGCCTGATCGTACAACGACACGCTGACCGACTGCGCCTGAGGCGAGAGATTGGTCACAGCGAACAAAGAATCGTTGCAATTGATCGCCGCCGCCTGCCGCGAACCAGGGGAAAACGGCATACCGCTCGCACGTAAAACAGCCGTGGGCGAGGGTCGCGAGAACATATTTGCCGCAGGCCGGCGGCGTCGATGCCGAGAACTGCGCCGAAAGCATCGCGGGAAACGGCGCACATCGCAGTGACTGCCAAGCTGACGCGAATCCCATGCCAGCTTGTCGACGCAGCGCGCGGTGGTGATATCCTCAAATTTAGCCTCCGCGAATTAACCCCAGCGGTTTTTATGCGCCCCGAAACCTACTCCACACCGAGCGGCATCGCCGTCACGCGCACGATTTCCAACGTGTCGTACAGCCGCGGCCTGAAGTGGTTGCTCAAAAAGATGGACACCCAGCGCGGGATCTATCTGTCTTCGGGCTACGAGTTCCCCGGTCGCTATTCGCGCTGGGATGTGGGCGCGGTAGCTCCGCCGGTCGAGATCATCGCGCGCGGCCGCGACATCGTCATCCGGCCACTCAGCCCGCGCGGCCATGTGCTCACGCAGATTCTGGAGCCGGTGCTCGCGCCGCATCCGCATTGGGAGAGCTTCGTCAATGAAGATGGAGCGCTACGCGGCCACCTGAAACCGCTCCCCGGTTTGTTCTCCGAAGAAGAACGCAGCAAGCAGCCGTCGGCATTCTCGGTGGTGCGCGCCCTGCTCAAGGAGTTCCATCATCCGCTCTCGGCGCGATTGGCGTTGGTAGGCGCGTTCGGCTACGATCTGCTGCTGCAATTCGATCCCATCGCGCGCAAACTGCCGCGCCACGATGTCAAGGACTTGCACCTCTATTTCTGCGACGACATCTATTTCATGGACCGCAAGAAGGAGCGCATCGAACGCTACCAGTACGATTTCGCGCGCGGCGAAGCCACCACCCGCGGCCTGCCGCGCACTTCCGAAAAGTTGCGGCGCGCCAAAAAAGTCAAGCCCGGCCCCATCGTCAGCGATCACACGCCCGAAGAGTACATGGCCAAGGTCGAGACCGTGCGCGAAGGCATGCGCCAGGGCGATTATTACGAAGTGGTGCTGCGCCAGACGTTTCGCGCACCCTACTCCGGCAGCCCTTCGGAGTTGTTCGAAAAGATTCAGCACGCGAGCCCCAGCCCTTACGAATTTTTCCTGCAATTGGGCGAGGAACAACTGATCGGCGCATCGCCCGAGATGTTTGTGCGCATCGAAGGCCGCCGCATCGAGACCTGCCCCATCGCCGGAACTGCGCGGCGCACCGGCGATCCGCTGCGCGATGCCGAGAACATCCGCGAGTTGCTGAATTCAACCAAGGAAGAGTCGGAGCTGACCATGTGCACCGATGTCGACCGCAACGATAAGTCGCGCATCGCGGTTCCCGGTTCGGTGAAAGTGATCGGACGCAAGCTGATCGAATCCTACGCGGGCATTTTCCATACCGTCGATCACGTCGAAGCTACGCTCGCCGAAGGTTTCGATTCGCTGGATGCGTTTCTGTCTCACATGTGGGCCGTGACCATCATCGGCGCACCCAAGAAATGGGCCGCACAGGCCATCGAGAATCTGGAGAAAGAGCCGCGCGGCTGGTACGGCGGCGCGGTGGGCATGATCTCGATGGATGGCGATATCAACACCGGCATCACCATCCGCACGGTTCATCTGCGCGATGGCGTAGCCGACTATGGCGCCGGCGCCACGCTGCTCTACGATTCCGATCCCGCCAGCGAAGACCGCGAATGCGCCATGAAAGCCACCGGCTTTTTCCGCGCTTTGAATGCCGAGAAGAAGCCCGCTCTGGCCTACGCGCCGCGCGCCGAGGAAGGTTCGGGCATTCGTTTGCTGCTGGTCGATAACGAAGACTGCTTCATCCACACGCTCTCAAACTACGCGCGCCAGACCGGCGCCGAAGTGGTCACCTATCGTTCGGGCTTCCCGCTGGAGTTGATCGACAAACTGCAGCCGTCCTTGATACTGGTGTCGCCGGGTCCCGGCCGTCCCGCGGATTTCGGAGTGCCGGAACTGGTGCGCTACGCCGCCAAGCTCGAAATTTCGATCTTTGGAGTGTGCTTAGGGTTGCAGGGGATGGTGGAAGCCTTCGGTGGCGAACTGGGCGTCCTAGGATATCCCATGCATGGCAAGCCGTCGCTAGTGAAGAACCGCGGCGTGGGCGTGTTCGAAGGCCTGCCTGAGGAATTCCGCGTAGGCCGCTATCATTCGCTGTACGCTATCCGGGAGAAGCTCCCCGCCGTATTCGAGGTCACCGCCGAGACCGAAGACGGTGTGATCATGGGCGTGCGCCATCGCGAATTGCCGATGGAAGCAGTGCAGTTCCATCCCGAATCGATCCTGACGCTGGACGGAAACTGCGGCCTGAAGCTGATGGAAAACGTGGTGCGCGTGTTGGGTCGCGCGCGGGCTCGCGCCGGTGCCCGCTAGGCGTACTGGAGCATACGGGACTTGCCCTATTTGAGTACGCTCGGCCATAATAGAACCACGCATGGACTTGCAGCCGTCCGACATCGTCTTCCTGGCCGTGGTCCTCTGGCTCGCCATCGAGCTCAGCAGCGGCGGTGGCGGTGGCCGTCGCAAACGGGTTCCCGCAGCGTCCTAGTTTTCCCCCTGAAACACAGGCACTCCGATGGCTGAGGTCATCGTCATTGGCGGAGGCTTGGCCGGACTCGCCGCCGCTGCCGCGCTGGGCGGCGCCGGGCACTCGGTCAAAGTGCTGGAGTCGCGCCCGTTTCTGGGTGGCCGCGCCACCTCATACGAAGTCGGCAACGGCGAGGAAGCCGAGTTCATCGACAACTGCCAGCACATCCTGCTGCGCTGCTGCGTCAACCTGCTGGATTTCTATCGCCGCCTGGGAGTCGAGCGGGACATCGCTTTTTCGCGCGAGTTCACTTTTATTGAGCCGGGAGGACGGCGGAGCATGCTGCACTCCGGTATCTTGCCGCCGCCGGCGCATTTTGCGGGATCTTTCCTGAAGCTGAACTTTCTGAATTTCGGCGAGAAGCTGGCGGTGGCGCGCGCGATGCGGTCGATCCCAAAGGAATCCAAGCGCGGCGATCTGGACAATATCAGCATGCTTGACTGGCTCAAAGAAATGCGCCAGCCAGCCGGGGCGATTGAACGCTACTGGCGGCAGGTGCTGGTGAGCGCCATCAACGAAGAGCTGGATCGCATGGCCGCCGCGCATGGCTTGCAAGTGTTCCGGCTGGGATTTCTCGCGCGCAAGGACGCGTACGAAATGGGCGTGCCCGCAGTGCCGCTCGGCCGCCTCTACGGAAGCGAAGCATGGAAACGCATCGGCAATGTCGAACTGCGATTGCGCGCGCCAGTATCGCGCATCGTGATCGAAAGCGGCGCAGTGCGTGGAGTCGTCGCCAGCGAACAGGAAGTACGCGGCGATTTCTATGTGTGTGCGCTGCCCTTCGAGCGTGTTCCCGCAGTCGCGCCGGAGTTGAACGTCGATGTGAGCGCATTCGAGCACTCGCCCATCACCGGGATCCACTTGTGGTTCGATCGTCCGGTGACCGATTTGCCGCATGCCACTCTGCTCGATCGCACCATTCAATGGATGTTCAATAAGCACGAGGGCCGCTACGTGCAGTTGGTGGTGAGCGCATCGCGCAGCTTGACCGGGATGCCGCGCGCGGATGTGATCTCCTTGGCGTTGCGCGAACTCGCCGAATTCTTTCCTGTGGCCCGGGATGCCAAGCTCGAAAAGGCGCATGTGGTGAAGGAAATTCGCGCGACGTTTTCAGCCCGGCCGGGACTCGAAGCGCATCGCCCTGGGAACCGGACTCACGTGCCCAATTTATTTCTGGCGGGAGATTGGACCAAATCTGGCTGGCCCGCAACCATGGAAGGCGCGGTCCGCAGCGGATACCTCTCGGCCGAAGCGGTGACGGCGGCAGCAGGCGCACCTAAGGTATTCATCCAGACGGATATCGCGTAAAAAGGCCTCAGCCGGGCGGCCATTAATATCGCCCTTGCCTATTGCCTTCGCCAGCGCCGCCCGTTTATACTTCGATTTTGGTGGCAGGAATTATGATTGCCCGCGGCCAGTCCGATCGTACCCCGTCGCCCAGTAGCCTGTTGCTGGACGAAATCGATCCGATGGCGCCGCAGCGCGAAGCTGCCCTGTTCTACGGACTGTTTCTGCGCGGCCACTCCGCCGACTCCCTGCGCCGCGATATCGATGTGCCGCGAAAGCTGCTCGATAAACTCCTGAAACGCCACCGCAATGAACTGGCCGTGCAAGCCCGTCTGCAGCGGGCTTACCAATATCGCAAGCAGGTGCTGGCGATTTTCGACGAGCTAGTGATTCGCGAGCGCATTAAAGAACGCGTGCACTAGCATCCTAGAGATGCTCTTCTAGCATCCCATTGAAGCGAGCTCTTTAGATCTTCTCAGGCAGATGCAATTGAGCTTTACAGAGCGCCTGATCGAGCGTCTTCGCAGCGTCGGCCTCGCTCCAGCCGCGCGACGTAGACAGCTCGGTGATCAGCATATGGCGGGCGCGATCAAGCATCTTTTTCTCACGGAACGACAGCGGTTTTTCGGCTTGCAAAACCAGCAGACTCTTCAGCACTTCCGCGATCTCCAGAAGGTTGCCCTTCTGCATCTTCTCGGTGTTTTCTTTGAAGCGGTCTTTCCAATCCTGTTGACGTTTGCGGCGGCCCTCGCCCAGGTATTCGATTACACGCGCTAACTGGCCGTTGCGGGTCACTTTGCGCAAGCCCACATGGTCGGCGTGCGAAAAGGGAACCATGACGGTGAGGCTGCCGGCGGAAAGGCGGAGTAAATAGAAGCGTTCTTGCTGGCCGGCAAAAGCGCGGCTGCTGATATTCTCGATCGTCGCTACCCCGTGATTGGGGTAAACTACCTTCTCACCCACTTGGAAAGTCATTCGAGGACCTTGCTACGCGGCCAATGTAGTGAACAGCATGTTAAACCCAACAGCCAATCCTGTCAATATGCTGTTCGTAAAAGTTGGGCTTCGCACCTGTCCTGGCGGCATGACGTTGTACCATGAGTAGACATCCGATGGAATTCGCGAATACCGATGAGAATGTTTTGGACTTGACGGGCGTTGACCTTAAGAAAACCGTCAATCTTCCACAAACCAGCTTCCCCATGAAAGCCAACCTGGCGCAGCTTGAGCCTAAGCTGTTGGAACAATGGGAGAAGTCCGCGATCTATGAGCGGATTCGCCAAGCTCGCGAAGGGCGGCCGACGTATATTTTGCACGATGGTCCTCCCTATGCCAACGGCAACATTCACCTGGGACACGCCTTCAATAAGCTATTGAAAGATTTCATCGTAAGGCTCAAAAACATGGAGGGTTTCGACTCCCCTTATGTGCCGGGTTGGGATTGCCACGGCTTGCCTATCGAAATCAAGGTGGATGGGCAGCTGGGTTCGAAAAAGGCGGGAATGTCGCCGGCGCAAATCCGCGCGGCGTGCAGAAAATACGCGGCGAAATACGTCGATTTGCAACGCAAAGATTTCATCCGGCTGGGTGTTTTCGGGCGCTGGCAGGACCCGTATCTCACCATGTCGGCGCAGTACGAGGCGGTGATCGCCGGCGCGTTCGTCGATTTTCTGGACCAGGGCTACGTCTATAAGGGGTTGAAGCCAGTCAACTGGTGCATCCATGACCGCACCGCGCTGGCCGAGGCTGAGGTCGAATATGAGAACCATTCGAGCCCGT
>Ga0105239_10004950_pt1 | contig 15726 bp, 10 predicted proteins | sample KBSC44metaG_FD_92761 | JGI IMG/M metagenome (GOLD analysis project Ga0105239, IMG submission 92761) | Corn rhizosphere microbial communities from Kellogg Biological Station, Michigan, USA - KBS C4-4 metaG | ecosystem: Host-associated > Plants > Roots > Rhizosphere > Soil | place: Michigan, USA...
GACGATGCCGAAGCGCAGGGTGGAGGTGTCGGTCGACCAATCCCTGGAGAGCAGGAAGTTCGACTTGTCGTCGCTGAGCGCGGGCCACGCCTTGATCACGAGGAAGACGGCGATCAGCGCGACGAGCGCGATGATCAAGCCGCTCGCCCCGCCAGCCAGGCCGCGGAAGATCCGATCTCCGATCCGAGCGCGCCCGGATCCACCGATCGAGGTCTCGCCGGCGCCGACTACGGGAGGCTCGTCGTGCAGCGGATCTATAGCCAAGGGCTCCGACGAGCTGAGCAGGACGGGCTTCTCCTGATGGTGGTGCACCGACTCGCCGGCGATGGTCGGCGGCTCGACCTCGTCCTGGCCGGCAGCCAACCTCCGAGCGCCTATCTCGTCGTCGGTCATCGCATCACGTTCGGGCATGTGGTCCTCGAAAGCAAGAGTGGTCTGAGGAATCGTGCTTTCACGCGAACTGGGTGGAGCCTCGCACACGCGAAGACTCCACCCAGTTGCGGTCGGCTGCCTAGCTGATCTTCGCTACCGAGGCCTGAACCTTGGCGAGGAGATCGCTCGGCAGCGGCGCGTAGCCGAGCTGCTTGAGCGAATCCTGGCCGGCCCCGGAGGTGTAGCTGAGGAAGGACTGGACGAGCGCGCCCTGCGTGGGGTTCGCGTACTTGGTGCACGCGATCTCGTAGGTCACCAGGATGATCGGATACGCACCCGCCGCCTTGGTGGCGTAGTCCAGCTTGAGCGACAGGTCGTCACCCGTGCCGACGACCTGCGCGGCGCCGACGGCCTTGCCGGCCGACGTGGCGCTGAGGTCGACCGCGCCGCCGCCGTTGTCGACAGCCGCGGTGTTCAGACCGCCGTTGACGGCAAAGGAGTACTCGATGTACCCGATCGCGCCGTCGGCGCCCTGGATGCCCTGCTGAACGCCTTGCGAACCCGATTTGCCCTGGCCGACGGTTCCGTTCCAGACCTTGCTCGGCGTCTGGCTGGCCGCTGCGACGTCGGCGCTGTAGCCGGCCGCGTCAGCTGCCTGCAGGTAGGTCTCGAAGTTCTGCGTGGTGCCCGACTGGTCGGAGCGGTAGAAGACCGTGATCGGAGTGCTTGGAAGCGTCACACCCTTGTTCACCGCCGCGATCGCCGGGTCGTTCCAGGTGGTGACCTTGCCGTAGAAGATCTGGTTGAGCAGCGCTGGCGTGACCGTGAGCTTGCTGACTCCCTTGACGTTGAAGGCGATCGCGACCGGGCCGACGACCATCGGGAGGTCGAGTGCCGCAGAGCCGCAGCGGGCCGTGGCCGCAGTCGTCTCGCCCTTGGCCGCGCTGAGGGCGGCGTCGGATCCGGCGAAGTCGACCTTGCCGCCCTTGAAGTCGGTGATGCCCTGGCCGGAACCGCCGCCGGAGTAGTTGATGGTGCTGCCGGGGCACTTGTTCTGGTAGTCCTTGATCCACTGCGTCATAGCGTTCTGCTGAGCAGTCGATCCGTCAGAGTTGAGGGTGCCGGTGGCGCACTTGAGCGCGGGAGCCGATGAGCTGCTGCTCGCGACCGCGCTGCTGCTGCCCCCGGCCGCAGACGACTTGTCGGTTGATTTGCTCGAGCTGCTGCACGCGGTCAGCGTGACAGCGATCAGTCCCGCAGTCAGGCCGGCAAGAACGCCGGTCCGGGTCAGCTTCACTGAGGTTCCCCTTCGTAAGAGACTTTGCATACGACAGGGACGCTAAGGTCGCCAGGTGGCCTGATGGGGTGGCTCGGGTGAACGCAGGGTGAACGCGATGGTTCGGACTGGTCACAGTCTTAGTGAACTAGCCATGAACGACAGGCGCCGGTCGGCGAGTCATGGTGCTTGTGACGCTGTCAGAGCCGTCGGAGTTGAGCTGGACCGGTTGGTCGCCCACTGCTGACCGTCGATTAACCCGGCAGGACGCGTCGCCAGCCGCGTCTACGTTCTACTGCTGGCTTGCGGGCCTTCGCTGCGCTCAACCGGCCGGTGATAAGGAACGCGACGCCCACCGCCTCCACCTCGAGCACGACGAGCAGGCCGCTCAGAAGCTTGCCTGGGATCAACGGGTGCACCACTCCGCGGGGAACCGACGACAGATGGTGCTCGTTCGGGTCGACGCCGACGCTGATCGCGTTGTTCACGTCGCTCACCGCGGCGGTGATCGAGATGGCGGGATTGGCGTCGATGGTCAGCCGGGCGATCGGCAGGTAGCAGCCGAGCGCTTTGGTGGGGGCGGATTTGGCCGTCAGCCCGGTAGCGTCGGAGCGCAGCGCGATCGACGCGCCGGGGCCGACCGAAGCGGCATGCGACCAGTCCGCCGAAGCGCAGCCGCTTGGTTGTGCCGGCAGGTAGGCGAGTTGTAAGGCCACATGGGCCGGTTGGTTCTCGGTGCCGCTCACGTCCACCTGCGCGGCGATCGGTGTCGGGCTCACGCTCCACAGCTGCGGCACGGTGGTCACCAGACGCGGGGCGATCACCTGGACGACTACCGGCGTCACGGGGATCGCCACCGCACGCTGATCGGGCAGGGCAAGCGTGGCCGCGGCCTGCACGCGGTAGCAGCCGACCTGGGTGACAGCCGGAGAGGTGAGCGGGACGCCGCCGTCGCCGCCGGCCGAACTGGTGAAATCGCGCGACCGGCGCGCGGCTCCGAAGTCGGCTCGTGCGCAGGAGTAGTTCGTCGGCGCGACCGGGCCCTGGACGAATCCGGTCACCGACGCGGTCTGCCCGTATGCCTTCGACAGGCTGACGTTGGCGTGGATCGCTCCGACGGCGAGAACGTGGTTCTGCGGCGTCAGCGCCGCCGTCGTCGCGACGATGACGACGTTCGAGCGGGACGACGGCGTCGACTTCGCGGCCGCGACCGGATTTGCGTTGGTGGTGGTGACGTCGGCTTCGACTCCGTAACAGCCGGCCGACCTGGGCGTCCACGCTGCGGCCGTGACCCGCTGGTCGCCGGTCACGTCGACGGCGCTCGTCGTCGCTGCGGTGGGGGCCGTGACGGGCACACCGTCGGCTGCACAGGATCCCGTGTCGCTCAGGGGAAGTGGCCCATGCACGAGGAAGCTCACGGCGGCCGTGTGCCCGCGCAGCCCGGTGACGTCGGCGTACAGCTCTACTTCTTGACCGGCCAGGCCCGCCCCGGTGGCGGCGCCGGCCTCGACGACCGGTTGCGCGGAGGTGTCGATGGTCAAGGTAGTCCCCGCCGTGTAGCTCGTCGGCGGACCCGGGTAAACCGCGCCGAGGTCGGCTCGGTCGCCGCTGACCTGCACAAGATCGACTGGCGTGCTCGCCTGCGCGGTGATGGCGACCGAGGTCGCCGCCGGGTCGGCGGGGATGGGGACCGCGACGGACGCGACGCCGGTCTGGTCGGTGACTGCGGTGGTCGGCGGGACGTCCGGTCCGCTGACGGACACCGTTCTGCCAGGTACGGGATTGCCCCGTGCGCTCAGCACAGTAACTCTCACCGTGCTGTGTCGGCCGATCTCAGCCGGGCTCGTGGGCGGGGCGATGCGCAGTGTGTACGGCCCGGCCAACGCGGCAGCGGTGCTGACCAGGTCGGCGCCGTCTGGCACGCCCGGGCAGCTCGCGGGGCTCGCGCCAGTGCGGCCCATGATCGCCTTGGCGACCGCGGCGATCGAGGTCGCTCCGCTGCGGCCGTACTGGTCGATCAAGGTCGCGTACGTCGCGATGTCAGTCGCGCTGTTGAAGCCGGCGAGGCCGGGATATACCGCTGCGGTGCTTTGTGGGCCGTTAGCCGCGACGGGCAGCCGCGCCGAGTCGATCCCGTTCGCGGTCGTCACCGGGGCGAGCAGGAAGGCCGGGCTTCCCGTGCCGAAGTCCCAGGACGCGAAGGGCGCGGAGGTCGCGCCGTCCGAGCACACGATGCCGTCGAGGTACGGTGCGTTCGTTGCGCCCCAGGTGCCCGCGACCGCCGCGGCGCGGCACCATCCACCGATTACGACGAAGATCATTGCGGCCGCGAGGGCAGGCAGAACGACGGCGACGCGGGCCACGCGACACCGTTGCATGGCAAGCGGGCCACGGGCAATCAATGCGACGTTTCGACATCCGCTGTTCATGTCGGGCAACCGAGCACCGGGCGATGCCCGCCACACCGGGGCTTGTCGCATGGTCAGGTGCGCAAGTCACGTGAATCCGCCGGCTGTCGAGCGTTCGGCGTTCACCGCCTCGTAACCGGTTCACCATCTAGAACTGGTCATGCTCTCCCGTCACTTCACAACAGGTCGGGGGCAGGCCGTGACCGAGAGCGACTCGACGCGCCGTGGCGCCCGATTCATCGTGCTCTCCGACGGCGCCGCCCCGTCATCGCGTCGCGAGCCGTCAGCGTCCGCGCGCGGGCTGACCTGGCGTGTGGTGGCGGCGAACAACCGTCCGCTGGGCCGCTCGAAGCGCGTCTTCGCAGACTTCGACGCCTGCGTCACAGCCGCCGCCGAACTGCACCTGCGGCACGACGCTCTGAGCACCGCGATCTCCTTTGACCGGACGTCGGCCAGTTGGCGGTGGACGGTCGCGCTGCACGCCTGTCCGGTGGCGGTCAGCGTTCGTGCCTACAGTCGGCGCGTCGAGTGCGAGCGCGCCATGTCGCAGTTCCTCGAGATAGTGCGCCGTCAGCCCCCGGTCATCAACGAGATCCGCTACGTCGCGCCTGGATCGCGTCCATCGTGATCGCCACTGCGGTGCGATCAGGTCAGCCGGTCGTCGTCGGCGTGTCCGGCGAGGTGTTCGGTGACGCCGGGGCGGTCGTCGGATCAGTCGACGGTGCGTCCGATGATCCGCCCGACGTAGGCGCAGCGGATTCAGAGTCTGTTGGCGTCGGATCGGTCGGGACGGTCGTGGGCACGTCACTCGTTGTGGTGGACGGTGAGCTGCTCGGGCTCGGTGGGCTGGGTGAGTTCGTAGAGCTCGTCGGACTGCTGGCCGAAGCGGTGGCGGGTGCTGTCGAGGTGAGGACGGGCGGTGTTCCCGGGTCGGCGGGAGCCACATTGGGCACCGTCGGAAGGACGGCGGGTGTGGCTGGCGTCTTGGGCACCGTGATGCCGGCTCCGGCCGCGTAGGCAGTTTCCAGGTTGAGGACGGTCATCACGTACTCGCTCGAGTGGTTGTAGGCGAGGATGGCGCGTTGTTGCCCTTGCAAGCTCGTCAGGTCACCGCCCGCCACGCAGAGATACCGCGCGGCCGTCGCGGCAGCGTCGAAGATGTTGAACGGATCGGCGTTGGCATGACCGGCCCCTGGGAGCTGGAAGCTCATCCACGTCGAGGGGATGAACTGCATCGGGCCGAGCGCGTGGTCGTACACGTGATCGCCGTCCAGGACGATTCCGAGCGGTGTGGCCGGGATCAGCGCCGTCCCGTGACCATTCAACGCGATGCCGATGATGTGCGGCGTCGATGCGCCGTCCTGGTGGAGGACAGCGCCGGCGAACTGCCCGTGGTTGGATTCCACGCGGCCGATGGCGGCGAGTAACGGCCACGAGATCTTGCAGGCCGGCGCGACCGCGTTGTACTGCGCCGCCGCTTGCTTGTACGCGGCCATGGCCGTCTCGGGAATCCCGTTCGCGGCGAGTCGCGAGACCAGCGCCGCGTTCGCCGGGGGCGCTGTGGATCCCGACGCCGTCGCCGCCGGTGTGGCACTCGGCTGCGTCTGTTCGGCGGCGATCTCGGATTCGGACACGGTGGTGTCCGCGAAGTTCTTGGAGCTCACCGCCTTGTTCGCGTTGTTGGAGTTGGCAGCGACCGATGCCGTCGGGGTTCGGGAGTCGTACAGCGACAGATCGGCGACGCCGATCAAACCCAGGACGAGTGCGGCCACGGCTACGCCCCGCCAACCGCGCAACGCGTCCAGGACGTTTCGTGGCGCGTGGCGCGGTGCAGTGCTGGGCGCCGACCTACTGTTGCGCCGGGGCTCGCCCAGCAGGTTGCGCGCCCGGGCTGGTCGCCGCGCGCGCACATCCAGCCGATGGCTGCCGCCCTTGCGTGCTCGTTGTGGCCGTAGGACCGTGGCCCCAGGCCGCTGGGGCACGGCGGCTGCGGATCTCGACACCGCAGTCGCGGCTTCGCCGGCCAGTGCCAGGTGCCAGGCAGACGCGTCGATGGGATCCGACGTCTCAATCTTTCCGTCACGCACGAGGTCGATCGCCGCCCCAGCGCAGAAGTAGCGAAACTCGTGCCGACCGAACGGATCAGGATGCCAGCCGTGAAGTAATTCGCTCACCGTAGGTCCGTCACGTCAATCTTTTAGGGTCCAGACAAGAAGCCATATGACACGGACCATCTAACGGCGCTTTGGTGATGCCATGGGTTGCTTGCGGGTGGCCACTCGGTGAATTCCCGCGCGGATCAGCCGGCCCAGGACATGTGACCGATAAGGGCCATTGCGTCGCGATATCGGAGAGAATTCAGTTGGTGACGTGACAATTCATCTGCTGTCAATCTTGCGTGGCCTGTGCCGCCCAAACTGCCCGGTAACGTGCGCCCAATGTCCGGGACCCTTGCCCATTCCAGTCTCAACTGGGTTAGCCGATGAATGATCAGTTGCAGGGTTGGCAGCGCGACCCCCTAGGCCGGCATGAAATGCGATATTTCTCCTCCGGCACGCCTACGTACCTGGTGCGCGACGGTGACGTCGAGGGCTCAGACCCGATCGACCGGGTGCAGCAGTCCTCGCCGCGGCCGCTCGATCCGGCGCAGGGGGTGCAGCAGCCGCCGGCCGTCGTGCGGCCGGCCGAGCACGCGACAAGTCCCACCCCCGCCCCGCCGGTGGGGTCGCCGCCCACCAACGGGCTGTACATCCCGCCCGGGTACGCGCCGCCTCATGGATACCAGCCCTCCGGCTATCCGCAGCATTTCTCCGGATACTCGCCGTACGAACGCCCGTCTCCGCCGAACTACATGCCGGCCTCCGGCTACGCCGCCCTCCCGCCCGAGCAGGCGGTGGCCCCGGCGGGCTACCCGCCGCCCCATGCTGGCTACCCGCCGCGCGCCAACGGGTACGCGAGCTCCGCGCCGGCGCCGCCCATCTGGTATCCGCCCGCCCCGCCCGAATACGTGACGCCGGCCGACGTGAGCGCATATCCGGCTACAGACGTTCCGGCGCCGCCTGACAGCGCGTCCGCGCCGACGGAGCAGCCCCTATTCGTGGGCGGGGATCCCGCGCCACCGTTCGACATCGCCGCGACCAACACGGCGACGCAGCCCCCCGTTGGCGACGGGCCGGCCGCTGAGGCCGATGCGGCGCCACCACAGCCGGATCAGTCGGCCAGCCCTGAGCCAGCAGCGCCTGCGGCGTATGCCGTCCCGCTCTACGGACTCGTGGTTTATGCGCTGCCCGAGGACGCGATTCCCGCTGGCGGGGCCGGACAGCCGCCGATGGTGCTGCTTCCCCAAGTGTCGTTCGTGCCGCAGTCGGCGCCGGGCACCGCTTCGGTAGCGGCAACGTCAGGGCCGCTCCAGGTGGACGGATTGCCACCGGGAATGCCGCCGCTCGGGACGCCTGCTGATTCGCCGCCGCCGGGTGTGCCGCCTGCAGGAATACCCGCGATGACTCCATCGCTCGCGCCATTTCCGAGTGCCGTCCACCATCCGGCCCAGCCGACGTTTGCCGCGCCAGAGTCTCGATTCTTCGAGGATGCGGCCGCCGCCGCGCCGACGCAGAGCTGGCAGGGGGTAGCCGCCGGCCCGCCAAACGCGGGTTACCGAGCGCCCGGCGCCCCGTCGGCGCCGCCGGAGGGAGGGGAGTTTCGCGACGGGCGAGCGCAGCAGAACCCCGCTGGCGATGGGAGAACCAGCGCTCGGCGCTATTGGATTGGTGTCGCCTGCGTCGCCGCGATCGGCGCGATCTTGTTGATCGGCGTGCTTCTCATGAACTGAATCTCAAGACGCGCAGTGACGTTGGCCGAGGTGATTGCCGCCTCGGCCAACGTCATTTGGGCAACGACGGTTCGGACACGATTCGCTATCGCACCTAGAAGACCTGTTATTCATGTCTGGTTCATCGGCCTCTCATGAGCCGGTGGCCGCCCAGCCTTAGCTTTGCTGACGGCCGGGGACCTGTGCACCCGGATGGCCTCATAGGGGTATCGGGTGGCAGAGGCACGCGTTCAAGTGCTTTATGGATATACAGGGATGAGTCCCTCCTCGCCGGACAGTGGCGAGTCCGACTCGTTGGCAAGATTCGGCTGGCGACTCATCGGCGGTAACAACCGGGAACTCGCCCGTAGTGCGCACGCTTATCTGACCTACGTAGACGCCTGCGACGGCGTGCAAGCCGTACGAGACTGCATCGCAGAGCTGAACTGGTCCGTCAACAACGAAGTCCACACCGGGAAGTGGTATTGGCGCGCCGACTTGGACGGGACTTCGCTGCTGCTCGGCGGCCGTTCGTACGAGCGCGAGCGCGACTGCCGTGAAAGCATCCAGAACATCCGGGTTGCGCTGGTCGACGCGGTGATCACTCCTGGCGTAGCGGTCCTGCGGGGGAGCACTGCGCATCGAGTGTCGCGTCCGATCAAGTACCGCAACCAGACGGTGTCGGGCAGGCCATGAGCTTCGACACCCTCATCGACAGCCTCGAGACCTCGGACGGCACTGCCGATCCGTTCCCACGGGAGCCGGCTCGTGGTCCGCTCGCGCGTAAGTTCGTGACGAATCTCAGCATCGCCGACCGAGCTTTTCGCCGGCTTCTCTACGGCGGTGGCGGCTTGGTTCTTGTCATCATGGTCCTGGTCGGCAGTTTCCTTTTCTATCGTGCCTGGACGGCGCTGCACAAAGCAGGATTCAGCTTCTTCACCACCCAGGACTGGAACCCGGACGGCGGCGGCTTCGGCATTGCCGCGGTTCTCGTCGGCACGATGCTCATCGCGCTCGTGGCGATAGTCGTCGCCCTGCCGTTGGCGCTCGGAACCGCCCTGTACATCTCCGAATACGCACCGGCGCGCTTCAAGCGCAGCCTGGTCGCGGTCGTCGACCTTATGGCGGCGGTGCCGAGTGTGGTGTACGGCCTTTGGGGGGCCTTCCTGTTGCAGTGGCAGGTGATCAGCCTGTCTCGCTGGATCAGTGACTGGTTCGGCTGGATCCCGATCTTCGCGGTTAACGGGGCCCACCGGCACGATCCGCTGGCAACCGCGACCGTGTACACCAGTTCCTCCTTCATTGCCGGGCTCGTCGTCGCGTTGATGGTCACGCCGATCGCCTGCTCGATCATGCGAGAGGCGTTCGGCCAGGCGCCCGCGGGTGAGCGCGAAGGCGCCTACGCCCTCGGTGCGACACGCTGGGGAATGATCCGATCAGTAGTGCTTCCCTTTGGCACCGGCGCAATCATTGGCGGCACGATGCTCGGCCTCGGTCGCGCACTGGGCGAGACCATCGCCGTGGTCATGATCATCTCGCCCGTCTTCAAGATCCAGCCCCACATTCTGCAGAACGGCACCAGTTCCATTTCCTCGCTGATCGCCCTGCGCTACGGCGAATCCAGTCCGTTCGCCATCAGTGCGTTGATGGCCGCCGGTCTGACCTTGTTCGTCTTCACGCTGCTGGTGAACTTCGCCGCTGCCTCAGTTGTGGCGCGGTCTCGCTCCGGCGCATTGAGCGAGGCCTAGATGACCACGACGATGGAGCCGCCGGCATCCGCCGAGTCGACGGCGGCGCTCGCGCGGCTCAGAGACGTGGAGCTCACCACCGAGATGCCTCGGGTGAGCGCGCCCGCGGCACATCCGCCCACGATTACCCCGCGCAGGCCCAGCGAGGCGGATCGTCCGGTCGTGCCACGCCGGATCGGCGGAGCACGAGTCAGCGACGTCTATTCGTTGGTTGCGGCCCTTGCGTCGTCTCTATGCACCACCGGTCTGTGGTGGTCGGACGCCTCACCGTTCAACGGCATTCTCGGCTTCGTGGTCGTCTCTTGGGCGATGTTCGTCGTGTTCTACGGCGTGCTCGTCAGCTTTGACGAGAAGCGCACGGCGGTCGTCGACCGAATCGTCCAGGTGATCGTCACCTCTCTCGCATTCCTGGTGTTCGCGTGCCTGGCGCTGGTCATTTTTTACACGGTCGAGCAGGGCTGGCGGGCGTTCATCCACACGAACTTCTACACGCAGGACCTGCGAACCACACCGCCCGGCGCCCCGCTGACCAAGGGCGGCGTGTTGCACGCGCTGATGGGGACGTTGATCGAGCTCGCGATTACCCTGGCGTTCGCCGTCCCGCTCGGCGTTCTCGGAGCTGTGTTCCTCGCGGAAGTCCCGGGCAAGTTCAACCGGTTCGTCCGCACGATTGTCGAGGCGATGACGGCCCTGCCCGACATCCTGGCTGGGCTGTTCGTCTACGCGACGTTGATTCTGATCTTCGGAATGGGCTTCTGCGGGTTCGCCGCTTCGGTTGCGCTAGCGATCACGATCCTGCCGATCATCATGCGCACGGGGGACATCGTGCTGCGTCTTGTGGCGGGGAATCTGAAAGAGGCGTCGTACGCGCTCGGCACCAGTCAGTGGCGAACGGTATGGCACGTGACGCTGCCGACGGCTCGCGCCGGTCTGGCGACGGCTGTCATCCTCGGCGCCGCTCGGGCGATCGGCGAGACCAGTCCGGTACTGCTCACTGCCGGGTTCAACACGAACTTCAACACGAACGCATTCAGCGGACCGATGGTCTCGCTTCCGCTCGAGGTTTATCAGGACGTGGGAACGCCGCAGCACACCTCGATCGAGCGCGGCTTCGGTACCGCAACCCTGCTGCTCGTACTCGTCGTGGTGCTGTTCACGATCGCCCGCATTCTGGGCGGCCGTGGCCCGGGCGCGCTCACCCCACGTCAGCAGCGGCGACGGGAGCGTGCCTCTGCGCGTGACGCCGCCCGAATCGATGCTCGCCACGAAGACGAACGACGACGGCGGTCACGCCAGTACGTGCGGCCGCACCCGACGACGGGCCCGTACTCCTCGAGCGATCCGCCCGGCTTTACCGAAGCTCCCGGAGGTTTCTGATGTCTCGTCCTCGCGTGCTGGCGTTCGGTTCGGCAATCCTCATGGTCGTCATGTCGGCGTTGCTCGCACCGTCCGCGCGAGCCTCGTCGTACGTCCCGATCTCGGGCGCCGGCTCGACCTGGTCGCAGACCGCGATCAAGGCGTGGGACGCCAACGTCGCGCAATACAACATGACCGTGAACTACGCCGGTGGCGGTTCCACAGTCGGGCGCAACGACTTTCGCGAAGGCACCGTTGACTGGGCGGGCTCCGACATCCCGTACGGGGTGAAGGACGGAAACAACGTCGATCCGCCGCCGTCGCGTGGATTCGTCTACATCCCCGTCGTCGCTGGCGGCACGACTTTCATGTACAACCTCAAGATCGGCAACAGCCGGGTTACCAACCTGCGACTGTCTGGCTCGACGATCACGGGAATCTTCACCGGCACGATCACCAAGTGGAACGACCCGGCGATCGCCGCCGACAACCCAGGACTAACGCTGCCGGCGATTCCGGTTGTTCCCGTCGTTCGTAGCGACGGCTCGGGAGCCACCGCTCAGTTGACCCAGTGGATGGTGGCGACGCAAGGCTCTGCCTGGAACTCGTACTGCGCGAAAGTGGGCCGCAGCCCGTGCACGCAGACCTCCGCCTATCCCGTGTTGTCGGGTAGCTCGATGGTGGGACAGCCCGGCGACCAGGGAGTCTCCGGCTACGTTGCCCAAGCGCAGGCTGTTGGCAGCATCGGCTATGTCGAGTACTCCTACGCGCTGCTCACTGGCTTCCCGGTGGCGAAGATGCTGAACTCTGCTGGCTACTACACCGAGCCGACACCAGGGCACGTGGCGGTCTCGTTGTTGGCCGCGAAGGTCAGGGGCGTCGACGACTCGACACCCGCCAGCGATCCGAACTATCTGACCCAGGACCTCGCGAGCGTCTATACGAACTCAGACCCGCGCACCTACCCACTCTCGTCGTACTCCTACATGATCCTGCCGACCAAAGACGAGATGGGCTTCACTGACTCGAAGGGCTACACCCTCGGCGACTACGCGAAATACGTGCTGTGCCAGGGGCAGAATCAGGTTGACGCGCTCGGCTACTCGGCGCTGCCCATCAACCTTGTGCAGCGCGCCTTCGACCAGGTCAAAAAGGTTCCCGGTTCGGCTATCGGCAATCTGAGCATCTCGTCGTGCAACAACCCGACGTTCTCAACCGACGGCACCAACACCCTTGCGAAGAACGATCCGCAGCCCGCGACCTGTGACAAGAAGGGCTCGACGCAGTGCACCACCGGGACGGGTGGCGCTGCCGGATCGCCGAACAACTCCTCGGGTGGGGGTTCCTCCGGTGGTGGCTCGTCGGGTGGTGGCTCGTCGGGTGGTGGTTCGTCCGGTGGTGGCTCGTCGGGTGGTGGTTCCTCCGGCGGTGGTGGGGCATCGGCGGGCGGCGCATCGGGCAACGCGACCGCGGCGGCGGGCGCCGCTTGCGATCCCGATCTCGGCTGCTCTGCGGGCGGCTCGTCCGGAAGCGGCGGCGGCGGGACGGGGCCTGGTTCTGGACAGGTACTGGCAAAGCCGGTCTCCACGCCGGTGAGCCTCGGCGATTCCACCGCGGTCGTTCTCATGGTGATCGCGGCGATGTTGCTGGTTGGTTTGGGGCTCGGACCAGCTGTGATCACTCAGCTGGTTCGGAAGAACAGAAGGATCTAGTGATGAATCCGCAATCGCGCACCGCACGTCAGCGTCGTCTGGACCCCTTCCAGCGGGTGAGCGTCATCGCTGTCGTCGCTGGAGTCGTCGCGATGATGGCGGCGTGGCCGTGGGGAGGAGCCCATGCTGCCGACGATGGCCGTGACCAGGTCACCGGGGCCGGAACCGCAGTCTCGGCGGTGACCGTCAAGTGGGCCGATGGCGTCGTGGGGAGCGATAACAAAACGGTGGTGACGCCTCGCGGCCAGGGATCGCTGAACGCGGACTTCTTCACCAGCGCAGCGAACAAGTTCAAGAACATGCAGGTCACGGTGAGCCAGACGCAGAACCTGGTCCACCAGGCCGTTCAGGTGACCTGGACTGGCGCCCCCGCCACGGCGTCGAACTTGGGTTCGGACTACTTCCAAATGATGGAGTGCTACGGAGACGCCGCCACGGGACCGGACCCGGAAGGCTGTGAATATGGCGCGGACGGATTGATCGCCGCCGGCGGCGCCTCGTATGTCAACACCCGAAGCGGCTACGAGTGCCCGGTTGGGAACCCGATCACTGGATGCGACCCCTTGGAGACCGCCCCGGACCACGCCAGCCCCAGCCAGGCGGGCCTGTACCAGGTTCCGTTCGTGCCGGTCGGCACCGCGGACAAGTTGTACGACACACCTGCAACCGGTTTGCTCGCGCAGTACTTCACCAAATACACGACCAACGAGGTGCAGCAGGCGTTGACGACGCCCGACGGTAGCGGCAGCCAGTACTTCCAGATACAGACCGGCACCGAGGCTCCTGGCCTCGGTTGTGGCGAGCCCGATTCCAGCGCCGCCGCCGGCTCTGGTGGCGAGCGAGATTGCTGGCTGGTCATCGTTCCTCGCGGCGAGATCAAGCCCAATGGTTACCAGGTCGACCCCAACCGCAGTGGACCGTCCAGTCAGATGACCGGCTCGCCGCTGGGCGCGTCAGACTGGGCAATGCGGATGCAAGTCCACCTCGACTTTGTTCCGATTCCGCAACCGTGTCCTATCGGCTCGGCCAAGGAACGCGAGATGGTCGGCAGCCAGCTCGCCGCCGATGCGGTCTTCTCATGGCAGATCGCCCTGAACGCCCAGGCCAAATGCACGAAGCTTTACGGGTATACGCAGACGCCGGAGGCAACCGCCACCACCCAGCTGGCGGCCGGCACCGCAGGCGGCGCCGCCGGGCTGGCGTTCACAACAATCCCTATAGGTAGCGAGGCCGGCCGGGAATCGAATACCCAGACGCCGAGTCCCGTGCCAGTGACCTATGCGCCAGTTGCGATCTCCGCGCTCACCCTGAGTTTCCAGGTCAATCTCAGCGACGGCTACCGGACGCAGCCGATCAAGATCACCCCACGACTGCTCGCGAAGGCGCTCACGCAGTCGTACACCTATGACCTCGCCGAGTACACGCCGGGCGCACCGGAAGGTCCTTTGCCGGCATGGGCGAAGGCGAACCCGGCGGCGCTCGTCTTCGACCCGGAGTTCCAGACGCTCAATCCCGGCGTGCCGACGACCGTTGGGGGCATTCACCCCCTTGCCCCTCTGGTTGGGGAGGATCATTCGGCGGTCAACCAGCAGCTGTGGCAGTGGATCCTCTCGGATCCGACCGCAGTGGCCTGGCTGAAGGGAGCACCAGACCCGTGGGGCATGGTTGTCAATCCCTCGTACAGCTCCCTGAAGCTCGGCGGAAGCGCGGCTGACTCCTTCCCCCGTGCCGATCCGAACTGCTTGGACACCGGTCAGGGAAGCGTTGGACATCCCTCGACCCGGTGCGCCCTCGACATGGTGCCCTACGTCGACAGTTTCTCGACGGCAGCCGTCGACGTCCGGTCTGGGCTCAACCCGGAAGGGGCCATCTGGGACCCGACGAAGACGGCTCCCGACGGCAGCCCCGGCTGGTGGTCTGACGGAAGCCTCGAAAGTCCCGGCACGACCTTCTTGTGGGGATACACCGATAGCGCGAACTCGGCCGGGTACGGCCTGGTCGCGGCGTCGCTGTGCAACGCCGACGGCACGACCTGTGTCAGCCCCACGCAGGGCTCGGTCTCGGCGGCCGTCGGCGTCGCGACTGCGGACAGCTCGGGTCTGTTGCACGTCGACCCGTCCAAGGCAGCCAGTGGCGCTTACCCACTCGTCGATGTCGTCTACGCCGCGGCTCGGACGAACGACGATCCGGACGCCATGTCGGACTACGCCGATTTCATCGCCTACGCGGCGGGCGCGGGCCAGACTCCTGGCGAGGCTCCCGGCGACCTGCCCCGCGGATACCTTCCTCTGACAGGCAGTCTGCAAGCGCAGGCGACCGCCGCCGTCGCTGCCCTTCGTGCCGCAGCTGGGCCGTCGAGCCCGACCCCGTCCTCCAGTGCTACGCCGACCTCGGCGTCAAACACGGGCGGGGCCGTCAGCGACAACAGTGACAGCGGTGGTTTCGCGGCGACGAACGGATCGGGCGACTCCGGTGGCGGGGCGGCCGTTAATAGCGCTAACCCGGTCCATCCGGCGGCGAGCTCTTCAACTCCGGGACCGGCCGCGGTTATCAAACCGACCTCGACACCGGCCTCCTTCGTGACGCCGCGCGCGTCTTCGCCGACCGCGCATTACGTGCCGATCGTGGTCATCGTGGTCGGCGCGGCCGGGCTGGTAGGTAGCGGTTTAGTCCGCCGATTTGGATCAGGCGGAAGACGGTGAGTAATTGCAGGCCGCCGCGCGGAAATCCGTTCATCCCTACTTCATGTTCGTGTCTGTCTGAATACCCAGATTCGCCGCCCAGATCGCCTTTAGTTCGTCACTGAATAACCGAGAAGCTTTGGTCGCCACCGACTCGGGTGGCTTGACTAACCAGGAGTTTGCATGAACTCGTCCACCACGCCGGCGGCTCTTCGCCGGCGGCGACTCACCAAGCGGACGGCGGCCCTTACCGTCGCACTGCTGGGTGGCGCCTCGCTCTCGGTCGCGCTGGCAGGATCAGCCAGCGCCGACCCGTACGGCCAGCTCGTGGCCGTCGGCTCCGACACCACCCAGTACGTGATGAA
>Ga0105239_10004951_pt1 | contig 15725 bp, 8 predicted proteins | sample KBSC44metaG_FD_92761 | JGI IMG/M metagenome (GOLD analysis project Ga0105239, IMG submission 92761) | Corn rhizosphere microbial communities from Kellogg Biological Station, Michigan, USA - KBS C4-4 metaG | ecosystem: Host-associated > Plants > Roots > Rhizosphere > Soil | place: Michigan, USA...
CATGCCCCCTTTGCATGGGGAAAGAATGGCGAAAAAGCCGTGTATAATGCGGCTGTACTGGAAGAGGTAGCCCGCATGGCCTATTTGACAGAACAGATCAATAACGCAGCCCCCCGATTAAAAGACGCCCTTATCAATAAACACTGGCAGCGTAAACATGGCAGGAATGCCTACTACGGCCAATAAAATCGGCAATCGGCAGTCGGCAATCGGCAATAACAGTTCAGGGTTAGTTAGCGATTAAGAATTTCAGCAACCATTGCCGATTCACGATTGACGATTCACGATTAAGGATTCACTATTTAAAAAACATCTATAACAATAGCTCCCTTATGGAAGATTTGAAAAAACTGGAAGTATGGTTTATAACCGGAAGCCAGCATCTGTACGGCGAAGAGACCTTAAAACAGGTTGCCGAACATTCTATGCAAATTGCAAAGTCACTGGATAAAGATCCCGCTATACCGGTACGCGTTGCTTTTAAACCCGTGGTAAAAACACCGGAAGAAATATACCGCGTATGCATGGAAGCAAATACTACGCCTACCTGCATCGGTATCATTACCTGGATGCACACCTTCTCTCCTGCCAAAATGTGGATCGGCGGATTGAAAGCATTACAAAAACCATTATTGCATTTACATACTCAGTTTAATCGCGATATTCCCTGGAGCAGCATAGATATGGATTTCATGAACCTGAACCAAAGCGCCCATGGCGACAGAGAGTTCGGGTTTATGGTAAGCCGCATGCGCCTGAACCGGAAAGTAGTGGTAGGACATTGGCAGGATAATGAAGCTATCAACAGCGTGGCCGTTTGGATGCGTGCCGCAGCAGGCTGGAACGACTGGCAGAACGCCCGTTTTTGCCGTTTTGGCGATAACATGCGTCAGGTGGCAGTTACCGAAGGCGATAAAGTGGAAGCTGAATTGACGTTCGGTTATTCTGTAAACGGTTATGGCATTGGCGATCTGGTAAAAAGGATCAACGATGTAAGCGACAGCGCCATTGCAAAAACAGTGGCTGAGTACGAAGAAGTGTATACAGTAGCCGCTCCCCTGCGTAAAGGCGGCGACCGCCATAGTTCATTGCGCGACGCAGCGAAGATTGAAATCGGCATGCGCAACTTTTTACAGGAAGGCGGTTTTAAAGGTTTTACCGATACGTTTGAAGACCTGCATGGCATGGTGCAGTTGCCCGGTATAGCTTCACAACGCCTGATGGCCGATGGCTATGGTTTCGGCGCTGAGGGTGACTGGAAAACTTCAGCCCTTGTACGCGCCATGAAGGTAATGGCTACCGGATTAAAAGGCGGTAACTCGTTTATGGAAGATTATACCTATCACTTTGATCCGAATAACCAGTTGGTGCTGGGTTCACATATGCTGGAAATTTGTCCGTCGATTGCCGATGGCAAACCTTCTGTCGAAATTCATGCGCTGGGTATCGGTGGCAAAGCTGATCCGGTACGTTTGGTGTTCAATTCAGCTTCAGGCCCCGCTATCAATGCTTCCATAGTTGATATGGGTAATCGTTTCCGTTTACTGGTAAATGAAGTGGTGGCTGTTGATCCTATTCAAAGTCTGCCGAAATTACCTGTGGCCCGCGTACTGTGGAAGCCCTATCCTGATATGAAAACAGGTTGCGCTGCATGGATCCTCGCTGGTGGCGCTCACCATACCTGCTATAGTCAGAATTTAACGGCTGAACATATGGAAGACTTTGCCGAAATGGCAGGCATCGAGTACGTACTGATCGGTAAGAACACCACTCTGTACGACTTCAAAAACCAATTAAGATGGAACGAGATCTACTATAGATAATATTGAACGTCCAATGGCGAATAATGAATATTGAAGTAAAAAACGATGTGTTTTTTACTTCAATATTTAAAATTTAATATTCGATATTCAATATTTTCTAAATTGGATATTTTTCGGGAAGTTTGACGTCTATTGCTAAAACAACTAACATTCACTCTTTAAAAAACTAACGCAGCGCCTTATGAATACGCTTGCTACGAAGGACTACATCATTTTCGTTCTTTATTTTATAATGGTAGCCAGTTATGGATACTACGTTTACAGAAAAAGGAAGAGCCAGGAACATGATTCCAAGGCTTTTTTTCTTGCCGAAGGTTCTTTAACATGGTGGGCCATTGGCGCTTCGCTGATCGCCTCCAATATTTCTGCGGAACAGTTCATTGGAATGAGTGGAGAAGGCTTTTTTGTAGGTACTGCCGTAGCTGCCTATGAATGGATTGCTGCCATCGCCCTGATCATTATTGCCGTATGGTTTATGCCGGTTTATTTGAAAAACCAGATCTACACCATGCCGCAGTTCCTGAAAACCCGGTACAACGATACCGTGGCGCTGATCATGGCCATCTTCTGGTTATTCCTGTATGTATTGGTAAACCTCACTTCTATTCTTTACCTCGGCGCTACAGCGATTACAGGTCTTGTGGCAAATGCGCCCAGTGATTCATCAACCTATCAGGGCATTCTGCACTTTATTATGATCGGATTAGCATGTTTTGCATTGATCATTACCCTGGGCGGTATGAAAGTAATTGGTTATACCGACGTAATTCAGGTAGCTGTACTGATCGTGGGCGGTTTAGCCACTACTTATCTGGCATTAACTGTAGTAAGCGAGAAATTTGGTTTGGGAAAGGATGCCATTGCCGGTTTTAAAATGCTGATGCAGGATTCGCCGGAACACTTTAAACTGATGCTTCATAAGCCTGAAACGAATGTGGGCACTATCAATACGCCGCTGAACCTCGATATTCAGAAGTTTGTGGTGTTACCTGGTATTGCGATGTATTTCGCCGGTCAGTGGATCGTAAACCTGAACTACTGGGGTTGTAACCAGTATATTACACAGCGTGCCCTCGGTGCTAATCTGCAAACTGCCCGTACCGGTATCTTATTCGCCGGTTTATTAAAACTAATGATGCCTGTAGTGGTAATGCTGCCTGGTATTGCCGCTTATGTATTATACAAACACAATGCCCTTAGCAATTTCAATGGTGTAAAAGACGGCGCTTATTCTGCTGTGCTGGGCTTTTTGCCTTCCGGTTTAAAGGGATTGTCCATTGCGGCCCTTACTGCCGCCATTGTGGCGTCGCTGGCCGGTAAAGCCAACAGTATTTCCACCATCTTTACGCTGGATGTTTATAAAAGACATTTAAATAAAGAAGCCGACGAAAAAAAGCTGGTTATTATAGGCCGCATTACCGTGGTAGCTGCCATGCTGCTGGGTATTGCCTTTACCTGGAAAGACCTGCTTGGAATTGGCGGCGAAGGCGGATTTACCTTTATTCAGAAATATACCGGCTTTATCAGCCCCGGTGTATTTGCGATGTTCATTCTGGGTATGTTCTGGAAACGTACAACAGGTGCTGCCGCTATCGTAGGTGTGATTCTGGGTTTTGTGCTCGCTATCTTCTTTAATAACTATGCGATTGCATTATTCGGTAAAGAAACCTGGCTGTACACTGCCTATGAATATCAGAAACTGGAAAAGGGAGTGGTAAAAACTTATGTTGAAATTCCCTTCCTGATCAACATGGGCTGGTCGTTCTTCTTTACGGTACTTACCATGGTTGGTATTAGTTTGGCCGGACCGAAAGTAAATCCACGTGCATTTGCGCTTGATTCACGCATGTTCAAACTGCAGCCGCGCACTATTGCGTTGATTGCAGTTACTTTAATATTGTTATCAGCACTGTATATTAAGTTCTGGTAGTAGTAAGAATAAGAAATTAGAAATAAGGAATTAAGAATTAGAAAGTCCGAAAGAAGGCAACAGATGCTGCTTCTTTCGGACTTTCAGGTTTATAAGCAATTTTAGGTCAGAGTTCCGGCATCTGGCTTCTGACTTCAGATCTCTGACTTCTGATTTCCTATTTCAGACCTCCAGGCTTCTGGCTTCCGGTTTTTGATCTCCGACTTCGGACTTCTGACTTCCGACATCAGTATAACTAAATGGCATTGGCTGCATCACCTTTCCGCACAATACCACGCCTATACCGGTGGTGAGTACGCAGAAGAGATTGAAAATGATATTCGACCGGAGTGAAAATGATTGCCAGGGTTCACCACAACGGCAAGGAGCAGAAAATTTGTCGCCGGGCAGGCAGGTAAGATAAGCGGTGTAAATGCTTAACACAAACAGGGCGCTGAATAATCCTTTTACCTGTAATCCGGGCAACAACAAAAAAGAGGCGATCACCATTTCAATAACGGGCACGAGCCATGCCTGATGTTTTACCAACGGCAGCGCCAGCGGATATTTTTGCAACTGCATTTGAAAAATAGCATACTCATCGAGTTTGGAAACGGCGGCATAAAAAAACAACACGGCAAGAGACACAGCAATTAATCTGATTATGGCTTTAATAGTCATCGGGCAACGGGTTAACAGAGGGTAATTAAATAAGTGTCTATATATAAACGTTATACACAGATATTATTGTGATGTAACACAATAACCGCGCCGTTTAATTGACATTAATCAATTGTCAGATAAATTTCGTGCAGCAGTAAACGAATATGCATTTTTGTTATAATGCATTAGATTCTAGTTGATAGGTTTATAAGTTAATATGTTGATATGTAGCTGCTACCTGTCAACTTATTAATATATCAACTTGTCAACTTATCAACCCATCAACCTTCCGCCTCCATTCTTCGGAAATAACAAAACTGATCACTTTTTTCAGGTCTTCAAACAGCAGCGGTTTGGTGAGGCACAGATTGGCGCCGAGTTTTTTGAAGGAGGCGCACTCATCGTTCAATTTTGATGTGCTGAAAATAATAACAGGAATTTCGTTTAACCACGGCATGCGGCGAAGGCGTATGAGGCACTCACGGCCGTCCATACGCGGCATATTTAAATCGAGAAAGATAAAATCGGGTAATACAATATTGGGTCGGCTAAGCAACTCGACAGCTTCGATACCGTTGCGGGCGCATATATAACCAACGTTTTTATTGGTTTCGTTTAATGCTTCGCGAAACAAGTCCCGATCATCCGGGTCATCATCTACTACTAATATTAGTTTTCCCATAACCAGTCAAATAAAGTTTTTTGGATGGTTCATTCGAAAGGTAGGAATGCGGCTCTTACAGAGGATATACAGCACTACAAACCTACAAAAAAATGACCGGCTGTGTAGATTAAATGCCAATTAATTCAGCTAATCTCATGTGGGCGAATGTTTTTTGCGTGTAGTACATCATACGATGTTTGCCTGCCTACTTATGTTAAAACATCAATTATGCAGACAGTTGGGTCCTTTTCTTTCCTGAAATTCAATAGACGAAATGAGCAGCGCCCCGATTGTGGCGGCGCTATTTAGTTGTATGTGTTGCCTGAGACAACACATATGATAATCTTTTAACCAGTTCGGTGTAGGTGGGCGGTTTGGTCAAAAACAAAACAGCACCCAATTCTCTGGTCTCTTCCGCCTCCTGATCCTGTTTGGTAGTACTGAATATAACAACTGGTATATTGGATAGATTCTTATCTTTTTTTATTGTCTTAAGGCATTGTATACCACTTAACCGTGGCATGTTAAGATCTAAAAAAATAAAATCGGGTAATAGTTTTTTTGATCCATTCAGTAATTCGAGCGCCTCCTGCCCGTTTTTGGCGCATTTACACTCAATTGTTGGATCAAGTTCATGCAATGCCTCAGAAAAAAAATCCCGATCATCGCTATCGTCATCTACGATCAACACAATCCTTCCCATAGAAAAAAGTTAACGGTTACATTTGAAAATAAAAGGTAAATGAAAATTAACGGGGCTACAATCATCCTTTGGCGAGAATATGCTAAAAAAATACGGCTGGTTTGATATAACTCATTTAATTTGCCTGTATCCTTTGACTGAAGGTACTAAAAATCTCAAAAATGGCACCATGACTAAGAAAAAATCCCCTGCCTGGGCTACCCCTCCAACACGAAGGATAAAATTTTTCCCAATTGTTGCCATAGGTGCTTCAGCAGGAGGGCTGGAAGCGGCTAAAGAGCTTTTCAAAAGATTACCTGCCGATACTGGTATGGCTTACGTATATATTCAGCACCTTGATCCCACACATGAAAGTATGCTGGTGAACATATTGGCGAGAGTGACCAAAATGAAGGTACTGGAAGCTCAGAATCTCATGCAAATAAAGCCTGATTATGTGTATGTTATTCCACCGGATAAAGACATGAGCATCATCAATGGCGTACTTTCCACACAACAACGAAAAGCAAGACCAGCCCTGCACGCGCCAATTGATCAGTTTTTTACATCACTGGCCGAGAAACAGCAGGAAGGAGCCATAGGCATTGTGCTGTCGGGCGCAGCCAGCGATGGCACTGCTGGTTTAAAATCGATTAAACTGTATGGGGGGCTTACCATAGCGCAGGACGAATCGGCCGAATTTCAGAGTATGCCGCGCTCGGCTATTGCAGAAGGAGTGGTCGATATGGTATTATCCCCTGGCGACATTGCGCGTGAACTGGAACGCTTAAGCAAACAAAGCAATATATTCCATGAAGTGATTAACGACGATATTAATGAGTCGTTATTTAAAGATGAAGATATTCTGAGCATATTGATGCTGATTAAAAAAACGACCAGTGTTGACTTTACGCAATACAAACGTAAAACCATAAAACGGCGTATTATACGCCGCATGCTGCTTTATCGCCTCGACGATTTAAAAGAGTATGCGAAATACCTTAAACAGCACCCCACTGAAATTACCCTGTTGTATCAGGATCTGTTGATCAATGTTACGAGCTTCTTCAGGGATCCGCGGGCAATGGAATACCTGCGAAAATCGCTGCTGCCACGGATCGTAAAAAGCAAGTTGCCAGGCGAACCCATACGCATCTGGGTACCGGCATGCAGCACAGGCGAAGAAGTATATTCTATTGCCATTCTGCTAATGGAAGTATTGGGTGAACGGTCCAATACCACGAGCATACAAATATTTGCAACCGATCTTAGCGAGAATGCCATTGCAAAAGCGCGGCTGGCATTATATTCCAAAAATGATCTGCAAAACCTGTCGCCTAAAAGACTGCAACGCTTTTTTAGCAGGGTCGACAATGGTTACCGCATTGTAAAGGCCATTCGCGACCTGTGCATTTTTGCTCCTCACAATGTGTTTAAAGATCCTCCTTTCGGCCGTATCGACCTGATCAGTTGCTGCAATCTGCTTATTTACCTGGATACCGTTCTGCAAAAAAAGCTGATCAGCACCTTTCATTATGCCCTTAACCAAAACGGATACCTGATGTTGGGTAAATCAGAAACCATTGGCGGATTGACCCACTTATTTGCACACCCCGACAAAAAATATAAGATCTATGTATGCAAAAAAGACGCAGCTTCCAGAGCCGTAATTGACATGAATTACTGGCAGCCCGAAGTGGAAAGGACAGAGCCGGCGCCCAGAAAAAAACTGCTGCAAAAGGAAACAGGAAAAATTTTCGATCTTGAAAAGGAAGTCGATAACATATTATTAACCCGGTATGTACCGGCCAGCGTGGTAGTGAACCAGGATCTTGAAGTAATACAGTTTAAAGGATCTACCGGTTTGTTTCTTGAACATTTACCTGGTAAAGCCAGTTTGAACCTGCTAAAAATGGCCCGCGCCGAACTGTCCTTTGATTTACGCAGTGCTATTCATAAGGCCACCAACTGGGGTAAGCCATTCAAAAAAAGTGGTCTTGAAGTAAAACACAAAGGCGTTACCCATCTGGTATCCATTGAAGTAGTGCCTTTAAATCCGGATGGCATTGAAAAGCTGTTTCTGGTTATTTTTGAAGAAGTACCTATGCCAACGGCATCTGAAATGACCGCCACCCTTACGCGCAACCGCACCATTAAAAAGCTGCAGGATGAATTGAACAATGTACGCGAAGACATGCGCAGCATTGTAGAAGAACAGGAGGCGAACAACGAAGAACTGCAAAGCGCCAATGAAGAGATCGTTAGCAGCAACGAAGAGCTGCAAAGTATCAATGAAGAACTGGAAACCAGTAAAGAAGAGGTAGAAAGCGCCAATGAAGAACTGATGACGATCAATCAGGAATTGCAGGTGCGAAATGAACAACTGGCGGAAGCATATGATTATGCCGAAGCATTTTTTCATACCATTCGCGAAGCCATTATTGTGCTTGACAAAGACCTGCGCGTAAGAACGGCCAACGACTCTTTTTATCAAACCTTTAAAGTAAAAAAAGAAGATACCGAAGGCAAGTTTATTTATGAACTGGGTAATCGTCAGTGGAATATCCCCCAATTGCGTGAATTGCTTGAAACCATTATTCCACAGAACCTGCACTTTAATGGGTTTGAAGTATCTCACCGGTTCCCGGGCGTAGGAGAAAAGATAATGGTGCTCAATGCCCGGAAAATTTTTCAGAAGATTCACCGGCAGCAACTGATATTACTCGCTATTGAAGATATTACCGAACACCGGCATGCTCAGCAGGTAATTGCCGAACGCGAAGCCTGGTTGCGCAATATGGCGGATAATGCACCGGTAATGATCTGGGTAGTTGATGCCGATAAAAGAGTAACGTTTTTCAATAAAACCTGGCTTGAATACACAGGCCAAAAACCTGAAACGGAAACGGGCATCGGATGGACACAGGCCATACACCCCGACGACAGAGACGTTTTTTTGAAGCAATACGATGCATTTTTTAATCAAAAGAAACCGTTCAGACTTGAATTTCGATTATTAAACTACGAAGGTGAATACCGCTGGATCCTGAATAACGGAAAACCCAATTTTAATAAAGATGAAACATTCAGAGGCTACATCGTTTCGTGTACTGAAATACACGATAAAAAACTGATGCAGCAGGAACTGGAAAAACACGTACAGGAAAGAACCGACGACCTGCAGCAAATGAACAGGGAGCTGGAAAGAAGCAACAACGAGTTGCAGCAGTTTGCTTATGTGGCAAGTCATGACCTACAGGAGCCATTACGCAAGATCATGACCTTCAGCGACCGGCTGCAACAGCATTTTGGCAATGCGTTGTCTGAAAAAGGTAATGGGTATGTTGAAAAGATCATCGACTCATCAAAACGCATGACACGTTTGATAGACGATCTGCTTAACTTCTCAAAGATAACAAGGCAAACAGAACCATTTAAACGTACAAACCTGAACACGATCGTAAAAAATGTATTAGGCGATTTTGACGAGATCATGAAAGACAAGAAGGCGAAGGTGGAATACAAAGAACTGCCGGTGATTCAGGCAATACCGGTACAAATGGAACAATTGTTCCATAACCTCATTAGTAACGGTTTAAAATTTTCAGGCAAAGCAAAGCAACCTCTTATAACCATTACCGCGCGGCCCCTGGATAAAAAACATATCGACCGGTTTCCGCAACTGAACGTCGATACTGATTATTACGAGATCATTGTAAAGGATAATGGCATCGGTTTCGATGAAGAATATGCCGACCAGATCTTTGTTATTTTCCAACGCCTGAACGATAAGCAGGAATTTCCCGGCACCGGCATCGGCCTTGCCCTTTGCCGCAAAATCGTAAACAATCACAACGGCGAAATATTCGCCCAATCAAAAGAAGGCAAAGGAGCCGCATTTCATGTGGTGCTGCCGGCGAATCAGTAAAAATAGTCAATAAAAAAACCGGAATCCAGACTAAGGCTACCCCCGTTACTAGTATCCTTGTCTGTCTTCCGGTTTTGATGCTTATAGACATAAGCATCGGCTGCACTCTGAAAAAATCACCGCATATTTCCCCGGTTCAAAACTATAAAGAGAGAATATGCTGGCCATGTTGAAAACAACGGTATAGTTTGCTTTTTTTCTCATAAAATGCGGGGTAAAAAAACATTAGCCTGTAACATCAGGATAGCTGTCTGCCAGAAATCACCTACATTCCATATCATTTCAAGCGGGAATTCTAAATGCTTATCATGAAAAAGATTTGTTGTTTGTATTTGCTGTTGCCTTTTGCCTTGTATATTCATGCACAATCACTCGCTGTTGCATACGACCTCAGGCCCGGTTATTTTCCGGTGGCGAATGAACAGAAAGCAACATCCATTTATATTGACGCGCATGATGCCAAAGTAGTTTCCATTGCCGCACAGGCTTTTCAGGAAGATATTTTTGATATCACGAAACAACGTCCTGCGGTGCAAACAACGACCAGCATATCTGACAGTTTTGTTATCATCGCCGGCACCGTCGGTCATGCTGTATTAATTGATTCCCTTGCGAAAATGGGGAAAATCAATACCGCTTCGATAAAAGGCAAATGGGAAACCTTCAGTATACAGATCATTCAACACCCTTTTAAAAATGTACAGCAGGCATTGGTGATCACCGGCAGCGACCGCCGTGGTACGGCATTCGGTATCTTTGAATTGTCGAAACTGCTGGGCGTTTCCCCGCTGAAATGGTGGGCCGATGTAATACCTGAGCCCCATGCTGCATTATACATACAACCCGCACAAACCATAGAAGGTCCGCCCTCCGTTAAATACCGCGGATTGTTTATCAACGACGAAGACTGGGGACTGCAACCCTGGGCGGCCAAAAATATGGATACTGTTATAAAAGATATTGGTCCGCATACCTACGCCAAAGTATTTGAGCTGATGCTGCGGTTAAAAGCCAATTACATCTGGCCGGCGATGCATCCGTGCACGAAAGCATTCTGGTATTATAAAGACAATCCGAAAGTGGCCGATGACTACGCCATTATAGTTGGCAGCAGCCATTGCGAACCGATGCTGCGCAACAATGTTTTTGAGTGGTCCGAAAACTTCAAACAGGAATATGGTAAAGACCCGGGTGAATGGCGGTATGATCATAACCAGCAGGAAATCTTCAAATACTGGCAGGACCGTGTAGTGGAAGCAAAAAACCATGAATCGGTTTATACCATCGGTATGCGCGGCGTTCACGATGGCAGCATGCCCGGACCAAAACCGATCGATGAAAAAGTAAAGCTGCTGCAACAGATCATTACCGATCAGCGCAGCTTGTTGCATACAACGCTTGATTCACCGGTGTCAGCAATACCGCAGATCTTTTGTCCGTATAAAGAAGTACTGAACGTATACCGCAAAGGATTGCAGTTACCCGATGATGTAACGATTGTATGGGCCGATGACAATTATGGTTATATACGACAGCTATCGAACGCACAGGAACAAAAACGAAGTGGCGGTAGTGGCATTTATTACCATCTCTCCTACTGGGGCTCGCCGCATGATTATCTGTGGCTTTCTTCCATTTCGCCGGCATTGATCAGTTATGAAATGACAAAAGCGTATGATTATGGCGCGAACCGTTTATGGATCTTTAATGTGGGAGATATAAAACCTGCTGAATTGGAATTACAGTTTGCCATGGACCTTGCCTGGAATGTACGTAAATGGTCGCCTACAACCACCAGGGCATATATACATCAATGGGCGGAAAATACATTTGGAAAACAATACGCCGATAGAATCACAGAGATCAAACAAACATATTACCGGCTGGCAGCAGCAGGCAAACCTGAGCACATGGGCAGTATTACCTTCACTCCTGCAGAAGAAGATGAACGTATGCGATCATATGATACGATTGAAAGAAGGATGATATGGCTGAATCACGATATGCCTGTCAGATTGAAAGATGCCTTCTTTCAGCTGGTTGCTTACCCCGTAAAATGCGCATGGGCAATGAACAGGAAATTTATTTTTGCAGCCAGAAGTCTGCGCACGCAAAACGCCGATAGCGCTTTATACTATTCGGCTTTTGCAGGAGCTGCTTTGGAAACAATTAAGGGCTTCACCACTATTTATAATAAATATGGCGCCGATATTCATAATGAGGATAAATGGACTAAATGGAATGGCATGATGAGCTGGCATCCGCGTGACTTACCGGTATTCAATATGCCACCTGTTGCGAGTAAAAGCAGGACCGACAGTCTGAAAAAATTCCCGGCCGTTTTCACTCAGCCTGCGGCAACCGCCGGTCCGCTTGTTGTTGCCGCCAGCGACTACACCAGTAAAAAAGAATATGGCAAAACACATTTTGAAACAATAGATGGTTTAGGCATTAATGGAAAAGGTGTTAGCCTGTTGCCATTTAAACAAACAACTTCGACTGATACTGATTTAAAAAATGTTCCTTATCTGGAATATAAAGTGAAACTACCGGCAGGCAATCATGCCATTACGGTTAAATGTTTGCCCACTCAAAGCATCGACAATGATGAGAAACTGTTTTATGCTATTTCTGTAAATAATGATATGCCGCAATGGGTGAACATACATGCGGAAAGCGAAACACCCGCATGGAAACAAAATGTATTGAATGGCTATGCAGCCTGGAAAAAAATATATAACATTTCAGATAAAAACGAAAGCGTTATTCGTATCTATTTTCCTGATGAAGGTGTAGTAGTGAATACGATTGAAATCGAATAACGGTTTGTGGTTTATCTCAAACAATAAACTATTTCAACTTATAAACTTCACTTCCCGCCAGTAAAAAGCATCCGAGTCCGTAATCTTCAAAATCGGGAATGTGATCGTATGTTACCGGCTGACCGTCTTTTGGTTCTTTACCGGTGCCTTGTACATAGCCCAGCATGCCATCGGGATGAACACAATCAGTTACCAGTGCATTCCATGCTCTTAATACTACAGGCAAATACGTTTTCTTATCAATGAGTTTGTTATTAATGCCCCATGCCATGCCATACACAAACAGGGCAGTGCCGCTGAGTTCTTTGCCACCGAAATGTGTTGAATCCTGCAGACTTACATTCCAGAAACCATCTTCACGTTGAATAGGCAACAACGCCTGCAGCATATCTTTATAATCCTGCATGTACTCGTTATAATGCGAATCTGATTTTGGAATCAGTTGCAGTACTCTTACGAGTGCGGCTACTACCCAGCCATTGCCACGGCTCCAGTAGCAATTCTTTCCATTGGGCTCTTTATAGGGAGGATCAAAATCTTTGTCGCGCCACCACAGATGATCGGCTGTATTGTACAATCCGTGATCGCCCTGTTTGGTTTTGGTGTAGGCATACATCTCGTACATACGGCTGAAATAGCTGGTATCTTTCCCTAAAACACCGAGTCGGGCGAATACCGGCATGCCCATTTGCAGGGCGTCTATCCAGCTCCAGTCGTCCGTTTTTTCGGTGCCCTTCATTAAGTCAACAGAAGCTTTGATGTCTTTAATGCGTTCCGGTTTTTTATCGATATTATAGAGGTCGATATAGGTTTGTCCGCAGCACTGGTTATCGGCATTGCGCGTTTCAATACCACCACGCAGGCCCCAGTTGTGTTTGGCGCCCCAGTCAACGGCATAGTCGTAGTATGCTGCCTTTTTATCAATGGAATACAGCGCCATCAATCCTTCGTAGTATACGGCGCGCGTCCAGATGTTACTTGGCCGCTCCTGATTGGTAACAATTGTTTTTCCCGGATCGGGCCATTTGTTCATGAAATACTGATTGGTCAATCGCATGGCATCGAGCACGCTTTTTTTTGATGGCGGCTTTTGCGCGTGTGATGCGATGCCGATCAATAAGGCACCTGTTAGTACGAGAGATAATCTTTTATGGAACATAGTTCTTTTTTTAAAGGTTTGAGGTTTGTAGTTCGTAGTTTGAGGTTCTCAAATCGCGGCAGTAACTACAAACAACAAACTTGAAACAACAAACTAGTTTATTTTTGGTCGAAGTTCATCGGGGCCGCCCTTTGTGTATGAGCTCCACACTTCGCGGGAGGGTTGCGTAAACAACGCCTGAATGACCGGTAAATCTACTGACGTGGCCGGATTAAATGTGTTGGACTGCACATATTTTTTCAGACTATACAGCAACTGACGGGCGGCGGGACGCTCACTGAGATTATTCTTCAGATCAACACTGCACAGCAACAATTTGCCCTTACCCACTTTTGCTTCGAGGATCAGCGCCAGCTTGCGGTTCATAAACCAGGTGTCGATTGGCTGTAACAGCGGTTCAAAACCCGGTGGAAAATCTTCCAGATGCATTACCTGTGCCTTGTTTACGATATCCCACCATTGCATATCGCTGTGGTATGTGGCGGGAAAATCGGCAAACGCCGGATGTTTGGGATTGCAAAGAATACCCAACGTATGCGGCGGACGCATTTTAAACCAGCTTGTATTCCAGAATACCGGTGTAAAATAGTTTACCACTTCCCTACCCTTCATAATCTTGCCCGCTGCCTGTAAAAACACCGTACCACCATTTTGTAACAGAGATACGGCTTTATCATCCAGTGTGTCGCAATAATACACATCGGTTGTGTTGGACACTTCCGGTAATGCGGCAGGGAAAACCCAGATGTTCCAGTCGTTACCATAGGAGGTGCCGGCAATGGAAATATCCAGATTTAACCGGGTGGCGGTTTTTATGGATGATAACGGATACTGAATTTTACCCACTGGCAAACAGTTGCTGATTACGTAATTGGCGCTATTGAATGCGCCTTTGGTAATGACTTTACCGGTGCTGTCTTTCAATACCCAGTTGATGACGGCATTTTTTAATTCGCCATTTCCATAGTTGAACAGCTCCACGTTGCCGATGAATGTTTCGTCATTGGTATACACAAATTTGGAGGTGCGGATGAGGGGCACCACGGCATTGCAAAAGCGTTCTATCTGTTGCGCCGTTACGTAAGGTTTACTTTGCCAGAGCGCACTGAGCATGCCTACCAGCGCAGTACCCTGACCGGGAAAATCCTGGAGTCCCAGCAATTGAAAACCTGCGAGCCCTTTGGTGCGCATGGTTTTCTCTATTTCATTCTTATAACACAATACCTGCAGCTTGCCGCTGGCCATTAAAAAGTCTTTTGCTTTATCGGCCATTCCGTGTTCTGCGAGCAGATCCCGGAATAATTCGAAATTTCTTTCTTTATATACACCGTTGAAGCGGGGAATTTCGCTGAAGTCGGGGAACACGCACCACTGCCCCATTTCATGCACCACGTAGGGAACATTAAAGCGTGCAATGGCTGCATGATAATCTGAATCGCTTTCAGGTCGCGTATTGGCCCAGGGTAATCCGCGTGCGCCTGCTTTTACCATATATTCATTTTCAGGCACCAGCGGCCAGCTGTTGCCTACCGATGCACCTGTATATACACGGCGTTTATCTTTCGCCTGCCAGTACTGAACAAACGAAGCAAGGAATTTTGCCTGATTGCGGCCTGCGGGTTCATTACCTCCTACAGCCTCCATGCAAAAGGAAGCATGATTGCCGTACCAGGTGGCAGCGCGATTGGTTTCGTCGTACATAAACTGATCAACGGGACGGCCATCACCCAATGAAGTACCATGATTTACCCAACCAGGTCCTTCGGGTTGTAAATAAAAACCTGTTTTATCGGCTGCAATAAAGGCCGCTTCGGGCGGGCACCACGAGTGAAAGCGCATATGGTTCAACCCATGCGCTTTGGCAGTATTGAATAACTTTTCCCATGCAGCTACATCCATCGGTGGATAACCGGTCAAGGGAAACTCACAGTTGTTGACGGTGCCACGCAAAAAAACAGGACGGCCATTAATAAGAAACTGCGTACCCTGGATGGTAAATTCCCGCATGGCAAACTGAACGTCTTTCTCCTGTTTTCCTTTGGGCGTTTCGAGTGTTACATGCAGTTTGTATAAAG
>Ga0105239_10004952_pt1 | contig 15724 bp, 9 predicted proteins | sample KBSC44metaG_FD_92761 | JGI IMG/M metagenome (GOLD analysis project Ga0105239, IMG submission 92761) | Corn rhizosphere microbial communities from Kellogg Biological Station, Michigan, USA - KBS C4-4 metaG | ecosystem: Host-associated > Plants > Roots > Rhizosphere > Soil | place: Michigan, USA...
AGGGTAGGACCAGTCTGTTTGAAAATTGATCTATTAGCCCGATGCTCCGTCGGTTAAAGGAGAGGAAGGGTCACATTCACACCGAAATTCCGATCAGGCCAACCCAGTCAAAAGATTGAAGAATCTGCTTACGTGTGATTTCCTTTGTAGCAAGGGGCTTTGCCGGGTAATAGAAGAGGAATGACAAAATGACACCGGCGGAGTTCATTGCGATTCCTAGATAAAATATTGTCCGCCAACCTCCAGAAGACGTGACCATGGAGTTTGCTATTCAAGGGTCAGAGGCATATGCCCTTGCAGTGGAATCTGGGTATACGGGATCATACCAATCAAGGAACCAAAGCTAGACCACACGATGGCCGTCAAGTTGATGAACGAAAGAACTGGCCCTCTTTGCTTCTTGGTGACTAGCTCTGAGGAACAGGCAAAACAGTTTAAGCTTCCTCCACTAACCACACCCATCATCGCCATGGCAGCAATCACTGTTTTCCTTTGTCAGTTGACGAGAGCTGTAGGATGTCCGAACGAGATTTCCACCTGCCTTGATAGACGCTCTGTGCTGTGGCACCCACGATACAGGCGGCAACGCCCAGGATCCCAGAGCCGATGGTGAACCATCGTCGTCCAAACAAGCTATTACGTCCCGGTCAGCGTTGTCCGTTTCTCCCTTCCTCCCAACAGGACCGTACTCAGACAAGGTGCCCGCAAGGAGAGCGGCGATTGCGGTGGATACAGTCTTTGCAGAGCTCATCCACGAGTATGTTGAAACTGGTCCTGTTGTGCGAGCAGTTAGAACAAGACCTCCAAATCCGCTATCATATTGCGGATTGCTCTGCCATCATACCGAGATCCTCATTGATGTAGCCCAGCACCGACGAGACAAGAACATAGGTTGAAATACCACAGCTGTAGATGACCTAGACGCAAAGTCAGCTTATTCGCCTTACCAGGGACGACTAAGGTGCAAGGGGTCAGTGTGCATGCCGTACCGCCAGAGCAATAATTGCCATCCATGTTTTCACAGAGATACTCTTGGGGCCTGGTTCTAGGTCTTCAGTGGGAGACGACTGCGAATGGTGGTCCTCGTGAGGCAAATTTTTCAACTTGGATTCCCTGTGTTCCGTCTGGACATCGTTCTTCTGCATATTCGAGTCATTCATGTCTTCCTGAACGAATGGATAGTCGGCTAAGGTCGAACCTTTCTGAGATATTCACAGCTCGCTTTCCCCCTCCCACGAGGGCACGAGGGCACGAGGCTTTTGTACCTCGACCGACGAGGATCAACCAACGGTATAGACCCAAATTCCGACTTGGCAGATGGGATAGATTCCTGATATACCATCCGCATTGCCATTGGCCATCTCCATCGTCGCAGCCGACGTTGTCGGTTACAGGTCGCTTCCGGGTACCTATGCATGGACGTGCTGGGCCACAACGAGGATATGGGCAGTAGGCAGCGATTATGGGCCTGGCCAATCGCTAGTTAGACGCCCTCTTGGGGGGCAATGGGTGCCGCTCGGGGGGGATTAGGCGGAGGTAATGGGGGGGCATGTTGGGGCCGAAGGGCACCTGCAGGGACCCAGATAGGTACTAACTTAGGTAGTCTTTGGCAGCCATCTTCCGCCAAGACCTGCCAAGACCTGCCAGGGCAGCACAAAGCTTTTGCCTAGCCTTGTCGCTCAGAATTTAATACTGATGAACATTCCGAGAAATTCCTCAACTTGCTCGATTTACTCACGTGTCCGTCAGTGATACAATGTGTGGCCTAGTCGAAACACATCTGTCTCGTGGCTCTGATCCAGGGGCGATGGAAGCTGCCGGCCTGCCTCAGGGATTGATTTCCGAGTCGTGTGCCACGACTCGCCTGGCAAGCTCCCTCACAGAATTTCCCAGACACTCTCACTGGGACATGGCTCCGAGTATGGCATGATGGCGTCCAAATTTACGCCTGCCGGTCGGAAAGAACTTGATCGCAGATGGCGGTCGTGACGGTAGGCACAGGACGTCTCCCGACTTGTGGGCAGCAACCGGACAATCGCATCATAAAATCAGACCAGGTCTAAGTACAACTTTGTTTGGGGAATTGGGACTTATTGAGAAAGTCCGGCTCCTCGTGAACGCACTTGCGCCAGAAACTCCCTTCGTAATGGCGCACATGCTGCCTATTGGCACCGTGCTGATCCTAGGGATCATAGCAGTAACCTTGCACTCAACGAGACTGCGAAGGCACAACAGCTAACGATCTCTCAGGTCTCCGCAGGTATCGTCTACAAAATGCTCTACAACGTCTACCTTCATCCACTTCGCTCCTATCCGGGCCCTGCGTGGTGGGCGGCATCAAGGATTCCATGGATATGGACCGCGACAAGTGGCGAGATACACAACAAATTAACGGAGCTTCATCAACGGTATGGTGCCGTAGTCAGGACGGCTCCGAATGAGTTATCATACATTAGCGAAAACTCATGGAAGCAAATGTCAGTGCGTTTCTGTCGTAACAGGCTTCGAGGTTGTTGCTCACTTGGTCGGTGAAAACAAGATACGGACATCGATCTGTCGAAATGCAGAAAGATCTCACCGGCTCCGGACTCTTGCCAACATTCAAAAACACCGAGTCTATCGTTACTGCATCTAAGGAGAATCATCCACGAATGAGACGCCTGATTTCTCACGCCTTTTCTGAGAAGGCCTTGCGCGAGCAAGAGGACCTGATGCAGAAGTTCATCGACCAAATGATTGTACGACTGAAGGACAAACATACAGAAGGAGCTCAGGATATGACATCTTGGTTCAACTGGTGCACATTTGACATTACCGGTGATCTAGCGTTTGGTGAGCCCTTTGGGTGTCTTCAGGCAGGCCAGTATCATGAATGGGTCCGGCAGATCTTTCAGGGCGTAAAGCTGTACCCTTGGATGCAAGCCATTACTTATTACGGACTTGTCCCGCTTGCCAAATTCCTTGCGCCCAGGGAACAGCATCGTGCAAAAGAAGAGGCCGATGCCAAAGCCTATGCAAAGCTTGATCGACGGATCGCCCGAAAGGACACCATCACCCGGAAAGACTTTATGAACTATATCCTCCAGGAGAATAAGCAGGGGACTACGGGCATGACGTTACCTGAAATCCAGGAGACAGCAGTCATTCTCATCATCGCCGGGAGTGAGACCACAGCAACCACTCTGTCGGCGTTATTGTACTTTATACTCCGGCATCCACGAGTGTACCGACGAATGGTGGCTGAAATCAGGGAGCGTTTTACCAACTACGAGAGCATCAACATGGTCACCACCAACGATCTCAAATACCTTCCAGCTGTCATCGAGGAGACCCTCCGCATCTACCCTCCATCGCCAAACGCCTTCCCACGATTGGTTCCGGGGAAAGGAGAAGCGATCGAAGGGCGATGGGTCCCGGGCGGAACAACTGTTGGTGTCCACCCCTTTGCAGTCACCCATCATCCCAACAACTTTTACCGCCCACTTGATTACCTGCCCGAACGCTGGCTGGCTCCCAACTTATTGGACCTGGACGACGTATCCGCCGACATGTTTGCTGGGGACAAAAGGCATCTGTCACAGCCCTTCTCATTTGGCCCTCGCAACTGTATCGGGAAAAGGTGTGTCATTCTCCCACATTCTAGCTCCCCAGCCTGCACCGTGGCCACTAACAATGTAATCTTGGCTCTGTAACAGTCTGGCTTGCGCTCAGATGCGCGTGATATTGTCCAAACTGCTGTGGACTTTTGATTTGACGTTGGCCCCCCCTTCGGACCATGATGATTGGGCACGAACACAGAAGACTTATACACTTTGGGAGAAACCACCATTGATGATCAATCTCAAGGACAGAAGTGAGCTGTTGTAACACAGCAATTCATGGAGTGAGATGTCCGGGTAATCACCGATCAATTCAAATCAAATCAATGATAAGACTGCTGTAGGAGATTGAATGAGCTCTTGGCTTGTTCCTAGCGAATGCTAGTAGGTGTAAAATTCCGCCATTCCATTCCATCCCATCCTTATAATTCCCCTACGATTCATGTTCCAAAATCGCACATAGATGCCAGATGGACCACCCTTGGTGTTCGGCAAAGACCAACGGTGGGTCGTTGCTCACGAGTCGCTTTTAGTCTTCTATACCCAGAGTCTGAAAACGCGAAACAGTCCATCTTTTGGTTGGCAGATTCGTATTGTCAGAGACAGATTCGCATTCTAGGGACAAGAGGTGACGAACAGCACACTCTAACCATCCCCAAGCAACTAGGGTGCTGGGACTATACGTCAAACAGAGCGCCCGTTAACGCTCCTAGCCTCAAGGACGAACTGCGCGTGGGAAGATGACAGACACGAGTTACAAGATCGTGACTCTATATCACCCCAGTCATCGAGTGACCAGTCTCGCGGACGCGGACAAGTTCTTCAACGATGTGTTCGGGATCCCGAGTGTCTGGCGGCACCAAATTTTCGACAAACCTGATCCCAAATACCCGACGTTCCCCACGGACTACTGCATCTTCACCTCGATCGCCGACGTCTTCTTCGATTGTATCGACCCCAAGAAATACGTGATTGACGGCGTCCAGCGGTACGAGGACATCGCCGAGCCGCACCTCCACGGCCTGGGGTGGGCCGTCGGGGGGATCGATGAGATCTACGCCCTCTTGAACGAGATGGGCATCCGGTCCACGGATCAGGCCAACCGGCTGGCCGACCCCAACGAGTGCCCCGTGGCCTCGTTCAAACCGTCCAAGCTCTTCTTCACCGTGCCCGAGCATTCTGGTCTCCGCTACGAGTACTACCCCGCGACGAGCATGGGCGCGTATGATATCCGAAACAGCCCGTCATGGAAGCTGGAACCCCGTTCCGGCAAGGGCTCCTTGGGGGTGCAGTTCTGCTCCCACCACACTATTCTGACCGCAAACCTGGCTCGCGCCTTGAGGCTGTACATTGGCCTGATGGGCGGCCGGCAGATCCACACCGCCAAAAACACCCTCAGGGGAACGGACAGCGTCTTTGTCCTCTTGGCCGACGCCGTCTACGAATTTGCGACGCCCATCCCCAGCACCGACTCGTACGCTCTGAGAGACTTCGAGGCCCGTCGAAACAAGGCCGAGGACGTTTACCACGCACTGACTTGGAAAGTGGAAGATCTAGGCCGCGCCGAGGCACATTTGCAGAAACAGGGTGTGGAAGTCATCGCCAGGAACGACGAGATGTTGGTGGTCAATCCCACAGCTGGACTGGGAATCCCCTGGGGCTTCACTGCTAGTGTATTGCCTGGCGATGATAGATACGTTTCGGAGCTGCAGAAGGAATAAGCATGTTGCTGACTTTGTAAGGGTTGCTGGATCTGGCAAGACTAGACTCTAGCAGCTGGCTACCCGTAGAATTCAGGACAAAGCCTCATCTGGAAACAGCGGAGGCTGTCCTGGACTCAGGTTTTCAAACGAAGAGAGCCTGGCAATTGGTTTCTAGTAGTATGGATACACTTCCAATGTCAAATCCCGCTCCCAACCGGATTCCCGCCTGACGACTGCATAAAGTTTAAACCACATGGCTACCCTCTCAGGAGAGGACATATCCCCACAACGTTTCTACTGCCGGAGTTTGTACTGCGGATGACGGGGCTCGTTAGTCTGATTGACGCCTCCTGCAACGTTGGAATGGCCCACGACTCGTGGGAGACGACCGCTTGGCCCACACCAGCAACAGAACACTCCTCACCCACGAGTCCATGACCATAATGAGTCTCCATGCCGGAAGATTCATCTGATGGGAGGGGGAGGCTTTCTGGCCTAAACAGTTGGAGGTTCAAGACATGTGGCGCCAGTGCATAAAAAGGGCATTCGGCTCCCAGGCTCAAAGAAAGCAGCGAGCAAGAGTCTCTAATTAGACATTCAGTCGAAGCAGCCGACTCTATTCCCGCTTTTCGTTACACCGAGACTCCACTCTCCTATCACAACTTGACAAGTCACGAATTGGATTTGCCTAGCCATGCGGAAAGTCACACACAGCCGGACCTCTCAAGTCATCCACGCCCCGATCGAGAAAGTGTGGGAGTTTGTGACGGTCCCCAACAACTGGGTCAAGCTGCAGCTGGGCACCTGGATGGTGCACGGGTCGGGGGGACTGGACGATGTGGCGAGCGTGTCGCGGACGATGCAGCCGGGAGAACACTTCATCGAGTACATGCACATGCCCGACCGGTTCGACCTGGTCGGCGACTGGGAGGTTACCAAGTGCGAAGCGCCGACGCAGTGGGGGTTCAAGTCGGTGCACTGGTACGGGCCCGCGATGCCCACGGACATGGATGTCACGTACACGCTGGAGAAGGTCGACGACAACACCACCCGCTGGTCGAGGCACCGCGTCACTACCTCGCGCCCGGGGAAGGAAAACACCATCGACTTCCTTGACGACAAGAACGACCTCGAGGATGAGTACCAGGCCGTCACCAGGCGCTTCCTCGAGGACGGCATCCCCAATAGCCCGCCCTACAATCCCACACCGCCACATGACCGCAACTGGTTGCAGACGCTTCCTTGCGATGCCTGAGGGTCACACTACCAGTAAGTAGTGTTGGATGAGAACATAAGTATGTACATCTAGAGATGAGGTGAGATGCAAGAGCCGAACCACGCTCATGCCAGCTATGAGTACTACTGGGAGGAACGAAGGGCCAATGAAAATTTCCTTTAAGAACCGGGTTTTCACAGATACTTGAATTTTTGCTATTGTTGCTCGTAGTAACTGTATGATTCCTGTACACTGATCCTGCAATGTAAATACCATGTGCTAACTACGGCGAAGACTGCCACTTCACTGACAGCCGAAATGCAGGTGGAGTTTTACAGAGTCACTATTGTTCACCATGCAATTTTTCCCGTAACCCCCCGAAAAGACCTAGGTTTTGGTGGATGTGCTCTCGTTCTAGACCTCCACGTGTGAAGCCTCTCTTTTCTCCGCGTGATGGTCTTTTGGCTGAGAAGGATCATTCTTCAAGTGTTGGGCAACCTTCAATGTGAGATGTCGAGAGAGCTGGATAGATAGAGTCAGTTCACGCGTCACTGTAGAACAAGCAAGGTAGTAATGTCACTCACGTCTTTGCTTGATGCAGCACAGGCAATGGCAACAATCCCGAAGGGGATGGCCGCATACCACACGTATCGAAATGATGCCACATACGCTTCCTTCAGTGCAGTGGTCGCCGCAATGATGACAGACATGTTGGCCCCTGGTACCTCGGTGATAGGAGGTGAGCCAGGAACTCCGGTCAGTGTTCCGAGTAAGGGCGGGAGTGAAGACGCAGGGAGTCCAGCCGCGAGGGCTGCGCCGGCCACCTTTTCCGGGATGTTGGTCGCGAGCTTGGTTTGCAGGATTGTCGTGTAGATTGCCGTGCCTATCGACCCTCCAATACATCTCATCAGGCCAATGGTGCCGTTGGCAAACCCAAGCCACTCATCAGGGGTTGCGAGTTGAACCAAGAGCAGTGTCAAGAGTTCCATCACGCCAATTCCTATAATGGGCCCTTATTAGAGAAACACGGGCAGTCCATATTTCCAAGGAATGCAGAACCTACCCATTGCAGCCACAAAACTGAACGCCAGAGCCATCGGTTTATCGTCAATGCCAGGGAGCGCCATTAGAGGTATGAAGAGGGTCTGGAGCGCGACGCCAATTGTGAGCAGCCACCTGGTACCGATGATAGGACCAAGAATAGGCAGCAACACCGCAGACCCAACTCCGCCAACATTGGTTCCAATACCAAAGGGGATGCCGTCGACCCCCGTCTTGATCCCATCGGCGCCGTCGTAGATTGCGGAGAGGTAAGTGGGCAAGAAAGCCTGAAGACCGTAAAACAGCATGCCCCCGACAAACGAAGTGATATTCATCATGAGGAACGTTCGCACGCGCTTAAACAAGAATGGGTGCAGCAAGGGATGTTTAGCCACAAAGGCCTCGTACAGGCCCAGGGCAATGACAATCACAGTGCCGATCACAAACGGCGCGATGAACATGACGCTCTTGGATCCATATTCAGGGATCCAGATGATGCCCAAAAGAATCAAAGTCGGACCGGCCTAGAGACATTGCTTCATTAGCACTGTAGTGGACAGATTTCAATTCTGCGAGAAAATGGGGAGAGTAGAATTCTATCTTACGGCGATACCAGCCAGCCCAACATAGTCAAACTCCCTGACGATCTGCATCCTGCTGGCATTCTTGCTCGCCAGCGGTTTCTCTGGGTGATACGTGAGGGCGGTCGCGACCGTGCCAACGATGTTGATGGCGAGGACCATCCAAAAGACGGACCTCCACCCAGGACCCGTATGCATAACCATTTGATGGCCGATGAGCGAACCACACGCAACCCAGAAGCAGATGGATCCGTTGACAATGCCGAGGGCATATCCTCTGAATTTGGTGGGAACGATCTCGCAGATCGAGGCAAACGAGGCTGTTGACAGACCCCCATTGGCACCAAGAAAGGTCATCCCGACAATCGCTAAATGCCGTGCCCGTTGGTCAGATTCAGATTCAGATTCCTTTACAATTCTCTTACACCTGGACTTACCTGTGGGGATGTCCTTGGCGACCAAGCCAATGATGCCGCCGATGATTCCTGTGACACCAGTTGCCACGCAGAACCAACGCCTCCCGAGTATGTCTGACAATGCTCCGGCGACAACGAGTCCGATGCCGGAAGCTATAGTGTAGGAGGATGCTAGCCAGGTGTAGTGTGGACTGGGCCCTATGTCGGCATTGATGTAGGACAAGATGGGAGCAATGCAGACAAACGCCCCGAGAGCGATGTTGTAGAGCAAGGTCAGTGAGCTGATGGCCAGGACCTGTTGAAGGCTGAGTCGGGTAGGTCGCTGAGAGTCATGAAGGATTTCATGCTCCAGCATCTGCTCGTCTTGAGAATCCATGTCGGACGACGCAGGTACATGGTCCTTCATGGCCAGCTGCCGATCTGGTATGTTGGTGCTGGGTGCTGAGTACAATGGTGCCAACTGCACTGAACCTGGTCCAAGGAAACCGCAAGGAGATTCAGAGTGATTCAGGGTGAAGATTGTGAAGAAAAGTTTCCATATCCAAAGCTTCGAGGTCCAGAGTCAGGTCCAGGTCCAGGTCCAGGTCCACCATCGGCTAAGAACATTACTTCTATATATTGACACCATGTCCTTGGTCCTGGCCCAGGTGGAGGTTGCACCATGGAAATCCGGGGAACGAATTCCAGGCGACGAATCATTAGACACACTTGTACCACGAAGGTGACGACGGTTGGACCAACCGGACGGCAGATGCGCAGGATTTCGTGCTAGTACATGCGAGTAGCGAAGAACGATTCTCAGGAACAGCTTAAGAGTCCCCTCTGCGTCTCCTTCAGGGTTCGAACACACATGCGAGGAGGCTGGCAACCAACAATCCCGGGGTCATGGTTCCAGCACTTTCTCATCCGGAACGAGTTCCGGAGATCTCGTCAAAGGTTCCTCGTTGAACATTCTAGGCATAGTGATGATTCGCCTTCCAGAGTTACAGGAGGCACAAGAGTCAAGACACGGTACGTGGGCTCATAGGTGTCATGTCTGCCTGGTTCCTTTCACGGCCAGAAAATTCATCACGTTCACGGTTCTGTCCGCTTCCCTCAGCCATGATGAAGGACTCTTTACGATAAAGTTGCATCGAGAACACAGGACACGAGCATCGATCGGATTCAATTCTTGGCTAATCCCTTGGCGTGCCCTGAAGGCCGGTACACCTTCCCTAATCAGGACTCTGCTCACCGCCACAAATCCCGTGACCGTAACGCCACAGTCACGTGCGTCATTGCCACATTTTATTATATAAGGAGGCGCCACTCCTACGCATTTCCGGGAAAATGCCAATGAAAACGATGGCGCGTCACTTCGTGTTGCGAAACCTGCTCGACGTCAGTCCTTCGCATTTCCACTGGACTGCGATCGTCCCTCGGCCGAGCACCTGATCAGTGATCACGGCAAGGCTCATCTCGTGTTGACGAGGCCTCCTCGAAATGCGGAGGGGTTCGCTCTCTTCTTTCCTTGTATATATTGTAATATCTACTAGTTAGATACTACTCTAGATAGGGAAAGGTACCGGCTTAGCAACGCCAAGATTGCCAAGTAGTGTGCGTAATGCCAAACATGTTGTGCGAAATACCTAAAATCCCTCTGAGCTACCTCCTCGGCCCAGACGCCAGACAAGACAATTGACCAAAGTGATGATATCATGAAGTCCTTTACCGAGGGGAGGCCTTTCTTCTAACTCTCTTTAGTGAATTGACTTACCCAGTGTATTCTGTCAATGTAACACGACTATTACTTATCATTGGACGGAGCAGTCTCCGATGATCCATCGTTACTCCTTCGTTCGTGGCTCCGTTTGTTGATATTGCCCACGTTTTGTAAGTTAATGAAATGGCTGGGGTCGGTTAGAGGTGTGCCGGGAGCAATGATGTGCGACCAGGGGGAAGCTCCAAAAACGTCAATATCGCGGCGAAGCTGGACAGGGGGTGTCATGCCAAATCGAGCCTGGACCAGCACATTTGAGGTTCAACTTTCTCTCCTTCCATGGGCAATTGGCAACTCGGCCATGCACTTTGCCTTTTTCCCATTTGCCCCCTCTCCTCGCTCGGTCCCAACCGTCCACTAGAGTTCTCCTCATGCACGACCGTGTCCAAGTTTTTTCTTGTTTCGGGCGAGCTTGCAAAGGTAAGGGGAGAAAATGATTTCGAGGTTACCCACTTTGGAGCATTTTCTTTGCAGACCCGGAGCAAATGTAGCCATAGCTCTGCTAGCCGCCTTCTTTGGAAGCTCTCAGTGGTGGAAGCACACGAGAGCAGGAGACAGACGGACAGTTCTGAGGTGCTCATTGGGGTTTGGATTAGCGCCGTGGTCGTTGTTTGCAATGATACCTTTGCTCTGGCGGCGGCACAGCGCCATCGTGTCAACCGATGCCTCAGATTCAGCCGTGCCACAGCATCCCAAATGGTGCAAAACAACCCAAGTGCTGATGATTGGATCCAGGTGCCTGGACAAGCCTCTGATCGTCTTGTTTCGACGGGATATTCGTCATTGACTTTCCCTCATCCTTCCAACCCAGTTCCCCAAACACTCTTAGTGACATTGAACGCTCCCCACCGTCTTGCCAAGTTTTTGTGATGTTGCCATGCTTCAGCCTCGACGTGGTTCGGCGGCTTGGTGCTGTGGCCCCTCCCCACCCTGAGAAGCATATCCAGTCTGGCAGTGACGGCAACTTTGGTGGAGCTTGATGGAGACGAGGATCAATTCTTGGTCAGTTACGCAAGACCGCGAGGGGTGACAAAACAGGAGCTTCAAGGGTTTCCCTCAAATACTTCCCGAGTCCAACTTCTCATGGGCGGAAGACCTTCTTTTGTTCATACAACTCCAAGCTTTCGTCGCAAGTTACCTACCGGACAAATCATCTTCCTCAGGACCAGATAACGATTACAGCAAACTGTCTGTGGCGATGTTGTTCAAGGGATTGACACTTGCTGCCCTAGCTGGCGCAGCTCTTGCACAAGAGTCCACACCCGACCTGACAACGCTGCTGAGCAACCAGACTGAGCTTTCCAACCTCACCAGCTACCTGCAGGCATTCCCTGATTTCACCGGACAACTGAGTGGACTGAGGAACATCACTCTCCTGGCGCCAAATAATGCCGCGTTTGCGAACTTGTTGAACTCGTCTGCAGGAGCTGCACTCACCAATGGCGATCAGTCCTTGATCACCGCCCTATTCTCTTACCACGTCGTCAACGGCACATATGCCAACCTCACCGAGGCGAAATTCTTGCCCACTCTGCTTCAACCACCACAATACACCAATGTGACGGGTGGACAGGTTGTCAGTGTTTATGAGAGCGATAATGTGACCTCCTTCGTCTCTGGTCTTCTCACCACGGCCAATCTGACCATGGAGCCTCTGAACTTCACTGGTGGCGTTGTGCACATCATCGATAATGTCTTGTTGATTCCTCAGAATGTGTCCGAGACCGCTACTCAACTCAACCTCACCGCTGCTGCCGGTGCCCTCAAAAACGCTAGCTTGGTCGACTCTGTTGACTATCTTGAGGACGTGACGATCTTTGTCCCCAACAACGAGGCTTTCTCCGCCATCGGATCTGCCCTGCCCAACCTGACCATGGAGGAGCTCACACCGATCCTGACTTACCACGTTGTCAACGGCACCGTCGGATACAGCAACAAGCTCGAGAACGGAACGATATTGAAGACTCTTGAGGGTACCAATGTGACCATCACTGTGGAAGACAATGGTGATGTTTTCGTCAATAGTGCCAAGGTGGTTCTCCCCGATGTTCTTGTGGCCAACGGTGTTGTTCACGTCATTGACAATGTTCTCAACCCTGAGAACGCAACTGCCACCGCACCCGCCAATGGAACCGAGTCAGGTTCACCTGCATTTGAAGGCGCCAGCTCTGCCAGTAACATTCCATTCACCAGCGGCGTTGCAGAACCTACCAGCACCATTGCCACTGAGAATGCCCCCCAGGCAACCTCCAGCAGCTCTGGTCTTGCAGCAGCTCCTATGCAGACTGGTGCTATGGGCGCGGCCGCTTTGTTCGGTGGTGCAGCAATTATCATCAACAATTTGTAAATGAGATGTCAGTGAATGAATGAAAAGGGAATTGAAGTGGAGATGAAAGATTGACGTGGCAAGATGGTGGTTGAGATAGGGACTTGGTTGCGCATGAGGAGCCACTATCGATGGGAAGGTGGGGTTTAGTGATAGGCGTGTTTCGGGTGGGATGGCGCGTGCCTGCCTCGTTGACTTCCCCAGATCCACTAACACCTACGGAGTCTAGTACCCAGTACTCTTTACTAAAACCATGAGTAAGAGGTAATGCCTAGTACCCAGTATGCAGAATATGTACGGAGTACGGATGAGGAGTATCATCCTATAAAATATATCAATCGCTTTCCATCTTCCTCTTCAGAACTTTGCAGCTCCTTCAACCCAGAGGAGATGGCAGCAGTATGAATAATGAGAAGCTCCCAGTAGAGAGGACAGGAAGGGCTCCTGCACGAATTTGTGAAACCAGATCGCTCCTTCCCAGGAATAGGAATGTGAGGCGGGGCTAAGCAACCTTAGTGGCTATAGTCGCACTAGTCCAACTAGCGTTACCTAAACTAGGGCATACCCGCTCCTGATTGGAAGATTCCCCTCTTAGTGGCCTTCCAGCCACTTTCTGCCCAACTCGAAAAGATCCCAAATACTTGCACCTACATCACCAGATCTTGAGCCACCGCTCTGCCTTGCTGAGGGCAACTTGTACTCGTACACGACAACGCAACACACACGAACAAACTTATCTCCTCTTTCAATCTGTCAACTGCATGCATTTCCACCTCCTATCTTCAAATTCTAATTTTGACTGTGACATGCGGGTCATCCCGTCTGCTTAAGCGCCCTGCTGCTGCTCCAGACCATCACATCTACAACCCTCTAAGCGCCCTGGTGCGGTAACCTGCTCCAACTTCGCTCGCGTCCGCCTGCGCATCATGCAACCTGGCGTCTCACACAATGCCTTCCAAAATCAGAGATAATAGTCCCGAGCGGCGGAGGGAAAAGAAAGACCCTTCCAAGTCGGGCGAGAGGAGAGATAGAGACCGGGAACGAGACAGAGAAAGACATCATAAATCTTCTTCTCATCGCAAGGCTTCTACTAAAGAAAAGACCTCATCTCGCACCTCCTTGTCTCCAACCGACTCCAAAAGACGCCCCTCCATGCCTGGAGTCGTAGTCGACGATGTCATCCCAAAGAATGACTCCAAGTCAAGCCTTCCCTATCCCAGCTTTTCGAAGGAGCATAGCCGTGAGGCCGTGGCTCCGCGTGCCAATCTAAACATCCCCACTCCTGCCACCACCGATCTCGATGCCTCCAAAGACCGAACCTCCACGGCAAGGCATAATGCGCCTCCTAGCCCTCCACTCACCGACCAGACCTCGACCGCGGGGAAATGGAGACCCAGCCCAGGCAAGCCCATACTGGCCGAGCCAATACCAGAGGAAGAGAAGGACTCGAGCAGTAGAGATTCCAAAATCAGGATCAGGCTACGGCAGCAAACTTCCACATCAAATGGACACTTACGTACCAATTCCGACGTGGGTACTAATGGATCACCAACAAGGAAACACCGCGAACACACTCCCACCAGAGAAACACCTCTCAGACTGGCCACTTCTTCTCAAAGATCGGTGAGCCAGCCTGTGAGACTAGATTCGCCAGCCACCACTACAAGCACAGCAGGTTCGGGTACTAATATCAGCTCCGAGGCCACCTCCATAGCCCCAGAGCAAATATCAATTCAACGACCAGGGTCCAAGGCTCCGTCAGCTCAAAATACTCCAGATGTCCACATTTTATCGCATTCTCGAGGAGTAACACCTCTTGAAGTGTTTATTGAAGAGGATTCCCCTTCGATATCACGGGGCACTCCAGCCACGGGCCTAACATCCTTCACTCCCGGTCCTCCTCCTCCACCACCTGCCCCATTGCCCGTTGTGGTTCCAAAGGTCGATTATCTCCTTCAACATGGTGGATTGCACCAAACTATTACCAAGAATCTACTACTGGCTGGCAAACCGATGGCAATTCAACAAGCTCAGAGCCCCGGCCAGCAGCCGATTGTTGTAGCAAACCTCTTTGAGCCTTATACCGCACTTCTCGACCAGTTTGAACAAGTCATGGCAAAGAATGGTTCACTAGCTGTTGCAACCGGCTATCGTTCAGTAGCTAGGAGGCTTTTGGATCGTCTTGAAGCCGTCTTTGCTCGTGACATATCCAGTGAGAACTGCTGCTGTCCCATGTGTGATTCAGAGTGGGATCGGTCGGAGGATTTCCGCGGCGTTAGCTGGGGAGAAGTCCTAGAATTTGTATGTGGACGTAAGGATCTACCCGCCTGGCCTCCCTTTACCTTCACCCAGTCGCCTGTAGGCCTTGGAATTTCGCTCGAATTTCATGTTCCAATGCAGAAGCTCGACATCGACGTGCCCGAAGAGTATCGAGAACATTATATACGACAATCTCGAAAGACAAAACAATCGGTGGACAAATGGCTGAGCAGGCAGAATCCTGGAGATGTACCCACTTCACCGCCTGAAGAAGTCGATGACGAGACGCTAACGTTTGCTATTCTGACACACCTTCCTGCGGACCAAAGACCGACATTCAAAGATTTGTTGGGTATAGTGGACAAACCCATTGAACCTCCGAGGAGGATTCCAACTCCGGAGCTTCAGAATGGTGCTACACGTCCTCAAGAACCCGCAAGAACCCCGACTCCGGCCCCACGCTCTACCCCTGAACACGTCGTTGTTGCCAGTCAGGCAATCCAAAGACTCTATCGCTTGAGCTCTGCGCCTCGTGACTGCGAAGCGGCTCTGTTCCTTCTGCATAACCCAACTCTTCACAATACGCTTGCAACGTTGGCCGCAATCAGTAATGATGAATGGGACATATTGATTTCTGGGCGTTTTGATGGTTTCCTGCGTTCTGGCGCGGATGAGAATTTTCCTTCTCCAGACCCTCCTCACTCTCGAGGGCAAACGCCACTTCGCCCACCCACCCGAGGACTTACCCCGGGCTACAGTCAGTCAGCTTCAAGCCTTGGCGGCGTGCGCTCTCGACAGGGAAGCTATAGTCAATCTAATACATC
>Ga0105239_10004954_pt1 | contig 15721 bp, 11 predicted proteins | sample KBSC44metaG_FD_92761 | JGI IMG/M metagenome (GOLD analysis project Ga0105239, IMG submission 92761) | Corn rhizosphere microbial communities from Kellogg Biological Station, Michigan, USA - KBS C4-4 metaG | ecosystem: Host-associated > Plants > Roots > Rhizosphere > Soil | place: Michigan, USA...
AAACGAGAACCGTCTTTTAAACGAGCATCCACCATCGGCGTTTTTTCATCAACCCGTCGTCCCACGGCTGAAACAATCCGCTCGATAATATGCATCAAATGGGCGTTATCTTTAAACGTGACGGTGGTTTTTTGGAGTTTCCCGTTTCTTTCCACATAGACATTTTTAGGCCCATTGATCATGATCTCTGAAATGATCGGATCTCTTAAAAGAGGTTCCAGAGGCCCTAAACCAACAACTTCTTCCACCAGTTCCTGAGTCAGGAGGTGACGCTCAGCACCGCCCATCGGAACTTTTTCAGCGACAAGAATCTTTTCTAAAAACTGGAGAGCAGCTGTGGCAACTTCCTCTTTATCCAGGGCTTCGGTTCCTGAAATATGAAGATTTTCCACCAACATATTGTGAACTTTGGTTTTAACTTCCTCAAAGCGCTCCCCTTTACGAACGCCGCTCCCGCCAATATTAACCGATTGCTGAGATTGAACGGCACTGTGTTTATCCCCGACTTTCATCCCGCCTTGTGTTGCGGCCATGGCCGCTGAGGCTTGCTGAAAGGGCTGGGAACCGGAAGCTGTATCATGAGGGATTTCTGTAGGATTATAAGAACCGCTTTTATTCGGTTCGGGCGCTGGTTTATTTAAACGATCGCGTAATGACATGGGATTATTGCATTATTCCTGTAAGGTAATGTGCGTCATTCCCGTGAAACCGGGAATCTTACTCATGCAAGTACTATTTAGAGAGATGAACATTCGATAGATATTTGTATTCGGCATTTCATTAAATAAAGATTTGAAAGGTAAGATTCCCGGTTTCAGAGGAATGACGATTCAAGATTTATTCAGCTTATTGATCAGGCCTCCGAGCAAACTGCCTCTTTTCTGTGGCAGGGTCGAGTTTGAGCCTGTGCCGGATGAAGACGCTCCCAAACCAACACGCCCGGTAATCAAGCGGGCCAATCCGGTAAACTGTTTATGCATTTCGATGCCACCCTCAACCGCTTTAATCGGAATACCCCGGTTAATCGCCGTCATAATAACGCGATAATTGTTGGATATTTTCCAAAAAATGGGATGCTCGACGGTTTCAGCAACATCTTCCGGTGTAATTTCATCATCAGGAATATAACGATTAAGGATCAATTTTATTTTTTCAGTGGAATATCCCAAGCGGGTAAATAAATTCAATAACCGTTGAGAACTTCGAATACTCGGCAGGTTAACAATCGAAACCATTAAAATCTGATCGCTCAAATCCAGTGCGCACAGAGTTTTGGCATCAAAGGACGCGGTTGTATCGATAATCACATATTCAAAACTAGCCCGAAGGACCGTGAGAACCGCATTGATTTGGTCGGTCGTCAGCTCTTCGGCATCTTCCACATTGAGGGGATCCGCCAATACGTATACGGATGCCTTATCCGTCGTAAATTGAGCCAAAGATCCTTCCAGATAAGCGGCGTCTACCCGGCTGATATTTCGGGCAACATCCACAATGGTTTGTTTGGGATCAACGTCTAAGAAGGTGGTAATATCACCCAGCTGAAAATTTAAATCGACGAGAGCAACAGGTTTCCCGGTCACTTCCGATAAAGCCAAGGCTAAATTAACCGCGATCGTTGTTTTACCGATACCGCCTTTATTACTGAAAACACTGAGAATGCGACCCGTTCTGTCTCCGAGACTTTCATCAACCGTGAGGGCAGAACGATATTTTTCAAAGATCTTTTTAATGGCCTCGGCATCGAATGGACGCGTCATATAATCCCGAATACCCACTTCCATACATGCTTTCAAAGTGGCGACCGAGGGATCCGTTTGAGGATCATTTCCAACCGGTAAATACTGTGGCCCGGAACCGATAATCAGGACATCTTTAAAAAAGGTTGAGATGCGGTTTGCCAGGACCAATGTTTTAGCGGGTTCTTTCGACAAATCCAAAAAAACGATTTCAGGTCGGTTTTGGCGAAGCAGTTCATACCCGTACATCGGGCTATCCGTTTCAGCTAAAAGGCTGGCCCCGGGTGTTGCCGTTACCGCATCAGAAATAATCGACCGAACCAAAGGGTCCGAATCAATAATGAGTACTGAAAATTGCGCGGGAATAATTTCTGGCATGGCTTCTACTGGCTTGCAATCTTTTTCAAAATATGGGGCGTTATAATCACAACGAGCTCATTATCGGACTTACTGGTATTGCTGTTTTTAAACATGGCACCGAGAATGGGAACGTTTCCAATAAAGGGGACACTGGCAAAGTTTTTCTGCTCGGTACGATTGAGAATTCCGGAAATCATCAGGCTTTCACCATCCACCAACTGCACTGTAGTATCGGTACTGCGCTTGGTAATACCGCAAACAGGGCTGCCGTTGGTGGTCACACAGTTACTGGTATCGAGACTGCTAACCTCGGGAGATACCTGTATCTCAATACGACCTGAACTGGCGGAGATCCAAGGGGTGAATTTCAACTTGACCCCAAACTCCTTAAACTGAATGATAGGACTTCCCGACGCTTGGCTGACACCTCCAACAAAGGGATATTCCCCCCCCGCTAAAAAGCTGGCGGTGCGGCCATGGGTACACAACAAAGTGGGATTGGCAAGGGTTTTAATACGACCCGTGCTTTCCAGAACATCCCAGATCGCATTGAAATTTTTATTTTTAATATAGCCTGTACTGCCACCGATATTCGATGAACTCATAATATCGTAGAGGTTTTTAGGAGCAATCCCCATGCCGGCTCGCCCGGCAGCAAGACCAGTGTCCAAAGGCACTTTCGCTAAAATAGTCGTATCCAAATTATTGGCAACGCGAGCCGTCCCGTAATTACTACCCGAACCCCCAAAGGACGTTTTTAGGATTTTACCCACAGAGCGGCTTGATTCCGCCATACGGACATCCAGGGAAATTTGGGGAACCGGCGTATCGGTTAAATCGATAAAATGATCTTCTTTGTAACCATAAGCCGATGCGGTTTTCTTGATTTCATCCAGGAGCATGGCACTTGAAACCGAGCCGCTCAGAATAAAAGAATCATCGGTCACATGGGCTTGTACATTTTCATTGGGAGCAATATTTTGAACCGTTTCCATCAGTTCACTGGCATCATTTTTAACGTTGAGATCAAAAACCCCTTCCTGACCGTTTTCATCCCACACGATTAAACTGGTGGTACCCCGTAGTTTCCCATTGATCATAATTTGATCGGGAGCAAGCGGAATAATATCCGCTAAACTGGGGTCTGCAATCGACAACCGTGCGACCGGTTGTGCAAAACGAACAATTTGAGAACGTCCACGCGTCACCACAATTTTACTGGCTGCGGCTTGGATGGCTTGCCCTGTTGTATCGGATGTTGCCGAACTCGTATCCACAGCACTTGCAGGAATGCTTGAGTTATCGGTGGTACCACCTGCCGTCGCTTGCATCACCACTAAAGGCACAGAGGAATTTTTGGCCATGGCCGATGCATGCTGAGGAAGCAGCATTGAGGCCGCAAGAATCGGTGAAACTAATAGGATGGAAGCAAGGCTTCCCCCCCACCCTAACCCTCCCCCACCAGGGGAGAGGGGATTCAAACCTTTTATAATTGAATTTATTTTTGACATTTGCACATCTTTACGAATATCGATAATGAAAGATTTATTTACGGAGGGAACTTTGTCACCTCCCCCCTCTGCGGGGGAGGGTAGGGTGGGGGGCTCTTCATGTTGATGTCTTAACATTGACCCTACCTTTAATTTAGCGTTGAAATTCCACGACTTCGGCTCCACTGCCTCGGAAAATTTTCATACTGAATCGGCTTCGACCACCCAACGGGCCGCCTTCACCCGGATTGGGCAAGGCTGCATTCGGCGAGAAACTGGCATTGTGGATATTATCATCCGTATGCCGATGATGGACAGCGGCTGCATTTGCAACACGGGTTGATTTTTTCGCAGCAGCAAGAGTAGCTGCATCAGAAGAAGATGAAGGAACACGCAAGAGCGGCTTGGCAAGTGTATATGTATTAATACCGCCTTGATCGGTAGTGCCGCCACGCCCTGCCAACGTACTGGAATCGGCACTATTTCTCAGGGTCACGTGGAAAAACCCAACTTGTCCCACCAGGGAAAGTGCTTCCGCTTCTTTTGCAGTTGCCAGCAATGTCATCGCATTGACAATTCCTTTGGAAGAAACATTATTCTCAACCCTCATGACCAAGGCATTTTCAATCAGCGTCCGAGAAAAAGGCTCGCCCTGGCTTGGAACAATGGTTCCGATAACATCAACCTTCGCACCGGGAACCACACTGCCGCTCACGGTTCCATTACCATCAACGCGGATGGTAATGGCCCGTTTATTGGGTTGTACGACCAACCATTCGTCCGCACCCATCAAGTCCGTATTTTTCAGAAAAGACCCTTTGGGTGTAAACACTTTTACCATTTTGCCGACAATCTGAGCCGGATTTTTCAAAGCGGCTTGCTGGGATGTATCCTGACTGCGGGCCAAGGCCAGCATGTCTTCGGTAATAACCGTACCCGGGGAGATATCCACCTGAGTTTGCACAACTTGGAAAAACTGACTGTCGTTACGGGCCGATTCTTCCCGACGCTTCATGGACTCTAGCTCAGCTTTTAAATCTTCCGCTTTTTTGGCCGCTTCCTTCTGGGTATCGGCAGCCCGTGCAGAGATAGACTTAATGAGCGTGATACCCACCACAATGGCACCAAAGCCCAAGATAACCGCAATGACGAGAGCGATAGCAAACTGAGCCAGTACTTTTTTTGATTTTTTAGGCGATGACATCGTGTTGACCTAATTGCCTCTTCCACGACTTCCAAAAATGCTAAAGAACGACAGAGGGTAAATGTATAATCGTCCACTTTTACATTACACTGCATTCCAAATTGGCGGATTCCTCTATTCAATCGATTAGTGGGATTTAAGCGGCTTTTGGCCTCAGCTACTTAGAGGATATTTGCAATCACGGGCCATTGGATTGGCCTTTAAGCTTTCAATAGAGCTTTTCCCTTAAAGTACCGAATCAATAAGCCTAATCTTTGTAACTTGCCATGGCTAGGTCTTCAACTTCCTTTTTCAGTGCAGCTATCTCAGCTTCTGGAGAACCCTTTTTTGCTACCGCGTTCATTTTATTGACTACCCAGGTTCTGAATTCCGGCACCCGCATAGCAGTGATAACATAGGGTCGAGCTTCGGGTCTTAGATAACCGACATGAGGATGGATGAGGGGTGGAGTCATAAATTTCCCCAAAGTTTCCTCGAAATCAGGTTTATGGCTTTTCACCAATCCACTCATTGAATGATTATTCTGAGATTTGTATTTACGAAATAACCCTCTTAATGCCTTTTCCGTAAGTGATGAATTAGCCGACTCCGCACTATCCAGATACTGGGTTATGGCCGCTAACGTTTGTTGTCTCTTTTTATAAAAGGTTTGTCTTCGGCTACTTTGTTGACTGGGCCTTAGGCCCGCTTCTTTAAGCTTTTCATCGAGTTCATTCCTTTCTGCAAGTAGTTTTTGAGTAAGACTTTCCAAACTAACCGGCTCAACAGTTGCCTTTTTCGGAATCGTTCTTGGCTTTTTAGCAGCTTTCCGATGAGGAGCTGCAGCTCTTAGTTCAAAACTATCCCCATCTAATGGGGTCTTAGCAGCGTTTCTTTTGCGCTTAGGAGGCGATTTAGAATCACCTGTTGCTTTGTATGGACCAGGGCTTCGCACGCCAAAGAGCAAGGAAGAAGGATAAAAGTATGTCATTGAGGAATCACCTGGATTCAAAACCTTTTAATAGCTCAAGGAGAGCCTCTTATAAAACAAAAAAGGAGAAATCATGTGTTTCCAAAATATCACACATACAATATTCAGAAAGAATTCACGCATTCATGGAATTTTTACGGGAAATTACCAGTTTAGAGTTCCCTTTTCCAGACGAGATGCCAGATCCAGAATTTTGGTCGGATAACCCACTGTACCCGGTGCTAAACCCTTGTCATCCGGCTTGATGGAATCCGGATTCGACGGATCCACGTGACTGGAGCCCGAATTATAAGCTCGAAGCTTCGCCTGCCAGCTATCGAATGGAAGGTCGGCCACATAGTAAGCACCGGCTAAAAGGTTTGTATCCGCATCGTAACGCTTCATTTGATCCGCCGGTAGATCCGGATGCTTGACCTGAATTTCAGTCTTATACGTATGCCCGTTAATCTGCATCAGGCCCACGTCTTTTTGATCATCACCGGATAAGGCGGGATCCTGGTTATAAGTGACGGCATCGTTATTCCCACTGGACTCGTTGGTAATCATCGCAGCCAATAAACTTTCCGGCATGCCTGATTTTTGCGCTGCAGCCTCAATCTGGCTTTGCCATTTTTTGATAAAAGAGGGTGCTTTATCCCACTCAACTTTACCGGTTCCGGGGTATGCCTGAGTGACAGCGGTGCTGCTGCCGGCACTTCCCGAACTTCCTGCACTCGACGAACTTCCCGAACTGGATGAACTTCCTGAACTTGAGCTACTTCCCGAACTGGAGGAGCTGCATGAACTACCGGAGCTGGCGCTACTGCCTGAGCTACCGGCACTTCCCGTTACAGTGGAATCACTGACACCGTCTAAAATATCGGAATCATCACCGGAACTACCCGAGTACTCAATCCCATCTGAACTAACACTGCTGCCGGTACTTCCGGATTCCGAGGAACTACCACTACTCCCTGTACTGCCACTTTCACTGGAGCTACCGGAGCTGGAACTACTGCCGGAATTGCCTGTACTGCCACAGTTTCCCGTGCTACCGGAATCACCGGTACTTCCGGGACCATCCGTCAATGATGTATCGATCGGACCGGAATTCGATCCTGATGCCATACCCCTGGAAAGCACCATTTGGAACAACGACATCATCATTGTCATCATGCCCATCATAGCGCTCATTAGGCTCTGCATTCCGGAATCACCCGAACCGCCCATACCCATAGAGTAAGACGAAGGAGACGGCATACCATAGCTGCCATAAGGGGATTGATTGCTCATACCCAACGATTGGGGATAAATACTGGTTGGGGATCCATAGCTTGAAATATATTGATCACCCCCAGCCGAAGGCTGAAGATAGCTCGTTGATGGTATGCCATAAGCACTGGCACCATACTGGCTATTTAAGCCCGACACTTGTAACGGGTTCGTCCCGGACGACGATACATAGCCCGTGTAAGGAGTGGCGGCATTCAATTGAGAACTGCCGTATCCATACAAACTGGAATTAAGAGGATTAACGCCCATGATGGCTTATCACTCCAGAACTATCACTACTACCCTACTTATAAATATAAAAACAATTTTGAAATCATGATTGACCTGAATTGCTTTTAAACCCTGAGAAATCCATCCTGATTTTAGCTGGCCCGCAACGAACTATGATGCTTCACCGGTATTGTAATACGGTGCATCGTGCTCAACAGAGCCTCTTACGTTGTGGCATGAGGACGGGTTGCCGGGACTGTTATATTGCCCTTATCATCGATCCATGACAGCCTTTCGTCCAGCAAAGGATCGGATGGTGCCAAGTACCCGCGTACACCACCAGAAAGAGGAAGTGACGCGCCTCCACTTGCCATTATCTTGGTTGCTTCTTTTGCCGCGTCTGCTCCGTCTCCTTGGACGCCTTTAAGGAGATCCAAATGCGCTTTAAACGTGGTTTGCAGCTCTTCCTTGATATAACAGTATTGCGCTGCTTCGGAAGTCACCGGCAAGCCTTGCAATTTGGCGTAGGCGATCAATCCACTCCGGCGATCTTCGCCCCATTGACAGATACCAAACCCGGTCTGATTGACTACATCGGGCGTATTGCCATCCGGCCCCGCCGGCATGATCTTGCCGCCCTGCATGATACCTGGATTCAGCCCCCAGCTTTCATGGCTGAGATTGGCCACGAGGCCGACTGCCTGCGCATGCGTCAAGCCAAGATCTTTCTGGAATTGTGCCGTCCATTTGTCCGCCCTTGTCTTGGTTTCTGCATCGGTTAACGGAACTGTTTGCGCCTTTGTATCGAAACCATCGGGAACTGTATCCTTATCTGTGCCGTCTGGTATTTTCCAGATATCGCCTGCCTGGAGCTTGTCGGGATCTGTGATCTGTGGGTTTGCTTTCATGAGGGAGCCGGGCGTGACTCCTAGTTTCTCAGCGACTGAGTTTAAGGTATCGCCCGGTTGAACTGTGTAGGTTCCTCCTGAGCCGCTACCCGTAGAACCAGTACTGCCGGTTGAGCCGGTACTTCCCGTAGAACCTGTACTGCCAGTAGAGCCGGTACTTCCTGTTGATCCTGTACTGCCGGTTGAACCTGTAGAACCCGTGTTACCTGTCGAGCCAGAGTTACAAGCTTTGATACTCGCGTCTAACTGATCGGCATTACCCCAATCGATACCTGAACTACCTCCAACACCTGCAAAAATGCTTGGGTTTGAAACCATCGATTCCAGCGCCACTTGTAATTTCTTGTCTGAATCGCTTAATTTATCTTTTTTCTTCAGTTCATCTAAAGCGGTATTGGCATCATCTAAACTCAATAATCCATCTTGCTTAAACGTGGATTTCTTATTGGCACTACTATTTGCTAACGCTTCAGCCTGGCTAATGATATCAGCCATACTCATCCCATTGGTATTAATTGAGGTCGCAGTTCCGGAACTACCCGAACTGGAAGAGCTGGCACTGCTACCCGAGCTGGATGAACTACCTGAGCTACCGGAATTGCCTGTACTGCCGGAGTCGCCGGTACTTCCGGACTCACCTAATGTTGTGTCTATTGGAGCTGAGTTCGATCCCGATTGCGACATTGAAAGCAACATCTGGAACAAAGACATCATCATCGTCATCATCTGTGTCATAGCGCTCATCATGCTCTGCATGCCGGCATCAGTTCCACCCGATGAAGGAGATGGCATACCATAGCTGGATTGACCCAGTGTGCTTTGAGAAATGCCACCGGGAAGCCCATAGCTTGATATATAGTGATCACTTCCACCAAAACCCTGAAGATAGTTTCCAGTGGCAGTATTACTGCTTCCACCATACTGTGACAGTTGCAGAGGGTTCGTCGATGACGACGAGACATAGCCAGTATAAGGAGAGGCAGCCTTCACTTGGGAATTGCCATATCCATATAAGCTTGAATTAACAGGATTAAATCCCATAATGGCTTATCTCTCCAAAACTTCTACTCTGCTTCCATCTCTACTTAAAAAATAAAAACAATTAACAACCGGTAATTGCCTAAGAGACACTTGAGCGAACGGAAAAATTAAATTTAACTTTCTTCTCCTCCTATCCTTGAGCTAGGATAGGCCATTATGACTAATTTTGATTTCACCGTAGAAGCCAAGCAAGGACAAGCAAGAGCTGGCCTGTTTAATACCCCTCACGGCCCCATTCGCACTCCCGCCTTTATGCCGGTTGGAACTCATTCCGCCGTTAGAACCCTGACAACCCCCCAGGTAGAAGCCACAGGCGCTGATGTTTTACTGTGCAATGCCTACCATATGTATTTACGCCCGGGGCATGACCTCATCGAAAAAGCGGGGGGGCTGCACAAGTGGATGAACTGGAAACGTGCTATTTTAACTGACTCCGGTGGCTTTCAGGTATTCAGTCTCGCCAAGCACCGTAAAATTAACAACGATGGGGTCTGGTTTAAAGATATCATCGACGGTAAAAAGCATTTTATGGGCCCCAAGGAATCCATGCGAATTCAAAACGCCCTGGGTGCCGATATTATCATGGCTTTTGACGAATGTCCGCCGGGCGCCATTGATCGTGCCTATGCCAAACAATCCATGGAAAAAACACATCGCTGGTTAGCAGACTGCTTCACCTATCACGCACGTCCTCATGATCAAGCCTTATTTCCCATTATTCAGGGCGGTGTTTATGAGGATCTGCGGGATACCAGTGCCGCCTATGTTCAACAGTTCCCGGCCCATGGTTTTGCCATCGGGGGCGTCAGTGTCGGTGAAACTAAAATGCAGATGAGTCGTGTGGTCACGCATACGGCGCCTCAGTTACCATGGGATAAACCGCGTTACTTAATGGGTGTGGGTACCCCTGAAGACTTCCTGGCAGGAATTAAGCAAGGCATCGATCTTTTTGACTGCGTTCTTCCCACTCGTGTTGCCCGACACGGTTCATTCTTTACACCCTATGGGAAAAAAATCATTAAAAACCGGGAATTCCTGGAAGATTTCGGCCCCCTAGTCGAAGGCTGCACCTGTTTTACGTGTGAAAATCACTCACGGGCTTATATTCGTCATACGCTAAGAATGGGTGAAACAACAGCCTGGACTCTCATGAGTATTCATAATATTCATACACTGGTTCAACTCGGACTGGAAGCACGACGACAAATCCAGCAAGGAACCTTCGATGACTTCTGTGACGCGCATTTAGAGCGTTTACACAGCCGAAATTTAAATTAGCAGAGCTGTATTGTCTTAGGACGGGGTATACCAATGAATAAGACCGATCATTTATCGACTGGCAGCAGTGATGATCAATCCTCAACAAAGCAAAATCCCAATACTCTGGAAGAAGCGGGTCAAAGCGGTTTCCGAAATTTACCTCAGCAACGTTTCTATCCGGAAAGTGACAGACGACAAACCCAGCGACGACAAAACGATCGAAGCGGGAAATACGATCGCCGTCGGAACCGCTGCGCGCTCTGCCATCACTTTGCGGCACCCGCTAATGAGTCCGAACCCCTCGGCACATGTACCGCCCATAATACACCGATGGCTGCCGCAGCTTTTGCCTGTCCGGTATTTGAGTCAAATCCTTAATGAGCATAGCCCAGTGCCAACTTATGACTGGTAATGCCTAAATCATGGTAAAACTGGCACAGAGATAGAGCCACTGTACAAAAATACCGGAATGATTTCACCATCAATAGTCCGTCATGATTTCTCACTGCTACTATTAGGTTTGATTCCTTTTTACTTATTGTAAGCAGCGTCTATTCTACCTATAATCGCTTGATTCTCGCCTGTAAACTGAAAAGAATCTAAAAATGACCGTTTCTCAATATCAAACACTGCACAAAGCATCCGGATTTAACTATTCACCCTATACCGTTTACAACGTATCAGTCCTATTCCCGGACGATAATAAGTTAGCCATTAAAGCCAGCCAAACCCTTGCTAAAAATCATTCTTCTTCAGATTTTATTTTGGGTTCTAAGAAAGATGAACCCAAACCCCACGATACACTCTATATGATCTATGCCAAAAAAGGAAAAGAGTTAGAGGAAAACCTGAAAAAAACTATTTTTTTCATTGCCTCCAAGTGGAAAGAATTTACAGTACCTCCGGATAAGTACCTCCATGGTGCTGATGGAATGTTTGAAATAAAACGACATAACACTGACGAAGTGAGAGCATTACAAAAAGAAATGGTTGAAAAAACACAAGAGTTCAGAGATCCGGAACATCGTTATGCACGCTTTACACCGCCAGGTGATGAGCGGACTCCGGAATGGCATAATTCGCTACCCCTTCATATCAGGAAAAATATGGAGGATTACGGTTACGAAGAATTGGGGAAAAGTCCTGTTGGTATAGGCCATGGCGGTAATAGCGGAGAGGAAGGATTACGCATTCATACCACTCTCGCCAAAATACCCGCGGATGAAAAAATCAATATTTCCCAATTACCCTCGGTAAGTGCGTTTAAAGGGGAAGCCAAAGCAATTGGTATTTTTGAAATGGGACCGAATGGTACTTGTCCAAGAGAGATTGGCGTTTATCCATTCAAGAAGGCACAATCCTCAGCTTGGCGCACAGTGTCACAAAAATTTCTGCAAGTATGGCAACAGCTTAAGCTTAACTTAATGACCCTACTTCAGCCGTTTTTTAAACTGCGAGCCTGAGCTTCTACACCTGTATTCGACTGACACTTAACTGTTTTAGGCGATGTCATATCACTATGTTCAGTGCGCTGGAGGAGGGTCGTTATTTGTGGCAGCAGCCTGTTGAGCGGCCAGTTTTTCAGCCTTTTTACGTTCCGCTTCCGCTTTTTCTTCTTCACCCGCATGTTCGGGAATCGAACCCACCTGATTACGTCCATTTTCTTTCGCGCGGTATAAACCACCATCGGCAGTCTCTATAAGTTGCGGTGCCGTGCTTCCATGTTGAGGGTAAACCGCAACCCCAATACTAATGGTTACGTGCTTACTCACGCCATCGGCGATCGGATACGCTTCAGACGCAATGGATTTAACAACCTTATCCGCAACTTGCAACGCTTCATCCTGTCCGGCCCGAGCCACAAGAATGGCCATCTCTTCTCCCCCATATCGGCAAACGATATCAATGGAGCGCACGGTTTTCTTGAGTTGTGCGGCAACATGCTTAAGGACGTTGTCTCCAGCTTGGTGACCGTAAGTGTCGTTAAACTTCTTAAAAAAGTCGATGTCAATTAAGAGCAGGGCAAACGGATGTCCGTAACGATTGGATTGATCGATCGAATTCCGAATACTCTCCTGGAAAAACCGGTGATTATAGAGACCCGTCATACTGTCTGTGGTGGCTAATGCATAGGTTTTTTCGTAATCCCGGTTCCGCATAATGTACTTGGTAATAAAGCTTAGTAAGGTCGTGATGATGATACTCACCAAGGGCATGGCGACATCAATCCATAAATTCCAATTATGGTAAACCACGATGGTTGCCAAAACGTATATAATCACTAGGTTGGCGGTGCTTAATAGCGCAATAATCGTGGATCGAATTCGCAGATTTGCCGTTAAAGCTAACGCACATAAAATCACGGTAATAATGACGTTTACATACGGTGGAACACGCTCAATATACGCATTTTGTTTATGATTTGGGCTATTCGCATTTTGGAAAACATTATCGAAAAGATTGGCTTGAAGAATAACACCCGGCATTGAGGCTGCAATCGGCGTATTTTTAATATCGTAAGCCGCAACTGCAGTCGCTCCTAAAAAGATAATCTTATTTTTTAAGAATTTTTCAAGAACCTTATCTTCAGGGCTCGGCGGTAATCCTTTTTCGTAGCGGAGCATGGCGCGAACAACCTTCCAAGCCGAAACCATTTCATAAGGCTGAGGAACAAAAGGCGCTTTTAAAACTTGATCCAAGTTGGTGGAAACGCTCTGCATATGCTGCAAATCGGTCTGTTGGCTTTTGATCTGAGCTTCCAGTTTTTGAGCTAAATCTGGCGAAGGCTTTAAGCTCAAAGCTGCCTCTAAGCGCTGTATACTGCCTTTGAGGGTATTCGTATATTTCTCAAAGCGTAACTGCTCTTTTTCTAAGGCTTCGCGAATTAAATTGACGTTATACCAGGTGATCAAACAGGAACCATCAGGACGCAATGGAATATCCATATTCGCGAATTTTAAATGCCCATTTGCTGTAATCGTCATTTTGGGTGTTTGGTTGGGATAAGACAAATCCAGCATGGCCCGTAACCCCAAGTAAGGGAAAAAGAGCGCCTGGTTCTTATGCTCCCGCATATAAACGTAATGCCCATAGCCATCCATCAGGTAGCCATCCGCATCCACAACCTGAGGGTTCTCCGGATTACTATCGAAATAGATTGAACTGCCTTTTACATTCGGATTTTCTTTCCGAATCACCGGTAAGTAATTCGTTTTTTGTAAAAGGTAACCGTCTTTATCGGTTCTCTGGCCTTTGGCATCAAAGAAATGATCGGCGGTCTCAGCGTGAAGAGGCAAAGCGGTCGTTTTAATAAAAGGCTGATACAAAAAGCGGAAAAAAAGCGGGTTTGAACGGCTTACACCGTCTTCATCCGTTCCGTGATTGATAATCCCGATATTGCTCCCTTTTTCGAGCAAGCTGGTCATAATGCTTCGATAATGGTCAAAGGTCATATTGCTGTTATCAAAAAATACGGTACCATCCGCATCTTTCTTCAGGTGAAGAATCGTATTTTTAGGTGCCTGATCCAATTCTGATTTCACACGAATACTAATCGGACGGATTCTCTCAATATCTTGCGGTGTTAAGTCCTTACCCAGTTTTTTATTCTGCTCTAACTCATGATCCAAGTTCATACTGAGATACACATTCGAGTATTTACGAAAAGAATCGACTAAGGCCTTGTCCTCACTGTCATTTCCTTTTCGATGCGATACGAACATGATGTCGTAAAGCAAGGCGCGAGTACCCAGATGATTCAGATAGTCGATCATACGAGCGTGCACATTCCGTGGCCACGGCCATAAACCAAACTCATCACTTAATGCATTTAAAGAAGTGTCATCAAATTGAAGAATAACAACATCCGAACTGGGACGATCGTGCTCATTATTCCACTGGGTTTGCGCTCGCAGGTCGTAACTTTTCAACTCCAGCTGCTCGACAAAGCGATCTAAGTGAAAAAGCCAGAAAACACCCAAAATACAGGCTAAAACAACAAAGCTGACCCCGAAAGCAATGACTCGATTGATGAGGTGCTTCAGGTTAATGCTTTTTTTCTCAGTCGGGCTGGAAGGAGATGAGGAAGACATGCGCGCTGTATATTTCCCTATCACTTACAAATGATAGGATATAAATCGACTTAACTGGAATGAAATTGAATAGCCGCAGTTTTTTCTAACAGAATATCGACAAAACCCGCTTCCCAAAGCAAACGCTGATACAGGCTATCCACCTCAGCCGTTATTGTTTGAACCAGATGATTGAGTATCAGTTCTTCTCCCCGGTTCAGCCACTGGGCGAAAATCGCGGGGGGTAACGCTTCTTCCAAGCTAATAGGTTGATTAACGCCTTGAACAGGATCGATAAATCCTGTTGAAGTGTTCTCTAACACTGGCAGACGCTCTTCTGCTTGGCAAAAGTCTTCCACTTCTACACTTTGGCGAAGATTAATCCCGATTCCCGTAATGATTCCCTTACATGCGTAAAGAGAAGATCCCGCATTCAGTGGAAAAACATATTGAGGTAAATTTCCCTGATGAGATAAATGAGAAAGTAACGATGCGCCTGCCTCTCCAAATATACTTTCACAGAGAATTCCGCCCAGCTTACGACCCTGTAAATAGAGATCGTTAACAGGCTTGAGTTGAATATCCAAGCCGATTTCCTGCTGTAACACCAGAGCACAGGCTAATCCTGCGGTTCGGGTAAAAAAGCTCCAATCCGCATCAAAAATAGGATTTTGCTTGGACAACGCCGGATGCTTTAAGCTCAAAACACCGGGTGCAGGATGCACAATCGAGAAATAAAGCCCTTTACCTAAAGGGGAAGCCCAAACACGCCCGCGTGAACCTCGTCCCCGGGTTTGCATTCCCGCTGAAATTACCGTCGGTACTGTTATAGCAGCACTCAATAAACGACGACGGGCTTCTTCATTTGTCGAATCTAACTCAGAAAAGTAAATAGACTCAAAACTAGTAGCAAGAGACATTGTGAGCCACTAATTACTGTCCGGGCACCGGTGGTCCGCCAGAGGATGGAGCAGGCTCCGCTTCCCGCAATGGAGGAACTGGCGCAGTTTGACGGCTCTGCTGGGATGAAGAGGAACGCGATCCGTAACTGGGTCCCCAAGTGTTACGAAGGGACTGGCCTGAGTTGTAGCTGGGTGGCGGGGGAGCAGATGACTGGCTTGCACTACTCGATGAGCTACTTTTTTGAGGCGTTGGGGGCAAAGTAGGCAAGCCTTGCTGCTGTGGGGGGGGGGGGGG
>Ga0105239_10004955_pt1 | contig 15719 bp, 11 predicted proteins | sample KBSC44metaG_FD_92761 | JGI IMG/M metagenome (GOLD analysis project Ga0105239, IMG submission 92761) | Corn rhizosphere microbial communities from Kellogg Biological Station, Michigan, USA - KBS C4-4 metaG | ecosystem: Host-associated > Plants > Roots > Rhizosphere > Soil | place: Michigan, USA...
CCCCGAGACGCTGCCGAGAAGTACTCCCGGCTCGAACTCGATCCGCTCCGGAGTCGGTGTGGTCTGTCCGTCGTAATAACGCTCGATACTCGGTATCGCATCGCGCGCATACTGCGTCGGATACCCGTCAACAGGGTCGTCATAGAGCACACAAAGGACCTTTGCCACGTCGTCGCCACCTTCCTCCGTTAGACGTTGACAGCCGGCCCGCAGATTCTAGGCCCTCTACTGAGAGGAGGGCGACGCGTACCTACTTGTTGTACCGCCCGTGTAGAGCGACTCGCCGATCGAGGCGTCCGTTGCGACGACGAGGTGGTAGAGGTGACTCGTGCCGCCCAGGACGCCGGCGCCGACGTAGTCGTTGAAGTCGCGCGTCAGCGAACGAATCTCGAGTCCGAGCGCCACGATCGTGCGCTGCACCTCGAACTGCACGCGCGGCCGGCGCGAGCCGAACGAGAGGAAGACGCTCGAGCTCTCGCCGCGCAGAGCTTCGACCACGCGCGTCAGGAACAGGCCAGCGCCCGCCACCGTGTACGGCGGGTCGGTGACGACGGTGTCGAAGCGGCCTGCGAGCGATGCCGGGAGCGGCCGGCGGACGTCCCAGTGCAAGCGTTGAATCGGAAACGGCGCACCGTCGAGCTCGGAGCCGAGGAACTCGAGCAGCCGCTGGTCGATGTCCAGGACGGCGAGCTCCTCGATAGGCAAGCGGAACTCGCGAGCAAAGCGGAGGAGCGCGACGGACATGAGATCGTCGTCGCCGAGTAGCAGGATCCGGCGGCCGCCGATCGCACCGGCGTCGTGCATCGCCAGCACGCGGCGCAACTTGGTCTTCGGCGTACAATGGCACTGGTCGAGCTCGACGAGAGGCGGCGGCGCTGTATCGGCGAGGGACGCGAGGCCGCGCCGCAGCCGGGCGACGGCAGGCGAGAGCGCCACACCGCGGCCGCTGCACGTTTGGCACGACGTCTCGATCGGGGCGCCGCCCGTCCCAAATCGTCGTCGTCCTTCGAGCGTGAACTGAACGGGACGTGTCTCCGAGACTTGGCCGCGTTGACGCAGCTCTCCACAGACAGCCGCGACGATCGGGACGGGGAGGTCCGCCGCGCGGCTGAGTGCGCGCACGGAGACCGGCTCGAGGCGCGCGAGCGCAGCAAGGACGGCCTCGACACCGCGAGAGCCCTCGGCCAGGCTGACCGCGCGCGCGACCTCGTCGACGACCTGATCAGCCAACGGCGCGAGGGACACAGGTCACGTCGGCACGCTCGACGGCGAGGCGTTTGCGGATCTCTCCGAGCACGACCTCGCCCTGCACGTCACCGTACGAGAGCAGGTCGACGTTCGCCAGTGAGAGTTCCGGCCACGTGTGAAGGCTGAGATGCGATTGCGCGAGCACAAGCACGCCGGTGACGGCGCCGTTCGAGAAGACGCAGAAGGTCTCATCGAGCACGGTCGCACCGCCCGCCCGCGCGCCGGCGCGAAGCGCGTCGCGCAACCGAGATTTGTCTGTCAGGACGTCAGGGTCGGAGACCCAGGCGTCCATCGTGTACAGGCGCATCGTTCGCGCCAAGACCGGTAGTTCGGGCACTTCGCACTCCTTCTCGCGGAAACAACACGATCGGCGCCGCGAGGCGGAGCGCAGTGGTTAGGGCTGCTCGGTCAGGCGGCGTCGAGGGGTGTTGCGGAAACGACAGTCATCAAGTCACCCCTCCTTCAAGTCGTCGCTGACCCACGGGACGGTACCAGTTGCCGATGCGGTATGACCATGAAGAGAGAGGCCCCGATTCCGGGCCTCTCTCAGTAGCGGGGGCGGATTTGAACCTGCGACCTCCGGGTTATCGCGGAAGCGCGATGCCTGCAGAGCGCTTGCAACGAACGGGACCTCTGATCGCGGCTTGATTGATGATTGGGCGCTTCACCGTCAACCACGTCTTTCAGCTCGGAACTGACTCGTCGAGCTGGGGCTTGCCCACCCTCCTGGAGTGCGTTCAACCCCGTGGAAGGTCCCGGTTCGGTTGTTTTTGGTCTCACGTTGCTGCCAGCGCGCCACAGAGCTTCGCGACCGCCGAAGTGTCGCCGTTGGCGTAATAGTCGAGGAAGTCCTGCGGACCGGCGCGGAACTCGTTGTTGCCGTTCGCGTCCTGGATGACCCTGCCGGCTTCCAAGGCGACAGCGCCGAGGTGCGGCACGGTGATCACGAACTGACCGACAATGGTCTCTGTCGCCGAGGTGAAGTCGCCTGGGACCGCAAGCACGGTCGTGTGGATCTCGTACTGGGTCCAGGGAACCGTTACGCCAGTAACCGGGTTGATGAACTCCCCGGCAGAATCGTCGCGCAGGACACGCTTAGTCAGGTTGCCGTCGCGGTCGTAATAACGAGCGGCGCGTTCGTCGAGAGTGGCCGTCTGCCAGGCGTTGAACGCGTTGGCCCCGCTGCCACAGACGAGGCCGGTTTCTTCGGGCCCGGAAGACTCGCTGATCGTGCCGTGACAGATCGTGCCGCTGCCGACCGCCATGCACGTATAGAACGACGGCGGCGGCGGAGTCAGTGTCTGGGTCACCGGCTGCCCGGCGAAGGCACCAGGCACGAGCGTCAGTCCCGCAATCACTGCCGCGACCAGGAACGGCCGCGGCTTCCTCCATAGGTGATTCGTCATTGTTCCTTCCTCCCTTTATCCGGGTTGGTTTGGTCGCTCTTCTCGGCGCCTCCATGTCTCAGGCGCCCTCCAACTTGCTCCGTTCGAGCACACCCGCTCTTCGAGCACGTCGGGTGATTGCCAGCGTGAGCGCCGCGACCACAGCAAGCGCCAGACCTGCGACGCCTGCGCCGATGGCTGCGTCAGCCCAGACGAAGCCCGCCGGCCTGACGACCTTCACGCCGGTGACCGGTGCTCTTGCAATGGGATGCTGCAAGGGGACATACTTCGGCCCGAGCCGGTCAATCTCGCGGCTTGAAGCGGTCCAAGTCGCGGAAGTGAACGAGGACGCGGCCCCCCGGTCGCCCGGTACGCGGTAGGCCTGCGCAGCGGGGGCGGCGAGGGCTGACGCGGCGACAGCCACGACGATGATTCGTCCCCGGGAGAAACCGGAGTTCACATTCGCTCCCTTCTTGTTCTCCGGCTGCCCCATGCGGCCGGTGGTTCTCCAAGCCTGCGAGGCGAGCCTCAACGCGGACTCGCACCGTCCTCGCACTCCCTCACCAACGGCCTCGAGACTGTTGGCGCTGATCCGGCAGTGCTAGCTTGGGCGAGGTCGAGCGACAGGTGAGAGATGCAGTTCGCAGTGCTCGGACCAGTCGAGGTCGAAGACGAAGGGCGCCCGATTCCGCTCGGGAGCGCGAAGCAACGTGCGCTGCTGGCCATCTTGCTCTTGCACGCAAACGAGGTCGTCTCCCGTGACCGACTGATCAACGATCTCTGGGGGGAGCGACCGCCAGAGAGCGCGCCGCACAGCCTCGACGTCTACGTCTCGCGTTTGCGCAAAGCGCTGCAACCGGACGGGGGCGACTCGTTGTTGGTGACTCGGCCAGGCGGCTACGTGTTGCGACTCGGGCCGGAGCAGCTTGACTTGTCACGCTTCGAACACCTCGCCGAGAGCGGGCGTAGCGCCCTCGCGGCCGGCAATTATGACGCCGCGGCGATTCGGCTCCGCCAGGCGCTGTCGCTCTGGCGCGGACCCGCACTCGGGGAGCTCGCATATGAACCGTTCGCGCGACCAGAGGCCGAACGGCTGGAAGAGCAGCGACTGGCGGCACTCGAAGAGCGAATCGAGGCCGAGCTCGCACTCGGTCGCCACGCCCCGCTGATCGGGGAGCTCGAGTCGCTCAGTCGAGAGCATCCACTCCGCGAGCGGCTGCGCGGCCTGCTGATGTTGGCCCTCTACCGGGGCGGCCGCCAGGCCGAGGCACTCGACGTCTACCGGAAAACAAGACAGCAGCTCGTTAATGAACTCGGAATCGACCCGAGCCCGGCGCTGCAGCGCCTCGAGCAGGCGATCCTGCGCCAAGACCCGGCACTGGAGCTGTCGGGCCAACGGCCCGTCGACGAGGATGGCCGGCCTCCGATCGAGCCCGTCGCGCGGAAACGGCGCCGGCTGCCGATCTTGGATCTGCGGTCGGCTGGTCTCGCGGTTGCCGTCGCCGGACTACTCATAGCCGTTGCCGCCGGCGCGGTGGTTCTTCTCACTGGCGGCTCGCCCCGCTCGCTTGCCGGCATCGACGCGAACGCCGTCGGCGTGATCGATCCGGGCGCCGGCCAAATCAGGAAGGAGGTGCTTCTGAACGCGGCGCCGGCTGAGGTCGCGACCGGAGCGGGCTCGGTCTGGGCGGTGAGCCCCAACAGCCAGACCGTTTCACGCATCGATCCGGCGTCCGCCAATGTCAGTCAAACCATCGATGTTGGAGGGGGTCCAGGCGGCATCGCGTTCGGCGGAAACGCTGTCTGGGTCGCGAATAGCCTCGAGGGAACCGTCTCCCGGATCGACCCAGGCGCAAACCGCGTCGTGGACCGGATCCACGTGGGGAACGTGCCCACCGCCGTGGCCTTTGGTTTCGGCTCGATCTGGGTCACGAACGCCGGCGACCAGTCCGTAACCCGCCTCGACGCGAGGACCGGGCGACACCCCGCGACCATCCCGACTGGGGATGTGGGCAGAGGCATCACGGTCGGCGGTGACGCGGTCTGGGTGAGCGACGACGCAGCCGGCCGCGTCTCGCGCATCGATCCAAGGAGCAACCAAGTCACTGACCGGATCGGTGTTGGGAACGGCGCGACCGGACTCGCCTACGGAGCGGGTGCGGTGTGGGTTGCGAACAGGCTCGACGGGACGGTGTCGCGCATCGATCCGATCAGCGACGTCGCCACGACTCTAACCGTGGGTGGAAGCCCCGCGGGTATCACTGTCGTAGGAAGAGAAGTCTGGGTCAGCGACGAGTCAGGCGGCCGGATCCTTCGTATCGATCCGCGACGGAACAGAGTCGTCGCGAGCGTCAAGACTGGCAATCGCACCGAGGGAATCACTCTCGCCGCCAACCGGATCTGGGTGGCCGTGCAGGCCGCGGGCCGACCGCATCGAGGCGGCACGCTCCGAATCATCTCGACCGGCTTCCTCGGCCCGCTCGACCCGAACGGGGACTATTCCGTCTGGAACCTCTTGATTGCCACCAACGACGGGCTGACTGCATTCAAGAGAGTTGGAGGGGTCGACGGAAGCGAGCTCGTCCCCGATCTCGCGACGTCCCTGCCAAAGCCAAGCGACGGCGGCCGGACGTACGTCTTTCGCGTGCGCACGGGGATCCGCTACTCGAATGGGCGGATCGTGCGCCCGGCGGACTTTCGCTACTCGCTGGAGCGCCTGTTCGCACTTCACTCCGTCGGGACGTATCTCTATGCCGGCATTCGCGGCGCGGCACAGTGTGAGCGTCGGCCAGTTCGCTGCGACTTGGGCAGAGGCGTCGTCACCGACGACGACGCCGGCACGGTCACGTTCCATCTTGTCGCCCCCGATCCGGACTTTCCGGACAAGCTTGCGCTCCCGTTTGTGATGGCGGTCCCGGTCGGAACGCCGATGCGAAAGATGATCGTCCCGGCGACCGGTCCCTATGTGATCGCGAGCTACGCGCCGACGCGCCAGCTCGAGCTGCAACGAAACCCGCGTTTCCGCGAGTGGTCGAAGGCGGCACAGCCAGATGGCTACCCGGATGAAGTCATCTGGAAGTTCGTCGTCAAAGACCAACCGAAGGTGACAGCCGTCGAGCGCGGCGAAGCGGACTGGCTGGCCGACATTCCGCCCAGAAATCGTCTCACCGAGCTCCGCACCCAGTATGCGAGCCAGCTCAACACGTCGTTCAGTTCCGTCACGCAGTACCTGTTCCTCAACACGAGACTGCCGCCGTTCAACGACATCCGGGTCCGAAAGGCACTCAACTACGCGATCAACCGGAGCGTCGTCGCCAGGCTCTGGGGCGGCCCGGAACTCGCGCGACCGACGTGCCAGGTCCTCCCACCCAGCTTCCCCGGCTACAGCCGTTATTGCCCGTACACCCGCCACCCAACAGTGGCAGGCGCGTGGAGCGGTCCGGACCTCGCGCAGGCGAGGCGCCTCGTCGCCGCGTCCCACACGAAAGGCACACGCGTGAGGGTGTGGAGCTACAACCAGCCCCCGTGGGCCGACATGGCTCGCTATACAGCCGCGCTGCTCAATCGCCTCGGCTACCGGGCGACGACCAAGAGGATTAAGCCCAGCGATTACCCCCAAACAATCTTGGACTCCAGAAACAAGGCCCAGATCGGCCACTTCGCCTGGGGCGCCGACTTTCCGCGGGCATCGAACTTCTTCACGCCGAATCTGACCTGTCGCTCCTTCCGGCCGCACAGTCCCTCGAATCTCAACGCCGCACAATTCTGCAACCACAAGATCGACGCAGAGATCAAGAACGCGCTCGCGCAAGAGCTCACGAATCCTGAGGGAACGAGCAGGCTCTGGGCCAAGATCGACCGCGACGTCGTCGACGAAGCGCCGTGGGTCCCGCTGTACACGCCCGCCCAGCCCGACTTCCTGTCCAAGCGAACCGGCAACTACCAGTTCAGTCCGCAGTGGGGCGTTCTGCTCGACCAACTCTGGGTGAGATAGTCACGTTGCCTCAAAGCGACGAGGCGCCGTCTCCGGCGCCTCGTGCAGTAGCGGGGACAGGATTTGAACCTGCGACCTCGGGTTATGACGCGCCTCGCCTCCGTACGCGCGATCCGCCGTATTCTGCCGAACGCAGGTTCCATGCCGGAATATCCCGTATTCGCTGCACTTAGGCGGAACGCGGTGACATCCCTGGGGAAGCCCCATGCTTGCAGAGTGCCTGCAGCGGAGCCGGAGCGTGCACGGGGAGCGTCGATGCCTGTGCGCTGACCCTCGCCCACACTATGCGCGAGGCTGGGATCGTCCTATGCTCGTCGCATGGCCTCGTGCTCCCAGTGCGGCTCGGGGCTCCCGGAGAGCGCCAGCTTCTGTCCCGCGTGCGGGACCGCCGTCGTCGGGCTCCGCGGCGAGGAGCGGAAGGTGGTCACGATTCTCTTTGCCGATCTCGTCGATTCGACAGTACTCGGCGACAACCGAGATCCAGAGGAGCTGCGCGCGGCGGTTCGTCCGCAGATCGCGCGGATGCGAACCGAGCTCGAGCGCTTTAGCGGCACGTTCGAGAAATATGTCGGCGACGCCGTGATGGCTGTTTTCGGCGCTCCGGTGGCGCACGAGGACGACGCCGAGCGCGCGGTCCGTGCCGCGCTCGCGATTCGCGACGCGATCGCAGGGGTCAAGGTCGCCGTGAACACGGGTGAAGCCGTCGTGCAGCTCGACGCACGGTCGGGGGCTGAAGAGGGGATCGCTACCGGAGACGTCGTGGCGACCACGTTCCGGATCGAAGAGGCCGCCGACGCTGCGAGCGTCTTGGTCGGCGAGTCGACGTTTCTCGCAACGCGGGGGGCAATCGAATACGGCGATCGTAGGGTGCTCCAGGCAAAGGGGAAGGCGCATCCCGTCACGGTGTACGAGGCGCATCGCGTGATGACGGAGCTCCAGCCTGCGTACGATAGGCCCCCGCTCGCGCCGCTGGTCGGCCGCAAGGAAGAGCTGGCTTTGATCCTCGACACGCTCGCGCGCGCACGACGCGATCGCACGGTGCATCTGGTGACACTTGTCGGTGTGCCCGGCATCGGCAAGAGCCGGCTCGTGTGGGAGCTTCAGCGTGCGCTCGCGGATGAACCGAGTCTTGTGACCTGGCGCCGTGGACGCTGCCTTCCCTACGGCGACGGCGTCACGTACTGGGCGCTCGGCGAGATGGTGAAGGCGCAGGCCGGTATTTTCGAAACCGACGACAGTCAGACCGCTGCCGCGAAGCTCGGACAATCGGCGCGGGATGTTGTCGGGACCAGCGCCGACGCTGGGTGGATCGAGTCGCACCTGCGCCCTCTGCTCGCGCTGGAGGGGGACGCAGGACGCGAGCGCGACGAAGCATTCGCGGCGTGGCGCCGGTATTTCGAAGCACTTGCGGAATCGGCCCCGCTCGTGCTTGTTTTCGAGGACCTGCACTGGGCCGACGAGGGACTGCTCGACTTCATCGATCACGTCGCCGACTGGGCGATGGAACGACCAATCGTGCTTCTGTGCACGGCGCGTCCGGAGTTCCGCGAGAGGCGCCCGGCGTGGGGCGCGCGCACGAATGCCGCAACGATCTTGCTTCCGCCTCTCAGCGCGGCGGAGACGGCAACGCTCCTCGAGCTGCTGCTTCGTCAGACGCGCGTGCCGCAGGAGCTTCGAAGGGCGGTGCTCTCGCGGGCAGAGGGAAACCCGCTCTACGCTGAGGAGTTCGTCCGCATGCTTGTGGACCGTGGGCTGCTCGTGCGCAACGGCGGCGGCTGGGCGCTGCGTTCCCAGGACCTTCCCTTGCCGGACTCTGTTCAAGCGATCGTTGCGGCGCGGCTTGACGCGCTTCCCGCGCCCGAAAAAGCTGTGCTACGCGATGCGTCGGTTGTCGGGCGTGGGTTCTGGCCCAAGGCGGTCGCGGCAGTTTGCGGTTTCGTCACCGAGGACGTTCACACGCACCTTCGTTCCCTCGAGCAGAAGGAGTTCGTGCGCAGGCTCGGATCGAGCGTGATTGGGGGCGAGATGCAGTATTCGTTTCATCACGCGCTTGTCCGTGATGTCGCGTACGCACAGATTCCCCGGGCCGAGCGGGCGAACAAGCACCGGCTCGCAGCCGAGTGGATCGAGGCGCTCGGACGTCCCGAAGATCATTCTGAAACGATTGCTCACCACTACCTTGAGGCCCTCGAGTACGCACGGAACGCAGGGCAGGACGAGTCGGTGTTCGCGGAGCGTGCACGATCGGCACTGAGCGAGGCAGGTGATCGCGCACTTGCCCTCAACTCGTTCAAATCCGCCGAGCGATATTACGCGGCCTCCGTCGACCTGCTAGCCGCCGACGCACCACCCGAGTTACTGTTCCGCCTCGGCACCGCGCGGTTCCATGCCGTCGGGACGGGCGGCGAGGTGCTCGAACGAGCGCGGGCGCAACTGCTCGAGCGTGGAGACTTCGAACGCGCGGCCGAGGCCGAGGTCATGCTCGGAGAATCGACGTGGATGCAGGGCCATGGAGATGTGGGGTTGACGCATCTCGAGCGCGCGGCGACGCTCCTCCGCGACGCACCGGCGACGCGGTCGAAGGCCTATGTGCTCTGTAGCCTCGCGCGGTTCCTGCGCAACGCCGGCCGCAACGAAGAGGCGATCGAAGTCGGGCGCGAAGCGTTGGCGATGGCGGAGCAACTCGGCCTCGACGAGTTGTGCGCCAACGCCTTGTGCACCCTCGGAGTGGCGCGAGCTGAGACAGGAGATCTCGGCGGGGTCGAGGATCTCGAGCGGAGCATCGTGATCGCGCAGGCAGCAGGCTCCCCCGAATCGGTGCGGGCACTCCTCAACCTCGGAAGCATCCTGGCGCGGCTTGGCGACCTTCCGCGCGCGTTCGCGCTGCATGCGCAAGGACACCAGGCCGCGGAGCGGTTCGGCGATCTCGGCGGGATCCGGTGGCTCCAGGCGGAACGGCTGTACGCGGACTACTGGTCAGGCCGCACTGACGACGCGCTTCGGCGCGCCGAGGACATCGTTGGCGAGATCGAGGCAGGGACTTCCCATCGGATGGAACTCGATGCGCGGTTGATTCGCGGCTGGATCCGGCTGGAGCGCGGCGACGTCACCGGAGCGAGAGACGACGCGCGACGCGCACTCGAATTCGCCCGGGTTGCGGGAGATCCAGAGGTGCTGTTTCCAGCGCTCGCGTTTGCAGCTCGCGTAGCTGTCGCGGCGGGGCACGAAGCGGAGGGGAAAGCAATCGTCGACGAGTTGCTTCGCTCGTGGGACGAGTGGAAATTGGCACTTCCTTCGGCGGGGCTCGCCGATCTCGGGATCGTCGCCCACGACATCGGCCGTTCAGACGAGCTCATCCGCGTTGCGTCAACGAAGACGGCGACCCGCTGGTTGGACGCTGCGCTCGCCGCGGCGAAGGGCGAGTTCACGCAGGCAAGCGAGCTCTATCGCGCGATCGGTTCGGTTCCCGACGAGGAAAGCGCTCGACGGCGCGCGTGACGATTTACGTCGGCGCTTCGGACTCGTTGCTGGCGAAGGAAGGATAGTGGCCGACGTCCTCAAGCACCTCGGCTCTATGAACCCGATGGCCCTTTGACCCGAGGCACCTTGTGATCTGATTGAGGTACCTGTCGGCGTCATCTCGCTCGGTGTAGTAGACGAGCGAATGGATCTTTCCTGCCGCGTCCTTGCCGATGGCCCGGAGCTGGCCACCGACGTCTTTCACGCAGTCTTCTATGTCCCTGGCCGTCTCTTCCGGAGACGAGGTCGTGACGTGATAGCAATGCGGCACGACACAATTATCGCCGATTGTGCCATAGGTTGCAAGGCCACGTCGTGGATGCCGCGAAAAGGGCGAGGCTCCTTTGCGCAACGTCTGCCGCCTTCATTCGAGCGCTCTGCCCGAGGACGTTTCAGCACACGCGCACAAACGTCGGGGAGTCAGCCGCGTACGCAGAAGGCCCCGGGTCCGGGGCCTCCCTGAATAGCGGGGTGTGAGCAACGTGCCGAATCGAGTTCGGCGCCGTTTGCACCGAGGGCACGGGCTGCGTGGGTGGCAAGGACCGTGAGCTACTCGATCTCTTCGAGGTCGCCGAGGATCCTGCCACGGGCAAGGCCGCGATCATCTTCACCAATACGACGGTCGACACTTTTACGAGCCCGACGACCGGCACTCACCAGCTGCCCGAGATCGTGCTCGCCTACGAGCAGTAATTCACGATGACACCGTGCGCCCGCCCCGCTCGGAGCAGGCGCACACCGTAATGGTGCCCAGTCAGGTCGTCAGATACCCGGGCAGGTGCCGGGGTCTGGCTCGTCAGTTCTCGCGGAGCCGCCGGGAGGCACACGCGGGAAGGTCACGTAGAGGACGTATGGAGCGGTGCCTGCGTTGAGTACGTCGTCCACTTCGCCAGGCCGCTCGATGAACGCATCGCCGGCGCCGTACGTGGTGCTCCGGCACTGGCCGCCAATCGATCGGTAAACGGTGGGCGTGCCCTGCTTTACGACGATGATCGCGCCCCCGGGGTGGGAGTGCCAGCCTGAAGAGCCGCCCGGGTCGACCGTGATCTGCGCCATGACGATGTCTGTTCCGACTTGAATCGGGAGTGTCCCGTCTGACGCGTCAGTTCCGCGCCCCAAGAGAATGTTCACCAGCCCTGACGGCGGAGTGGCCAGTGCGGGCACGACGAACAGCGCTGTGACGACCAGTGCTGCGATCGCCGCGACCCCGGTCGCGGCGAGGACGCGCTTGCGATGGTGCTTCATCTTTCCTCCCTATTTGTTCGAGTTGATGGGTCGTGAGGAATCGTGGTCGGCACTTCTCCGTTCATTTCGGCGCGAAAAGCGAGCAGCAGCGCCTCCTCGTGCGAGAGCGCCATTCCGTGCGCCTCCTGCGCGTGGCGTTCGACTTCCGCGACGAGTCCGTCCTCGTCCTCGGCGCGGGCCTCGAACCCGCAGTCGCAATAGAGCACCTTGTCCATGACTCCTCGAGGCGAAAATAGGACTCCGCCCCTAAATCGAGGCAAGATGCGGGTAGGAGAATGATTGGGGCGTTTCCACTGAAGGTTTTCCTCGCCGGTCGGGTCGCAGTCGAGACCAACGGTGTGGTGAGCGACGAGGAGCGTTTCCACGGGCGGCAGGGTCGGCTCTTCTTCGCGTACCTGGTAGCCGAGCAGGGAAGAGCGGTGCCGCGGGACGAGCTCGCCGAGGCGCTCTGGGGCAGTGCACCGCCAGCGAGTTGGGACAAGTCGCTGACCGTGATCGCGAGCAAGCTGCGTAACCTGCTCGCCGATCACGGCGTCGACGGTGCGAACGCTCTGACGGGCGCCTTTGGCTGCTACCGGCTCGAGCTGCCCGAAGGAACGTGGGTCGACGTGATCGTGGCGGCGACCGCGGTGCAGGAGGCGGAGGAAGCGCTCGCGGCAGGCGACCTGGACGAGGCGAAGACAGCGGCGGCGCTGGCCGCATCACTGGTTCGCCAGCCCTTCCTACCCGGTGAGGAGGGAACGTGGGTAGAGGAGAAGCGGCGTGGACTCGCTGACGTCCGTGGCCGCGCGCTGAGTGCGCTGGCCGATGCGTACCTGCGTTCAGGTGATGCACCAGAGGCGGCGAAGTGGGCCGAGCAGACGATCGCGCTCGAGCCGTTTCGCGAAACGGGATACCGACGGCTGATGGAAGCTCACGTCGCCGCCGGCAACCGGGGGGAGGCCCTTCGCGTGTACGAGCAATGCCGAACGCTCCTCGCGGACGAGCTCGGAACCTACCCCTCACCCGAGACCGAGTCGATCTACCGCGCCCTTCTCGACGCTCCTTCTCTTGCGCCGCCTGTCACAGAGAAAACGGAGCCCGCTGCGATTCTCGACGGCATGGAAACGCGAGGCCCACCGGCCATACGCTTCCGAACCCGTCGATGGGCTGCACCATTGATTGCGACCGCCGTCGCTCTCGTCGTGGCGGCCACGATCGCCTTGGCCGTCGTCGACCGCACCGGCGCGCAGCGCTCCGGCCTAACCTCAGCGGCCCCAAACTCGGCTGCGGCGATCGACACGAACTCGAATCGAAAGGTGGCCGAAGTCCCGGTCGGCAACGGACCGACGAGCGTCGCAGTCGGCGAAGGCTCGGTGTGGGTGACGAACGCGCTCGAGGGCACGGTCTCGCGCATCGATCCACGGACAGGCAGCGAGCTCCAGCGCATCGATGTCGGGGGTGATCCGAGCGGGATCGCGTACGGGGATGGGATGGTCTGGGTTGCGAACTCGTTGGACGGCACCGTGTCACAGATCGACCCGCAAACGAACCACGAGGTCCAGGCGATTCCGGTCGGCGTGACACCGACCGCCGTCGCTTTCGGCGAGGGAGCGGTCTGGGTGACCAGCGCGGCGGAACGCAATCTCACGAAGGTCGTTCGTGGCCATGTGGTCGACAGGATCCCGACCGGCGCGCTTGGGCGCGGCATCGCCGTCGGTGGGGGCAGTGTCTGGGTCACGGACGAGTCGAGCCGAAGCGTCGTCCGCATCGATGCCCGGACAAACAAGTGGACGGAGACGGTTAGCGTGGGCAACGGGCCGACCGGCATCGCGTTCGGTCACGGCTCCGTGTGGGTCACGAACTCGCTCGACGGCACGGTCGCACGCATCAACCCGCGAACGAACAAGATGACGGCGGTGGTCTCGGTCGGCGAGGGGCCCGACGCTATCGCGGTCGAACGGGACGCCGTTTGGGTGAGCGCGGAGTTTTCCGAAGAGATCGCACGCATAGACCCGACGAAGGACCAGGTTGTGGAGAGAATCCCGGTCGCGAACCGGCCGAAGGGGCTAGCGCTCTTGGAGAGCCGGGTCTGGTTCGCCGTCCAAGCCTCCGGCTCCGGCCATCGCGGAGGGCGCCTAGTGGTCGGAGCCGATGAATTAATCGATGGCTCGATCGATCCGAACTTCATCAGCTGGGCCGGGACCCGCGCCGCGCTCAGCACCGCGTACGACGGTCTCGTCGCCGTCGCGCGGCGCGGCGGAAGCGAGGGCACGCAGATCGTGCCGAACCTGGCTGAGAACCTGCCGGTGATCACGAACGGCGAAACCAGATACGCCTTCCAGCTCCGCCGCGGCGTCCGCTACTCGAACGGGGCGCTCGTCAAGGCCAGGGACTTTCGGCGCGCGTTCGAACGGTCGTTTCGTGCAGGGGCTGATGTGGGGGACGTTCCGCTCATAGGGACCGAGGCTTGCACGCGGCGACCGCACATTTGCGATCTCAGTCGCGGCGTCCAGACGAACGACGAAACCGGAACGATCGTCTTTCACCTCCGGCGACCGGTCAGCGCCAGCGAGTTCCTCTCGGACGTGAGCTTTCTGGTTCCGATCCCGGATGGTACGCCGAACCGGGATCTAAGGACGCGTCCCGTCCCCTCGACCGGGCCGTACATGATCGAGAGCTACGTGCCGAGACGGGCGCTCACGCTCGTCCGCAATCCCTACTTCCGCGTACGGTCGAGAGCTGCGCGCCCCGACGGGTTCCCGGACGAGATCGAGTTCAGACTCGACCGTTATGGCGGCGGCGTTACGGCCGTCGAGCGAGGACGGGCGGACGTCACCTTTGCCTCTGATCAACCCGAGGGCGTCAAGGCGTTCGAGGACTTCAAGGCACGCCATGCCTCGCAGGTCCACCTGCAGGCGGTGCAGGCGACGGTCGGCATCTTCCTCAACACGACGAAACCTCCTTTCGACGACATCGGAGTGCGGCGGGCGGTCAACTACGCCGTCGACCGTGCGGCGATCTCCGCCTCCTCGGGAGGCTCGGCGTTTGCCGAGCCGACGTGTCAGCCCCGACCGCCGGGCACCGTGGGCTTTCGACGCTACTGCCCCTATACGGCCGCGACGAGCCAGACGGGCGAATGGAAAGCGCCTGACCTCATGCGTGCGCGCCAACTCGTGACAGCTTCGGGGACGCGCGGCATGAGTGTGACGGTCTGGACCTACCCAGGCTTCTGGGAGCCGGCCGCAAAGGGGGCAGTCAAAGCGCTGGAAGCGATCGGCTACCGGGCAAGCATCAGGCGAGCGGAGGGTCTCAACGCCTACTTCGCGAAAGTGGCTGACAAGAAGACGCGGGGGGTGCAGGCGGGCATTTTCGGCTGGTGGGACATCCCCCGGAGTGCGTCGTCCCTCCTCGCGGATTTCAGGTGCCTCCGACCCAATCAGCCCGGGCCAAACAACGTTAGCTTCCTCTGCGACCGACGGGTGAACGCCCAGATCGCGCGGGCGTTGAGAGTCGAGGCCACCGACCCGGAAGCCGCGGTGCCGCTGTGGGGAAGGATCGAACGCGACATCGTCGACCTAGCGCCGTGGGTGCCCCTGTTCACGCCGTCGGGAGCATCCGTCGTATCCAAGCGCGTGGGCAACTACCAGGACAACCCCGAGTTCGGGATCCTGTTCGATCAGCTCTGGGTGCGATAACGGCCTTGAAAACCGTTTGAGCCCCGACGTCTAGAGGTTGGATCACCGCATTAATGGTCGGTGCTTTCAGATATGCCGGCTGCGCCGCCGACTCGCAAACAAAAGGCTCTGTTTCCAGGGCCTTTATGAGTAGCGGGGGCAGGATTTGAACCTGCGACCTCCGGGTTATGAGCCCGGCGAGCTACCTGACTGCTCCACCCCGCGTCGCTGGGCGGAATTATAGCTCGCCGGACGCGAGACCTGCTAGGTCGCGGCCAGCCCCGCAGCCGTCAGTGGCAGGCCGTTCGCGGAGCCGACTGCGTCGAGCTTGCCGTCCTCGCCGATCCGCCAGCCGAAGACTCGGCCGCTGTCGGCATGCAGCGCGTAGAGATATTCCCCGTCGGAGCTGAGCGCCTCGTCACGGATGCCCGGCTTGCCGTCGACCGTCGTTGCCGCGACGGCTTCGCGGAGCTCGATGCTGCCGTCCCCGCCGATGGCGTATGTGGAGATGGTGCCGTCGCCGAAGTTGGTCACGAACACGGTCCGGCCGTCCTTGCTGATCGCCGCCCAGCACACCTCACTGCGTGTGTTGCCGACGGGACCGCTGAGTGGAGCGAGCTGCGCCGACCCACCGAGCCTGTACGACGAGGCCGAGGCTTTGCCGGCCTGCGC
>Ga0105239_10004956_pt1 | contig 15717 bp, 10 predicted proteins | sample KBSC44metaG_FD_92761 | JGI IMG/M metagenome (GOLD analysis project Ga0105239, IMG submission 92761) | Corn rhizosphere microbial communities from Kellogg Biological Station, Michigan, USA - KBS C4-4 metaG | ecosystem: Host-associated > Plants > Roots > Rhizosphere > Soil | place: Michigan, USA...
AATGGTTTTCATGCGACCGCCGAATTTCTCGCGTAACGCAGACAAGCAGTGCACCTGTAGGCCGAATGTCGCTTACAGCTGTGTTTGTGACCACCGAGTGAGATTACGGGTCGTGATGAGATTACGGGTTGCTCGGAACAGTTCTGATTCTATTTCGCCGTTGAAAAGGTCCTGTGATTGGCCGTTGTTCGAGAAATTTAGCGTTGAAGGTAAGACTGAGTCCGCGCCCAGGTTTCTAATATTGTAAGTAATTGAGTATAAAACAGTTACGTGTGTATTGGCCTGTGCGGGTGTTGAACGTAATAATTAATAATAAGGATACCGAAATATCGGCGGTGACGGAAAAAGGGTCCGCTTGAATGCCCATGTAAGGCTTGAAATAAAAGGATGTGAGTTCTTTTGGATGCTTCGGTTACCTTCCGCTTGATTGGATTAGCTGGTTCTAAGCAGGGAACTGCCGAGTCCATTGAACATCTGTTGCCAACTGCTCAGATCTCAGACGAAGATCTGATATCCCAAATCTCGGCCGGGAGCAGGGAAGCGCTTGCTCTGCTTTTCCGTCGGTATGCCCGTCAGGTATACGCAATTTCCCGAAAAATACTGCGCAATGAAGCCGAAGCGGATGACTTCCTTCAGGATATCTTCCTCGGGGTTCGTTCCGAAGCGGGAAAGTTTGACATCTCTAAAGGCTCAGCCCGATCCTGGATCCTCGGTATGGCTTTCCGGCGTGCGCTCTCACGTCGCCGCTATCTGACCTCTCGACATTTCTACACCCAGCTTGATATTGAAGACGCAATTGACCGCGGGCAAGAACCACGAACTGATTCTAGTCGGCTTGATGAGTTGATCGATCAACATTCCGCAGCCAGAAACTTGGAAGAGATCTTTCAGACTCTTTCGGAAAATCAACGTCAGACACTTCGCTTGTTCTTTATCGAGGGCGATAGTTTCGAAGAAATTGCAGAGAAGCTGGGACAGTCGCGAGGCAACATCAAGCATCACTATTTCCGTGCGTTGGAGAGGTTGCGTAAAGAGCTTTTTGGTAGCAAATTGCCGGGCGAAAGAGCAATATGATAAAACGCTTTATCCAAACTAGGAGCGGGGGCTTTGTCATTCTCCGAACCCCATAGCGAGTTCCTAGAGCTCTGTGCCGTTTCGACCTCAGGCGAGCTGACTGAGGAAGAACACAAGAAGCTACAGGAGCATCTTGTCGTTTGTCAGACCTGCAGGGGAGTCCTACAGCAATACGAATCGGTTGTCAGTGATGCAATCCCGGGTATTGCAGCCAGTGAAGCAGCAAAAGCTGACCAATCAGCTTTTGGCTGGTCGGAGAAAGAGGCCGAGAAGAACTTTTTCAAACGCTTAGCGCGGGAAGAACAATCACAGCCGCGCAATTCAAAGGGCATAAACGATGTTTACCCGGCCGCCCATCAACTTTCCTCATTCGCCAGCGAATCCGCTTGGCGGCACGTTTGGATGCTCTACATCACCGGGATACTGCTTTTCATTTCGTTAAGTTATTGTGCCTATCGTGTCGGAATTCGCCGCGGGACTCCTAGTGCAAAGCTTGTGTCTCCTCCTGCCGTTACAGAAGCTCACTCCTTGCTCGAAGCTCAGCTGAGCGACGCCGGCCATGAGCGGCAGTTGGCGCGGGATCAAATCGAACAACGCGATAAGACAATAACTGTAATGCGGGCGCAACTCGCGCAGCAACTCGCCGAAATTAATAATCTAAAAATGGCAAAAGACCGTCTCGAAAATGATCTACAAGCTCGTGACATGGCTAGCCAAGAGTTCGCCGAGCAGCGCACGGACTTGTCCCAAAAGCTCGATGCCGCGCAAAGTAATTCTCAAACGCTGCAACAGAAACTCGATGACTTAGCACGACAGTCAGCACAGGATGCTGCTCGCGCCAAAGCATTGGATGCCACAATCGAAGACCTTAATCGTATGCTGCGGGATCGAGAAGCAGCTCTTGACCAAAAAGACGAACTTCTTTCTCATGATCGCGACATTCGGGAGCTAATGGGTGCGCGAGATCTATATGTCGCCGAAGTTTACGATGTGGGAAGGAGTGGCGAGACACAGAAACCTTATGGGCGTGTGTTTTATACAAAAGGGAAGTCCTTAATCTTTTACGCGTATGACTTGGATCGCCAGACAGAAATGAAGCGTGCCAGTGCGTTTCAGGCTTGGGGCCGACGTGGACCGGAAAAAGACCAAGCGATTAATTTAGGAGTGTTCTACGAGGACAGCGCCGCAAAAAAACGCTGGATTCTGAAGTGCGACGACCCGAAAACCCTCGCTCAAATCGACGCGGTATTTGTAACTATGGAGCCTAATGGCGGTAGTCACAAACCAAGTGGCAAATCGCTTCTATTCGCCTACCTGAGAGTGGATCCAAATCATCCGTAATTCGTAATTCAACCCTTCATTTGGCGTCCCAGAGAAAGAATTGTCCTAAAATCTGGTTCACCGTGGTACCAGCGCGGATCGTCCTGCGAACAATACATTGAGGGGGCTGGAACCCCGTTTGATTCGCTGGAGAGTCGAAATGCGCTTCCCTATTGCTGTCCTGCTTTTCAGTTGCGCTGTGATGCTGGCTTCCCCGCTTCTTGCGCAATCCCCCAACGGGGTTCTAAATGGCCAAGTTCTGGATCCCTCCGCCGGCGTAATCGTTGGAGCGGAGATCGTGGCTGTTAATGATGTCACGGGCGTACAGTACACAACAAAAACGAATAGCGAAGGTATTTACGTCCTGGCAAATCTCCCGCCAGGGCCGTATCGGTTACAAGTTTCGAAACTCGGCTTCAAAACTCTCATCAAGCCGGATATCACTCTTAACGTTCAAGACGCATTGTCCATCAACTTCACGCTGCCGGTCGGTGCACTCGCGGAAACAGTAACGGTCGAGGGCGGCGCGCCGCTTGTGAATAGTGAATCTGCAACCGTAAGTACGGTGATAGATCGGAAGTTCGTCGAAAATCTACCGTTGAACGGTCGGAGTTTCAATACGTTGTTGCAACTCACTCCAGGGGTCGTGATTTCTCCGACCAGTTCGATTTCCCCTGGTCAGTACAGCATCGGCGGTCAAAGGACAAGCGCGAACAATTTCGTCGTAGATGGTGTATCTGCAAATTTTGGTGTCGGTCCGAACACAGTTCCCGGCGCCTCCGGTACGGGTACCGCTCAAGCGTTCAGTGCAATCGGTGGCACAAGCAGTTTGGTATCCGTGGAGGCTCTTCAAGAGTTTCGTGTCCTCACTTCGTCCTTCGCACCTGAATTCGGGCATACACCAGGCGGGCAAGTGATACTAGAAACCCGGTCTGGAACAAATGAGTTACACGGCGGCGTTTACGAGTACTTCCGCAATGATGTACTGGATGCAAACGATTGGTTCGCAAATGCTGCCGGCCAACCCCGGCCGCCAGAGCGTCACAATGATTTCGGTGCTTTCTTAGGTGGGCCGTTGCAGCGGACCAAGACTTTTTTCTTTCTCTCCTATGAGGGAGCGCGATTGAGGCTTCCTCAAGTGACTCCTTATACAGTCCCATCGTCAGGGATCCGAACTTCGCCATCGACGCCGGCAGACCTAGTGCCGCTCCTAAACGCCTATCCATTGCCTAACGGTGTTGTTTCAGCAGATGGGTACACCGCGCAATTGACTGGAGTGTACTCGAACAGCGCAACCCTAGATGCGGGCAGCATTCGCGTGGACCATGCTTTTAGCGGGAAGTATTCACTCTTTGGCAGGTACAACCAAGCCCCGTCGCAACTTGTAAGTTTTGGTCAAGGTTTGAACGATCCACAAACTACCTCGGTCAATACTCGGACGCTTACATTTGGAATCAATATGCTGTGCAGCGACCAAGTATCAAACATAATACGGGCTAACTATTCCACTCAACATTCCGGCGGTTCTTACCAATTGACCTCCGCCGGAGGGGCGGTTCCGTATCCGCCGAGCTTGCTTGCTGGGTCCCTTCCAAGCGTGGATACCTATGTTCTATTTGGGACCTTTGATACCAATTTCTTGATTAGCGGGCCACTGGCTAAGAACACAAACACTCAGCTAAACGTTAACGATGATTTGAGCGTTTCAGTCGGATCGCATCGCCTGAAGTTTGGCGGTGACTATCGGGCCAACTACTTAAACGCCAGGCCGTACCAGAATCTGTTGGAATACCTGGGGTTCAACCTGCAGGGTTTACTGTCAACCTCGAATGCTGATTTCATGATACCGATCACGACTCAACCGAGTCGGTTAGTCGCGAGGTCGCTGTCGCTATATGGCCAGGATGCCTGGAAGATCTCGCCAAGACTCACGCTTACTTACGGCATTCGATGGGAGCTAAGCCCGGCGCCATCCGCCCGGGGAAACACAGTTCTGGCGGCCTGGAAAAATGTTGATAATCCGCCGCAGATCACCTTAGCGCCTCCCGGCACCTCGGTATGGCAAACCACTTATGCGAATTTTGCGCCGCGGCTTGGGGTTGCATACGCGCTGACCGAGGATGGGAGCTTTGTTTTCCGTGCCGGTGCAGGTATCTTCTACGATTTGGGTGTGGGGTCGTCGGCTAGTCTGACGTCCGGATTCCCCAACCTGGTGTCAGGATTCTTTGGAAATGTCCACATACCTGTCAATGACGTCACACCCTTTCTGCCAATCATTTCGCTTGACCCTCCCTATCAGGGAACCGTGAATGCGTTTTCACCAGACCTCAAACTACCTCGCTCGTTTCAGTGGAACACAGCGCTCGAGAAATCGTTTCGGGGCCGGCAGGTGGTTTCGGCGACTTACCTGGGCCAAGCGGGACGGAAGCTTCTCCGAAGTGAAGGGCTGGGGCAACCCACTCCTGATTTTCAGGGCACATTCTACCTAACGGGGAATACGGCCAGGTCCGACTATCACGCGCTGCAATTGCAATACAGGCGACCGGTAGGGCAAAGTGTCCAAGCTCTGTTCAACTACTCCTGGTCACATTCGATCGACAACGCCTCGAACGACACGATTCAGTATGTCTCCCACTCGATCGTCTCAGCTCTCAACGATCGGGCTTCTTCAGACTTCGATATCCGGCACAGCCTGTCGGGAGCGATCACACTCGCGATTCCGGGTAGCAATAAGTTCAGATCATTAAACTCGGTGATTAAAGATTGGTCTGTTTACTCGGTGATCGTGGTTCGAAGTGGCTTCCCATTCAATGGAGTCGTTCAGTCGGCGGTTCAGGGTGCAGTTCCGCGCGCGAATCTGGTCCCGGACGAGCCGGTTTGGCTTCACCGGAGTGGGGCTCCCGGCGGGAAAAGTCTCAATCCGGCGGCATTCTCGATTCCGCCAGCTGGAACTCAGGGCTCTGAGCCGCGCAACGACATTTCTGGATTCGGGCTTACCCAATTAGATTTTTCCTTAGCCCGCAAGTTTCTAATTACCCAAAGACTGAATCTCCAATTCCGTGCCGATGCATTCAATGCTCTTAACCACCCAAACTTCACAAATCCAGTTGCAACGATTGGGTCCGGCGTACAGCATCTGAGTTCCGAATCGATGTTGAACCACGGCCTTGGGGGATTGAACCCGCTTTTTCAGGAAGGCGGTCCGCGTTCCCTCCAGCTTTCTCTAAGGTTGGCATTTTAAAGGCGAGCTTCCGATTTTGCCTCTAAGTCCCTGGATCATTATGACGATATTCGCATCTTTGCGTACAAACCAGATGTCTCGAATTGCAGTGATGCTTCTGCTGCAACTACTGCTTGCTCATCCTGTGGTCTCCGAAGCAGAAACACACAAACGACCGGTAACTGTAGAGGATTCGATCGCGATGACACGACTCGCAGACACTTATTATTTTTTCGGTGGCTCGTCTAGCGGCCGTGTTGCTCGATTCTCGCCGGATGGCAGCAAATTCGTTACGGTCCTATCAAGGGGTAACCTGAAGCAGAACACAAATGAATATTCCATTCTCCTATTTCGAACTGCCGAAGCCTTTCAATCACGGCAAAACTCGGTGCTAGTCACCATGCATTCGTCCTCAAATCGTCCGGCCATTAAGGACGTCAAGTGGCTGGAGGACAACCAGACGATTACTTTCATTGGAGAGGACGTGGACGAGGTTCCGCAAATATATTCGCTCGATACAAAAACTCGGCTCAGGAAGAGATTGACAAACCATCCGACGCCCATTAATTCGTATGACATTACCTTGAAAGGTGATCGACTCATCTTTCTGGCACAACCTGTAACCACCCCGGTCGATGCGTGTCACGGAGCCATGGTGATCACGACACAGGCTCTGGACAATATTCCACGTGGCGGCCGCGACTGCCTGTACACCGATCTTTCCGAACCGCAGCAATTGTTCATGCAGACTCGATCGGATCCTCCCGTGCGGATTCCGCTGGCAGAGGATGTTTTTTATAGGCCAATGTCATTGGCCCCGAACGGTCGATACGCCGTGTTTGCAGTCCTAGTCCGCAACGTGCCAGAACAATGGAAGGGATATCAGGACCACCTGATACAAAGCGTTGTAAATGGCAGGCGAAAGCCGGGAGTTCGGTCGCAGCTTCTCCGATACATGCTGTTGGATTTGGAGAATCGAGCCGTGACACCTTTGATCGATGCACCTTTATCTACAGAAAAAGATGCCTACGCCTGGGCCCCGGATTCTCAGTCGATAGTTGTGTCGGGAGCGTATCTCCCCTTAGACGGTCAGGAGCCTAGCGAGCGGGAGCTGCGCAGCAAAAACAGTTTTGTTGTCGAGGTTACGTTTCCAACTCTTAACGTCACCAGGATCACTGACCAAAATTTACAGGTGACTAGATGGAGCCAGCATGACGAGATCACCCTACAGAAGGTGTTTTCGCCCGAGGCGATGCCGGTCGTCTTTCGCAAGAATAAGAAGGCCTGGGAGCAGATAGGGTCAGTTCACGATGAAGTGAAATCCGACCTTCCTTTGGACGTCACCCTGGAAGAGGATTTCAATACTCCTCCTAAAATATTTGTGACAGATCCAAGCAAGAATCGGAAGGCCCTACTTCTGGATCTTAATCCCCAATTTGAGCAACTGAAGTTTGCAAGAGTCGAAGCGATTCACTGGACCGCAACTGACGGTCACGAAGTTGCTGGGGCATTGTATTGGCCGCCGGAATACCAATCGGGGAAGCGCTATCCGTTGGTTATTCAGACTCACGGATTCGACCCACATAGATTTACTATCGATGGCCCTTGGTCGAGCGCGTTTGCAGCGCAAATGTTGGCTTCAAACGGCATCATGGTTCTTCAAGTAGGGCACTCAACCGATCCTTCGCAGGATTACCAATACATGAATACGCCGGCTGAGGCAAGTCGGGAAACCGCCGCTTACGAAGGAGGAATCGATTATCTCGATCACCGGGGGCTGATCGATAAGGCGCGGGTGGGAATCATCGGATTCAGCCGTACGGTGTGGAAGGTGGAATTCACACTGACTCACTCTAGCTACGAATTCGCGGCGGCAACTCTTGCGGATGGTTTTGACGCTGGTTATCTCCAATATCTCGTGTATCCCGGCACCGATAGCGATTTTGTATCGGTAAACGGCGGAGCTCCTTTCAACCCGAGCCTTGCCCTCTGGCTAAAGAATGCTCCGGGTTTCAACTTGGACAAGGTCCGAACACCTGTTCGAATAGAAGCCTATTATTTCGCGGGAGTGCTTGGCGGATGGGAATGGTTTTCCGGCTTAACTCATTTGGGAAAACCGGTGGACTTAATCTATCTCCCAGAAGCAACGCATCTACTAGTGAGACCGTCAGATCGGTTGATTTCGCAACAGGGGAATGTAGATTGGTTTACATTCTGGCTTAAGGACCAGGAGCGTGACGACGCGGCAACGCATAGCCAGTACGAACGCTGGCGCGCACTTCGAAGGCTGGTTCATCCAAATGGCAGCCTTTCGATCGGAAAACAGGCCCAACAGTGAGGGACCGGGACGTTCGGCGCTCCGAAGTTCCGAGATCGCCCCAGTCCCTCAGGTATTGCTACTCATCTGCCTCATAGGCAGACGTGGTTGACGGTGGCCGGTTCGTGCCGTTACTGGCGTCGGTGCTTGACGACAGTTTGCTGGTAGCCTGAATCACGTGTTGCGCGGTCGCAACGTGAGCGATTTCGGGCTTCGTGTATGCCATAGATATCACCTCCTTCCTTCCGGTAAGACCGAAGAACACAAATGATCGAGATCGGTCTCAGCCACTTCAGCGTGGAAATGGCTTACGGCCCAATGAATTCGACTCCATTGCCGACATGGCGCGTGTGCTGCACTGCTTTTGCGGGTTGTAGTCTCAAGTCTGTGCGGGCGTGAAACGTTCTAAGCCAAGACTCCACCGCGAGGGTGCGAGTCAAATGGATGATCTGCAGCTCACCACCGACACGTGCGGTTTGAAGTGCTTCGCGAAAACGCGAAGCACTTACGATTCCCATGGCCTCAGTGACCATGACGTTACTTAGCTCAACGCATGTTGCCCAATCAGATGAAATCGCGACTCGAGGCTCACGAGCAACAAACGCCTTCCTCTTTCTGTTAATCACCGCGTCTGGAACAATTCCTCGAAGCGCCCGACGCATCAAAGAGCGACGTTGGCCAGGTCGAATCAATTGCTCTCTAGGTATGGAATACGCAAATTCGAGGAAGTCTCGATCGAGGTACGGGTAGCGAATTTCATACGCAGGCTCTTCAGGAAGTGAGCGACATGCAATCTGGCGCCGCAAAATATCGAGCGCGATCATATTTTCTTGGAAACTCGGAAGGGCACCGAAGAGTGTCAGGCGACGTCGGTAAGGGGTCAAGGCATTGCGATAGTTTCTGGCAAACACCGACTGGAGCCAAACGGGCGGTCGATGATAGATGGGAACACCGACTAGCGAGTGCGGAACAAAGCATCCAATGGTCTCGAACAACAAATGAATCCAAGGCTTCCGTTTGTTCAGCGCCCACGCTTTCAATCGACTGGCCAACTCCCGGAGTCTGCATTTCACAAGCAGATCTGCCAGTTCGGGAGTCGGCGTGGGTACGCCTCCCATGGTCTCGTCTCCACCGGTGCCCGAGAGCACGACACGATTGTTTTGCGAAGTTAGTAGCGCGCTGAACTGTCGGGCGGCCCGGCAGTTTGGGCGAATCTCGGCCGGTGTGGCCGCAAGTCGGCCAGGGTCAAACTGAACATGGGCTTCGCTTTGGGAGGCTACATCAATATGGCAACCGACGCGTCCGCGCTGTTCCTCCACTTTCATGAAAAAGGGGCGTTCGTTCCAGTTCGGCTCGGAGTCGTTGTAATAAGAGACCGTATCGAGGCGTGGGGACTCGGTTGATCCACGGACAATCAAATCCGCCATGCAAACGATGGAGGAAGAGTCCATTCCGCCGCTCAACTCGGCGAGGACAGGAGAATTCGAACGTAGACGCCGACGGATAGATTGCGCAAAAACAGAACGAAAATGTTCCTCATATTCACCGTCTTTGCGATAACAAATTCTCTTATCCGGATCAAAATCCCAATACTTGGTGATGGTTTGTCTTCCTCTGCTCAGACACACGAACGAGGACGCTGGCACAGAATTAATCCCGACGTAAGGCGTAATGTGAGTTGCCGGAAACGACGAAAGAAAACCTGCAATGTATTCTTTCTCAAGGCCAAATGCGTGCCCCGCACAGAGAACAAGAGGATCTAGAATCGTGCACCAGGTGACTTGATCCGCTGCTGCGGTGTAATGAAGTTGGCGTGTGCCAAGGAAATCTTTGGCCAGGATTAATTCCTGGCTTCGTGGATCCCAGATAGAGACAGCCCAGTCACCGATCAGTTTGGCGAAGGTATCCTTGCTCCAGTACTGGTACGCAGCACAAACGATTGCAAGGTCGCTTGAACTACTCGAAAATGGATCCGCCAGTTCGCGGATCAGATCATCCCGGTTGTCCAGCCGACCGTCCCAGATGATAATCGCGCCTGATGGCGAGATATGGGGCTGATGTTCTAGGTTCGACTCCTTGGTGGTGTGAAAGGCGCGATAGAGCAATCCGACATTGTTTTTACAAATACTCCCTTCGCCATCTGGTCCGTATGGCGCGAGCACCGGGCGCACTTGTTCGAGATCTTTCGGATCCACTGGTTTGCCATCAAGATTGACCTTGCCGAATTGCACGCTCATGGTTCCGCCTGCTTCCTATCGCCGCGATCGTTAGCACCTGTCCAGCACGGCATATATCTCTGGTGTGTAGGGTTTGTCGTTCACGACACGTCCATCCACTTCGACCCAGGCATGCGCCTTGAAAGGGATCTGCTGTGCCCCGATGACAAGGTCAGCACATACGCCGTAGCGCCTAAGTAGGCAGGTCGTGGCCGCCGATCTTTGCAAGCAAAGCGCTTCCTTCCAGTACCAGATACAAGCTATGTCCATCGCCTCACAGATTTGTTCGCAGATGTCCGAAAAAGCCGCTTCGCCGTTGATTGGGTACTTTCGAACTTTGTCGTATAAGCTCGCGAAATTTCCACGGGCCAGGTAGAGATCAAACTGAATCAACCTCAGATATGCGCGCAGCACGAGAAACGACATGGAAGACACCTCCGCCTTACGCCGGCAAACCCAGCTGGTCACACAGAAACGCCATGCGGTCTGTCAGGCCCTCGATCCGTTCACCCAAAGGCAGCACAGGCGAATGACCTCGATGGCGGTTGTAGTCGAGGAAGATCGGATGTTCCGAAGCGTTCGCCGCTTGCAACCGGGCAGTCATCTTGCGCGCATGTAGAGGATTACAGTTTTGGTCTGCATCGCCGGAGACGATCATCGTGGCCGGATAGTGCGTGCCTGGTTTCACTCCGTGATACGGTGAGTACTTGAGAAGGGCTAAAAAGTCGTCGGCCTCATCCGCTGTCCCAAATTCTTCCTTCCAAATCCGCGCGTTGTCGAACAAGTGGTAGCGCAACATGTCGAGCATGGGTACCATGCAAACGACTGCCCGGAACAGTTCCGGTCGCTGCGTCATCGCCGCCCCGACCAGTAGTCCGGAATTGGACCCGCCAAAGATTGCGAGTCTCGTTGGTATGGTTCTTCCTGTCTCAATCAGCCACTCAGCCGCGGCGATGAAATCATTGAATGCGACCTGACGATTGCGTCTCTTTGCAGCCTGGTGCCACTGGTGCCCAAATTCGGAACCACCGCGAATGCATGGCAGGGCAAACAGGCAGCCATGTTCCATGACGAAAGTCACGAATACGCTGAACTGTGGCGTCATTGGCACGCCATAACCGCCATAGGAAGTCATGATGGTGGGATGTGGGCCGCCCCGGAGGACCTCGCGCCGCCCGACCAGGAACATCGGAATCAGGGTTCCGTCCTTTGCTCTGAACCGGACATAGATGTGGTCAAAATCTTCGGACGCGAAAGGAATTTGTCGCTCGGCCCAGAGTTTTGTTTCCCCGGTCGTGGGAAGATAGCGATGAAGTTGGATTGGCGTCCTGAACGACTCTCGCTCCACGAACAACTCATCGCTATCCGGGGAACTGCCCAGCAGCCGAACGGTTTCCGATGCGCCAACCGGCAGTTCGCTGAGATGTTTGCCGGCCTGGTCGCAAATGAGTATTTGCGTCCTGGTACCGCGAACGTAGGACACGACGATCCGTGTTTTGGTAATTGCGAGGTTCTGGATCGGCGCATCCTTGGTGGCAATTACGTCGACAAATTCCACTGGCTGATTGCCGTTGACGACAAGCTCGACCACGCGTCTGTTCGGCGCATCGCGGTCAGTCAACGCGAGGATACGGCCGTCGTCCATCAACCACGGCAAAAGCTGACATTCCACATTGGCAATTACCGGCCGTGGAGGATCTTCAGTAGCCATGCGCCATAGGTAAAAGCTGGTGCGTGGCCCGTCTGAAAAGTCGTAGACAATGAAACCCAGAAGGTCTTTTCCGGGCACGATAAAGAGCCGAAGGTTGTCGCTATTGCCGGCGACGAAGACTTCGCGGTCAGAATCGAAGTCCGTGCCAAGAACGTGCTGCCAGACCGCTCGATAGTGTGGCCTGTTTGCGTTGACGGCTTCATGGACGTAATAGAAACTTTGGGAATCAGGCGCGAAACAGAACCCGCCTAAATATCCGCGTGGCAGAGCATCTGGCAGCGCCAGTCGACTCTCTATATCTAGGATTTCAAATGTTCCCGTTCTTTCGCCGCCTTGTTTCACTTCATACAACAGCAGCCGTCCACTAGGAGAGATGCGAATCGGCTTTACTGCCGTATGCGGTCCTGTCCCACGGTCGGCGGGGTCGATCAGAAGACGATCCTCTCCGTTTGCACCTTCGCGAAGGAAGATGCAGGGCTGCTCCTGGCCGAAAACTCGTTTGCGGAACAGATATCGCTCGCCGGCTGCTTGCACAGAATCGTAGGTCTCGACATCCAGCAGTTCGCGAATGCGATTCCGAATGCGCGCTCTACTCGGTATGGAGTCCAAATACGAGCGCGCGTACTCCGTCTGTACCTGGATCCAACTTCTGGTTCGCAGGGAATCTTGATCCTCCAACCAGCGATATGGGTCGGTGACGGAGACTCCATGCAGAATTTCGGTGATAGGCTCAATTGGCGAACACGGTGGCGGAGCCATCATTGTGTGCATAATGGCCTCCGTGCCTCAAGTCGCTTTGCTTCACGGCTCATCCGCCGAACCAAACTGCGAAAATGTCCGGCGGTGCCTGGAATCCTCAGTCTGATCTCGTCATGCCATGTACCATTTGCAACCGTGTACGTGTATGCCGCAACCAACGGTGCAAGCGCCATAGCTTTTTCTAAGTTGTCTTGAGCAATAACGGACGTCCACGGCTGACGATAGGCCTGAATCAGCTTATGTCCTGCGTTCTCATCTTGACCACAAGTGCGCCGGAAGTGTTCCAGCAAATACTGAAAGCTAATGAACGGATTTCCGACATATGCCTCCGCCCAATCGAGAAATACGCATCCGCTGGCGGACACAATGATGTTGCCCGGGTTGAGATCGAGCGACCCTAGAGCATCCGGAAGATAGAGATTTTGCAACGATGAGAGGGCTTGTTCAATCTGCTCGGCCAGCAATAAAAGTTCATCTCGCGTAAGCAAAGGCGGCGGGACCTTGACTTGCTCTTCCATGAGCCGTCCCACCACGCTGAAAAACGGGTCGATCAGTTTTGAAAGCGCGAAACAGGGAAGTTCTCGCGCGCCCGCTATAACCAGCATGCCAGTTTCGGTAATCGAGTCAAGTTGCAGCTTTGCCAATGTTTCAGCCGCGCTCTTCCATGATGGCAGGCTGGTCTCATCGCTGAGGCTGACGCCCTCGGCTTCTAGTGTGAGCCAGCCGTTAATTTTTGGCTGTGTGGCAATGATTTGCGGAACATGTTGTGGGAAGAGCTTTGTTAACGCCTGGGTTATTGGAAATTCATGGACATTGGGCTCGCCAACCGCTTTGAACCAAACAGGCCGCCCACTCGTTTCGAAGCGCAACAGGGTGAATGAACGACTTGCATTCAGCTGCGAGAATGTCCCACTCAGCCGAAGCCCGAGAGGACTGATCGCATCCTCGACAAAGGCCTGCAATCGCTGAAACCAACCGAGATTTGCGAAAGGGGATGAGCTCGATACTCGCGGGTCTTCCAGGCGACTGAGCGCTTGTTGCAGTTCGACGTGGTCCTGCGGATCAACAAAGTCCTGTCGAGACAGCGCTGCAACTTGCACCCACGCTCCTGGCGAATTTCTTTTTGGCGTGGCCGTCGGCCGACAGTATTCCATGACCTGGTAGTTCGTGTTAGGAAACTCTTTGAGCCCCGTGTTTTCTGACGTGAACAGGCAGACTGCATAGCAGCCGCACTGCGTTTGCACCTCGGCGGTCAGGTTCTCGGCAACCCTTTGCCAGCGTGGAATTTCGATCAAAGGTAGACAAAAACCGTCGTTAGTCGCGATGAGCATTATCTTTTTGGCGTCCGAACTCAACAAGATGATGTGATAGAGCTCGCGATCGGATTGGTGTACTTCTTCCATCGTCTTTGTTCCGCTCACACGGCTGGGCCTGGCTCGCACTCTTCGACTAGGTGATTGTTCTGCAAGTCTTGAAGGAATTCCCGGACGTCGCATTCGGCTATCTCCCGCGCGACGTCGAACTCGCGACTGATTTCGTCAGTGATGCGTTCTGCGTCTGATCCCTCTTTCATCAATTCCAGGATTCTTGATCCCACGGGATTCAGGTTGAACATCTGCCCTTGGCGAATATCGAGCACTACAGCGCCATCCTGCCCATGGGTAGCCCGCACCGTTTTTGCGACTCTGCACATGCCCGTCTGCCTCGCTCCCGTGAGAGATGTTATGCAATGCACTTTTTCACTGACGCTGCAAGAACGCGAGAAAAAGTTTGGAATTTTCGAGAAACCAACCGCCGTACTGGGATCTTGCCGTGTATCAGTGAGATGTCCGAGATTTCTTGGCGAGTTCGTAGTTCAGGATGTCCGCTTTTGCGCCTTATTTTTCAAAATAGGACTGATCTGTCGCATAAACATTGGTGTTTAATCTCGCAACTCTTTACCGAAGCGTAGCGACCAGGCAAGAAGCAGAAACACACATGCAACGGTTCCAAAAGGCACGATCATGTGCTTGACTTTAAACTCCGCGGTGGAATGAGCAGGATTGATGATTGTGCTACTTGGCAAATGCAGATGTGACGGGTTGATCCTTAGCGCGTTTGAAGTTCGACCGGGTTCTCAGTCGCTGCCGAGGCGGAGGGTTCAGGCTTGAGCGCTGGTGGTAACGGGGCGCTAGCCGTGATCCCCTTGCCCTCCGTGATCGTGTAGATGAAATCGGCGGGGACATCGCGCAGCATTTCGCTCTGGCCGCTCGGCCAGGAAACTTCCAGTGTGTCCATCTTGTCGGCCGCACCTAGACCGAAGTGCAGCCGCAGATCGTTCTGCGAGAGATAGCTGCCGCCACTCCGTACTTCATTGAACTGCATAACTCCGCCGGTGTGAACGGTGACCCGCGCGCCGATGGCGGCGCGATTGCTCTTGGTTCCAATCAAGCGAAAGGCAACACGGTGGTTGCTGTTGCGGGTCTTATTGATCAGCAGGGACGGTGCCTGGCCGATGTTGAGCACCAGAATGTCCATGTTGCCGTCGTTATAAATGTCGCCAAAAGCAGCGCCGCGGCGCGATTCAGGCGGCATATCGAACACGCCAGAGGCTTTGGAAATATCCTCGAACGTTCCGTTGTGATTGTTACGGAACATTTGCATGGGCTCTTTGTAGCCAGGGGTGTTGGGAATGGCGTCGACCTGGGGATAAACGTGCCCATTGTCGACGAAGACGTCCACCCAGCCGTCGTTGTCGAAATCGACGAAACCGGTACCCCACTTTACATAGCGAAAACTTGGCTGGCCAAGCTTGGCCGGCCACGCCATATCCGAGAAAGCGCCTGAGCCGAGGTTCCGGTAGAGGTTATCGACCTGGTCCGTATAGTTGGTGACGAACAGGTCAAGCTTGCCATCGTGATCATAATCGGCGAAATCCACTCCCATGGAGCCGAGTTCTTGGCCGTCATTGCCGAGGGCCACGCCGGATAGCATCCCGACCTCATCGAAGGTGCCGTCGTGGCGATTGTGATAAAGGAAGTTGGGGCCGGCATCGTTGGCCAAGAACAGATCAGGCCAACCGTCGTTGTCGTAATCAGCCCAGATTGCGCCCAGACCATAG
>Ga0105239_10004957_pt1 | contig 15717 bp, 18 predicted proteins | sample KBSC44metaG_FD_92761 | JGI IMG/M metagenome (GOLD analysis project Ga0105239, IMG submission 92761) | Corn rhizosphere microbial communities from Kellogg Biological Station, Michigan, USA - KBS C4-4 metaG | ecosystem: Host-associated > Plants > Roots > Rhizosphere > Soil | place: Michigan, USA...
GTCCCGGTGCCGGAGAGTTTTGGGGTAGCCTTTGCTACGATGCGATCCCGGGAGAAGCAGCATTCAATTTTTACCAATTAGATAACCATGAAGCATCTGTTCTACCTGACGGTATTATCCGTCTTTCTTTCGATGGGCGTTTCGGCCCAGTCCTACCGGTTTGCCAGCGCGGCCAACAGGGACCTTTTCAAGGCGTCGCCGGCCAGGTATCAGCCGCAGTATGGAGGCTGGTGCGCCTATGCGATGGGCGCCAAGGGGGAGAAAGTGGAGGTGGATCCCGAGACCTTTAAGATCGTGGACGGGAAGCTCTACCTGTTCTATAACAAATTTTTCAATAACACGCTGAAATCCTGGAATAAAGATGAGGCCGGTCTCAAGACAAAGGCCGACGTCAACTGGGTGAAGCAAAAAAACAAGAACTAAACATGAAAAAGACCATTACAACAGCGATCCTGGCGGTGGGCCTGCTGATGGGCGCAAAGGCGCAAAAATCATCCATCTACATTGTGGACGGCAAGGCCATCAAGGGTTACGATCCCGTCGCGTTCTTTACCGAGTCAACCGCCGTCATGGGCAAGGACAGCCTCAGGTATCTGTGGCAGGGTGCGAGCTGGTGTTTCGCCAACCGGACGGACCTCGAAAGATTTACCTCGAACCCGGAAAAGTATGCGCCGCAATATGGCGGGTACTGCGCCTATGGGACCGCGCAAGGACATAAGGCGCCGACGCAGGTGGATACCTGGTCGGTCATCGACGGGAAGCTTTACTTCAATTATAATTTGAAGATCAAGGAAGCCTGGTCGAAGGATCGGGCGGCAATGATCCAAAAAGCCGATCAGAACTGGCCGGCGTTAAAAGACAAGGAGTGACCCATGCAAAAGACGATCATACTATTCTGGGCATTGCGGGTACTGGCTGCCGTTATCCTGTTGCAGACCTTGTTCTTCAAATTCTCGGGTGCGGAGGAGTCGGTGTATATCTTTTCGACGCTGGGCATGGAGCCCTGGGGCCGGATCGGCACGGGGATCGTGGAGCTGATCGCTTCGGTCCTTTTACTACTTCCGCGGACCACGGCCTTTGGGGCGGTGCTGGCCCTGAGCACGATGAGCGGCGCGCTATTCTTTCATCTTACCCGGTTGGGGATCGAGGTCCGCGGGGATCATGGGCAGCTGTTCCTCTATGCCCTGTTGGTCTTTGTCAGCTGTCTTATCCTGACCTGGTCATTCCGAAAACAGCTATGTGTACTGTAACGTTTATTCCCGGCGGGGCGGGTGTTTATCACCTGACCTCCAACCGGGACGAGCATACCGGCAGGGCGAGGGCCCTGCCGCCTCGTTCTAACGATGAACTGGTCTATCCCCGGGATGGCGAGGCCGGTGGATCGTGGATCGCGTTGAAGCGCGGTGATGCGGGTGTACTGTTGAACGGAGGGTTTGTCAGGCATCAGCGGCTTGGGGAATACAGCCGCAGCCGGGGGCTTGTTTTTTTGGAAATTCTTCGTTCGGAGTCTCCTTTGGAACAATTTGATTCAATGCCCCTTTGGAGCATTGAACCGTTCACGCTGGTGTTGTTCCTTAGGGACAGACTTTTCGAATGCCGATGGGATGGTGAACAGAAGCATGTGCGGGAACTGGAGACGGGCCGGCCGCATATCTGGAGTTCGGCGACCCTTTATGATGAGGTCGTGCGGACGGAGCGGGAGCGGCAACTGGCGGAGTGGTGGCGACGCGAGCGGAGGCCCGGAGGGTCGCCGGAGACGGGCATTTCTACCGGTAAGATCATTGATTTTCACCGGCGGGCCGGGCGGCAGGGTGAGATCGCTACGGTGAGCATCACCCATGTGCGGATCACGGAGGGGATGGGAAGGCTTGCCTACTACGACCTGGGTGACGACGGGACCCCAGTGAAGAATCGATTGTTGATCCGGCTGCGGCATTGGGAATACTGGCCGTTTGCCGTCGTGTATGCGCCCATCTTTTTATATTGGCTGTGGTTGAGCCTCAAGGCGCGGTCGCTTTTCTTTTTCAGCACGGCCAACCCGGGCATTACGAACGCCGGGTTCCTGCTGGAGTCCAAAATGCAGATCTATGAACAGATGCCGGCCGGCAGTTATCCGGCCACCCTGTATTGCGAAAAGGATTCGCGGATCGGGGAGCTGCGTCGCCGGCTGGCAGAGAAAGGGCTGGTCTTCCCGTTGATGGCCAAGCCCGATATCGGCCAGCGGGGAATGGGAGTCGAGCTGCTGACCGATGAATGCCATCTGCTGCGCTATGCCGCGCGGAGCAAGGTCCCTTTTCTTTTGCAGGAATATATCGATTATCCGCTGGAGGCGGGCATTTTTTATCACCGGGTTCCGGGGGAACTCCGGGGAACCATTACGGGGATCGTGGGTAAGGAGCTGCTTGCCGTTACCGGGAATGGCCGATCGACGGTGGAGGTGCTGCTCGCGCGGAACGACCGGTATGTGCTGCAGCTGCCGGCGCTTCGCCGCAGTCTTGGACGGATGTTGCGGTCGGTGCCGGCGAGCGGTGAGACGCTGTGCCTGGCGCCTTACGGGAATCATAGCCGTGGGGCGAAGTTCGTGGATTGCGGGCATCGGATCACTCCGCAGCTGTCGGCTGTCATCGACGAGCTGTGTCACCGGATACCGGGCTTTTATTTCGGCCGGCTGGATATCCGGTTCCGGGATTGGAAGAGTTTAGCCGCGGGCGAGGCTTTTTCGGTGATCGAGCTCAACGGCGCGGGGAGTGAGCCTACCCATATCTACGATCCGCGGCATTCGCTGCTGTTCGGCTGGCGGGAGATCCGGCGGCATCTTGACATCCTCTATACGGTCAGCCGGGCTAACGCGCGGCGGCGGGAGCTTTCGCCGATGGGATTCTGGCAGGGTGTGCGGATGTTGAGGGATTATGCGCGGCATGAAAAACTTATTAAGCGATGAAACGGATGGCATTGGTCTTTGGGTGGGGTCTTGGCATCAGCTGTCTGGGCAGTTTGCCGCCGGGGGTGTTGAATTCGGGGGTGGCAGAGCTGGTCGTGGAGCGGGGTGTTTCGGCAGCTGCCGGGTTTGGTTTGGGGGCGGTGCTGGTAGAGATGGGCCTTGTTCGGCTAGCCTTAGCCGGGATGAGTGTATTTCGGAGGGGCAGGTGGGCGGGCATCGGGTTTGGCGGGGTGTTGCTGTTATTGGCCGGAGCCCAGGTCGTATGGGGTGGAGCCCGGATTTCGGCTGTTGCGCGCTGGCCATGGCTGGCGGGTGCGGCGCTAAGCCTGCTCAATCCTTTGCATTTGCCCTTTTGGCTGGGATGGACGGCCGTGTTGCGGGCGAAGAAAGCGCTTGGCGCGACGACGGTCGAGTATAACCTGTTTGCGCTGGCGGCGGGGATGGGAACCGTGCTTGCTTTTGGCGTATACGCGGTTGCAGGCCGGCTTTTTGTCCTTTGGTGGCGGGAGAACCAGGAGTGGTTCAATGCGGCCATTGCGCTTGTGCTACTGCTATCGGGATTGCGGCAGTTGCGGCAATTTCGGGCGAATCTGTCAAATGGCCGGGAAGGATAGACATTGTCTTGCCCCCCTACCCCGGATATTTTTGCTTTATAAAATCGAAAAGATATGAATCGCTTTACGAAGATCGGTCTGTGGCCGGCCCTTGCCGCTTTGCCTTTTGTCATGAGTGCCTGTAAGAAAGATAACCATCCCGGTGGCGCCGCGCCGCAGATGGAAACGCTGACGGTGGAGAATGTCCTTCAATCCAAGCCCCTGGTGGAGTCGGGGACCTTCCAGGGAAGCGGGTCGCCGGCTTTGATCCTGCCGGGTCAGTCGACGACGATCAGCTTTTATGCCGCCAAGGGTGAGGCCCTGAGCTTCGCCACGATGTATGGCTGGTCGAATGACCTGTTCTTTGCGCCTGCCAATCCCGGCATCCTGGTCTATGACAATACCGGCAGTCCCATCGAGGGAGACGTATCCGCGCAGGTGCGGCTTTGGGATAATGGTACGAGAATCAATCAAAAGCCCGGTTCGACGGTGAACCATCCCGGGACGTCCGACAGCAAGAATATCACCGAGGTGAGCGGTACGGATGCGCAGGGCAATACTTATCTGCCCGCCTCGCAGCTGGTGAAGGCGACGCTGAAGTACAATGGGAATTCCAACTTCACCCTGACGCTGCAAAATATCTCGGGCGGGACGGCTAACGAGACCCCGTTGAGTCCCGGGGTATGGTCGGTGTCCTATATTGCCGGAGGTAATTTATTGGCGCCGGCACCCCTGTATACTTCGGGTCAACCGGCGGCGCATGGTCTGACCAATATCGCCGAGATGGGCGACAATTCCGAGCTCTGGGCCTATGTCCAGTCGATCACCGGCATCTTTACGCCGTTGTCGCCGATCCTCGCCGTAGTGTATAACGGGATCGACAACCCGATCTACAAGGCAGGCGAGCTGGATCGCGTGCAAGGGTTGAAATACCTTGCGCAACGGGGTGTGGCGGATACCCTGGCCAATTATCTCAAGGGGTTGAAAGGGGTAAAGAGCGTCTATATCCTGCCTGATCCGGCCTCGAAGGTGCTGTTGCCGGTGATCAACGGGCAGGCGGGCAGCAAGGTTTCGCAGGAGATCGCCGTCGTAAAAGGAGACCGGCTCGCCATTGCCACGATGTATGGATTTTCCAACGATTGGTTCTTTGCGACTACGGGAAATGGCGTCGACGCGACGCTGACCGGTGACCTGTCCGCCACCCTCCAACTTTACTATGACGGAACGGCGGTGGATCAATTCCCCGGGGCGGGTGTGACCCAGTTCAACCTCGCGGGCACTCCGCTGACGGAGAGCCAGCCGATCTCGGTCGTTCCTAATCCCAACGCGTTCACCACTTTACCATCGATCCCCAATATCATCAAAGTAAATTTGCAATAGTTTGTAAGGAAATGGGCCGGGCGTCTACCAAGGGGTGGGCGCCCGCGTTTTTTTGGGTGGCCCATCAAAAAACATTGCATATGAAATGGCAGTATGAAGACCGGGCCACCCACGGGAAATTCAGTATCCATATCGGCGACCCCGGTCTCAGAGGGCAGGGTTTGCTCAATGGAAGCCGGGAGATGGTCAATACGATCGTATTCAACACGGGGGATGAGCAAACGGTAACGATCGATACGATCGGCTATCAAATGCCGGCAGGCGCCGTTCTTCCGCTGGTGGCGAACCAGAGCTTTTCGTTCGAGACGCCGGAGAGCCTTACTGCGTGGCAGTTCAACCGGGATTTCTATTGTATTGCCGATCATGATGCGGAGGTAGGATGCGTCGGGTTTCTTTTTTACGGTATCCGGCATCCTTTTTTCATCCAGCCTTCGTCCGAGGAGCGGTGTTGCCTGCTGATGCTGAAGTCCCAATGTATCGAGGACATGCAGGTCCGGGACAAGATACAGGGGGAAATGCTTCGTACGGTTCTGAAGCGACTGATCATCCATGTTACCCGGATCGCCAGGCAGCAAACGGAGGGCTATCGCGAGCAGGGGTCGGACCGGATGGATATCATCCGGAAGTTCAACCTGTTGCTGGAGGTGCATTACCGGAGCCGGCACGAGGTGCAGTTCTATGCGCGGAGCATGAACAAGTCGCCCAAGACCCTCACGAACCTTTTTGGGTTATGCAACTATCCGTCTCCTTCGGAGCTGATCCGGAGGCGGATCCTTCTGGAGGCAAAGCGCTATCTTTATTTCACCGACAAATCGGCAAAGGAGGTGGCCGAAGCGCTGGGATTTGCCAGCACGGCCCATTTCAGCCGATGGTTCAAGGCGGGAACGGGTATGAATTTCTCCGAAAGCAAGAACTGGCATGAAAAACAAATTATTTCAATCGGCGACGAACGCGCCTGATGCGCGGCAATGGGTGGGGCGTTATGCGGACTATTTGTATTCTTATGCAGTGAGCAGGCTGGAAGATGACGAGCAGGCACGGGACCTTGTGCAGGAGACTTTCCTGGCTGCGCTGGAGCGGCTTGGAGATTTCCGGGGGGCCAGTTCGGAGCGAACCTGGCTAACGGCGATCTTAAAGTATAAGATCATCGAGGTGTACCGGAAGAGAAATTCAGGTTTGTCGATGGTAAGGGTGGATCAAGGGCCGGAGCCAGAGTTCTTCGAGCATTCTAACGGCCATTGGAAGGAGGATTTTGCTCCCCGGCCCTTTGGTGTGGAGACCGCTGATCCGACCCTTCGCCGGGAGTTGGCGGCCATTCTGCAACGGTGTATCCAGCGGCTGCCGGCGTTGTGGCAGTCTATTTTTTCCCTGAAGCACTTTGATGAGGAGGCGACGGAGACCATCTGCCGGGACCTGAAGATCACGCCGGCGAATTTTTGGGTCATCATTCACCGGGCCAAGCTGAACCTGCGGGCCTGTCTTCAAAAGGAGGGGCTGTAAAATCATGGGGAGGATAAAAAAGATACAATATGATTGCCGGCAGGCTACTTACCTCATCGAGAAGGGGCAGCATACGCGGCTTTCGATCGTCGAGCGGGTGAAGCTGGCGATCCATTTGCCGGGATGTTCGGTCTGCCGGTTATTTCGCCGGCAGAGCCGGATGATCAACCGAATGATGCGGGGATTGTTCCAGGCTTCCGCGACGCGGGGCCATGTTCTGGATGAATCGGTCAAGCGGGAGATGCAGGAGAAGATAGAAGCGCGGTTGCCGTAATTTTTCCTTTTCGGAGCGTCGGTTTCATTTATCGGCGGTGTCGCCATTGGCGTCGGTGCTGAGGATCATGCTCATATGATCGAGGAAGGGCCGCATGCGGAGAAAGGCATCGGAGGCTTGTTGCAGGAAGTTCGGGCTGTGGACCTCTTTGTCCGTGAAAGTCTTTATCACCAGGTATTGTTTGTAACGGAGAAGATCGGCCGCGGGATGGGCGGGGTCGAAGCCGGCGGGCACCCGTTGGAGCTGTTCGCCTTGCAGAGTGCCGAACGTGTCGACGAATTTCTTTGCGGTGATGATCTTTCGGAGGGGCCGGTCGTCGAAGGCGATATCCTCGCGGATCAGCCGGAGATCGGGCGCCGATGGCCCCCAGAAAGCGCCGGTGATGCGGCTGTTGCCCGGTTCGAAATGGTAGTAGTAGCCGCCGCGGCGTTGGCGGCCGGCCCGCGTGAAGTGACCACCCCAGTAGATCTTATAGGGAGATTTGTCCTTTGAGAAGCGGACATCGCGATAGATGCGATAGAGACTTTTTTTGCCGGTGGGGGTTTCGAGGCGATCGTGGGTGTTGAGAGCGGTGAGGAGGCCGTCGGCGAAGGTTTCAAGGGTAGCGAGATTTTCGAGATATTCTTCTTTATTCGCTTCGAACCAGGGGCGATTATTATTAGCCTTGAGCATCTTCAGAAAGGAGAAGGCGGAGCGGGGGATCGTAACAGTGTTTGCCATTGGGTGCAAATTTAGGGAGTGGGCGTGTTCCCATGAACTAGTTCAAGTTTTTTGTCGGCCGGGGCCGTTACCTTTGACCGATGATCACGACGGCGATGGTTCTTATCAGCTTTCTTGCGACGCTGGTCCGGTCCACTTTTGGGTTTGGCGAGTCGCTTGTTGCGGTTCCCTTGTTTGTGCTTTTTATCCCACTGGAGGTGGCGGTGCCTTTGTCGGTGCTGATCTCGGTGCTGGTGGCGTTGGTGGTGGTGATCCAGGATCACCGGGACATTCATTTGGAGAGCGCACGGTGGCTGATCCTTTACGCGGTCCTGGGCATTCCCTTCGGGTTGCTGATCCTGTTGTATGGAAATGAATATTGGGTGAAGATCGGGCTTGGAGGGCTGATCGCCGGGTACAGTGTTTATATGCTCCGGGCCAGGGATGTGTTCAGGCTCGAGGCCGACAACCGGGGCTGGCTGTTTGTCTGCGGGTTCCTGTCCGGGCTATTGGGAGGCGCCTATGGGGTGAACGGGCCGCCGCTGGTCGTATATGGAAACCTGCGGCGATGGAGCGCGAAACAATTCCGGGCGACGCTGCAGGCGTATTTTTTAGTGGCCAGCCTGATCGGCGTGATGGGTTATGCGATCAAGGGTTTGGTGGGACGGGTCGTCCTGACCGACCTGCTGGTCTGTCTGCCGGTGGTGTTGCCTACCATCTTTTTGGGAAGATATTTCAACCGGAAGCTGCGGGGTTCGACCTTTTATACCTATGTGTATTGGGGATTGGTGGGGATCGGGTTGTTGCTGATCGTTTTTACTATTCTTGGAATAAAAAGTTGAGTTATGATCAATGAACGGAGACAATCGGCGGCAGCGCTTGCGTTGCGGCTGATCATCGGGTTTGGATTTATGGCGCATGGCTGGGCGAAGATCAGCCGGGGAACGGCGGGTTTCGGGAAGCTGTTGGCGCAGGAGGGGGTGCCGTTTGCGCATTTGAACGGGATGGTGGGGCCATATGTCGAATTGCTCGGCGGGCTGGCGATCCTGGTGGGGTTGTATGTGGTGATCGTGGCGATCCCGCTGATCGTGACCATGGGGGTGGCGATGCTCTTTGTACAGGGCCATTACGGATTCAGTGCGGTGAAGACGGTGGGGTTGACGCCGGAGGGGCCGGTGTTCGGTCCGCCGGGATATGAGATCAACCTGTTGTATATCGCCGGGTTGGTGGCGTTGATGCTGCTGGGGGCGGGGCGGTGGTCGGTGGATGCCCTGCGACGATAATGAAAAGCCCCGGCGATGCCGGGGCTTTTCATTATCTTGCCGTTCGTATGAGTCCTGATGAAGAACAACTCTGGCGGCGGATCCAACAAAAGGATGGCCAGGCCTTTGAGACCTACTACAAAGAGCACTACCGGCTGTTTTTTATCACATCGTGCAAGTATCTTAAAGATCCCGGGCGGGCGGAAGAGGTGGTGAATGATGTTTTTATGCGGATCTGGGAGGATGCGGCGTCGATCGATATCCAGACCTCGCTCAAGTTCTATATTCACCGTGCGGTGGTGAACCGAAGCCTGAATGAGCTGGACAAGGATCACCGTGAACGGGACCGGAAGCAGGAACTGCGCTACCGGGGCCTGGATATTCCTGCCTCCCGGGAACTGGAGGAGGATGAGTTGCGGATACGTCTTTACAAGGCGATCGACCAATTGCCGGAGCAATGCCGGCGCGTTTTCAAGATGAGCCGGTTCGAGGAGATGAAGCAGCAGGCCATTGCCGACAAGCTCGGGATTTCCATCAAGACCGTCAAAAATCACATTACACACGCATTGAAGGTGTTGAACAAGGTGCTGGGGGACTGGAACGCCCTACCCTTCTGGATTGTCGTGGCCGAACATTTTTTCGGTCCTGCCGCCAGGACCTTCAACCTGCTTTTCTGTCTTATATCATAGAATATGGATCTCCAAGCCTCATATAACGAAGAACAATGGGAACTGATGCTGTCGGCTCTGCAGGGTGAGCTGTCGGCGGAGGAGAAGATCGTATTCGACCAATGGCTGGCGGCATCGCCGGCGAACCGGGAGACCTATGAGCAGTTGGAGAGAACCTGGCGGGAGGGATTAGCGGACTACCTGCAATATACCGGGGCCGACGAAAGTACGGCCTGGGACGCTTTGCAACGAAGACTGGGAGCACGGCGTGTGGAGGCGGGACGGCCCTCCCCCGCGAGACCTATGCCGGGGATCGGTACCTGGCTCGCCGTTGCGGCGCTTGTCGTTCTTCTTGCCGGCGCCGGATGGTATTTTTTTAATGAACAGAGTCCGGTCGTCGCCTATAAAACGGGAGTGGGCGAAACGAGGGACCTTTCCCTGCCGGACGGCACGAAGGTGGGCCTCGAGCCGGCGACGCGGATGGAAGTCGCCGCGGGCTTTGACAAGGGAGCCCGGACGGTGCGGCTGGTGAATGGAAAGGCCGTCTTTGACGTTGCGCATATTGCCGAACGCCCGTTCCGGGTGGAGACCGATGGAGTTCGGGTGGAGGATATCGGTACAAAATTTACGATGGAGAAGACTGCCGACAGTGTCCGGGTGGATGTAAGCTCGGGCAAGGTTGCTTTTGTACTGATCCAGACCGGCGAGACGCGGCAGCTTGGCGCGGGGGCTTCCCTTTCAGTGTATATCGGGGCGGATTCGATGCGGTTCAACGATACGCCCCTTGCCGATATATTAACTACTCTTGAAAGGCATTCCGGCCGGAAGATCCAGCTGAACGATGCCTCTTTTGCCGGAAAAAGGCTTACCTTGAACCTGAACGGGGAGTCGCTGGAGAATTCACTCCGGATCATTTGTGCTTCCCTGAACCTCGAGTATACGCTCAAAGCCGGGGTTTACGTTCTCGACAAAAAGAAATGAACCGGACGATCCTGCTTCTTCTTTCTTTTTTACCATACTTCTCCTTTGCGCAGCAGACGGGGCCGGAGCCGCTGGTGACCGTTCATATCTTGGATCAGCCGATGGCCGAGGCGCTTGCGGTGGTCGAGGCGCGTACGGGTGTGCGGTTCGCCTACCCTACCGAGCTGCTTGGCGGGCGTCAGCCGGTGTCCATCAGTGTGCAAAAGATGCCGTTGGGGCAGTTCCTGGAGCAGTTGTTCCGCGGGACCGGGATCGGTTATGAGCGGATCGGCGACCAGGTGGTATTGAGGTCGATGGTGACGCCCTCGCGGGTTACGCTGAGCGGTTATGTCCGCGATGCGCGGACGGGTGAATCGCTGATCGGCGCCAGTATTTTTCTACCGGCAAGCGGGGCGGGGGTTTTATCCAATCAATATGGATTTTATTCATTGACCGTGTCCGGCGGTGATACGGTTGGTGTGATGGTCTCGTATGTCGGGTACGAGAGCGTGGAGCAGCGGGTGGCCGCGAAGGGCAATGTTTCAATGACCTTCGAACTACCGTTGGACAGCGGGCAGGCGGCCATGAGTCCCGCCGCGGTGATGAAGGACAAGCGCGAGGATTTTGTCCGGAAGACCCCGGTAGGGGTCACCGAGGTCGCGTGGGAGATGATCGTCGCCGCGCCTTCGGCGAGCGGCAGCGGCGACCTGCTGGCCAGCCTGGAGATGTTACCGGGCGTACAGGCGGGTATCGACGGCACGCCTGGTTATTTTGTGCGTGGCGGCAATACGGGTCAGAACCTGATCCTGCTGGATGAGGCCACGTTATACAACCCCAGCCATATCTTCGGGTTGGTGAGCGTTTTCAATCCGCCGACGATCAAACATGCGAGCCTGATGAAGAGCGGTTTTCCGGCAGCCTATGGAGATTTTGTCAGTTCGGTGCTGGACATTTCGATGAAGGACGGGTACAACCAGCAGACCGGGGGCGTGATCCAGATGGGGAGCGTTTTCTCGGGGGCGACGGTATATGGGCCGATCGGCAAAACTTCCTTTTTGGTCTCTGCGCGGCGAAGCACGACCGACTGGTTGTTGCATCCGCTGCTTCATAAGAACTATTTCAGCAACTATTATTTCTATGATGTAAATGCCAAGTTGAACATTCCCGTTTCGCCGAGGGACAGGATCCTGCTAAGCTTTTATACGGGTAAGGACAATAACAACTACTCCAGCGACAGTACGGACAGTGCCGGGATCGGCTATTCGATGCATTTTGGCAACACGGCATTTACGGCCCGGTGGACGCATCAATATTCGGGAAAATTGTTCTCCAGCACATCGGTGGAGTACAACCGGTATCATCAGTTCCTTTCCGCCACGCAGGAAGGCTATTTTGCGCAGCTGTATTCGGGAATTCGGGATATCGATGCCAAGACCCGTTTCAGCTGGTATCCTGCTTCGGGGCATACGGTCGATGCCGGGGTGGATTACCTTTATCAGACTTTGTACCCGGCATCCTTGTCGGGGAAGCTGGCGCCGCCGGACTCTTCGTTGAGCATTATTCCTTCCGGCATACCGCCAAAGACCGCGTCGCGGGTTGCCGCTTTTGTCAGTGATGAAATGAAGCTGGGTCGATGGCAGGTCTCGGCAGGTGTTCGCGTCCCTTATTATTGCAAACCGGAGGCCAATTATTTTTCCGTCGAGCCGAGGCTGTCGCTTTTGTACCTGCTCGACAACGCCACCAGCGTGAAGGTATCCTTGTCGAGCATGCACCAGTACATCCATCTTGTGCAGAGCTTTAACGCGACTTTCCCTGCTGAGATCTGGATCGGTAGCAGTGGTGATGTAAAGCCGCAGGTGTCGCGGGAGATCTCTGCCGGGCTGTTCCGGAACTTTGCGGGGAATGTCGTTCAGACCAGCCTGGAACTTTATTACAAGCGGCAGGATAACCAGTTGTTGTTTGGCGGCGGTCCGAGTCCGACCATCGATAACAGCATCGAGAGCCAGCTGATCTTTGGAAAGGGGTGGGATTATGGTGCAGAGTTGTTCATCCGCAAGAACCGGGGCCGGTGGACCGGGTGGCTTGCGTATACACTGGCGTATGCTTACCAGCAATTCGACTCCCTCAACAAAGGGCAGACCTTTCCTTTTGCGTACGATCGTAGGAACATGTTGAATGTCTCCACGGCTTTTGCGCTGACGGAGCATTGGAAAGTGTCGGCCAATTTTGTACTGGCGAGCGGCCGGGCTTTTTCGCTGGTTCCTGACTCCACCTTTATCCCGGGCGGTAACCCCTTGTATGACAACCCCGGGAGGGGTCGTGGAAGGGGTCAGAGCAACGGAAATGGGAATGGGAACGGAAACGGAAATGGGAACGGCAATGGCAATGGAAACGGAAACGGGAATGGCAATGGGAACGGAAATGGGAATGGCAATGGGAACGGCAATGGGAACGGAAATGGGCAGGGGCGGGCCGGAACGTTGGGGGCCTGGGATGTGGTGGCCAATAACTACCGGCTGAGTCCTTATAACCGGCTCGATCTGAGTATTCATTACAACCGCAGCCGAAAGACCGCCAGGGGCATGACCGAATCGGAATGGATCTTTTCTATATACAATCTGTATGCGCGGCCCAATAACTCCTTTGTCTACCGGACGATCGACCCCAATACCCGAAAGGTAGTGGCCCGGGAATTACCCCTTATTCCCGTGATTCCCAGTCTGTCGTACACTTATAAATTTTGATGTTCCGACTAGGACCCCGGGGTTGGTTTTCTGTCTTATGAGTATAAAATTCATACTCAATGAAAAAGACCAATCTTCTTCTTCTCCTTCTCCCACTGACCTGCGGACTTTTGATCTTTGCTGCGTGCCGAAAGAGCAGCAGTACGAGCGGCACTTCCCACCTGGAAGTCCGGCTGACCGACGATCCTTCGCCGTATGACGCCGTACTCATCGATGTAGAGAAAGTGGAGGTCAATGTGTCTTCGGATAGCGGAACTTCCAAGGGTTGGCAAACGTTGCCCTTGTTGCGGCCGGGGGTGTACAACCTGCTGGATTTCCGCAACGGGATCGATACGGTGCTGGCCTCGATGGATCTTCCTGCGGGGACGCTGTCGCAGATGCGGCTGACGCTGGGGAGCAACAATTCCGTTGTGATCAACGGGCAGTCTTTTCCGTTGAAGACGCCTTCGGCGCAACAGTCGGGGTTAAAGTTCAATATTCACGCTACGCTGACCAGTGGGATCGTTTACCGGTTGTGGATCGATTTCAATGCCGGGAGTTCGATCGTGACCACGGGCAATGGCGGGTTTATCCTGAAGCCGGTGATCCGGACCTATTCGGAGGCGATCGGCGGCAGCATCAAGGGATATGTGCTGCCGTGGGCGGCCAAGCCGGAGGTGCTTGCCATCCAGGGTACAGATACGCTGCTTGCTTTACCCGATTCCACGACGGGTTATTATTTCTTTGGCGGTGTGAATGCGGGTTCGTGGAATCTGTTGTTGCATTCGATCGATTCGACATATAAGGATACGACCTTTACGGTTAGCGTGACCACCGGTGTGGTGACCGACGCCGGGAAGGTTACCCTGAATAAAAAATAACACCTATGGAACCTGGGGATAGGGATGGTAGAGCGAAGCTCTACCATCCCTATCTTTTTTGTACATTCGTTATATTATGAGAAATATAACGCGTTTGCTTTTCCTGGGCCTGCTTGTCAGCGCCAGGGTCTCCGCTCAATCCGATACTGCGACCGAAGCTCCCCGGTATCATGTCGTCAAGGGTTACCTGAGTTTTATCATCCCCTGGGTCACGATCAACAAAGAGAAAACGACGACCGAGTTTCAAAACGCCACTACGATCGGATTCCCGGTCGGCATTAACATTTACTATAGCAAGCATTTTGGGTTCAGCTATGAGATCACGCCATCGGTGATGTGGCAAAAGAGCGACGGCAAGCCGGGGACGAGCAAGACCAGCAATCTGTTGTTCGATCCGGGGCCGATCTTCCGGTTTGCGCATGGGTTCAATATCATCCCACGGCTGGCGTTCGAGACCCAGGGGCGGTATGGGTTTACGCCGGTGTTCAATAAGGTGTATTGTCGTACAAGGGATGTGGACTATTGGTTCTCGGTGTCGCTGCCTGCGCGGTTTGGGAATAATGCGCCGGCATCGGTGGGGGCGAATCTGCAGATCGGGTTTACGTTCAATTGATTTCTGGGGTTTATGGGTGGGCGGGCGGCGTTTGCGGCGTCTGCGGGCGGGCATTGAAATTGCAAAGCACCCCTTATGGAACAAATGAATACAGAGGGCCTTGCGCTTGTCCGCATCGATTATGATTTGGCGGACGTTCCGGAGTCGGTACAGCAGACGCATCCGGTGGTCTACCAGGATGGCGGCGATTATTGTTGTGTTCTCGGGCCGGACCCCGAGAGGGGCATTTTTGGGCGGGGCAAGACGCTGAAGGATGCGATGTCAAAATTCGACCGCCAGTTCCAGGACCGGCTGGAGCATCCGATCAAGGGTGATCCGGTGTCGGAGTTTATTCAGCAGCGACATATTTGAGCGACGGGCTTTGTCTGCGCGGGCTTTTGTCTGCGACGGACTTTGTCTGCGATGGGCTTTGTCTGCGGCCTTACCGGGCGACGAGCGTTGCGCGGAGGAGGGCAGGTTTTCGGCCGAAGTGCGGGCCGCCCCAGTCCGTTTCGTCGCCGTTGAGGATGCGGCGGGATTTGAACTCGCCGTTATCGTAGTCGCCTTCTTCCACTTTTCCATATTGCCAGGGGCGGGTTGTATTTGCGCCGGCCGGGTGAAAGATGACGTGACATTTATTGCCGATCAGGATGAACTCATTTTCGTTTATCGTGACCGCCAACAGGCTGCCGTCTTTCGCCGGGTTGGGCGTCAGGGTCTCGCGTTCGCCAAGGCCGAAATGCACGATGGCTTTCCAGGCGCCGAGATCGATGATGCGTTCGGAGTGATCGTCAGGTTCTACCACGGCCTTTATTTTTCCTGCTGCGGCCCATTTTGCAAGCTGGGGCATCAGCGGGGCGGCGAGGGCATAGTTGGCGGCGAAGGGCGCGAGACGATGGGCGGTTTCCCCGGATGTTTCGCCGCTGCCATTGTCGTCGATGCCAAAGGGCGAAAAACCGATGGCGCCATTGGCGAGGGCGGCGTAGAAGTATTTTGCGTTCTCCGGGCGTTGGCCGATCTCGGGGATGAAGAGCGGATTGTCGGGGCGGGAATAGAGTTCGAGCACTTTTTGGACCTTGTCGGTCCCATCGAGATAGATATCCGGCGCCAGGAGAGAAATCGCGGGGGCTGCCGCTTTCCAAATGGGGATGACGTTGTCGGTGGGGCCGCCGCTTTCGTAATTGTCGGCGGTGGGGTTGGTCAGGGGGTCGCGGAGGGCAACGTTGACATAGAGGGGGAGGGGA
>Ga0105239_10004958_pt1 | contig 15716 bp, 15 predicted proteins | sample KBSC44metaG_FD_92761 | JGI IMG/M metagenome (GOLD analysis project Ga0105239, IMG submission 92761) | Corn rhizosphere microbial communities from Kellogg Biological Station, Michigan, USA - KBS C4-4 metaG | ecosystem: Host-associated > Plants > Roots > Rhizosphere > Soil | place: Michigan, USA...
CAGAGCGGCAGCGCCGCCGCGGCATGAACGATGTGCCGGGCGCCCGATAGACCGAGGACGGCATCCACTGCCGCCGCATTCCGGATATCTGCGGTGTATGCCACCACGCGGCCGGCAAGGTCCGCATCGGTCAGCGGCTCTCGATCCAGGGAGGCTACCTGCCAACCGTTTGCCAGCAGGCAGCGCGCCAGATTGGCGCCGAGGAAGCCGGCTCCGCCGGTGATCAGGACGGTCATCCGTCCACTCCGGTCTTGCTGACCCGACAGGCGCAGACCTTGAACTCCGGGATCTTTGAGACGGGGTCCAGGGCGCGATTGGTGAGAAGGTTGGCGGACTTCTCATCGGCCCAGTGATAGGGAATGAAAACGGTATCCTCCCGAATGGTCGTTACGACGTTCGCTTTCAGGCTCACCTCACCTCGTCGCGTGGTGACCGTCACCTGATCGTTGGTTTTGACGCCGAGCGTCGCCGCCAGAGTCGGGTGCATCTCCACGAGCGGTTCCGGGTACTGGTTTACCAGAGCGCCTATGCGTCGGGTCTGCGTTCCGGAGAGGTACTGGCTGACGACACGGCCGGTGGTCAGGACGATCGGGTAGGCATCGTCGGTCACTTCGGCGGGCGGGCGGTACTCAACCGCGTTGAAGTGCGCCTTACCATCCGGCGTGTAGAACTTCCGGTCCTCGAACAGGCGAGGCGTGCCCGGATGGTCCAGCGCGGGGCAGGGCCAGAAGACGCCGTCGTTCTCCTCGATCTTCTGGTAGGTGATGCCGTAGTAGTCCGCGGTGCCGCCCTGCGAGGCGATGCGCAGCTCATTGAAGATGTCCTCGGCGCAGTCGTACGGGAAGTATTGACCGCGCCCCAAGCGGTCTGCGATATCCAGGAGGATACGCCAGTCCTGACGTGCCTCACCCGGCGGATCGATCGCTTGCCGGATGCGGATAACGCGGCCCTCCGCACTGGTACTGGTCCCCTCATCCTCCTCGTGGAGCGAGCCGGGCAGAATGATGTCCGCATGGCGGGCCGTCTCCGAGAGGAAGAAGTCGATGACGCTGTAATGCTCCAGACGATCGAAGGCCTCACGGGTAAACTGAGCATCCGGCAGTGAGACGACCGGATTGAAGCAGAGCGACAGCAGCCCTTTGATCTCTCCGGCGTGCATGTGCTCAATAAGCTCCTGAGCGGTCAGGCCCTTACCCGGCATCTCCGACTCGGCGATCTTCCAGACATCGGCGATGTACTTACGGTGCTCCGGGTTGGTGATATCCCGGTTGCCGGGGAGCTGATCGCACTTATGCCCATGCTCCCGTCCGCCCTGGCCGTTGCCCTGGCCGGTGATCGTCGCATAGCCGCAGCCGGGCCGACCGATGCGCCCTGTCGCCAGCACCAGGTTGATACAGGAGAGGACGTTTTCTACCCCTTTGGTGTGGTGCTCGATACCGCGTGCATGCAGCAGGAAGGAGGTCTTTGCCGGTCCCCAGAGCTCGGCAGCGCGAACGATAAGCTGCGGATCGACCCCGGCCAGCTCTCCGGCGACCTCCGGCGTATATTTCGCCACGGTCTCCTTGAGCGCTTCGAAGCCGGTCGTGTAGTTGTCGATGAACTCACGGTCCACCCAGCCTCGTTCGATGCAGACGTGCAGGATACCGTTCATCAGCGCGGAGTCGCCGCCAGGCCGTACGGGAATGTGGAGATCGGCGGTACGGGCGAGCGGGACGATGCGGGGGTCTATGTAGATCAGCTTCGCCCCACGGTCGCGCGCGCGCCAGATGTAGTCCGTCGTGATCGGCGCGCACTCAGCGACATTGGCGCCGGTGACCAAGATGACATCGGCCAGCGGGATATCGTCCCAGTAGTTCGCGGCGCGATCGATGCCGAACGCCTTCTTGTTGCCAGCGCCGGCAGAGACCATGCAGAGGCGGCCATTGTAATCCAGGTTCGCCGTCTGCAGCGCGACCCGCGCGAACTTGCCGACCAGGTAGGATTTTTCGTTAGTCAGGGAGACGCCCGAGAGCATCGCGAAGGCGTCTTTCCCGTATTGCTTCTGGATACGCCGTATCTCGCCGACGGTGGTCTCCAGCGCCTCGTCCCAGGAGACGCGAACGAACCCTTTGCCGTCCACACGCTTCATCGGGTGGAGCAGACGGTCGGGGTGTTCGTTCTGCATATACCGCTTGATGCCCTTCGGGCAGAGCTTGCCCCGGTTGAACGGGAACTCCTCACGCGGCTCGAAACCGATGACCTTATTGTCCTTGACCTTCAGATTGATACCGCACTGCTGACCGCAGAAGCAGCAGTGGGTGGCGACGAGCTTATCGGGCTCGCCGTGGTACTGCCATCCCCCGGGGGGCGTTATCTGCGCGGTCGGTCCGAATGCCTGCGTCAGCTGCGCAACGGGCAGCGGTATCTTCGCCATGAGCGTCTCCCTTTACCCCGGAAAACGAGGCAACAGTGAGTTGTATCGGGAACGGAAGCGGACGGCGTCCGCGGAATGGCCGATTACGGCATCTACAGGAAACCCGGGCCTCCGATGGCCTCCAACTGGTTGGCGGCAAGCAGCTTGCGCCGGCAGGCGGGACAGATCTCCTGGTAGTGTGTCCCATCCTCCATGGTCTGGTCGAAGCCGAGCTCGGCAAGGACCGCCTTCAGGTCATCTACATGCATCTGGCTGGCGTAGCTGGCGCCGCAGGCGTGGCAGACGGCCTGCGCGGTCTCGTGTCCCTCCTGCTTGTAGAACTGGACGCCCAGGTTTGCCGGGCGCTGGAAGATGTGGAAGAACTTGCCGAACGGCAGATACAGCAGGAGCAGTATGACGCTGAAGGCGTGCAGCAGGGCAAGGAAGCTGTAGGAGTGGCCTTGCAGGCAGAGGCTGCTGACGGTCAGCATGAGCCCGGTGATCGCCACGGCGAACAGCAGGATCAGCGGAAGGAAATCCATCGCGAACTGCTGCACGGTGAGCGCCCCCGGGTCGTACAGGCGCCGCTTCATTGCCAGCGCCATTCCGGCGATCACCGCGACCGCGCAGAAGTCCAGGATATGGAAGGTCGCCCAACCCACCAGGGAGTCCGCCGGGAAGGCGCCGGCTTTGACGCCGAACAGATAGGCGACATAGTTCGCCGGATTGGCCGGATCGGCCTCGAAGGAGACCCAGCCGAAGCAGAGCGGGATGGTAACGGCGAAGGCCACCATGCAGCCCCAGCTCATCAGGAGGTGCGCCTCCCAGCGCAGATGGGATCGACGGTCGATGAACTTCTGCGCGATGATCTGAGTCCACAGCAGCTTCGCCAGATAGACGACGTTCCGGGGCAGGTGGGACGGCCGCAGGAAGAGCTGCCAGCCCCGGCGCCAGTAGAGCGCTGTCGGCGGCTTCTCCAGCCAGACGGTGTAGCGATAGACGACCCCGAAGGTACAGAGGACACAGGCGGCCGTATAGGCGATCAGAGCCGGGTCGAACCGGGCGAGCCGCCCGGACCCCAGATAGATGGCGGCGATGTTCAGGATCGCCGCCCCGGCAGCCCAGAGCAGGGCGCGCGGCTCCAGCAGAGGCGTGGGCGCTTCCGGCGCGGGCGCGGCGGTCCTGGCCGACTGCGGCCCGCGTGTTATCGTCAGAGGAGGTGCGGACATCGTGTCTTTCCGGCGTCTTTCTCAGCGCCCTGCCGGCGCGTGGGCTGTCTGCAAGCGTCCCCCCGACCTTGGGCCGCGGCCCAGTACGCCCCAGTCCAGAGCGAGGCAGACCAGGCAGAAGGTAGACAGGAGGATGAAGCCCAGCGCATAGCCGCCGGTCTGTGTCTTGATAACGCCGAGCAGGAGGGGCGGGAAGAAGCCACCCAGGCCGCCCATGGCGCCGACCAGGCCGGTGACGGTACCGGTGTCCTTCGCGAAGTGCTGCGGGACCAGCTTGAAGACGGCGCCGTTTCCAAGCCCGATGCAGAAGGCAACGCCCAGTGCACCGAGCGTAAAGGGCAGGATATCCGGCTGTGTCATTCCGAGTGCCAGGACGGCGGCGCCGGCAAAGACGGCCATCAGCACCCGCTCCCCGCCAAAGCGGTCGCTCAGCCAGCCACCGATGGGACGCAGGGCGGTCGCGACGACCACGAAGCCGGCGACGCGCAGGCCGGCGTCCTCCCGGGTGAGATGGAAGATCTCCTGGAGCAGTTTGGGGAGACCGATCGAGAGAGCGACGAAGCCGCCAAAGGTGACAAAGTAGAAGAGAGAGAGAAGCCAGGCCAGCGGGCTTTTCGTGAGGACGGCGAGCATTTCGCCGAACGATTTCGGCGTCGCGGTCGAGGGAGCGTTACGGGCGGCGAGCAGGAATATCAGTCCGTAGGCAAAGACGACTGCGGCGAAGAGACGATACGCTGTCGGCCAGCCGATGGTCTTTGCCAGTACCGGCAGCAGGAAGAGGGCGACGCTCTGGCCGATATTGCCGGCGCCGTAGACGCCGAGGGCGAAGCCCTGCTTTTTCGGAGGGAACCACTTCGACGTAAAGGCGACGCCGACGGAGAAGGAGGTGCCGGCCAGACCGAGTGCGAGCCCACCGATGATCAGGGCGGTGTAGGAGGTCGCGTAGGAGAGCAGGAATGCGGGCACGGCGGCGGCCAGGAGCAGGACGCTGAAGACGATGCGGCCGCCCCAGCGGTCGGCGAGCATGCCCATGGGCAGACGCCCGAGGGAGCCAAGCAGAACCGGTACAGCGATGATCAGCCACGCCTGCTGCTCGCTGAGATGAAACTGGGTCTGGAAGGTCTTCGCCAGCGGGGAGATCATGCCCCAGAGCGCGAAGGCGAACGCGAAGGCCAGGGTAGACAGGGTCAGCGCCCCGCCGGAGCCGGAGCGGTCCCCGTCTCCACTGGATGGCGATAATGGCGTTTGAGATAGCGCAGTCATTGCGGATTACTTTCCTTTCTCCCGGTCCAGATCGCGCAGGTACCGGAGAAAACCCAGGTTCAGCAGAAAGCAGAACCCGGAGGCGAGGAAGGTCGGCAGGGCCAGCGCATGCTGCTCGGCCAGATGTTCCTCGACGGCTATATCGATGAGGTAAAGCTGGATCAGGAAGACGACGATCACGAAGAACAGGATAACGCCGACCGCCTGGCTGCGGCGCTGCCACCAGGCGGTCCGCTGGTCGCGGCCCTCCGTTCGGGAGCGTGTATTCATGCCTGGTTCCCCTCCGCCGCGCCCTCACCGCTCTGCGGCACCAGACCGGTCGCGTAGACATGACCGTCGGCAACCATCACGGCGATCTTCGGCAGGGGGCGGGGCGGCGGGCCGGCCAGCACTCTGCCGGTGGCGGCATCGAAGGCGCCATTATGGCAGGGGCAGTCCAGGCGGGTCTCCGCGGCGTTGAAGTGGACCGGGCAGGAGAGGTGCGTGCATCTCTGGCGGTAGGCGACGTACCGGTCCTCGGCAAGCCGGATCAGCATCGCCGGGTCCTCCTCGGTCGGGTAGCGAAACAGCTTGACGTCCCCGACCTTCATCTCCCCGGCCACGGCGACCTGCAGCGGGCGGGCCGGCTGCGGTCGCGAGGCGGCCAGAGCGTTCTTCAGGACGAAGTAGCCGTTCCCCAGAACCGTCGCCCCGCTCGTGAGGACCAGGAACTTGGTGAACTCCCGGCGCGTGACGTAATTGTCCGCTGCCCACTCTGTCGGGAAGTCCTCGCGCCACTTCTCGCAGGTGGCACGGCCCGCACAGGTGTCGCACTTCTCTGAGGGCTCGGGGAGCCGCCCGTCGTGCGGGGCGGACGGGATCTCGTTGTTTTCATTCATAGGGTGGCTTGCTTCTTCGGGATGCGGACGATATCGGAGACGCGGACATCGACCCGGTCGGGCTGTGCGGCAGCGCCGCCAGCCGGCATAACCAGGTAGACCTTTGTGTGGACGGTCTGCCGGCCGAACTGGAATGTATTGACGGCGTTGCCGCGACGGCGGCGCTGCCAGACATCCATCGGTCCGAAGTACAGCGCTTCGGAGGGGCAGACGGTAGCACACATCGGCTTTTTGCCGACCGATGTACGGTCGTAGCACATGTCGCACTTCATCATCTGGTCGGCGGGACCGTCGTACTTGGGAACCCCGAAGGGGCAGGCCAGGACGCAGTTGCCGCAGCCGACGCAGCGCGGTTTGAGGCTGGTCTGCACCACGCCGTCGGGGGTCTGCTTGATGGCATCCGCCGGGCAGACTCGGGCGCAGGTAGGGTCCTCACAGTGCATACACACCTGGGGTGTCGTCTGCACCGTCTCGGCGCGGTTGACGTACTCCAGATGGATCATGGAGGTTCCCCGGTGCGTACCGCACTCGCCACAGGACTGAACGCAGGCCTGGCATCCAATACAGCGCGCGGGGTCGATGATAAAGACGTTATCCATGTCGTGTTCCGATATTGATGATAGGGAAAACCAGGGCTACGCAAATCCCCCGAACGGCGTATTCCGGACAAAAAGGCCCGATTGATTAGTTCCGGGTCTGGGCGCTTCGCGTCTCTGCCGGGCGCAGGGCCGGCACGAGGGCGGCGGCCCAGAGAAGCAGCGCGAGCAGTTCGATGAAGCCGGTAAGCCCCATCAGGGGGAAGGCGGCGCGGGTATAGTCGGTCGCGATCTCGCAGCCGACACGCAGGGCGTTGCCCGTGTTCAGGAGGAGGAAGGGCAGGAGGAGCGAGGGCAGGGCGGTATCCGGGCGGCCGCTTCGCCAGCGGGGTGCGATATAGGCGGCGACACCCAGGATGGTCTGAGAGATGAAACCGACCGTGAGGGCGTGCCGGATAGCGCCGGTGTACGCATGCGAGAATGGGGCGCCGGTGCGGCGCAGATGCTCCGGCTCCAGCAGAAGAAGGACGCCGACAAGGAGCAGCCAGCCGAAGGCGGCGCGCAGCAGGGCGAGGGTCCGGATGCCATGACCGGTCGGATCTTGTCGAACCGTTCGCTCAAACAGCCGCAGGCTGGCAATCAGTAGCAGAGCGGCGACGGCGAGCATGGCTCCGCCGACATGGTAGCCGCCGGCTGCCGACGGAGCCATGCCGGAGACGACATAGTGCCGCCATCCCCCCATCCGGAGAATAAGGCCACCGTTCCAGAGCAGGAAACCGAGCAGCGCCGGCTGCCGAAGCGCTGCCGCCAGACCGAGGTCGGCGGCGAAGCGGGAGAGGGCGACGCCGAAGATCATCATGGGGACGAAGCCCAGAAACTGCGCCTCGCGGTAGATGACGAACCAGTCCGCGACGAAGGCGGCACTCGTGACGGTATCCGGCCGGTGCGACAGAAAGAATATCCACGGCTCGGCGAGGGCGACCGCCGACCACCAGAAGAGCGCCGCGAAGACGAAGAGGCTCTGCCACGGCAGTGTCGATCGTTCGCCGGTGGCGGCATCCCGAAGGCGGCAGCGGGTGATCCCGATATTGGCGCCGAAGGCGAGCACCGCGATCCCCTGCAGCAGAGCGGAGATCGCCCCGAGCGGCAAGCCGATCCCCGGCGCCGATCGCGTCAGCGGCTCGGCGACGAAGCGCAGGACGATCGCCGTGGCGAGTAGCCCCAGGCAGAGATGGGCGAGGCGGCGATACAGCGTCTCCCGGCTCCGGCGCGGCGGGTGCTGCTGGAGAGAGAAGCCCATGACGAAGAAGCCGACCCAGCCATAAAGCTGAGAGTTGGCGTGGGCCAGAACGTAGGGTGTCCACGCGTTGGCAAGATAGCTTTCCTGCCGGGAGATGCCGAGCAGGGCGATCGCACCGAGTAAGCATCCCGCTGTCAGGACCGTGAGGATGCCTGCCAGGAAGAACGGCCGGTAGGCGCTCGTCTCGGCAGGCAGCTCGCCGGGATCATCGGAGAGGGATTCGGCGAACTGCCGCGTTATCGTTGTCATCGCCGTTTAGTAGGGCTCGGTATCCCAGGCGGCGGCGACCGTATTGTTGAAGTGGACGTGGCCGTCGAGGTAGACCAGATTGGCGGCGCGGCGGAAGGGGCGGTTCTCATCGACCATCATGAACGCCCTTGTCCCCGCGAAGTACGAGGTGACCTGCCCGCCATGAACGCCGGGCCAGGCATCCGCGAAGATCCAGTTCTTCGCCGGGAACGGCACGCGGGCCAGGGTGACGCCGACGACCGGCGAGGCGGCCTTGCCGACCTGGACCTGCCAGGAGAGCGGGACGGCGTCCGCCGTCTCTTTCATCGGCTTACCGCTGTTATCACCGAAGTAGACCTGCTTGATAATGTTGTTGCCGTGGCCAAGCGGATTACCGTTGTACTGGTACGAGAGACCGAATCGTTTGTTCGTTCCGCGCAGCGGGAGCTGCGCGAGCTCCGTATCCGAGGGGCAGACGAAGATGCCCGTGTTCTGGACGTATGGCTCCAGCAGATCGCGCGAGGACTTGCCGAAGCTCCAGTTCGGCGGGAACGCTTCCGGGCCGATCCACTGGGCGTTCGGCGCGGTCTCGTCATAGTCCTGGGAGTACATCAGCAGCGCCGCTCCCATCTGATGCAGGTTGGAGATGCACGCCGACTGTCTCGCCTTCTCGCGCACCTGAGCGAGGACGGGGAAAAGCGTCGCCGCCAGGAGGGAGATGATCGCGGCAACGACGAGAAGTTCGATCAGCGTAAACGCGTCTGCTCCACTTCTCCTTCCCATGACGTCGCGTCCAATCCAGTTCATTTCTAATGCTCCTGAGTCCAAGGTATGTTTTCGGGTGGGATGAACCCGCCGGGCCGAGGGCTGCCCGGCCAAGTAACACTGCGGATGATAGCGCCGTCCGGCGGAGGTGACGTCCACCGAACGGCGTATTCTCGGCAAGAGGCGCGCTATGCACCGGCAGCAACGAGGGGAGAAACGTATTCCAGGGCGCGGGGGAAGAGGATGTGGTTCTCCTTGTGCACATGCCGGTGGGTATCCGCCTCCAACTCCGCCAGAGCCGCCAGCAGCGCGCGGTAGGTATTGCAGGCGTTCGGCGGCGGCGTGTAGCCATCGGTGAGGTTGCGCATCTCGGCCAGGGCGGCGCCGGCGGCATCGTGCTCGGCGGTCATGACGGCGATAGGCTGGGCGACGGACCGGGCATAGGAGATCGGAGAGGCATCCAAGCAACCGATCAGGGGGAAGAGGATGGCTTCCTCTTTGCGGGTATGCTCCTCCATCTCCGTGCGGAAGGCGGCGAAGACGTCCCGCAGCGTACAGAGACGCGGGTCCCGGCTACCATGGGCGGAAGCGACCTTCTCGGTAAGCGCCGACAGGCGAGGCAGGGCAGCCTGGAGGTAGGCGTGATGCGTCTCGACGATATGATCGCAGAGTGCAGCAAGGGGCGTATGGCCCCAATCGGCTGCACTCCCGGCGGTCGTCCCCGAGGCGGTATCGTCCTCGGCAAGGATCTCCTGCAAGAGCGTGTCCGCGGATAATCCCTTCGCCTGGCAGGCAGCGATGAGCGTCCTGCGGCCGCCGCAGCAGTAGTCGATACCCGCCCGTTCGAAGACGCGAGAGCGCCGGGGCTCTTCCGCAACGATCTGGCCGACCGTCATGTCGGTAGATAGTAGTTTCATGGGATCTATCTTTCCTTTCACCGTTTGGCGGAGACGGTCGCGGCCGCGCCGTCGATCACTACCGTCGTCCGTGGGCGGCGCACCAGCGACCAGCCCGTTTTCAGCCCGACAACAAACCATCCGAGGGTGACGATACCGGCGGCGAAGATCGTATCGCCGATGATCCGCAGCCAGCGCAGGATCTGGAAGTGAGGCTGCTGGAGCAGTTCCGCCGAGCGAGCGTACCAGAGGCCATGCTCTATGCTGGCGACCGTCTGTAACAGCCCGATCGGGAGCAGGCTCAGGAGCACCATTGCGGCGAGGCCGATGTTCATCGCCCAGAAGGCGAAGGCCAGCGGGCGGGTGTTCCACTCCTCCTGCAGTGTCAGCGCCTTCAGGCAGAAGAGCATCAGACCGATGCCGAGCATCCCGTACACGCCGAACAGGGCGGTGTGCCCGTGGACCGGCGTGGTATTCAGCCCCTGCATGTAGTAGAGGGCTACCGGTGGGTTGATCAGGAACCCGAAGAGACCGGCGCCGACCAGGTTCCAGAAGGAGACGGCAACGAAGAAGTAGATGGGCCATCGGTAGGCGCCGACCCATTTCCGCGATCGTGCTAGCGACAGGTTCTCATAGGCTTCGAAGCCGATCAGGGTGAGCGGCACGATCTCCAGGGCGGAGAATGATGCGCCCAGCGCCAGAACCCCGACCGGGGTGCCGGTGAAGTAGAGGTGATGCATCGTCCCGATGATGCCGCCGGCGAGGAAGACGGCGGTCGCAAAGAGCGTCGACGCGGTCGCTGTCGACGCACGCAGCAGTCCCATTCGGGTGAAGAGGAACGCAATGACGACCGTGGCGAAAACCTCGAAGAAGCCTTCGACCCAGAGATGGACCACCCACCAGCGCCAGTATTCGGCAACGGCCAGATTTGTATGCCGGCCCCACATCAGTCCGGAGCCGTAGAACAGCGCGATGGCGCAGCACGATACGAAGAAGAGCCCGAGCAGGTGCCGATTCTCCTGAGGGTTCCGGAAGGCGGGCCACAGGGCGCGCCCCATCAGCCCCAACCAGATGAACAGACCGGCGAACAGGAAGATCTGCCAAAAGCGGCCGAGGTCCACGTACTCATAGCCCTGATGACCGAACCAGAAGTTGAATTCATTGCCGAGACGCTGCTGGACGGCGAACCACTGCCCGGCCATTGAGCCGACCACGATCACGAGCAGCGCACCGAATAGGATGTTGACTCCAAGCTTCTGGAATCGGGGCTCATAGCCAGAGATAGCGGGCGCAACGAACAGCCCGGTAGCCAGCCAGGCGGTCGCGATCCAGAAGATGCCGAGCTGTGTGTGCCAGGTACGTGTGACGGCATAGGGAAGTACTTTCGCCAGTGGGATGCCGAAGAAGGACTGGCCCTCGACGCCATAGTGGGCGGACAGCGCTCCGAGGCCGATCTGTGCGACCATAAGGGCGGCGACCGTCCAGAAGTACTTCCGGGTCGCGTTCATCGAGGGGGTGGCGTTCAGGGCCAGCAGGGGATCGTTATCCGGGGCGGGATGCGCCGGCCCCTCGTTACGATCACGGACGGCGTGATGCCAGGCAAGCGCGCCGATGCCGGCCAGAAGAAACACGAAGCTGAGAATGCTCCACAGGACTGTCGCGCTCGTCGGCGCATTACCGATAAGCGGTTCGGCGGGCCAGTTATTGGTGTAGGTGATCGCCTGCCCCGGCCGTTCGGTGCCGCAGGCCCAGGCGGTCCAGAAGAAGAACGCGCCTATCTGGCGACGCCGCTCCGCGGTTTTGATGCTATTCGGTGGGATCGCATAGCTATCGCGGAGTTTGTCCAGAGTGGGAACGTCGCTGAAGAGGGCGTCGTAGTGCGCGGCGGTGGATCGGATCGCGGCAGCGCGGTCGGCGGACACGGTCAGGTCGCCGGTCGCCGGGTCGTAGCTGTTTATGCGCAGGGCCGACTTCAGGCGGGCCTGCAGTGCGCCCTGCCGTTCGGCAGGTAGATCGGCGAATCGGGCTACGCCCTCCTGCTGCGCCCAGCCCGCCAGCAGGGTGACCGCCTCTCGATGCAGCCAGTCCGCGGACCAATCCGGTGCGACATAGGCGCCGTGCCCCCAGATGGAGCCGACCTCCTGTCCGCCCATGGACTGCCATACGTTCTGACCGTTCAGAATGTCGTCGCGGGTGTAGAGCACCTGGCCATCGCCGGTGATCACACGAACCGGGATCGGCGGCGCCTGGCGATAGATCTCACGCCCGAAGTATCCGAGCACGGCGAATGACGCGACGATAACGGTGATGAGTCCCGCCCACAATCGTCCGTATCTCATGCTTTCCTCCTTTCGAGGATCGTCGTTTCCAGGATAGCGCCGGCAATAATGGATGTCAAGGTATTTATATCCAAATATCTTGATAAGTAAGGTCCTGGCGACGGTATAATCAGGACATCTTTGTCCTGAAGACAGGCGAGCGGATGAGAAGGGTCGTAGCGGATGATCTCTCAGACGGCGGAGTACGCGCTTCGTGCGGTGGTGTTCCTGGCGGAGCGGGGAAATCGGCCGCACACCATTCAGCAGATAGCCGCAGTAACCCAGACCCCGCCGGGATATCTTTCCAAGGTGATGCAGTCGCTTGCTCGGGCGGGCCTGGTCCACGGCCAGCGTGGTCTGGGCGGCGGCTTCGTGCTGACGCGCCCGGCGAGCGAGCTCAGTTGCTACGATGTGGTGCAGGCGGTGGACCCGATCGCTCGGATCACCCACTGCCCTTTACACAATCCCGCGCACGCGGGGCGGTTATGCCCGCTGCACCGGCGTCTGGATGAGGCAGCCGCGGCGATGGAGCAGGGCTTTCGCGATACGACTATCGCCGACATGAGCAGCGGGCCGGTGCCTGTCTTCACCGACGCGGCACGTTAGCCACCTGCCTCTCGAGCACCGTCCCTCAACACGCAGGAAAGCCGGGAATGGCTGGCGTAAAGGGATACTAGAAACGCGTGCGGCCCGGGGAAAAGATGCTATGGCTGACTTGCAGGATCAACGAGACCTCGTCCTCCACACCGCCAATCGGGTGGCGCTCGATATCCTGGCCCGCCGTACGGGGGTAGAGGCGCTTCACCACATCGCGGAGGCGGCGCAGGCGCTGGCAGGCGCCCGTTATGCGGCGCTCGGGGTGGCACGACCGGACGGCGAAGGTCTGCAGGAGTTTGTGACGGTCGGCCTGACGCCGGAGGTGGAGCTCTCGATCGGGGCACGGCCACGCGGACTCGGGGTGCTGGGCACGCTGCTACACTGTGACCGGCCACTGCGTCTCGATCGCCTGGACACCGCCCCGTCCTCGGTAGGGTTTCCACCCAACCATCCTCCGATGACCAGCTTTCTGGGGGTTCCTATCCGCCAGGGCGATACCATCGTCGGGAGCCTGTACCTGACGGACAAGGTCAACGGCGATCGGTTCACGGAGGCGGACGAAGCCGCTGTCGAGGCGCTGGGCGCCCATGCCGCCGTCGCCATCCATAACCTTCAGATGCTGTCCCACCAGCGTTCGCTGGTCTCCGGCCTGATCTCCGCACAGGAGGAGGAGCGCCGTGCGGTCGCCTACGATCTCCACGATGGTCTGACGCAGTATGTCATGGCTTCGCAGGCGCACCTGGAGGCGTTTCGACGGGCACGGGATAACGGCAAGGCGGAGCGGGCGGAGCGCGAGCTGGAGCAGGGTCTGCGCTACCTGAAAGAGGCGGTCATCGAATCGCGCCGTCTGGTGAACGGACTGCGGACGCTGGCGCTGGACGATCTGGGGTTGGCGGGCGCGCTGGAACAGCTTTTGACGGAAGAGAAGGCGCGTGCCCTCTGGGATTCGGTAGAGTTTGTCCATAATCTGGCAGGGCAGCGCTTCGACCGATCGCTGGAGACGGCGGCGTATCGCATCGGGCAGGAGGCTCTGACCAATATCCGCAAGCATGCGGCGGCAAGTCGTGTCCGGCTTCTGCTTTTGTTGGATGCGCCGGACGGCGGCGCGGGCCGCCTTACCCTGGAGGTACGAGACGACGGCAAGGGCTTTTCGGTCCCGGAGATCGTTCAGACGGCGCACGGGCGAGTCGGCCTCTCCAGCATGATGGAGCGCGTCCGTCTGATGGAGGGACATTGGGAGCTGATCAGCGAACCGGGTTCCGGAACGACGGTCCGCGCGGTGTTCCCGGTCCTTCCGGAGACTGCGGAAACAATACCTTATATAACAGAGCAAAACCCATGAACGATAGTACTAATGGCATAAGCGGCAGTGAAGAGACGGTGACCGTCGTGCTGGCCGACGACCATGCGATCTGGCGCGGCGGCGTCAAGAGCATGCTGGAGGATACCGAGTTCGTCGTGATCGGCGAAGCGTCCTCCGGCAAAGAGGCGCTGGCCGTCGTCACCGAGAAGCGGCCGCAGCTCCTTTTGCTCGATATCCGAATGGCGGGCGGTGATGGTCTGGATGCGCTGCAGGCTATCAAGCGCGAGGCGCCGCGCACGGCGGTGGTCATGCTTACCACCTACGATAACCCAACCTATATGGCGCGTGCCGTCGCCGGCGGCGCCGCCGGCTATCTGCTCAAAGGGATCGATCAGGAGGAGATGCTGGAAGCGTTGCGGGCGGTCGCGACGGGCGAGATGCTGCTCTCCTCTCAGGACCTGACGCGGTCGCTGCGCGGCATCAGCCTGGCGGGCACGGGATCGGGTGAGCTGATCGAGCCGCTTACCGAGCGCGAACGCGAGGTCCTGCGTCTTATGGCCACCGGGATCAACAACCGCGATATCGCGGTGGTCCTGTTTGTTGCCGAGAGCACGGTCAAGACGCATGTCGAGCATATTCTGGGGAAGCTGGGCGTCTCCGACCGTGTCCAGGCCGCCGTCTGGGCGGCCCGCAACGGTCTCACGGACCCCGTCGAACTCAACCCCTAGTCCCGGGCGTTTCCGCCTTTAGAAGACCGGCTCGTAGGAGCCGGTCTTTTTCTTTGCCATCGACAATCCGCCGTTTGGCGGATTCGCTCCCTCCGGCTTTTCCTTACAATCCTGTCATAGGAAGCGTTGGCGTGAAGGCAGGCAGAGTATGAGCAGAACAACCGATATGACTACCGTTCGGTGTGACGGCGAGAATTGTACGCGAGATGCCCGTCTGCCGGTGGCTCTCCGATCGCAGATCGCCCATCGTGCCGACGGAGTCCCAGAGGCAACGACTGCGGGCTGGCTGTTCGTGAATGCGGGCAGTCTGGAAGAGCGCCACTACTGCCCGCTCTGCACGCCCCACTATATGAAGCGCTTCCTGCCCGGTCTCTTTCCGGAGACGGATGCAAACCTTAAGAATCTTCTGGAGGACCATTCCTATGGCGGATGAGTATCAGCACGTTCTTGTGCCGGTGGATTGCTCACCGAATACACCGTTGATGATGGAGGCGCTGGCGCGGTTTATCGGCTCTCAGCCCTGTCGAGTCACGCTGGCAGCCGCGGTATCCGTAGCGCCCACTCCCGAGATACGGGAGAAGCGACGCCAGCATGCCCAGGAGGCGCTGGATCGCGCCCGATGGATCCTGCGAGAGTATGGTATCTACCCGCAGCTGCGGATTGCGGAGGGGAGCAGCGACGGCTGTGATCCGACGGAGACCTTCGCCCGGATCGCCGATGGCACTCCGATGGATCGTTACGATGTCGTCCTTCTGGGCACGCACCAGACACAGATCGAGGAGTATGATTATGACCTGCCGTGTCGCGGCAGCTTCGCCGATCGTCTCTGCCGTCAGTTGCGACTTCCTGCCGTGATCATTCCCGCTGCGCTGGCAAAGGAGACGAAGTGATCGTCCGCCCACTCCCCCGGCTGATCCAGGCCGGTATGGGGATCCGCGTCTCCAGCTATGCATTGGCCCGGGAGAGCGCGCGACTCGGGGCGCTGGGGGTGGTCTCTTCGGTAGCGCTTCGCCATGTGGTCGTGGAGGAGGTGCGCGCCGGTGATGCGGAGGCGATCGAGATCGCCCGCACCTTCCCCGTTCCGCAGTATGTGGAGGAGCTACTTGCTTACGCCCCTGGCGGCGCCCGGCACCGTCGCGCCGTACCGATCGATGTGCCCGACCCGGTACGTGGCGCGCTGCCCCGGCGCCTGAGCGCGATCGCCGCCTATGTCGAGGTGGCGCGCGCCCGGCGCGGCCACACCGGGCAGATCGGGATCAATGTCATGTGGAAGTGCGCACTCA
>Ga0105239_10004959_pt1 | contig 15716 bp, 11 predicted proteins | sample KBSC44metaG_FD_92761 | JGI IMG/M metagenome (GOLD analysis project Ga0105239, IMG submission 92761) | Corn rhizosphere microbial communities from Kellogg Biological Station, Michigan, USA - KBS C4-4 metaG | ecosystem: Host-associated > Plants > Roots > Rhizosphere > Soil | place: Michigan, USA...
CAGGACCTCTGCGCCCCGGGCGCGCCGGCGGCCCAGCCGCTCCTGGACCGAGGCCCGGTCGACGGCCGAGAGCGAGCCGACCAGCGCCCACACCGAGAGCCCGAAGACGGCCACGTCGAGCAGGAACAGCGGGCCGAAGTGGACGTCGAAGACGTAGATCGCATAGGTGTACGCCGAGTAGACGAGCAGGCCCGTCCAGGCCAGGCGTGCGCGCATCGATCCGCGCACGGCGAGCAGGCCGAAGACCAGGAGGAGCGGGTAGACCAGCAGGTTCGCGACGTCCTGTCCCATCCCCTCGCCGGCCCACTCGCTCGTCTCGTGCGCGTAGACCCGATCGACGAGAAGGCCGGTCACGCTGCCGGCCAGCGCCAGGACCGCGATCGGGATCGTGAACCAGAGCCACCACGGCACCCGGCGGACGTCCATCGCCGAACTCCTTCCTGCACCTCCACGTTCGCGCGTCGGCGGCAGCCGCGGAAGGGCCGAAGGTCAGACGTCCTCAGCCGTAGCGCGCGACGAAGTTCGCCAGGATCCGCGGCGGCTCGGTGACCACGGCGCCCTGCAGGCGACCCACCAGCTCGTCGAGCTCCTCGGGCGGGAAGTAGCCGTGGTGCTGGTAGATCCGCACCCGCGTGACGATGCCGGCGACGTCGAGCTCCGGGTGGAACTGGGTCGCGTAGAGATTGGTCCGGACCCGGAACATCTGCACCCGGCAGGCGGGTGCCGAGGCGAGCAGGACCGCCCCCCGCGGGAGGTCGCGCAGCGCCTCCTTGTGCCCGACGAACGCCTGGAACTGCGCGGGCATCCCGGCCAGCAACGGGTCGGCCCGGCCCTCGTCGGTGAGGGTGACCGGGACGGCACCGATCGGCTCGCCGTACGTGCGGTCGACCGTGCCGCCCTGGTGGACGCCGAGCGTGCCGACGCCGTAGCAGGCGCCGAGGAACGGGAAGTCCCGGGCGACCAGCTCGTCGAGGAGCCCGCGCAGCTCGGCCTCGACGCGACGCTGCGTCGAGGACTTGCGCTCCTCGGGGTCGCTGGAGTCGAACGGCCCGCCGCCGAGCACGATCCCGGCGTAGCCGTCGAGGTCGATCGCGGGCAGCGGCCCCGCCTCGAGCCGGACCCGGTGCAGCTGGTTCTCGTCGAGCCCGCCGGCCCGCAGCATCGCGGCGTACTCGTCGTCGGCAGCCTCGTCCTCGGCACGGGTGGCGAGCAGCAGGAACGGTTTCACCCGTCCATGGTCTCGTGTCGTGGGACCGTGCGGGCGGTCGCGCCTTCCGGGGGCAGCGCGACCACCCGCACGGGGTCAGGTGCGACGGTCAGGACTGGGAGCTGGAGGCGTCCGAGCCGAGCGTCGCGGTCGTCGTGTGCGTCTGGCCGCCACGGACGTAGGTCAGCGTGACCTTGTCGTCCGGCCGGTGCCCGCGGATCGTGGCGACCAGGGACTCCGAGCTGTCGATGACCTCGTCGTCGACCTTCGTGATCACGTCGCCCTTCTGCAGACCTGCCTTGTCCGCGGCGCCGCCGCCCTGCACGGTCTGCACCTGGGCGCCCTGGGACAGGGTGTCGCCCTGGACGTCCGAGACGCTGACCGCGAGCCGGGCGTGGGTCGGCTTCTGGCCGTCGATGATCTGGTTGACGATCGGCAGCACCTCGTCGATCGGGATCGCGAAGCCCAGGCCGATCGACCCGCCGCTGTCGGTGGAGCCGTCAGCGGTGCGGATCGAGGAGTTGACGCCCACCACGCGACCGCTCATGTCCACCAGCGGTCCACCGGAGTTGCCGGGGTTGATCGCCGCGTCGGTCTGGATCGCCGGGTACGTGGTGCTGAGGTCGGCCTGCGACTGCTGCTGCTGCTGGGGGAGCTCGCCGAAGCCGGGGAACTGCGGGGCCTGCTCCTCGGCGGTCGACACCGAGACCGGCCGGTTGAGGGCCGAGACGATGCCGGACGTCACCGTCGAGTTCAGCCCGTACGGCGAGCCGATGGCGACGACCGACTGACCGACCTGGAGGTCGGAGGACTTGCCGATCGTGGCCGGCGTCAGGCCGGAGACGCCCTGCGCCTTGATCACCGCCATGTCGGTGACCGAGTCGGTGCCGACCACGGTCGCCTTCGCGGTCTTGCCGTCGTTGAAGTTCACCGTGATCGAGCCGCCGTCACCGGCGAGCGCGACGACGTGGTTGTTGGTGAGGATGGTGCCGTCGGCGCGCAGGACGATGCCCGAGCCCGAGCCGGAGCCCGACGAGCCGGTGACGTTGATCTTCACCACCGAAGGGAGCACGGAGGCTGCCACCTTCTCGACGGACCCCGACGGGGCGGCCGCCGCGTTCGTCGCCTTCACGGGGCCGGTCGACGAGGAGGAGATCGTCGAGTCGTTGCCCTGCCAGGCGTCGTACCACGCGGCGCCCCCGACCCCGGCTGCCCCTCCGACGAGGAGGGCACCTGCCAGGACCGCCGCCGTGAGGCCTCCCTGGCGACGCACGGATGCGGTCGTGGTCGCGGTGGAGGCGGGCTGTTGGAACGGCGGCAGCGGACGGGTGAGACCGAAGTCAGCAGTCGGGGCGGGGTGTTCGGCAGGCCAGCCACCGGTGACCGGAGAGGTGTCCTCGTTCGCTCCAGCAGGGGTGTACTGGGGCTCGTCCTCGGGGCGGTGCTGGTCTGTCATGGCACCGATCGTGGCGGGCGTTCCTGAGAGGAATTTGTGAGGGCCCTACGACCGCGCCAAGACTTCGGGTCAGCTCTCCGGAGGGGCCGGGTGGCCGGGGATGCTGAGCCAGAAGACCGCACCGCCCTCGGGTCGCGTGCCGGCCTGGACCACGCCGCCGTGCCGCTCCGCGATCGAGCGGACGATCGAGAGGCCGAGCCCCGAGCCGGGCATCCCACGGGACTCCGCCGAGCGGTAGAACCGCTCGAAGACGTGCGGCAGGTCCTCGGCCGCGATGCCGGGTCCCTGGTCCGCCACGGTCAGCGTGCCCTGGTGCAGCACCGCGGTCACGACGCCGCCCTCGGGGCTCCACTTCGCGGCGTTGTCCAGCAGGTTGGTGATCGCCCGCTCCAGCGCGTCGGCGTCGCCGGTCACCCACCAGGGCGAGGTCCGTACGTCGAACCGGACGTCGGCGCGGCGGCGGACCCGGGCGACGGCCTGCTCCAGGACCGCCGCGAGCTCGACCGGCTCGACGGTGCGCGACGCGGGCTCGTCGCGGGCGAGCTCCACGAGGTCGCCGATCAGCGTGGTCATCTCGCCGATCTGGGCGCGCACGTCGTCGAGCAGCTCGGCGCGGCTCTCGGCGGACAGGCCCGCCGTGGTGTCGGCCTGGACGAGGAGATCGAGGTTGGTGCGCAGCGAGGTCAGCGGCGTGCGCAGCTCGTGGCCGGCGTCGGCGACGAGCTGGCGCTGGCGGTGCTGTGACGCCGAGAGGGCGAGCAGCATCCCGTTGAACGACTGGGCGAGGCGTGCGACCTCGTCGCTGCCCTCGATCGGGATGGGGTCGAGCCGCTGGGTGCGGGCGATGTCCTCGACGGCGGTCGTCAGGCGGCGTACCGGACGCAGGCCGTTGCGGGCCACCGCCCAGCCGGCCAGGCCCGCGATGATCATCCCGGCGATGCCGAAGAGCAGCATCACCAGTCCGAGGCGGTCGAGCATCCGGTCGGTGGGCTCCATCGACTGCGCGAGCACGAGGGCGTGGCCGTCGCCGGCGTCGACCGCGACGACGCGCCAGCGCGCCCCCTGCCACCAGACCGTGCGGGCCGAGGTGTCCTGCTTGCCCTGGGCGACGGCGACCTCGGTGTCGCTGATGCCGAAGTTCGGACTGGCGCCGGCCGGCTGGACGAGCACCTGGTCACCGCTGGCGTCGACGAAGGCGATCCGAACCCCGGCCGCGCCGAGTGCCCACGACGAGATGCTCTCCTGGGCGAGCGCGTCGAGGGTGTCGCTCTTCGCGGCCACGTAGGCCCGTGCCCGCAGGGACTCGTCGAGCGCGGAGATGGTCTGCGCACGCACGGTCGCGTAGGCCGCGAACGCGACGATGGAGACCGCGAAGCCCACCGCGAGCGTCGTCAGCACCGTCACCCGGCTGGCCAGCGAGCGCCGGTAGTGCAGCCCGCTCCAGGCGGTGCCCGCGGGCGGCACCAGCAGCGTGGGCTGCCCGCCGGAACGCTCGGCTGCCGGTGCGCTCACGGGCTCTCGCGGAGGACGTAGCCGACGCCGCGCACGGTGTGCAGCAGCCGCGGCTCGCCCTCGGCCTCGGTCTTGCGGCGGAGGTAGCCGACGTAGACCTCGAGGCTGTTCGCGGTGGTCGGGAAGTCGAATCCCCAGACCTCCTCGAGGATGAAGGAGCGCTCGAGCACGCGCCGCGGACGTCGCATGAACAGCTCGAGCAGGTTGAACTCCGTGCGGGTCAGCGTCATCTGACGGTCGCCGCGGCGGACCTCGCGCGAGGCGAGGTCCATGGCCAGGTCGGCGAACTCCAGGCGCTCGTCGGCGTCGGCCGTCTGGTCGGGGGTGGCCCGGCGCAGCAGTGCGCGGAGCCGGGCGAGCAGCTCGTCGAGCGCGAACGGCTTCGTCAGGTAGTCGTCGGCCCCGGCGTCCAGGCCCTCGACGCGGTCGCCGACGGCGTCACGGGCGGTCAGCACCAGGATCGGGACCTGGTTGCCGACCGAGCGCAGCGCGCGGGTGGTCTCGATGCCGTCGAGACGGGGCATCATCACGTCCATCACGATCGCGTCGGGGTTGGTCCCGCTGATCCCGGCGAGGGCGGCGGCCCCGTCCTCGGCCAGCGACACGGCGTACCCGTTGAACTCCAGTGACCGGCGCAGCGACTCGCGCACGGCACGGTCGTCGTCGACGACGAGCACGTGAGGCTTGGAGTCGGTCGGCGCGTTCACGGACCAAGAGTGCCACCGGTGGCTGAGCCTTTGCTGAGATACGCCCCGCGGCGGAGGTCGAGCAGCGAGCGAGGTGGTGGTCGAGCAGCGAGCGCCGGCCAGGCGAGGTGCTGGTCGAGCAGCGGTAAGCCCAAAGCTGGTCGAGCAGCGAGCGGTAAGCCCAGAGCTGGTCGAGCAGCGAGCGCCAGCGAGCGATCAGTCGAGACCCGGTGAGACGCGCACTCAGGCGAGCTTCCTGGCCGCCTCCGTGACGAGCTGGCCGTAGCGCCCGCCGAACAGAGCGGCGTGCACCAGCAGCGGGAACAGCTGGTGCAGCGGCTGGCGCTCCTCCCAGCCGTCGGCGAGCGGGTGCACCTCGGCGTACGCCGCCTGCACCCGCGCGAGCTGCGGCAGCCCGAAGAGCGCAAGCATCGCGAGGTCGGTCTCACGGTGCCCGCCGTGGGCCGCGGGGTCGACGAGCACGGCGTGCCGCTCGGAGCTCCAGACGATGTTGCCCGACCACAGGTCGCCGTGGAGGCGGGCCGGCGGCTCCTCGGGTCCGGCGAGGTCGACGATGCGGCGGACGACGCGCTCCACGAGGTCGGCCCCCTCCGCCTCGATGTGGCCGCGGTCGGCAGCGACCTTGAGGTAGGGCAGGATCCGGCGCACGGCGAAGAACTCCGGCCACGTGTCGGCCGGCTTGTTGGGCAGCGGAAGCGTGCCGATGAACCCGTCCTCTGCGGCCCCGAACTCCGGCGCCCCGCTGGCGTGCAGCTCGGCCAGCATCCGGCCGAGGGCGGCGGCGGACTCCGGCGTCGGACGGGTGGGCTCGATCCAGCCGAGCACGATGCAGTCGGCCTGCACACCGAGCACCTCGGCGACCTCCGCGACCCCGGGCTCCGCGAGCCAGCGCAGCCCGCGCGCCTCGGCCTCGAAGAAGCCGTCCGGTGCGTGCGGCCGGGTCTTGATCAGCGCCGAACGGCCGTCGCTCAGGCGCAACCGGGTCGACGTGCAGACGTCCCCGCCCGCGACCGGCGTGGTGGAGACGACGGCGGAGCCGAGCAGCTGCTCGGCCCGATCCGCGAGCGTCCGCATCCGCGCCATGGGTGCCATCCTCGCGTCAGGGACCTCACCTGACCAGAGCGAGCTCCTGCACCAGGCGACGCGCGGTGCGCTCGACGATGGCGAGCACGTCGTCGAAGCCCTCCGGGCCGCCGTAGAACGGGTCGGGTACGTCGGGCACCTCGGCCGGGTCGCCGGCGGTGACGTCGGGGTCGTAGGAGCGGAACATCCGCACGCGGTCGTGGCGGTCGGCGGGCAGCTCGGCGAGCACGTCGGCCAAGTTGGCCCGGTCCATCACCAGGATCAGGTCGTGGTCGTGCCAGTCGGCGCCGAAGTGCCGTGCGCGATGCCTGCTCGGGTCGTACCCCGCGGCGGAGAGCACGTCGGCTGCGCGCGAGTCCATGCGCTCGCCGACGTGCCACGTGCCCGTGCCGCAGCTGGTGACCTCGACCCGGTCGGAGAGGCCGGCGGCCCGGAGCTCGGCGTTGACGACCACGTCGGCGATGGGTGAGCGGCAGATGTTGCCCAGGCAGACGAGCGCGACCCGGAAGACCGGCATCGGGGTCAGCGCGGGTCGGGGAGCAGGGACTCCACGATCATCGAGGCGATCGAGATCACCAGCGCTCCGAACACCGCCGTCCAGAAGCCGTCGACGTGGAAGTCGAGCCCGAGGCTGTCGGCCAGCTTGCTGGTCAGCAGCAGCATCAGCGCGTTCGTCACGAGGAGGAACAACCCCAGCGTGAGCACGATCACCGGCAACGACAGCAGGTTCACGATCGGGCGGACCACCGCAGTGATCACGCCGAAGATCGCCCCGACACCCAGCAGGGTGAGGAGCCGGTCGCCCCGGCTGTCGGCGGTGAGGGTGATCCCGTCGAACATCCACACCGCGACGCCGAGCGCGGCGGCGTTGACGACCAGCCAGACGATGAGCTTCATGCCGGGGAGCCTAACGACGCGACCGACTCCATGATCGACTGCTCGGCCCCGGCGAGGTGCGTGGCCAGCTCGGCCTCGGCGCCGGCGAGGTCGTCGCCCTCGAGCAGGCCGACGAGGTGGGTGTGGGCATGTGCCTGCTCGCGGACGTTGCCGCGGGTCCGGTCGAGCCGGCCGAGGGCGAGCCGGATCTCGGCGTACAGGGACTCGGCCATGGCGATCAGCCGCGGTGACTCGGTGAGCCCGGTCAGCGCGCGGTGGATCCCGAGGTGCGCCGCGGTGAGCTCCTGCGCGGTCGCCGTGCCGTGGGCGAGCCGGTCGAACTCGGTCAACGCAGCCCGTACGGCGTCCCGCGACTCCTCCGACGCCTCCGCCCATCGCCGGATGCCGGCCGTCTCGAGCACGGCTCGGGCGCGGCACACGTCGCGGATCTCCTCGGCCGACAGCTCGTGGACGGCGGTGCCCTTGTTCGGGACCCGGTCGGCCAGGCCCTCGGCGACGAGGATGCCGAGCGCCTCCCGCACCGTGGAGCGGGCCACGCCGAGCGACTCCGCGAGCGCGACCTCGCGCAGCGGTGTGCCCGGATCGAGCTCGCCGTCGAAGAGCGCGCGGCGCAGCTCGTCGGCCACCCGGTCCACCGTGCTCACCGGATCGACGTGCAGGTTGGCGAAGGCGCTGACCTTCGTGGGCTCGGGCATCCCCCTGATTGTCCGACAACGACTTGCATCCCGGGGCTTGCGGCCGCACAATCTGAGATTGTCCGACAATCAGGCAATCAGGATCTGGGGAGGCGAGCATGGGTGCAGCGGTGGACTGGGGGCGGCACTACCTGATGGTGGAGCCGGCGCACTTCCGGGTGGACTACGCGATCAACCCGTACATGGACCCCGCCGACCAGCCCGACCCGGTCGCCAGCCGGGCGCAGTGGGACGCCGTCGTCACCGCGATCGAGGCTGCCGGCGGCACGGTCGACGTGCTCGCCCAGCGCGCGGACGCGCCCGACATGGTCTACGCGATGAACCTCGGACTTGCTCTCGGCGGCCACGACAGCCGGCACGCGGTGCTCTCGCACATGCGCTACCCCGAGCGGCGGATGGAGACCGAGTCCGCTGCCGGCTGGTTCGCCGACCGCGGCTACCTGCTGCACACGGTCGGCCGCGACGGGGTCGGCGCCCACTTCGAGGCCGGCGATGCGTTCCCGTGGCGTGGCGAGCTGGTGGTGGGATTCGGGCCGCGCACCGAGAAGCTGGCGCTCAAGCACCTCGCCCATGAGCTCGACGTGGCGGTCCGGGGGGTGCGGATCGCGCACCCGGGGATGTACCACCTCGACCTCGCCTTCTGCCCGCTGGACGAGACCCGCGCGATGGTCTGCCCGGCGGCGTTCGACGACGCGTCGGCCCGCAAGCTGCTCGGCCTGGTCCCCGAGCCGCTGGTCCTGACCGAGGCCGAGGCGATGACGTTCTGCGCCAACTCGGTCGTGGTCGGCCGCACCGTGATCATGCCCGCGTGCCCCGACCGCGTCCGCGCCCAGCTCGAGGCCTGGGACTTCGACGTCGTCGTGGTCGGCGTCCCCGACTTCCTCAAGGGCGGCGGCGCGATCCGCTGCCTCACCAACCCCCTCGACATCGAGCTCGGGCGCGACCTCGTCCTCGGAGGTTGAGCTTGTCGAAACCCGCCGGCGCGCCTGGGGTGTCGACGAGCTGGATGCCCAGCTCCCTCAGGTGAGGGTCGGCGGCTCGACCGCGAGGTGGGTACGGCGGGCCGACTGGGCGATCACGATGCCGGCGACGACCGCCAGGCAGCCGATGATCGCGACCGGGCCGAGCGACTCCCGGAACCAGGCCCAGCCGAGCGCGGAGACGCCGATCGGCTCGAGGAGCGCGATCACGGTGACGGTGGTCGCGCGCACGAACGAGAGCGCGAACAGCTCGGCGAAGAACGGCACCAGCGTGCCGAGCACCACGACCCACGTCAGGACCAGCCAGAGCGGCGCGCGGTGGTCTCCGAGCGTGCCGAGCAGGGACACCCGGTGGGACAGGCGGGAGGTGTCGAAGCCGGTGACCGGCGAGGCGACGTTCAGGGCCACGGTGGCGATGCCGAACGACCAGATGATCACGCGCAGCGGGTCGAGCGCGCCGACGCCGGCCTCGCCGACCAGGAAGTATGTCGCGAAGCACACCGCCGCCGCCAGGCCCGCGAGCACACCGATGCCGTCGAACCGGGCGCCTCGCCAGACCTCGGTCGCCGCGGCGAGGCCGCCGACCGCGAGGACCAGGCCGAACCACAGTCGCGACCGCACCTGCTCGTGCTGCGCGAAGCGGGCCCACACCGCGACGATCACTGGCGCCTGGTACTCCAGCAGCAGCGCCATCCCGACCGGCAGCCGGTCGATCGCGACGAAGTAGGTCCATTGGAGCGCGGCCACGCCGACGATGCCGTGCACAAGGAGGAGCAGCAGCATCCGGCGCGGAGGTGGCCGCAACGCCGTACGGCGGAACAGCGCGGCCGCCACGACCAGGACCAGGAACGTGCCGGTGACCCGGATCGTGGTGAGCATCGCCGGCTCGACGCCCGCGCGCAGGGCCACCCGGGAGACGCCCGCGTTCACCGTGAAGCAGGTCGCGCCGAGGACGACCAGCCCGACCCCGACAGCCGGGCTACGCGTGCTCACCGGCCCACCCTAGTCACGGCCTAGGGTGGCGATCGTGAGCACACCCACTCCCCGTCCGCGGGCCACGGTCGCCACCATCCCGGCGTACGTGCCCGGCAAGCCGCCCGCCCCCCGCGAGGGCCTGCGCACCTACAAGCTGTCGTCCAACGAGAACCCCTACCCGCCGCTGCCCGGGGTTCTCGCCGCCGTCGAGGCCGCGGCCGCGCAGATGAACCGCTACCCCGACATGGGTTGCGTCGACCTGTACGACGCCTTGGCAGCGAAGCTCGGGGTCGCGACCACCCGGATCGCCGCCGCCACCGGGAGCGTGGCGGTGCTCTACCACCTGCTGCAGGCCTACTGCGACCCCGGCGACGAGGTCGTCCACGCGTGGCGATCCTTCGAGGCGTACCCGATCGCGGTGTCGGTGGCCGGCGCCGGGTCGGTGCAGGTGCCGCTGACCGCGGACGGACGCCACGACCTCGACGCGATGGCGGCGGCGATCACCGCGCGCACCAAGGTCGTGCTGCTCTGCACGCCGAACAACCCGACCGGTCCGGCGCTGACCCACACCGAGGTGCAGGCGTTCCTCGACCAGGTGCCGACCGACGTCCTCGTGGTGGTCGACGAGGCCTACCACGAGTTCGTCCGGCTGGACGACCGGCTGGACGCGCTGGCCCTCGTGCGCGAGCGCGCCAACGTCGCGGTGATGCGCACGTTCGCCAAGGCCTACGGCCTGGCCGGTCTGCGCGTCGGCTACCTGGTGTCGACCGACGAGGTGGCCGCCGCCGTCCGGGCCTGTGCCCTGCCGTTCGGCGTCTCCTCGGTCGCCCAGGCAGCAGCGATCGCGAGCCTCGCGGCGGAGGCCGAGCTCTTCGAGCGGGTCGAGGCGCTGGTGGTGGAGCGTGAGCGCGTGGTCGAGGCGCTCCGGGCGGCCGGCTGGGACCTGCCCGACGCCCAGGGGAACTTCGTCTGGTTCCCGGTCGGTGACCGCGCCGCCGAGCTGGCTGCGGCGGCCGAGGAGGCCGGCGTCATGGTGCGCCCGTTCGCCGGCGACGGAGTGCGCGTGACCGTCGGGGAGGCCGAGGCGAACGACCGTGTGATCGAGGTCGCGCGCCGCTTCCGCGGCTGACGCCCGGTCCGAGGTGGGCGAGGTCACTGTCCGGTTCGTCCGCTTCGGGACCGGCTGTTCGGAGACCCGGGTAGGGCCCATCGTCCTGACGGTCTAGCCCGCATTTGGGCGTTTGGCCCGTTGTGTTGGCGATGTCTACCTTGTAACGGTTCCATGGAAGCAGCCGGAAATCCCTTGGGGGCAAGGGGAATCCGACTGCTCGCCGGTCGATCGACCGGTCGAGGGGGATCGACTGGGGACCGCAGCGCCTTGCGCTCGTGCGACCCGGTCGCCGTCGCATGGGGGCACCACCGATGAACCACAAGACCGCCACGGGACCGACCGGCTTCGGCTGGATCCGCTCAGCGCTCGAGTTCCGTCATCACAGCCCGCTCGCGCGGCTGGTCTCCACGATCGCGGCGTTCACGGCCGCGCTCCTGCTCGTCGGCGCGAACGTCACGCCGGCCCAGGCGGCCGGCGCCTGTCCGATCCCCGGCGGGTTCGAGATCGACGGAGACATGTCCCAGCACACCTGCACGCCGCAAGGTGACGACTGGAACACGCCGAACATCGGTGTGCAGACCACCACCCAGGGCGGCACCTACTCGACCTCGGGCAAGGACGACGGCAACCCGTCGACCTGGTCGTCCTCGGGAAGCACGCCTGACAAGACGGACTTCGGCCGTGCCTACGCCACCAGCCGGACCGTGGACATCGGCGGCGGTGTCCTCCACTACTTCGTCTACGTCGGGTGGGAGCGGTCCAACACGACCGGCACCCAGGGCTACGCGATCGAGATCGACAACGCGGCGGCGAACACCGCGGCCGACGGCACCCCCCAGCCGAACCGGTCGCACGGCACCGCCGTCGTCTACATCTCCTCGCAGGGGTCGAGCGCGCCGACGTTCGACAGCGCCTGCTCGTTCACGTCACAGTCGGACTACGGGCAGTCCTGCAGCAGCCTCGCGAACCCCAACGTGAAGCTTGCGATCAACACCGCCTCCATCTCCGACCCGCTGGCCAACACGACGCAGGTCGCCGGCAGCTTCTTCGAGGTCGGGATCGACGTGACCGGGCTGACCGGCATCACACCGAGCTGCCCCGGTGCGGCGGCCAACAGCGTCTACCTCCGCTCGATCACCGGTCAGACCCACAACGGCAACCTCAAGGGCTACATGGCCCCGCTGACCGTCGCCCCGAACTCGACTTGCGCCACGCCGACGATCACCACGCAGACGCAGTCCAACGCCCAGATCGACGGGCTGGACGTGGTCGCCCCCGGTACGCCGCAGCACGACGTCGCGACCGTCACCGGCACGGCAGCACACCCGGCGCCCACCGGCACCGTGGCGTTCTCGCTGTGCGGCCCGACCGGTAGCCCCGCCGACTGCACCACCGGCGGCGTCTCGGGCGGCAGCAACGCCCTGGTCCAGCACGCCAGCAACAGCACGGCCCAGTCCGACGACGTGTCGCCGACGGTTCCCGGCTGGTACTGCTGGCGGGCGGTGTTCACCCCCAACCCGGTGAACAACACCAACCCGTTCCTGACGGCGACCGCGACGACGCACACGAACGAGTGCTTCCAGGTCGTGCACGCCAGCCCGAGCATCAGCACCCACATTGCCGTCACCGGGGCGCACTCACCGGGGCTCGGCTTCACCACGCTCGGTGACACCGCGGACCTCGCCGGGTTCGTGCCCGGCAGCGTGACCGGTCAGTCGGTGTCCTTCGACCTGTACGGCCCGTACGCGACCGGCGTGACCCCGACCTGCACCGGAGCGGCGGTGTTCTCGACCACCGGGACGTTCAACGCGGCTGGGCACGCCACGACCAGCGCGACGTACCAGCCCACGGCGGCCGGCACGTACGTCTGGGTGGCCTCCTACCTCGGTGACGCGATCAACAGCGGCATCTCCGGCCAGTGCACGGACGCCAACGAGTCGGCGACGATCGTCGCCGCGCAGATCGACGTGACCAAGTCCGCCAACCCGGTCGGTCCGGTGAGCGCGGGCAGCACGATCGGCTTCGACATCACCGTCACCAACGACGGGGCTGTCCCCGCCAAGGGCGTCCACGTGGTCGACAACCTGCCCGCCGGTGCCGACGGTGTGTCCGGTGGCGACCTGAACTGGTCGGTCGACCCCTACACGGGCTGCTCGATCTCCGGCGCCGTCGGCAGCGAGGTGCTGACCTGTGACTTCACCCAGGTCGACGGGCCCGGCTCGCTGCCGGTCATCCACGTCACGGCTCCCACCTCGCCCGCCGACTGCGGCACGGTGAAGAACAAGGCCAGCGTGTCCACCACCAACGGCACCGGCGGCGACAGCGACTTCGCCACCGTCGTCGTGCAGTGCCCGGGGCTGGCGATCACCAAGACCGCGGACGCACCGAGCGTGACCGTGGGCTCGCCGATCGGGTTCACCGTGACCGCGACCAACAACGGCCAGGGCACCGCCAGCGGCGTGCTGGTCCACGACGTGCTGCCGACCGGACCGGGCATCACCTGGACGGTCGTCGGCTCGACCGGCCCGCTGAGCTGCGCGATCACCGCCGGCGTGCTCGACTGCACCGGCTCCCTCACCGCGGGGGCGATCGAGACGGTGCACATCACCAGCCCGACGCAGTGGACAGGTGGCAACGGCACGCCCGTGGTCAACTCGTGCCTGGGCGGCCCGAACGGTGACGGTGTGTACGACAACACCGCGCACGTCAGCGCCACCAACGTCGTCGGCTCGCCGAGCGACAGCGCGCACACCCAGGTGCTCTGCCCGGACCTGGACGTGACCAAGACCGCTGACCACGCAACGGTGAACGCCGGCGCGCCGATCGGGTTCACGATCACGGCGTCGAACTCCGGGGCAGCTCCGGCAACGGGTGCCCTCGTCAACGACCCGCTGCCGACCGGCCCCGGGATCACCTGGACCGTGGACAACGCCGGCACCGTCGGCCCGCTCTCGTGCGGCATCGCTGCCGGGACGCTGACCTGCACCGGCACGCTCCCCGCCGGAGGGACCCAGACGGTCCACGTCACCAGCCCGACGCAGTCGACCGGCGGCAGCGGTGCGCCGATCGTGAACTCCTGCCTCGGCGGAGCGAACCACGACGGTGTGTACGACAACACCGCCACCTTCACCGCGACGGACACGCCGCAGGCGCCCAGCGACTCCGCGACCACGCAGGTCCTCTGCCCTGACCTCACCCTGAGCAAGTCCGCCGACCACGCGTCGGTCGACGCCGGCTCGCAGATCGGGTTCACCGTCACCGCGTCCAACAGCGGTGCGGCCGGGACCGGCACGGCGACCGGGGTCGTGATCAGCGACCCGCTGCCCGCGGGTGCCGGCGTGGACTGGAGCGTCGAGTCGGGTGCGGGCAACTGCACGATCACCGGTGCGGTGGGCAGCGAGACGCTGACCTGCACCTCGGTGAGCCTGGCGCCTGGAGCGAGTGAGTCGGTGCACGTCGTGAGCGGTACGTCGTACGCGAGCTGCAAGGCCTACCCGAACACGGCGAGCCTGACGGCGACCAACCACCCGTCGCTGGGCGACAGCGCCACCACCACGGTGCAGTGCCCCGACGTCGCGCTGACCAAGACCGCCGACCACGTGTCGGTGAACGCGGGCTCGCAGATCGGGTTCACGGTCACGGCCTCCAACAGCGCCGCAGCGGCCGGAACGGCGACCGGTGTGGTCATCGACGACGCGCTGCCCGCCGGTCCCGGGGTGGACTGGAGCATCGAGTCGGGTCCGGTGAACTGCTCGATCAGCGGCGCTGTGGGCTCCGAGGTGCTGCACTGCACCGCGGTCGACCTGGCGCCGGGTGTGAGCGAGGTCGTGCACGTGATCAGCGGCACGAGCTCCGCGAGCTGCAAGGCCTACCCGAACACCGCGAACCTGACGGCCACCACCAACCACCCGTCGCTGAGCGCAAGTGCGACCACCACGGTCCTTTGCCCCGGCCTCAACCTGACGAAGACCGCCGACCACGTGTCGGTGGACGCCGGGTCGCAGATCGGGTTCACCGTGACCGCCGCGAACAGCGGTGCGGTCGGCACGGGCACGGCCACGGGGGTCGTGATCGACGACCCGCTGCCGGCTGGTGCTGGGGTGGACTGGAGCATCGAGTCGGGTCCGGTGAACTGCTCGATCAGCGGTGCTGTGGGCTCCGAGGTGCTGCACTGCACCGCGGTCGACCTGGCGCCCGGTGCGAGCGAGGTCGTGCACGTGATCAGCGGCACGAGCTTCGCCAGCTGCAAGGCCTACCCGAACGTGGCGTCGCTGACGGCGACCAACAGCGGGAACCTGAGCGCCAACGCCACGACGACGGTCAACTGCCCCGACGTCACGCTGACGAAGACCGCCGACCACGCGTCGGTGGACGCGGGCTCGCAGATCGGGTTCACGGTCACGGCTGCGAACGACGTTGCGGCCGCCGGCACGGCGACGGGCGTGGTCATCGACGACCTGCTGCCCGCCGGTTCCGGGGTGAACTGGAGCATCGAGTCCGGTCCGGTCACGTGCACGATCGACGGCGGGCCGGCGAGCCAGACGCTGCACTGCACCGCGGTCGACCTCGCACCGGGCGCGAGTGAGGTCGTCCACGTGGTCAGCGGCACGTCGTACGTCAGCTGCCAGGCCTACGCGAACACCGCCGACCTGACCTCGACCAACCACCCGGCGCTGAACGCCAGCGCCACCACCACGGTGCTCTGCCCGGCCGTGAGCCTGGTCAAGACCGCGGACCACGCCACGGTCGACGCGGGCTCGCAGATCGGCTTCACGGTGGCGGCCGCCAACAGCGGTGCCGAGGGCACCGGTACGGCGACCGGAGTCGTGATCAGCGACCCGCTGCCGGGTGGTGCCGGCGTGGACTGGAGCGTGGAGTCGGGTGCAGGCAACTGCACGATCACCGGTGCGGTGGGCAGCGAGACGCTGACCTGCACCTCGGTGAGCCTGGCTCCGGGTGCGAGTGAGTCGGTGCACGTCGTGAGCGGTACGTCGTTCGCGAGCTGCAAGGCCTACCCGAACACGGCGAGCCTGACGGCCTCCAACCACCCCTCGCTGAGCGACAGCGCCACCACCACGGTGCTGTGCTCGGAC
>Ga0105239_10004961_pt1 | contig 15712 bp, 10 predicted proteins | sample KBSC44metaG_FD_92761 | JGI IMG/M metagenome (GOLD analysis project Ga0105239, IMG submission 92761) | Corn rhizosphere microbial communities from Kellogg Biological Station, Michigan, USA - KBS C4-4 metaG | ecosystem: Host-associated > Plants > Roots > Rhizosphere > Soil | place: Michigan, USA...
CCAAGTGGGCAAGCATAATAGCAATTCCTTACCTAACCACGCCACCCAATGCAAGGCTTCGGGCGAGCAGGGCCGCTCGGGCTTTTCTGACTCGGTGCTTAGCATTGACCGAAATGCCAGAGCCAACCGCTGGTCTCGGGCCCTTGTCAAAGCCAATCACCCGAAAGACGGAGAGTTCGCTTAACTGAGACAGCCCTACTCGTAAGTAATACTTTTCCGCCTGCAACGTCCCGCGAAGGGTGGCGTAGCCGCATGTAAATTTGGCGCGTTCTGCACCGAGAACACGGTGTCTTTGACATTCTTCACGCCCGAATTCAATCGAGAATGATTGGTGACGTGACCGCTCAGCTGAAAGAAGAAGTTTAATTTGAGTGAGGTTTGGATTTCGGTGTGACAAATTATATAAGGCCGAGTCGACGCCCGGCCCTGGCTGTGGTTACAGAGAATGGATCATATCTGTCAGACATATCCAAGCGTGGTATACATCAAGAGCCACTACAGGCAACCAAGGTGGAATTTCGCTTCATCGAGACCAATTGCCTCCACAGCTTGAAGCAAGGCTCAAGAGTATCAGGAAGTCAAGAATTATCTCCCCTGGCACGACCAGAATACTACAGGCACAGCGCCTTAAAATCCAATGCCTGTGAGCATCGCAATTTGCGGCGCTGGGCCCGCGGGGCTCACGCTCGCCCGCCTTCTCCAAGTGGCCGAACTCGATATTTCGGTCTCGGTGTTCGAAAGAGATACATCGGCCAAGTCACGACAGGACCAAGGAGGGACATTGGACCTGCACCCAGACACAGGACTCGCGGCACTGCGGCAGGCAGGACTGTTCGAGATCGCGTCTTCACGCCTTCGCCACGACGGCGAGGAGATGGTGATCGCCGACAAAAACGCAACCGAGTTCATCCACATGAAGGAACAGCCCAAATGGGCAGACAATAAATTCGCACGCCCGGAGATCGACCGCGAAGACCTGAAGGATGTTCTGCTGGAGAGCGTCGAGCAGTCTTGCATCCAGTGGGGGAAGACGTTGGAGTCGGTGGACGAGAGCTCACGTGTCCTGAGGTTCCGCGACGGGAGTACCGCGGGGCCTTTCGATTTGATTGTCGGCGCCGACGGCGCCTGGTCAAAGGTTCGCCCTGTCCTCAGCGACGCGAGGCCTCAATATGCAGGGCTTTGCGGCTTCGCAGGCTCGATACCGAACCCGAACAAAGACTTCCCGGATATCTCCAAACACGTCGGGCGCGGGCTCTACATGGCGTTCGCGGACGGGCAGAGCCTCACCGCCCAGAGGCTGGGGAACGAGAGCTTGAACGTTGGCACATGGCATACGATCGAGGAGAATCACGCTGCAGATCTCGCCGCGACGTATGGCGCGGACGAGCAGAAGCTCAAGGAGAAGATCCTGGAGCACTACCAGGGCTGGGCGCCGGAGCTGAAGCGGTGGATCGAAGCCGGCTCGGACTTCACAACCCGCAATCTATACGAGCTCCCCGTCGGCCATTCCTGGGAGCACAAGAGAGGATTCACCCTGATCGGCGACGCCGCGAGTCTGATGACCCCATTCGCAGGTGAAGGTGTGAACAAGGCGATGAATGACAGCCTGGTGCTGTGTAACGCAATAACAGATGCGCTGCAACAGAACAGTGCTGGCGATGGCGCTAACGCCAGCGACGGAGACAGGCTCGATATGGCGGTCCAGGAGTACGAGACCGAGATGTTCCCACGCGCAAAGTTCTGGCAGGAGGAGACGATGAAGAACAAGACGCTAATGTTCAGTGACGGTGGCGCACCGGAGTTTCTCGCTGAGATGTCATTGGTGGTCTTTCGGGAGATTGGGATCGATTTGAGCAAGGGTTTGTGGTTCCTCCGGCTACCTATCCGCTCCTGTGCACTCTGGATTGCCAGGGCGATTGGGAGAGTTGGGTCATGGCGGAGGGCGTTTCGCGAGTGGTATCGAAAATGAGATGAGATTCAAAGTGATATTGAGAGGCGCGAGTTGTCTAGGATGAGGCAAGTCACCGGTATAGGGCATCTGGTCAATATCCTAGCGGGGGTGTTGGGTCGGGTGGAATGATGATCGGGTAGGTAGGTACTGTTTGGTTGCTGGGCTTCGCTGTTGTATACTAGTAGATGAATATATGATACCCAGCTGGGCTGAATGGCTTCCCTCCTTCTCATCCCATTGGTAGGAGGTTTGAACTGCGATCCACAGCGGTAACAGGTTGAGGAATGAAAACGGATAAAACTAATCTCAGAACAGTTCAACGTAATTCGATCGTTCCGGCGATCGGGGTAGTTTCCAGATATTCCTAGGGAGCCTCGGGCTTAGATCTCGAAACACAGAGTAACTTAACTCAGCACTTAGCAATGAGGGAGCTACACATGAATCTGGTTTGCGACTACGATACAAACCATTCCTGGTCATAGAGTGCAAGGCCGATCCTGTCGGATATCGGTACCAGGAGAATTGAAAGGCAAAAAGTCCTCTCAATGGATCATTCATTGAAGTTCGATGTTGCCCGAACCGACAGGGGCTGAAGGCGAAGGATGCCTGCTGGTGAGCTAGTCTGAGGGTCTTGAGCGACAACTGTCAACAAGATTATCCTCCTAATTAACCAGTGCCGTCGCTATCGAGTTTGACCGATGCCTACGTGTTAGGACAACCCTCTCGTATCTTCAACTGATGTTGCCTTGTTGAGTGGCAAGGAATTTCTTCGTGAATGAGTGTCAGCATAGACATTGTCAGCGTGTATGTAGCCATCAACTCCGAGGACGTGTCATCAATCGAGATTTTCGGGCCAATAGGCCAAGAGACACCTATCCATGATAAGCATATTGTGTATCTGCGATAATCACGCGAGGTTTAGATGGCTTCTTAGTGCTCTTCATGTTCTTGCAGGTGGTGGCTCATGTTGTGAGCAGAACGATTTCCCGGGCTCCACTCGAAACCTTCCGCACATCGACTCTGTAGGTCAGTCCATGAGAGCTGCTCTGTACATGGGCATATATGGCGATTTGAAGGCTTTCAAAGCTAATGAAATGCAAGTTCATAAAAGTACAAAAATCAGGCAATGCACCTCGTATAATGGTAAGTACCTGGTCGTGACGAGGAGCCCGAGGAACTACTCTGCTAAGGCCAGTTAAACCGAATGAAGCCTTTCCTTCTCTGAACTAGACTCGACGAGGCTCTAAATCAAACACTTGACTTAGGAGACCAATCGGGCGTCTCCGTCCTTTGGCCCAGGCCGTTGTCTTAGCTTACTTATCCGTACGAGAACTTGTCGCATCTCGTTCAGTGGTGGTCCTTAGGGAGGCCTGATACTCTTCAGAACAAGCCATTACGGACGGACCCTTGCGCGCGGCACGTCTGGATCCCGCATTGAAGCTTGATGCACCCCCGATAACCACAATAGGTGATCAGAATCAGAAACACTCTCAAGGCGCCCCGTGTTTCGTCAGCAAGGTCAGAACTTGTGAACACCACTCACCATTGGCCCCCAATTTAAGAAGAAGCTTGGTGTTGAGAACGAAAAAGTTTATCAAATAAAGAAGCAAGGGCTACGATATCGCCCACCTATAGGAACTGGAAATTCCGGGTCCAACGGGGTTGCTGTTCTCAACTTTCCACCTGAAGGAGGCTCCGCCTTGTTACCAAGGCTGAGGCTATCCAAACTAGGCGTTCCACAACACGCCATCGAGTCTTCATCAGCCTCTGATTGGTCTTGGATGGGAATTTAGTCGGCACTGATCCCTGGCCCTTGACCAAGCCACCCACCTAGTCGGAAATGGGCACGCCTTATTCGTAAGTGGCTCTTTTCAAACAGCGCGATCACTATACCCCGTAATGTTAGGGCGAGGTATTGTATGTAACGCAGAGTCGAGACGATCTAACGCCAAATGATGCAACTTGCACAATTGTACCGTACTCGGCACGATCGCTCCGTACTGGTTTCCGTTGCTGCGAATCGCAGGCACTGGCGGCAACGCAAAAGTGGTCAGTTGCCTAATGGTAAGAGTCTACACAGGAGTCAGGACTTCTTTGTGTTGTTCCTGCGTTCCTCTCTCCCTCCTCTCCGACCCTCGTCTGTGACACCAAATCATGCCTGAGCTTTGGCTATCGCGAAAGCTGGCGCGACATGCGCCTGCTCTGCTACTTGTCTTGTGCAGCTATCTAGTATCTGCCCAAAATCCCAATGCAGAGACTTGGGGCGTTGCATATAGCACGAATAACTCCATAGGACCCGATGGTGAGTTACCAGCAGCCCTTCGAGACAAAAAGAAAACGAAAAGTAACCCTGAGATTGTAGGACCGTGGTGGTTCATTTCCCAGTCCGTGGACTTTCCCGATCAGTTCCTCAGCGTTTATCCTTCTCTTGCTCAAAGCAACTTGATTGTATCCAAGAATGTCTGCACCTCCCAAACCGCTGACTGCCCTTTGCCTGTCCAGCCGGGGTGGACACCCTCTGGTGCCTATGCAAATGTCAACAATGGCAGTGACCACCAAAGTGTGCCGAACCGCGCCGAATCCGATTTTTGGGACCTTGAGGCAACGAAATTATTAGACCTGCAGGGTTATGCATTCTATACTCAACAACGATTCACCATCCACAGAAATGGAAACCTTGATCAACCAGGCTTTTTGGATGGTCTTTGTGTGCTGGTCTCGAATAACCTGACAGTCAACTTCCCAGGTGGAGCGGGTTATACTGTTGATGTCGGGCTGGTAGGCCCTCCATTGTTTCCTTGAGGGACTCTGCGATGCTGACAAATTGTATAGTTTTCCTTGATTGGAGACAAGAACGAAATCGTTTGGACAGGTACGGATGGCAACAAAACTGCCGGCAACGCCTCTCTTCTTACCGCCTACGAGGCATCTTACATACCTTCAATGTCCTTTGGGCTTCACATTGGTTCTGTGGAGCCGGAAATTGAAGGCAGCCTTGTCCTTGGCGGATATGATAGCTCTCGGTGTATCAGTGACCCGATCGTCTCAGACACTCTATCTTTCAATTTAGTCGACATTTCTTTGAATGTATCTCGGGGCGAGTCAGCTTTCCTAAATACGACAGCAAAGGAAGTAACCGGGCTTTTACGGGTCAGTGGAGCTGCATCGACTGGAGAGGACGTCTTTCCCGACCCTGGTGTCCCATATATGTACCTGCCTAAGGACACTTGCGATGCAATCGCTGCGCATCTCCCAGTAACCTACAACGCCGACTTCGACCTATACCTTTGGGATACCAATTCACCAGCTTTTGCCGATATTGTATCCTCTCCTCACACGTTGGCATTCTCATTCCAGAACGGCGGCCAAACCGAAACCATCAATGTTCCCTTTGCTCTGCTCAACCTGACGCTTGACAGCCCCCTTACCGCTCGGCCAACACCTTATTTTCCTTGCAGACCGTGGGACGCTACGACTGGCGTGCCGTACCATCTAGGGCGAGCGTTCCTTCAAGCCGCGTTCCTAAGCCATAACTCCAATACGAATAAGCATTTCCTCGCCCAAGCGCCCGGGCCCGACTCACTACCCAAAAATGTCAAAAAGATCGGATCAACGGACACGACCCTTACAGCTGCGGTCAATGCGCCGGACTGGGACTCGACCTGGGAGAGCACACTTAAAGCCTTGCAGTCGCGATCGACATCAGTGCCAAGTAACGGGAATGGTGGTAGCAGCAACTCAGACGACGGATCGAGCGGCATCTCCGGCGGCGCGATAGCTGGCATCGTCATCGGCGTTGTCCTCGTCATTGCCGCCGCGGGAGGAGGGTATTGGTTCTTTGTCGTCCGAAAACGACGAGCACATCCCCCCGCCTACAACGACACTCCCCCTTGGGCGCAAAAACCCCCGGCCAATACCCTGGAGATGCCGTCGGCTGTAGAGGCCCAGACACCATATGACCCCGCCCATGCTAAGGGATATTTTGGTCAGAATAACGCCCAGGCGTATGACGCCCGAGAACTGCCCGCTACGCAGCCAGTTCCAGAGCTGGAGTCGGATCCAAGAAGTAGAGCTGTCGAATTGAGTGCCGACCGGTGAGAAGAAAAGTCTTTTTTTAACATTTACACATGAATCCGATGTCCTTTTTAGATTAGACTATAATGTTGTTGAATTCTCCGGCCTAAAACTACTTGAAATGTTGACGTTACAAGCTGGATATCTCGACCCCAGACAATTGTACAGGCTTGGGCCGTGGCAGGATTGGCAAGTCATCTAAGGAATCATGATGTATCTATTTTGGGAGAGATTCTATCAACCAGAGCTACTTGACTCTGTGTTTTTGCTAGGCGTCCGAGGCGTCACCATTTATGGATCGAGATCATAACGAGCTGCATTGGGGGATCACGGACCCGTATATCATAGGGAGCATCGTTTTTGGAGTATATACCATTGAGACAATGAACATGAATAAATATCAAAAACCATTCTGCAGAATGTGATATTCCTGTCCATAAAAGACCTAAAATGTGCACCATCCTGCCAGCCAGAGATTGTGGCACGTACGGTTTGAACCTTCATTCAAGGTGCAATTTTGATAAAATATTTTGTCTTCATTATCAAGAAGGATAGCTATCATAGCATGGGAAGCTGGACAAGGAGATGAACTTGCGGGTACGGAGTGCTTTGCTACTAAATTGCTCGCTGTGTATTAAAGCAGCGAGGCTATCTGTTTCTGTTTAGTATGCCAAGGCTCCCCACAGAAGCCAATCAGAAGGTAAGCATAGTTCATGACTTCAACAAGCTGCGACCTCGTCGACATTGGTTTTCAAGCTCGCCGTCCACCCCCCTCTCCTTCATCACCTCCCATACTCTGTAGCTGAGGCCTCCTCATCCTCCCGAGATGCGGTCTCAGCTTCTTCGCGCGGCCGCGCGGTCGCGGGCCTCGCTTCCTGCTGCAACGAACAGATCATTCGGCTCCACCGCAAGGCGACCTGCGGAAGTCGAACTTACAATCGATGGCAAGAAGGTATCAATAGAGGCTGGATCCGCATTGATTCAGGCTTGTGAGAAGGCCGGTGTCACAATTCCTAGATATTGTTACCACGAGTAAGCAGCCCTTAAGTCCTGACCAAATCAGCGTCAAGCTAACCTGGCCGCCCATAGGAAGCTCCTAATTGCTGGTAACTGTCGTATGTGCCTTGTCGAAGTCGAGCGTGCACCGAAACCTGTTGCCTCCTGTGCATGGCCCGTACAACCAGGCATGGTCGTCAAGACAAACTCCCCCCTCACACACAAAGCAAGAGAAGGTATAATGGAGTTTTTACTGGCGAACCATCCTCTCGATTGCCCTATTTGCGACCAAGGTGGCCAGTGTGACTTACAAGATCAATCGATGAGATACGGTGCTGATCGAGGTCGTTTCCACGAAATCACTGGCAAGCGTGCAGTCGAAGACAAGAATATCGGACCCCTGATTAAAACCTCAATGAACAGATGTATTCACTGCACAAGGTGTGTTCGATTTGCCAACGACGTTGCTGGTGCACCGGAGCTTGGTTCTTCGGGCCGAGGAAACAACATGGAGATTGGCACATACCTTGAGCGAAACCTGGATACCGAACTGTCCGGCAACGTAGCAGACTTGTGCCCTGTGGGTGCCCTTCTACCAAAACCTGGTGCTTTCAGTTATCGACCCTGGGAGCTTACCAAATTCGAGTCAATTGATGTTTTGAATGGGCTGGGTTCCAATATCAGGGTGGATGCGCGAGGCGTTGAAGTCAAGAGAATCTTGCCTAGGTTAAACGACGATGTCAATGAGGAATGGATTGATGACAAGACACGTTTCGCAATGGATGGTTTGAAGACCCAACGCTTGACCACTCCATTAATCCGACGAGACGGCCAATTCCAGCCAGCAACATGGGAGCAAGCCCTTACGGAGATTGCAACCGCCTTCCGACAACTTGCACCCGGAGAGAACGAATTCAAGGCTATTGCTGGACATCTTATCGAAACCGAGTCGCTAGTAGCGATGAAAGACCTTGCCAACAGGCTAAATTCAGAGAACCTTGCTCTTGATCAACCGGGTGGCAGTGCACCAATTGCCCATGGTGTTGACGTCAGAGCAAATTATTCCTTCAATTCTAAGATCTACGGAGTTGAGGAAGCAGACGCAATCTTCATCATTGGTAGCAACACACGTTGGGAAGCAGCTGTTCTCAATGCGAGAATCAGAAAGCAATGGCTCCGCTCCCCTCTCGAGATCGCATACGTCGGCGAACCTTTTGAAACAACATTTAAATACGAACACCTGGGCACCGACGCTGCTGCCGTGAAGAAAGCTCTCGCTGGTCAATTTGGCAAGAAACTCTCTGGTGCAAAACGTCCCATGATCATCGTTGGCTCCGCCGTCGCTGAACACCCTGATGCCGCAGCCATTTTCGAAACTGTCGGCTCTTTCGTTGACAAGAACCAAGCTGTCTTTAACACTCCAGAGTGGCAGGGTTATAACGTGTTGCAACGTGTCGCTTCTCGAACTGGAGCTTATGAGGTTGGCTTTACGACGCCTTCACAAAAGGTTGCCGAAACGAAACCTAAGATTGTTTGGTTGCTTGGTGCAGATGAGATCTCCGATAAGGATATTCCTAAAGATGCATTTGTGATCTATCAAGGCCACCACGGCGAAACAGGGGCGCAACTAGCAGATGTGATCCTCCCCGGTGCCGCATATACCGAGAAATCGGGCACATATGTCAACACAGAAGGCCGTGTACAACTCACTCGCTCCGCAGTCAGCCTGCCTGGTGCGGCAAGAACAGATTGGAAGATCATTCGCGCAACTTCAGAATTTTTGGGTGTTCCCCTTCCGTATGATGACTTGGAAGTTCTGAGAGACCGACTTGAGGAAATTTCGCCAGCACTCAGGCGGTATGATAACGTGGAACCCAGTGCATTGACAAGCTTGTCAAAGGTACAACTCGTTGATTCAAATAAGGGAGCCAAAGCAACGAATACTCCCCTCGAGTTGCCAATTAAGAACTTTTATATGACAGATGTGATCTCCAGAAGGTATGTACCACAATTGCTGAAACTATAAATCATACAACAGATACTGACAAGGTATCTAGCTCGCCCACGATGGCTCGCTGTTCGGCCGCCAAGGAGACAGGCAATCCCGACACAAATTTCCAAGCACCTGGAGAACCAAGTTCGCAAGTCGAGTATGGTGGCACCACAGTCTAAAAAGGCCTTCAAGCTTGGTTTGCATTTATTCAAGTAGAGGCTCGCAAATCATGTATTTTTGTGCACAAGAGTGACACCCTACCTGACCAAATGCCGACGAAGATGAATACCATCCGCATCAGTCTTCGTGTATAGGGGATTCGACCATGGCGTTCAGAGCGAAAAATGGAGAATCACACAAGAGTGTTGAAGGCTCTTTCATCGGTAGGCGATTGTACATATTCACCAAATGAAAGAAAAAGACTTGAAAGACCAACGATCGTCTTCCATTTTAACGCAACTTTCTTGTTATTGAATCGCGGCCTATGGTGTGTTTTAGTGCAGCATCTTCGAGCAAAATAAGACCAGGCTATCATGATCCTAGAAACGAGTAAAGCGCTTTTCAATACTTCTAGTTTGTAGTGTTTCGATGGACACGGCGGCATCCATATGGCACCCAGATGGAATACAGCTTGCTTACCTAAATGTGGAGGAGCCTACGGGTTGAACGTGCCGAGTCCATCCTCCGACCCATATTGCGCCATCATCTTAATTTTGCAGTCCTTCAAGTCCTTCAAGTCAATGACAAACTCCTCCTAAAGTGCGTTGAACCTTCAATCTGTGCTATGACGATTCACCATACGCGTGCGTTGATGGACTTAACCTCGGGCACGCATCCATAGACAACCATGCCTATCCCAACAATCGACTTGAGCGAAGCGGAAGATGCATCAACCAGACCTCTCCTCCTAGATCAACTCCGCTATGCACTTCTCGAGATAGGATTCTTCTACCTGACAAACCATGGTATCGAGGCGTCCGTGACCCAGGAACTGGTTGACTTGCTCCCAAGACTATTCGCGCTTCCTGACGCTGTCAAAGAATCTGTGGCATTGGTGCAGTCCCCCCATTTCCTAGGTTACAGTAAATTCGGCTCAGAGACGACCGCCAAGGTCCAAGACGAAAGGGAGCAGTTTGAATTTGCGAATGAACTACAGGATAGGTATGGCAGTGGTCATGGGCTGCCACAGTATCTACGGCTCCAGGGTCCGAATCAGTGGTTGGAGTCGGAAGAGCTTCCTCAGCTCCGCCATGCGGTAGAAACCTATGTCAGTGCGCTTCAAGGCGTGGCTGCAAGGCTTCTGGACGTGATGAATGAAGCCCTCGGTCTGCCTCCAGGGGCTTTGTCGGCTTTCACGGGGCTGCAGGACCGGCTCAAGCTTGCGCATTATCGACCGGCAGCGGACGCGACACTCGATGCGCAATCCCAAGGGGTGGGGCCGCATAAGGACAGCAGCGGGTGGATAACATTGCTGTTACAGGCTTCGGACCCGTCGATCAAGGGGTTACAGGTTCTTTCGAAGGATGGGCTGTGGCTTGACGCGCCCCCCGTGCCGGGAAGCCTGGTGGTAAATATGGGGCAAGCATTCGAGGTTGTCACGAATGGAGTGTGCAAGGCTACGACTCATCGAGTTCTCCTGCCTCCCGGGGACTACGATCGCTACAGTGTGCCGTTCTTCCAAGGGGTTCGTCCTGATTTGACGAAAGACGATCTCAAGGCGCTGTGGGAGCACTTCGATACTGACAAATGGCAGACGAGAGAGTCGGAGGAGGGGCAAAGGATCGATAGTCCGTTTTTACGTGGCATGTACGATACGTGGGGTGAGGCACAGCTCAGGACTAAGGTTCGTAGCCATAGGGATGTCGGGCAAAGGCATTATCCTGATGTGTTTGACAAATACATCAATGACGAGTGATGCAGATTGAGAAAGAACTCAAAATTCGTAGCTATTCGCATCTGAACTCTGGAACAATGGGTTGCCTGTCCGCATAGAGCCATTTTACTCCACCACGACATCCTTGCTGGTATCGAGTTCCTCGTATCTCCTCAAGTCCATCTTTCCACCCTCCAACAACGGAATCACATATGGGTCGAACGTTTTCCAGTATGGATTTTCGAGGTGGTACTTCTGGCTGCTTTCCTTTTCGTAGCGCTCGACGATGGTGAAGTCCCGTTCGTCGTGGACGGATTGCATCACGAACCATGAGACCGTCTCTTTGTCTTTGCTGTATGTTCGGGAAGCTTCGATCAGCTTGTTCTTCAGTTTCTGGAGTAGGGCTGGGTCCGACGACGCGGCTCGCATGTGCACAACCAGTGTGTAAACCATTGTGTGTTGAAGATTTGGTGTTTCTCTTAAATTTGGTAAACTATAATGTTCTTGGTAGAAGGGTGGTGGCCGTAGAATACAGGTAAGATTGATGCTATATATTGGTCGTCACAATATGCTTTGAGGTCCGTCGTCTGAATTGACCTCTAGTCAGGTTCCCCCGCTTACCAGCCCATTGCTGGGTGGGGGAATCGTCAAAGGAGCTGTCACTGGTCATACCTAGCTGAGCCAATCCTCATCAAGTTCTTGAATTTTCATCAATAAAGCAGTCATTCTTACCTACTCTCGCACTCGCTGAGTAATGCTACCTATGATTTGATGTCGCAGTCGGATACTACATGCGACTACTTAGGTACGGAGCGCTTTAGGGAGATGACACGGACAGGGATTTCTCAACCAGAAGACCCTTGACTGCCACGTGACTAAGTCTGCCAACCACTACTCCCAATCGGGTGAACAAGGCCACAGACTCTCTGGGCCCCCCTTACACTGGATCTTGATCAGTTGCAGATAGCAACCTCCCTGATGGTAGCGAATCCAATGACTTTGACCACCATCAAAATGGCGCCCCCAGATAACATAAATTCGGCTGGTGAAGCCGATACTAGTACTACTTAGTATCGATGAGTCTAGCTAAATATAGTTAGCTAGATCGTGGACAAACGATGTTCCGGCGACTAAAGAGGCTCGAGCCAAGCACGTGCAACCAGGCACGAGTGGCTTCTTGGGATTCAGTTCCATGGTTCCTCCTCCAATAAATTTCCCCACCTCATGCTGCGTAGTAATTGAGTGACGCGAGCTCGTTAAATATCCATGCCCAACGCCCAACATCCTAGTTAATCGTCTTTCGTTTCTGGCCCATTCCTTATCATTCATTGTGGTTATTCATTATTCTTAATGATATAACATACTATGGCCGAGCATGGCTGAGACCCTCACCTTGCACAGCTCGCTCTGGACCCTATCATTCTAGGAGATGAAATTTGCCAAGTACTGACTACCCATTGTTGCGGCTCCATTTAGCGACCTAGCTAACGGCTACTCAGAGAGTTAGAGGACGATGCAGTCCCAGAATGGAGGGTGAAATATCTCAACTACAAGGCGGGCAAGAAGAGGATCAAAGCCGTCTCTCGCGCCCTGAGAACTGTCAATCGCACCCCGGCGACGCCTGTTCGGCCGCCACTCCTCCCAGAAAACTCCTCCGAGCGTGCCCCCTTCACTCACTATGATTTCACACGAACCCCTCGCCCAAATACCGCTGGGACTATTCCGTCTGTTCCAGAGGAGGAAGAAATTGGACCCGAAGACTGCCCTCAAAACACAATCAATCGAGGAGAAAGCAAAACACTGTTTGCCCATTCCCCACCCATCCTAATACCTGGTGTCCCATTCAGCAATGAAGTCAGTAGTAAAACTTCCCCAGAAAGACAGCCCCTACAATACACCAATAGCGCGCACGCAGCTTGTAGGCGGCAGAACTATGGGAGCATCGTCGGCACTCCGCCAGAGGAAGAAACGCCCGGCAAGTTTGACACACTTGAACTCCCAGATCCTGCTCTAAGTCCGGCTGAGGGTCGAAGGCCGAAAGAGTCGGATCAGTCTCCCGCTATTGGCCCCCGGTTGCCTGAAAGCGCTCAACTTGCTGTCCCAGCTGTATCCGCCCCTGATGCGTATCACGTTGGCGAGTCAACTCGTCCGCCAAAACTAGGAGATAGCCTTTCTCGCCGAATGTTCAATAAAAGGATCGCCGGGAAAAGTTCATCTGTTTGGCATGCACCGCACACATTTCCCCGGTCTCGGTTGAGGCAACTCTTCTCAGCGCAATCTCTGGAGTCTCCTAAGGTGAACGACGTCCAGCTCAGTGCATATAGAGAATTGGATGCCCGACAGGCCGAGTTTTTCGAGTTCTTGGATGACGAGCTGGACAAGATCGAAACCTTTTATAAACTAAAAGAGGAAGAAGCATCCGAGCGCCTACGTGTTCTTCGCAATCAATTGCACAAGATGAGAGATCGCAGAATCGCTGATATACAGAAGTCTAAGGGACAGAAACATCCGCCTGAGGATGGCATTCTTGATGAGGTTCTCCCAGCCATCACCATGGCTAACGCTTCCTCACAGGAAAATGGCCATGCCAGTGCCACTGCCACTGCCAATGGCCATGGCCATGGCCACTTCATGAAACCCTTGAGTGATGCTTTGACCCGTGGTGGTACCATCGGCAAAACATCCAAGGCTATGATCGGTCAAAGTTCCCCACCAGGTCCCAACGCTCAACAGCGCATCAAAGACGCAAAACAAGATTATGTACGACATAAGCATGGTGACGAGGTCCCATACATATACGCAAAGAAGAGGCTGAAGCTGGCTTTACAAGAATTTTACCGTGCCCTCGAGCTTTTGAAGTCATATGCTCTCCTCAATCGTACTGGGTTTCGAAAAATCAACAAGAAGTACGACAAGGCCGTTCAAGCTCGACCCCCACTGGCTTATATGACAGAAAAGGTCAATAATGCTTACTTTGTGCAGAGCGATGTGGTGGATCATCATCTCACAGCTGTTGAAGATCTCTACGCAAGATATTTCGAGCGCGGCAACCACAAGATCGCCGTCAGGAAATTGCGATCAAAGATGGGTACAGGCGATCTGTCTTCCACGACCTTTCGGAATGGCCTGTATGTGGCAGCAGGGGCATGCTTTGGCATATCAGGCCTTGTCGATGCCGCAGATCGACTGTTCAGCTCCGACCCAGAAATGTCGCTCCAGACGAGCTACCTTCTGCAGTTGTACGGTGGCTACTTTCTTGCTTTGCTCCTGTTCTTAATATTTGTTCTTGACTGTAGGATTTGGTCAAGAGCACATATCAATTATGTCTTTATCTTTGAGTATGATACACGACACGTTCTTGACTGGCGAGAACTAGCGGAATTACCTTGCTTTTTCCTATGCTTGAACGGGATTTTCTTGTACCTTAACTTTCGTCAGGGCGAGCAAGGTTGGTTTTATCTCTACTGGCCAGTTTGTTTGATAGCCTTGACCTTGGCGATCATGGCATTTCCTTTCAGATATATCTACCACCGAGCCAGACGATGGTGGGGCTATTCGAATGGGCGTCTCCTCCTCGCAGGTTTATACCCTGTCGAATTCCGAGATTTCTACCTTGGAGACATGTACTGCTCGCAAACATACGCCATGGGCCAGATCGAACTTTTCTTCTGCTTGTACGCCAACAAATGGAGTGACCCAGGTCAATGCAATTCTAACCACTCACGCTTGCTGGGTTTCTTCGCCGCTTTACCTGCTGTTTGGCGTGCCTTACAGTGTCTCCGCCGATATTACGACTCTCGAAATTGGTTTCCCCATCTAGCTAACTTTGCAAAATACTGCTGCAATATACTTTATTACATGACGCTATCCATCTACCGTATCGACAAGACCAACCAGAACAAAGCAGTCTTCATCTCTTTTGCGGCCATTAACGGGGTCTACTGCTCTTTCTGGGATGTCGCCATGGATTTCTCCCTTGGGAATCCTTGGGCGAAGCACCCATTCCTCCGCGATCACCTTGCTTACAAAACTATCTGGGCCTACTACTTTGCGATGGTGGCGGATGTGGTACTGAGACAACAGTGGATATGTTATGCTATCTTCACCTCCGACCTCCAACACTCTGCCATCATGTCTTTCATCGTCAGTCTAGCAGAGGTTCTACGGAGAGGAATGTGGAGTCTCTTCCGTGTGGAGAACGAACACTGCAACAACGTGGACAAATTCAGAGCCTCAAGAGAGATTACTCTGCCCTACGAAATCGCACTCTCGCCAGAAGAGCTGCAGAAGGCGAAAAGCAGACGGCAAGAGGAGGGCCAGTCGACAGAGACATCTGAAACGCTTGCCGAAGATCATGCTGAGACCAGACCGGAGCTCCATCTCGCGACGGGCACAGATATTGAACGTGCAGACACGACCTCATCATCTCTTCGCCAGCGCAAGGTACGAGAAGGCCAAAGCTCCTCCACGCCGCGCACTCCGGGCCTACGCGCTCTCGCGCGCGTCGGTACGTTCATCGCCGCCGCACACGCTCAAGACTTCGAGAAGCGGAGACGCCCTGAAGGCGACGGCATCGACCGCCACAGGAGCACCGAGCTCGGCATTGCGGCCATGGGAGGCAGCAGTGATGACGACGATGACGACGATGACGACATCCTCGGCCGCGAGGACGAGGAGCGCGAGTTGCAGCACCAGCGCAATGAGGAGGAGCTCGAGGAAGCTACTCGCTGGGTCCGTCAGGCTAGGAGCGGGGGCAGCGGGGGTAGCGGGCTTTAGGGCAGGTTGATGCGATATGTGATGACGGAGTACAGTGCTCGCAATGCTA
>Ga0105239_10004962_pt1 | contig 15712 bp, 14 predicted proteins | sample KBSC44metaG_FD_92761 | JGI IMG/M metagenome (GOLD analysis project Ga0105239, IMG submission 92761) | Corn rhizosphere microbial communities from Kellogg Biological Station, Michigan, USA - KBS C4-4 metaG | ecosystem: Host-associated > Plants > Roots > Rhizosphere > Soil | place: Michigan, USA...
CGCGGCAACGGTATCGGCGCCGTGAAGAATCACGAAGCGGCTCGAGTCGGCGCTTTGCGCGCCGGCGAGGCTGGGGCGAGCAGGAGGATCGCAACGAGTAACGTGCGCATGGGACGAGCATCGTAGCGGCGCGCCGCGCCGCAGGCAAGTTCCGGTCACCGCCCGCGCGCGAATGGTGCCGGACCTGACTCGACCCGCGCCGAACGTGAGGCATCTCGACTCGGAGCCTCCGACGCGTGATCACCGCCGGCACGCTCGCCTCGCTGCGCCGCCTGGAAAACCTTCCCGACTTGGTTCAGGCCCTCGGTCACGCGCCCGCATGGGAGGAGCTCCCGGTACCGGGTTGGCTCGGGCTCGCATCGGAGCAGGTGGCTCGTGCCGCGCTGGTGGGCCGGGCTGGAGAGTTTCGATGGTTCGGCGTAGAAGCGTCCGACGCGGCCAGCGGAGCGCGCCTGGTCGCCCGGCGACTAGTAGCGCGGGGACGCCCAGCAGGAGTGCTGGCACTGAGCCGGCCCGGGGATTGTCTCGCAATCGCGATCGCATTCTCGGACGCGGGATGTATCGAGTGCGCGCTCGGTCAGCCGGACCGCCTGACGCTGGCGCGGCTCCAGCGGCTGCGCTCGGCGCCAAGCGGAACGGCGCTCGAGTTTGCCGCGCGGGCGGCCGACGTGCTCGCTGCAGAGGCGGTCGGTCGCCGGTTCTTCCGCCGGTTCCAGCAGGTCGTGCAGAGCATGGGTGGCGCGATGCCCCGCGCCTGCCCTCCGGAAGAGCGGCACGGCTGGGTGCTCCTGCAGCTGACGCGGGTTCTCTTCCTGTACTTCGTGCAAAGCAAGGGCTGGTTGGACGGCGCCTCCGATTTTCTGGCCCGCGAAGTCGACCGCTGTCTCCAACGCGGTAGACGGCTCCAACGTGACCTGCTGAGACCGCTCTTCTTCGGAACGCTGAACCGACCACCACAGGAACGAACCAGGCATACCCTGAGCCTGGGTCGCATTCCATTCCTCAATGGTGGCCTCTTCGAGCCCCATCCGCTCGAGCGCCGCTGGCGCATCGATCTCCCGAACGCCGTCTGGCAGGAGGCGTTCGATTCGCTGTTCGAGCGCTTTGACTTCACAGCCGACGAGGCCGGTCGGCCCGGTCTGGTCGCGCCCGACATGCTGGGGCGGGTGTTCGAGGGGGTGATGGAGCCGGAGCTTCGTCGGCAAAGCGGGACCTTCTACACACCCGCCACCCTGGTGCACCGCCTGGTCAAGGCCGCGTTGATAGCGCTTCTCGCCGAGCGCCTCGGCTGCAGTGAGGGACGCGCCGAGCGTCACCTGGCCGACCGCTCCGCGCCTGCACGGCGGGCACTCCGAACCGTCACCGTCCTCGATCCAGCCGTGGGCTCTGGCGCGTTTCTGCTGGGAGCGCTGGAAATCCTGACGGCCCTGGGCGGAAGCCGCCCCACTTCCGCGCGCGCGCGCCGCCGGGTCCTGCAGCGCTGTCTCTTCGGAGTGGACCTGAACCCGGCCGCAGTGCGACTGACCGAGCTGCGTCTGTGGCTGGCGGTAATTGCCGATGACCGGTCCGGAGATGCCGAATCGGTGGAGCCGCTTCCCAATCTCGATTGCCTGGTGCGCCAAGGAGACAGCCTGCTCGACCCGTCCGGATACTGGCCGGGCCGGCATGCCGCGTCTCGTGGCGAGGCTCTGTCTCTTGCGCGTCTTCGACGCGAGCTGGTGGCCACCGCCGGCTCGAACAAGCGCGCGCTCGCACGTGAGCTGCGACGGGCCGAAGGAAAGGCGTTCGCGTCGGCACTCGACGCGTCAGAGAATGCCCTGAATACGGAGCTGGCCGCCCGGCTTGCCGATGGACGGGCCCCTACACTCTTCGGAGAGCGGCGTGGGCTCGACGCCGATCTGCGGCGCGAGCTGAACCGGCTCCGTGCCGCGCGCCGAGACGTGCGGGCCGCGCGACGGCGCTTTTCGCGGGACAACGAGCTTCCCTGGTTCCACTACCAGAGCCAGTTCGCCGACGTGTTCGCAGACGGCGGCTTCGATGTCGTCGTAGGCAACCCACCGTGGGTACGAGCGGAAGCGCTTCCACCGGAGCGGCGCGCTCTCCTGGCCGCTCGATACCCTTGGTGGCGGAGCGGCGGGCGCGGGTTCTCGCACCGACCCGATCTCTCGTTGGCGTTCCTGGCGCGGGCCTGGGAGCTGGTCCGTCCGGGCGGCGTCGTCGGCTTTTTGCTTCCCGCCAAGCTCGCGACCGCTGAATACGGGGCCCGGGCTCGACACGCGCTTGCGGCCACCGGCACGATACGCGCCGCCGCCGACCTTACCGCAGCACCTGAGCCGATCTTCGACGGGACGGTTTATCCGCTGGCGCTGGTAGTGAGCAAGTCGTCGGCTCCGGAGGGCCATCGGGTTCGAACCCGGCTCGGACCGCCGCGTGCTGAGACAACCACGGGTGTTCCCCAGCAAGATCTCATCGGCGGCAAGCCCTGGCCGCTGGCCGCCGGCTCCGCGCTCACTGCGCTGCGTGCTCTGGCGGAGCACCCCTGTGTGGCAGACCGATTCATCTGCCATCTGGGCGTCAAAACCGGTGCGAATGAGCTTTTTCTCGACCCGCCGGGAAGCGTCGAGCCGTCTCTGGTCCGTTGGGCCGTCCGTGGCCGGGACCTGGAGCCGTTTCGCGCCAGGCGAGCGCGACGGTTGCTCTGGCCCTGCGACGACGCAGGTCGCCCACTCGCAGAACTGCCACCCGGCGCCCGGGCTTTCCTGACAACGCACGTGCGTCGCCTCCGTGATCGAGCGGATGATGCAGGCGGCCCACTCTGGACCTTGTTCCGCACTGCAGCCGCGTCGGCTCCCTATCGCGTCGTGTGGGCCGATCTCGGCCGCCAACTCACGGCGGTGGCACTAGCCGCAGAAGCCGAGCGAGACCAGATCCCACTCAATACGTGCTATGTGATCGCCGCCGCGAACGTCCTCACCGCACTTCGCCTGACCGCGTGGCTCAACACGACCTGGATTCGCGCTGCAGCGCGCCTGGCCGCCCCACCTGCGGCGAGCGGATTCGCGCGGTTCACAGCGCGAGTTGTGGGGGGCCTGCCTTTGCCGGATGCAGTCCTCACCGATTCGGCACTGGGTGATTTCGCTCAGGCTGCCGCCCTGGGGAGTTTCCTCCAAGCCGAACTCGATGCCCACGCCGCTCGCCTCCTTGGACTCACCCCGGCAGACGCAGAGGCGCTGGCGGCGGTGGCCCGACGCGCCGACCCTCGTCGCTGAGGCCTTGGTGGCGGTACGTGAGCCGCTCGCCACGGCGCTAAACCTCGGGCCGCCCGCGCCGGCCCCGGAGGTCGCCGCCGCCCTCGCGCAGAGCCTGAGGCCGTTGGAAGCCAGCGATCCGGCGCCCCCATGGCTCTGGTCCGAGCAAGTTCCGTCATTTCAGCGGGCACTTCACGCACTGCGCAGTTATGGCGGCACACTACTGGCCGATCCGGTGGGTAGCGGGAAGACCTACATCAGCCTCGCCGTCGGCGCCGCGCTCAACGGTCGCCACCCTACCCCCTGCCTGGTCCCCGCCCCGTTGGTGCCCCAATGGGAGCGCGTGGCGCACCGGCTCGGCGTGAGCGTGATCGTGTGGTCACATGAGCGGGTGAGTCGGGGAAGTCTGCCGCAGGCTCGTGGGCGCCTCATCGTGATTGATGAAAGCCACCACTTTCGCAACCCGGCCACGCGTCGCTATAGCCACTTGGCACCGTGGCTGGTGGGTCGCCGCGCCTTGCTGGTAACCGCGTCGCCCGTGGTCAATCGGCTTGCGGACCTGCAGCATCAGCTCGCCCTCACCGTGCGCGACGATGCGCTCGCACGTCACGGCGTTCGGTCGCTGACAGCTCTACTGGAACGAGGGCGGGGGCACACGGCGCTGGGCCACATCATCATTGCTCGGCCGGCGGCCGCAGCCCGACGCCCTGCCCGATGCGAACGACGCGTGCCGCTCGACGACGCCACCCTCCTGCCGCTCCGCGAGATCCTGGCCGGCGTCGATCGCATGAAGCTCTCGACCAAACGCCCCATTGCTGCCCTCGTGCGGGCGGCGTTTTGGCGAGCGGCTGCGTCCAGCCCTGCTGCGCTCACGGCCTCGCTTGACCGGTACCGCCGCTTGCTTGAGCATGCCGCCGATGCGGTCCGGGCTGGGCACGCTTTGGACAGACGGCTGGTGTATGCGGTCACCAATCAATTGGACGACCAGCTCCTGTTGTGGGAGTTGTTGCCGCTCGAGCCGAGCGAGTCCGAACTCGTACTCGACGATCTTCCAACGCTGCACCGGCTTCGCGCCGCTTCGCAGCTCGCGACCCAGGCGCCCGACCCGAAGCTCGCGCAGCTCCGCTCCTTGCTGGCGGACGGGCGGTGCTCAGTCGTCTTCACGGCTGCGCGCGAGACCGTGCGCTATCTGCGGGACCGACTGACCGATGGCCCGATCGCGTGGTGCACCGGCGAGCGAGCAGGCATTGGGTCGCGGAGCGTGCCCCGCCAGGCCGTGCTCGACTGGTTTCATCCGCTTGCCGTGGGCCGCAGCAGCGAGTCGATATCGGGCCTCATCCCCCGCGTTCTGATTGCCACCGATGTGGCCGCCGAAGGACTCGACCTGCATCGCGCGGAGCGCGTGGTCCATTACGATCTCCCGTGGACCGCCGCCCGTCTGGATCAACGCGAAGGGCGGGCCTGTCGCGCCGGCGCCCAGCACGATCATATGGAAGGCGTGCGGTTCGACCCTCCACCGGCGGTCGAGCAGCGGCTTCGACAGCTCGCGTGCCTAATCGGAAAGCGGGGACTCCCATCCGCCGTGGGCCTTGATGACTCGGGCCGTGGCCTGTGGCGCTGGCGAGTAGATCTGGAGGAGCGGTTGCGGGATCGCCCGGCGTCCCTCGGAGTCGCTCAGGTGCGCGCAGCGCCGGCAGGCATCCTCGCCGGGTTCGCGTTGCACCCATGGACAGCAGGCAGCAGCGAGCCACTGGCAAGCTGGGTGCTGTGGTGGGATCGCCGGCGGGGATGGACCGAAGACCCGGACGTGATCGTAGGCCAGCTCGCGATCGCCGCCAGCGCCGGCGACCACGACCGAGAGAGCCTCCCGCTTCCTCGACGCACGATCGATCAGGCGATTGGCAGATTGGCCGGTCCGATTCGAGAGCGGGTGCGTCGGCTCACGCGGTCTCAATGGCTGGATCGCCCGCTGTCGTCCACCGCGCGCACCGTCGTCACCCGACTGCAGACGCTCGGCCGCGCCGCGACGAGACGCCGCAACGGCGCAGCGCTCTGCCGACTGGACGCGGCACTCCGATTCGCTGCAGGCGGCCACACGGCGGGGGAGCGAGTCCTCATTGCCCGACTCGCCTCAGCGCCGGATCGCGTTTTCGAGCAGATGATCGAATGGCTGCCGACCGCCGTCGCGCCGGTGGATGCCGTGCACTGCCGGCTCACCGGTCTGATCGTGTTCGCGCCCTAGGCGCGCTCCAGGCGCCGCCGCTACCTTCCCGCCATGACCGTCTTCGACACCGTTCTCTTCGATCTCGACGGCACCCTCATCGACTCAGTCCACCTGATTCTGGAGAGCTATCGGCACACGCTCGCGAGCCACGGCATCCCGCCCCGCACCGACGAGGAGTGGCTCCGTGGAGTCGGCACCCCGCTGGCCGCGCAGTTTGCTCCCTGGCAGGATGATCGGGGAACGATGGAGGCGATGATCGACACCTACCGGCAGTACAACTTGGCGAACCACGATCGCATGGTGCGGGAGTTTCCCGGCGTTGTAGAGATGGTGCGCGCGGTGCGCGCGAAGGGACTCAAGACCGGACTGGTAACCAGCAAGGCGCGCACGGGCGCACTGCGCGGGCTCCGATTGGTGGGGCTAGAGGACGCGATGGACGTCCTGGTCTGCGCTGATGAGGTGGGGAACGCAAAGCCTCATCCCGAGCCGGTCGAGAAGGCGGTGCGTCTCCTCGCGGCCGATCCCGGCACGACGCTGTTCGTCGGAGACAGCATTCACGACCTCAACTCGGGCCGGGCTGCCGGCGTGCGCACCGCAGCGGTCTTGTGGGGACCATTCTCCCGCCTGCATCTGGCTCCAGGCAAGCCCGACTATTGGCTCGAGCACCCACTGGACTTGCTGTCGTTGCTTGCCTAACGGGCCGCCCGCACCGGGGGCAGTCCGGATGCCTCACGAATCACCGACGTAAAGCCCGACCAGTCGAAATGGTCCCTTCCGAGGGCCATCGCGGCCAGCATCCGCTCGCGCACCAGGCTCGCCAGCGGGAGCGGGGTCTTGAGCTCCTCGGTTGCCTCGAGCGCCAGGCGCATGTCCTTGAGGCCCAAGTGCAGCTGAAAACCGGCCGGCTCGAACGCAGTATCGACGACGAGCTGCCCGTAACGCTTGAAAATGGGCGCGCCGAACAACGTGCCGGTGATAATCTCGAGAAAGCGGGCCGGCTCGAGGCCGGCTTTCTCCGCCGCCACCAACGATTCGCCCAGCATCTCAATGGTCGACGCGATCATGAAGTTGCCGAGCAATTTCGTGAGACTCGCGTGGGGGCCTGAGCCAAGAGGGAAGACGCCCTGGCCCAGCGCCGCGAAGATCGGAGCGCAGCGCTCCAGGTCGGCCTGAGCACCACCCGGAACGATCCAGAGCTGCTTTGCCGCCGCTGCCTCCGGTCGGCCGAAGACCGGCGCTGCGACGAAACCCACCCGCGCCGCGGCATGAGTCTCGGCCAGCCGCCGACAGAGCGCGACCGATATCGTGCTGCAGCCGATGTGAATTGTGCCCCGCTCGAGACGGGTCAGCGCGCCACCTGGACCAAGCACCGTCGTTTCGACGGCGGCATCATCTGCGAGCATCGAGACGGCGAATTCGGCCCCCTCGCAGGCAGCTGCTGGCGTGGCCGCGGGCTGGGCGCCCGGAACCTCGCGTGCCTTGGACGCGGTGCGATTCCAGACCCGGACATTGAATCCCGCCGCGACCAGATTGCGGGCCATCGAGAGACCCATGGCGCCGAGCCCCAGAAAAGCAATCGAAGAAGAAGGTGCCATACTCATCGTCCCTTGGAGTGTTGCCCTGTGATATTCGACTGGCTGTCAATCACTGAAGGCTAATCACCACCGACCACTGCATTGACAGCTGGGCGCCCATTGACGCGGCGCAGACTCCTCCCCACGTTCGCTCGGGAGTCCGGTCATGCCTCAGATGCGCAACGTACCGCTTGTCGGCGTTTCTTTGACCGCGTCGGAAGTCCCCGGCGCGGACCGCATCCTCACCCGCTACGCTATCGAGTTCGTGGCCGCGCTCGCCCGGCGCTTCGGTCCTCGGTTGCGGGAGCTTCTGGCTCGGCGGGCCGAGACCCAACGACGGCTCGACGCCGGCTGGTTCCCCGATTTCGACCCCGATACGGCTTCCGTTCGCGAAAGCAGTTGGAGCGTCGCGTCGGCCCCTCCGGACCTGAACGACCGCCGGGTCGAGATCACCGGTCCCACCGAAGCCAAGATGATGATCAACGCGCTCAACTCTGGCGCGCGCGTTTTCATGGCGGACTTCGAGGATGCATTGTCCCCGCCCTGGCGGAACGTCGTCGAAGGGCAACTCAACTGCGTGGATGCAGTACGGCGTCGCCTCACGCTGACGACCCGCGACGGCAAGAGCTATCGCCTCGGCGACCGGACGGCGACGCTGGTGGTGAGGCCGCGGGGATGGCACCTCGTGGAGCGGCATCTGCTGGTGGACGACGCCCCCGTGCCGGCGGCCCTCTTCGACTTTGGACTCTACTTCTTCCACAACGCCGCCGAGCTGGTCGCCCGCGGCAGCGGTCCGTACTTCTATCTGGCCAAGCTCGAACATTTCCTGGAAGCGCGCCTGTGGAACGACGTATTCCTCTTTGCCCAGGCTGAGCTGGGTATCCCACAGGGCACGATCCGCGCGACCGTGCTCATCGAGACGATCCTGGCGGCTTTCCAGATGAACGAGATTCTCTACGAGCTGAGGGAGCACTCCGCCGGACTCAACGCGGGACGCTGGGACTACCTATTCAGCGTGATCAAGAAGTTTCGCACCCGTCCCGAGTTCGTGCTGCCTGATCGGGCCCAGCTAACGATGACAGTTCCATTCATGCGGGCGTACACCACACTCCTGGTTCAGACCTGCCATCGCCGCGGCGCCCACGGGATCGGCGGCATGGCGGCGTTCATCCCGAGCCGGAAGCATCCCGAGATCAACGCCCAGGCCTTCGCGAAGGTACGCGAGGACAAGGGACGCGAGGCATCCGACGGGTTCGACGGTGCCTGGGTGGCACATCCCGATCTCGTACCGGTTGTAGGCGAAGTATTCGATGCCGTACTGGGCGACAGGCCGAATCAGAAGGATCGCGTGCCCCAAGATCTCCAGATCACACAGCGGGAGCTGCTGGACGTCCGGGTACCCGGCGGACGCGTGACAAATGCAGGCCTGACCGGGAATGTGAGCGTCGCTCTGCAGTACCTCGCGGCCTGGCTGGAAGGCGCGGGCGCGGTGGCGATCAACAATCTGATGGAAGACACAGCAACAGCAGAGATCGCACGCTCACAGCTGTGGCAGTGGATCCATCACCGGACCCGTACGGATGACGGGGTGATAGTCACCCTCGGTCGATGCCGTGCGGCCCTGGCGGCCGAGCTCGCCCGACTCGAGACGTCCGGCGGCTCGGGGAGGTGGCGCGAGGCCGCGGAGCTGCTGGATCAGCTCATGAGCGCGACGGAGTTTCCGGAGTTCCTGACGTTGCGAGCGTATGAGAAGGTGGAGTGAGACTGGGGCGGCTGGGGTCGAACCAGCAACCTCCCGGTTAACAGCCGGGCGCTCTGCCGATTGAGCTACACCCCATTTAGATCGCGGAAGCCGAGCGGGGCTAGCAGCTTACCAATCGCGTGCAATCGGGTCAAGTGCGCGTGCACCGCTCGGTTGACGTGGCTCACATGAATCTTGACCCCATTGCAGGCACGGACTAGCCTATGCGTTCCAGCCAGCACGGGCCCATCCTCGCAGCTGCAAGGAGATCGACTCATGATGCATCCGGTGACTGCCACCCAACTGGCGGGGAGCCGGAGGGCCTTGGAGCGGGTCGAGTAGTGTGAGCACGGTCTACGCTGTGGTGCTCGCAGCCGGTCGGGGCGAGCGCTTCGGCGGGATGAAGCTGCTGGCGCCGTGGCGGGGACGTCCGCTTCTCTGGCATACGCTCGCCTCGCTACGACCCGCTCTCGACCAGGGCTTGCTCGCAGGAGGGTGCGTGGTAGTGCCGACGGATTTGCCCGCTCTGACCGTGCTGGCCAACGAGGCGGGGCTGACCCCGCTGCCAAACCCGGTTCCCGCCGCCGGACTCAGCTCGTCGGTCCGAATCGCTTTCGATTGGCTCCTTCGACAACCCCATGGCCGTCCCGCCGCTGCGCTCGTTTTCCTCGGCGATCAACCGGCTGTGCGCGCGGAGCTGGTCGCTCGGCTCATTGAAGAGTGGCGGCGCGGAAATGCGACGGTGATTCGGCCGCGGTACGCCGCGGCCCCGGCCGAGCCAGGGCATCCGACCCTGGTGGACCAATCGCTGTGGACCCTGGCAGACGAGCTGACCGGCGATGTCGGGCTCGGGCCCGCGCTTACCGCCCGGCACATCCCAATCGCCACGATCGATGCGCCGGGACGCAACCCCGACGTGGACACGCAGAACGATCTCATGACTCTCAGGGACACCGAGCCATGAAGCTGCATTTCGAGGGCGCGCCGGAGATTGCCAAGAGCCGCGCTCAGGTCTGGCGCTGTCTCATGGATCCCAATTTCGTCGCTCAGTCTGCTCCCGGAGTAGAGTCGGTCGAGACCATCGACCCGAGTCACTTCAAGGTCGTCTCGGCCTTTGGCGTCGGTGCGATTAAGGTGCGGTTTACCCTCAACGTCGAGTTGACCGGCGTGGTCGAGCCAGAACGCGCGACGATGCGCGCGCGGGGCAAGGCGCCCGGCTCGAATGTGGAGGTCGTCGCGAACCTCCGCCTGGAGGACGCTGCGTCCGGGGGAGTCCGGCTCAACTGGTCAGCCGATACCGATGTGAGCGGCACGGTTGCGAGCGTGGGTGCGCGGCTGCTCGAAGGCACAGCGCGCAAGCTCACCGAAGAATTCTGGACCGATTTCGCCCAGCGGGTCCAGACGGACGCAAGTTAGCGTGCGCGTCGCCCGGCTCGCTCCCACCGGGCTGGCTCGTTTGACGCCGCACGAGCTCGCGGGGGCGATTCTTCTCGAGCAGGTCCAGGCGACCGACTGCGTGATCGCGAAGGGTCGGCCGCTCGATCACGATACAGCCGCTCGTTTGGTCGCCGCCGCCGCGAATGGCGGACTTGGAAGGCCGGTCAAGCTCGCGTGGCCGGGTGACGATGATGTGCATGAAGACGAGGCAGCCGCTCGGCTGGCGCGGGCCATTGGCGGTGCCGGCATGGAGCTGCGGCCGCCCCGACAGAGCCGCCTCGATCTCGCGGCGACATGGGACGGTGTGCTCCACTTGCGCACCGAACCGCTGCGCCGTCTCAACGCAATCGACCCGCTCGAGGTTTTCACCCTGCTTCACGGCCAGGCCGTAGCGCAGGGCCAGGTGGTCTGCGCCGTGAAGGTGGCGCCCCACCTCCTTCCCGCCTCGATCCTCGCCGAAGGGCTACGAATCGCGAAGGCCGAAGCACCTCTTGCCGAGGTCCGGCCATACCGGCCAACCGAGGTCGGGGCGATTGCTTTTCAGGCCCTCACGCCGGATGCACTCAAGCGGTTCGAGCTCGGCGCCCGCCAGAAAATCGATGCGCTCGGGTCGACATTCGTCGGTGTGGTTCTCGTACCCGACGACGAACCCGACCGGGCGGAGGCCGGGGCAACCCGCGCCCTCACATTGCTGGTGCGAGAACGAGCACTGCCGTTGGTCCTGGTCGGCGGTGTCTCCGCCGGTGACCCGCTGTCTCCGTTCTATGCGGCGCTCGATCGATTGGGCGGCAAAGTGGTTCGGAGAGGCGTCCCAGCCCACCCCGGCTCAATGATCTGGTTGGCTCGGCTCGATCGCACACAAATCCTTGGGCTCCCCCATTGCGGGGTGTTCAGTCTGGCGACCGCCGTTGACCTGGTGCTACCGCGATTGCTCACCGGCGAAATACTGACGGCCGAGAGTCTGGCCGACCTGGCGCATGGCGGCCTCCTGGGACGAGAGATGCGCTTCAGAATGCCGGCGTATGCAAGAGAGCTTCCGGCACCAGAGGATCCGTGACGACGATGTTAGACTGGCGGCGGGTGTTCAGGCGGTGACGGCGGGAGCCGATCCGAGCTCGAGCGATAAGGGCCGGTCACCTGCAGGCGACGTGACCAGATGGACGTCCGTCAGCGATTCGAGCACCACGAGCGCGCCGCTCAGCTCCGAGGAGGAATGAGTCGTGCTCAGCGCGACCACCACCGCGCCCGCGGCACGAGCCGCCTCGATGCCGACAGGGGCATCCTCGAAAGCCACGCAGGCGCTCGGTGCCACGCCGAGCAGCTCAGCGGCGCGGCGATAACCAGCGGGACTCGGCTTCCCCTCACGCACGTCTTCGGCCGAAACCAGCACCCGAGGTTCCGGAAGGTCCGCGCCGGCGAGCCTTGCCAGCGCGAAGCGACGCGCGCCGGACGTTACGACCGCCCAGCGCGACGCGGGGAGAGCATGAAGAAGCTCACGAGCTCCGGAGATGGCGACGAGGGGAACCCTCTCGTCCACCGCTTGCTCGCGAAACCGAGCGACTTCATCCTCGGCATCGAGCAGCGGTGCCGCGAGGCGAATTGTCTCCACTGCGCGGCGCCCGTGACAGTACCGGAGGAACGGGGTTGCATCGAGTCCCTTGGCCGCGGCCCAATCGCGCCACTGTCGCTCGATGTAGGCGGTGGAGTCTACCAGCACGCCGTCGAGGTCGAAGAGAACGGCGGCGCAGTCGATCCGGGAGATGGTCGAACGATTTGGCATGTGACCCAATGAATCTGTGACTACTCCAGCCAGGCGCTCGAAGCAGGCCGGCCCCCGTTCGAGTTCCGACTCACTTAACTGCTAACACACAGCTCTGTGGCCGACATGAACCGAAAAGCGGACATCAGGGCGCCAGAGTGCGCGATTCACCATTGGCGTTGCGAGGACTGTGCCACGCACGACGCGGCATCAACGGGGTGTGCCGCGTGCGCTTCAAGCCAACAGAGCGCAAGCGAGGTGATGGTGGAGTCCATTTGACTTGTCGTACTATCCTTCTTACTTCTCACTTCCCTCCTTTTCGACGCCATCGATGCGGGACCTCCTCGCCGATTTCGACCGCTTATCCGCGTCTGGACGCCGGGTCGGCCGGGCAGTCGTGACCGGCGTTTGGGGCTCGGCTCCCCGACCCGAAGGGGCGTGCCTCATCGCAACCGCCGACGGCGTCATCGCCGGATCCGTGTCCGGCGGGTGCGTCGAGAGTGCGACTGCAATGGAGATTGCCGAGGCCATCGCAAGGGGCACCCCGAAGCTGGTCACGTTCGGGGTGAGCGACGAGCAAGCTTGGCAGTTCGGGCTTGCCTGCGGCGGCACCATCCAGGTGTTCGTCGAGCCCACGGTGCGGCCGGAAATCCTCGAGGAGGCTCGAAGGGAACAGGGGAGTGTAGTGGCCACGGTGGTCGAAGGCCCGGGCATGGGCGCCACCCTAGTGCTCCGCGATGACGGCGATGAAGGCGGCGGACTGCCGGCAGGGCTCGACCGAAAAGCCGTGATCGATACAGCTCGTAAGGCCCTGAGTCGCGGAACCAGTGCGACGGTAGAGATCCCAGGGCCCGGCGGCTTGAGCCGCGTGTTTCTCGAAGCATTTCCCCGCCGTCCGACGCTGGTGATCTTCGGCGGCGTTCACATCGCCGCGGCGCTGGTGCCTCTGGCGAAAGCATTGGGCTATCGGACAGTCGTCGCGGATGGGCGGGAGGCGTTTCTCTCGCGGGACCGGTTTCCCGAAGCCGACGAGCTGGTGCTGGCCTGGCCGGAGGAAGCCTTTGCCAAAGTGGGCCTCGACGCGGCCACGTACGTCTGCGTGCTTTCGCACGATCCCAAGTTCGATGAGCCTGCCCTCGAAATCGCACTCCGGTCGCCGGCCGCGTACGTCGGCGCAATTGGATCTCGCAAGACCCAAGCAAAGCGAAGGGACCGCCTCAAGGCGGCCGGCTTCACTGAATCAGAGCTGAGTCGGCTTCACGGTCCGATCGGGCTGGACTTGGGCGGGCGGGAGCCCGCCGAGATCGCGCTCGCGATATTGGCCGAGATGACGGCGGTGAGGTATGGGGGGACAGAAGGGCGGGAGAAGGGGGGAAAGGGAGAAGGGGAACAGGGTAGCTAACCCCCATTCCCCCTTTCTACGTTCCCCGCTTTCCCGCTGGTCTTATTCGTCGCACACCGGCAGGCGCTCCTGCTCCGCCACGACATGCTGTCCCTTGGTCGCCGGACGCCGCGGTACCGTGCCCGCCCAGATCACACAGCTCTTCCCAGGCAAGAGATCGTAGGTCGCTTCCGCCGCCCACCCTTCGCTATCCGCAAACAGCATCCGCACGCGGACGCCCGGCTGCCATCCGAACTGCAGCGCCATCGGCTCGATACGGCGCGCGTAGGTGTACTGCACCTTGCGGTAGGCATCCTGCGAGACCGCGAGCTGCATGAGGTTGGTGGGCATCATGGTCATCGCGTAACGTGCCAAGGTTTGGTTCGGCGTTTCGTCGCCGTACAAAACGCTAGGCCCGAGCGAGTCGCTGTCGGTCTCACCGTCGCAGTAGATCGTACCCGGCTTGCCCCAATGATGAGCATCCGGGGTAATCGCATCCGGCACCGACCCGACGTAGACGGAGCAGTACTCACCTGGCGCCAACGAGTCCCCGGCGATCGCCGCCCAGCCCCACTTGTTTGCCCAAACGACGCGCACCAGTGTGCCGGGGGGGCGCTGGTAGTCCAGGGAGCCAGGCTCGCCGGTGTACGTGCGCTTGAGCCGGTACAGACGAGCCTGGGCATACTTGAACCGGTCGAGCGCATTCGCCACCGTGCCTATCCGCATGTGCACGGTGCGCACGGCCTTTTTTGCCGGGAGGCCCTTACGCTCGCTCATCCGGGTGCGAGCGCCGAGTCGTTCAGTCGACGCCTCGATCGGCGATACGCCCGAGGCGCGCGAATCTGACCGGACCTGCGTGCTGTCGACCCGCGCAACGGTCCCGCGCGACGCCGTCGTCCACGGGGTCCCTACCCAGCCGGCGTCGAGCGAACCATGCTCACCGCCACCGCAGCCCCAGGCCAGCGCCGCGACGGCGCCCGCCAACACCGGCCGGGCGATACCTGCTCCGAACATCCTGCCCTCCTCACCTCCAACGCCGGAACGCCCGGCTAGGCCTGATCGGCCGTGGGACCGTAAACGCTGGGCAACGGCACGTCCTGCGGTCGCAAGTAAACGGTGAGCTGCCCGCGATGATGGATCATGTGATTGAGCAGAAAGGTACGGAGCGCTGCAGCGCGGGGAACGGTGAAGAACGCCTTGCCCCCTCGCTTGAGAGTCCAGGGGACCATGAAATCGGCGTCCCCCGGTACAGCCTCGATCGCGGCGTGAGCCTTGTCCACGTTCTCCTTGAAGCGCGCGACCAGCTTCTCGGTGGTATCAAAGCGCGGCACTTTGTATGGCTCGGCACCGGGCGGTGCCGCATCGAAGGATTCCGTGGTGAGAATCCGGGGTACGAATCGAGGTATGTCCGCGAGATGGCTCGACAGGTCGCCTAGCGAGCGCGACTTCGCATGCGGGTTCCATTGCGCAGCGGCGTCGGGAACGCGATCTAAGACGAGCCGAGTGGTCTCCATCTCGCGCTCGAACTCGGGAAGGAACGATTCTTTGATCGCCATCCGGACCGAATAATCCTGTTGTGGCAATGTGTTGGGGCCTGTCAGCTTATCGTATACCCGCAAGGGGAAGCGCGCCAGAGATGCAGCGGTGCGACACTCCTTATTGGATCCCTGTGGCAACGCTGGGCAGGTCGAGGTCCTGGCGTTCGAGCTCTCGCTGGCTGAACTCCGCCCTGCGGACGGGGGCTGGTGGCTCCTGCCAGCCGGCCACACTCAACACCTCTTCCGTCAATCGGTTGACCGCGTCGGTATCGGCGCCGTGGGTTGCGGTCGCGGCGGCCAGATCGAGCCATTCGAGAGCTTCCTGATAGGCGTACCGTTGACGGGCGGCTTCGCTCGCTCGAAGGGAGCAGCGATACGCTAGCGGTCGGTCGCCACCCGCCTCGGCGTGGCGGGCAATTTCGCCCGGCGGGCAGGGGACTCCATCGGTTTGGCTCATCAGCTCGAGGGCCACAGCGACCGCCCGGTGCAGTTCCCGCCGTCGGGAGGTGGTCAGCCGGTCCCGCACCACCCGAGCGATGACCGGGTGGGTGAAGCGGTAGCTCCCATTCTGTTCCTCGACTAGGCACCGCTCCACCAGCTCGTCCGCAATGGTCGCGGCCCGAAGCCGGGAGATGCCGTGCACGTGGGAAAGCAAGCCGGCGCGGCAGCCGGTCCCCGCAATCGCAATGGTGATCAGAACATCGTGCAGGTCCGGCGGCAACGATTCGATTCGCTCCGCGATCGCGTCGTGCACCGTCGGTGACATGGCCATGGCGGTGGGTTCGCCGGCGGTCGGCGCTGCCAGCCACG
>Ga0105239_10004964_pt1 | contig 15711 bp, 16 predicted proteins | sample KBSC44metaG_FD_92761 | JGI IMG/M metagenome (GOLD analysis project Ga0105239, IMG submission 92761) | Corn rhizosphere microbial communities from Kellogg Biological Station, Michigan, USA - KBS C4-4 metaG | ecosystem: Host-associated > Plants > Roots > Rhizosphere > Soil | place: Michigan, USA...
ATTCTCCCAATAGACAGCAAAGTTGCCCGCACTGTCGTAAAGCGCATTGCTATCCCAGTTGAGCGTTGGAACTGAGGATGAGTTTAGTAACTGGCGATTCTGCCAGTCGATAGATGCAATCTCGGAAGTGTCGTAAACAAACCGATTCGTCCAATCCAAGGAAGTCGCACTGGAATTGTCGAAAGTTGTGCACGCTTGGTAATCAATGACGACCGATGACGAACTGTTGTAAAGCTGCCGGTTGTTGAAATCAACGCTATTTGCCGCTGAGAAAAGGTCGTAAAGCAAGCCGTTCTGATAATCAACAGTAACCGTGCCCGCTGAAGTCTTCAGGTTGCGGTTTTCCCAATCCAGAGAAATATCGTGAGACGAGTCAATCAGTTCCTTGTTTTGCCAGTCCACCGTTGTGCCATTCGCAACTGAGACAAGCTTTCGGTCATTCCAAAGAGCGGAGATAGCGCTGCTTGTATCAATTAACTTCTGAGTACCCCAATCGACAACAGTAGTTCCATTGGTAAGAGAAAGGTCTAGTCCGTTCCAGTTTACCGTTTTGTGAATTGCTCCTGAAAGCCCTGTGATTGCTGTGTTTAATACCCCGCTAACTCCGGTAACAAATCCGGATGTTGCTAAACCTGAAGTTGAAACTCCGCTTGATTGCAAAGCTGTGATTTGCGCCTGGAGAACTCCACTCGCTACCGTGACGTAACCTGCCGTGATGTATCCTGAAGGATTGGAATTGAGGTAATATCCTCCGGTTGCGGATTGTATTAAAGAAATCTGCGTTTGAAGAATTCCGCTTGCTCCGGTAAGACGACCGAAAGAGAGAACCGTTCCCGCGTTCGTTCCTGTTGCGTTAGTATGCCATTCGCCGAAGAGGTTTCGAGAATCCCAATTCAGAGAGGTAACTGAGGAAGAATCTACAAGGCTTCGTGATGAGGAGTAGACTAGCGAAGTTATAAAGTTTTCGTCTACAAGAGCCCGCCCGTTCCAATTGACCGAAACGTCCCCGTTGAAATCAATCAGGTTTCGGTTTACGAAATCAACTGATGGGGTTAAGTCGCCTGTTCTAAGATAGCCGCTCGGATTCGCCCTTGGGTAGTAACTCCCGGTTTGTCCCTGAAGGACGGAAACCTCGTTTTGAATTATTCCCGTTGCGGTTTGCAAGGTTACGATAGAAGAGGAATTGCTTGTGATTTGCCCCTGGAGAACTCCCGAAGCGCCGGTGATTTCCGCCTGAAGAGCACTTCCCGTAGAGACGAGATTTGCGGTTGTCGCGTATGGAGCAAGGGCAGAGGAACTGATGAAGCCGGAAGGATTGCTAGCGGGGTAGTAGTCGCCAGTGTGGGAGGCAAGGGAAGAAACCTGGGCTTGGAGATTTGCGCCGGTTACCGCGAGATTCCCCGTAGAGGCGTAAGAACCCGTTTGTCCTTGGAGAATTGAAACTTCAGCACTGAGGACACCGGTTGCGGTGGATAAGAACGAAATTTGCCCGTTTAACGCGTTTCCTGTGGCGTTTAGAGCCGTCTTCGTTGCAAGAGCTGAAACATCCCCTGAAACGCGAATCATTTGCCCGCCCTGGGAGGATACGGAAACATTGCCGGCCCCGGTTATCAAAACATCGCCGAAAGAGCCGTTGAGCGTGGAGACGTACGGAACCGCGACACCCGAAATTGCCGAACTCGTCACCCGAACGTTGAACGGAGCAAAGGATTCAATTCCGCCACCAGAAGCCGTGTAAGAGAGATAAGCCTTTAGATTCAGAAAATCCGCCGAGGTGTTCAGTGTCGGGGATGTAAGGGGAAGGGAAAATGTGTAAGGGTATTGCCCGGTTGAGGAATCGACCGAATCAACGGAAACAAGGGTGTTCCCCGCATCGTTTCGCAGATCGAACTGGAAGGCCGTGATTGTCGGAACCGTCCCAGAGACGAAATTCAAAAAAGCATCGTATACATCATTCTGAACCAGCCGGAGTTGCCTAAGGGCCGTTAACCCGTCGTAATTGAGGATCTTATTTTGCGCCAGAGACGCGTTTAGAACGATATCCATTTCCCCGCCAATGGGGTGTCAAAGGGAGAATTCGAACTTGACCAGCTTCAGTTCATCGGGCAGGCAACACAGAATGGAAAAGCCACCCAAACAAAAACACGGAGCGGAAGCCGATTAGGATATGGCGAAGACTCCAACCGGTTGGGAATTCTGGAAGTTACTTGGAGGGATTGTATTTTCAATCCTCCTCGTCATTCTCTTTGCATTTCTCGCTACCTCTCGCGGTGTCGTTCACGTTACAGACCCTCACGCATACTGGGCGTTATTCGTAGCCTGTATTGGATTGGTCGTGAAAATGGTTTTCGGCGATTTAGCCTCAGGGGAGTTCTTGTTTTACAAGCACGGGTACGATTGCTGCGTCATGACCTTGGGTGCCATTCTTACGGGGGTTTCGCTTCAAATCAATGGAACTACGGATATATTCGCAAAATTAGCGGATAACTGGATATTGGAAATTGTGTTTCCCGGTCCAGGGGCAATTGGTGAAAGGCATTCAGTCGCTTTGTTTGTCTCCGTCGCATTTTCACTCTTGGCTACGTTGCTTACTGCGTACGTCTCTCGTTTGATTAAATCGGAGCAAATAAGGTTGGCTGCACTGGCTAGCCTGCTCAATGTCTGTATCGGGGCAGGGGTGTTCTGCGGATACGTGGTTATGATACTGGCGAAATGAATCCACTGTTGCTAATTATTCTCTTCCTGTTATCGACAATAGCGATACCTCTCGGACTTGAGGTTATCCGCCGAGGGCGCGATAGTACGTTAGTTCGCGCTGTAAAAGAACTGCGTGAGATATTTGCTAGAAAAAGCGATTCGGAAGATTTGAATGTCAGAATAGTTACCATACGGCGGCATTCGTATAATCTGGTGTCGTCCGCAGTTGTAACCCTTTTCATGTTCACTCTTGTGGGGGTCGTATTAATTGCTGCCGCGAGGAGCCCTTCACTTATCGCTCTTATAATCATCGTCGTCGTAGTTATGGCTATCTACAATACGGGGCATGCGTCCGGTAAACGAGCAGGCTCAAGGCGAGCCTTTGAATCGGCTAAAGGCGCAGGTTGTGGATGTCTTCTGTTCATATTTTCTGGTCTCGCAGGGATTCTTTTTCTAAAGCTACTTGAGAGGTTCATTTAGCCTTTTGGGGGAGTTTATCAAATCCCTATCTCCCCAGCTTCATGGGAATAAAACGGAATCTCTCTGTGCCGCAAATGTCCGATGCATTCTCCCTCTGCTTCGTGGTACATATACAAAACCGTTAGCTTTTCGTTTCCTTGCTCGTCCTTCTTCCGCCTGACGTGATGAGAAACGCAATGCGGGATTACGCAAAATCTAAGTCCCTCGGGCTTCAATCTCTGCCAGCCACAGTGCAAGTCTTCTGTTCCTAGTCCAAGGTATGCGGTGAAATCTACAAGGTGAATTGCACGACGAGAGAAGAGGTTGTTTCCAAAGGGCATCCAATCGCTTTCCAAGGTCGCCCCTTTTCCTATCGCCGGGTAAGCATTTTCAAGCCAGCCTCTTCTTCGCCATCCTTTTGCGTTTGCCTCAAAGACATTTCCTTTTGGCGGACATTCTCGGATCTTGCGATTTACTTCCCGAGCCTGGGCAATAAGTTCGGGCGTTTGCTCTTTTTTCAATTCCTCCCGTAGTTCCTCTTCCTTCGCTTTGAGTTCATCAGGAATGGTTACTTCGTTTTCGTAGAAGTTCGGCAGAATGTGACTCGTGGTAGTTCCTCTTCCGCCCATATATCCACCTCCACCTGCAGAGACGTAAGGGACAAAAGCAACATCATAATACCCGTTATCGAAGGCTAGCATATTCGCCATGCATCGAAGATTGTTCGGGTTTGGGATAACATCACTGTCTAAGGACCAAACGAAATCTACGTTCAAAGCTCGCGCCTTGCTGAATGCCGCCGTTCTCATCTGGGCAATCGTTAAAGAGTTCTGAACCTTGTAATCCTTTTGCGGGGATGGCTTCACTGGAAGGTTTAGAACGTGAAGGGAGCAGGGGAACAATTCACGGTATAACTCGGCAATCTCTGGAATATCAGAATCGGAATTGCGGTTTTCGTCCGTTACAAGAATTACCTCCACCGAGAAATCCAAGCCAAAGAGATTCTGTTGAATCGCTCTTGCCTGGGCTCGCATCGCGTAGGTGTAGCCGGTAGTGGCGCAAATGGTAATTGCTAATTTTCTTCTTCTTTTCCCCATTCTCGGCTGCGCATTGTCAAGCTCTAGAACCCGTCTGGGGTGTTTCTGTGAAAAGTAGTTAACGGCAAATTGATCGCACCCAACTCCGAGAAAGTCACAAGAGCCGCAACCGATTGCGTAACGAACAATCTTCGGTCCGTGAGAACTTGCTTTAAACTTGTCGCCTCGGTATTGATGAAATTACTGCTTGTTGTGCCGCCATCTGTATCAATCGCAGTTTGAGCAAATGCCCCAATGTTTCGATACTCGCTCTCTGCAATGCCAGGGATGAAGTTATATCCTCCAAATATCGCTCCACCGTCAGTGAAATAATTCGATGTTGCCCCGCCGTTGCCAAAGGAGGCTGTGCTTGAAAAAGTATCCCAAGAGGTTCGATGATGACCACCTGACAGATGCGTCGTACTTTTGCTGCTGGAATAGCTGAACGAACTGTGAATATCACCAGACCAGCGATAATTCCAGGTTGTTGTTCGTGAAAAGTCCCCCTCGGTGGCGGTTGTTCTTTGTACTATCGGAGTTGCTACATTTGCGTAGACGCTTGCTGTATTCGGAAAATATACTGGTTCGTCGTCTACTTCGATATTCCAATCAAAATTTGTTAGCGTTATTCCATCCGGAAGCACAAAAGCACCGTAAGCCGCGAGTGGGGAAATATTGGTCTGCTGGTAGTTCTGCGCGTAACTCGACATTCCCGCATAGTTCGTTGCCGTACTGTTCGCCGTCGCACCCATGAAAGTCGTCTCCCCCTCAGAGAACCCTTCATCCTCAAAATCATTCGTCGAGCTTGAGGAAGCTAAGTATTCCTGCAAGATACTAGAAGCCGTTGTGCTGTCGTAAAACGCGGTCGTACTCGTTGCAGTTGTTGTACTGCTATCGTAAAGCCCATGGGGGATGAAAACGGGAACCCTGGTCGTAATCGCTCGGCTTTCCGTGAAAGAGTAGGTTGTAAGGTTTGCTGGGTTGAAGATAAACCCAAAAGAATCGGTAAAGCCCGCTGTTGCCGTTGTCGTGTCCAAAAGGAAGCTTGAAACCGTGGTGGATGAAGTGCCGCGAGAAAAGAACTGGCCAGAAGTTAAAGTCGTGTCTTCGGTCGTATCAGTGTTAGAAGTAAGATAGTTATAAGTAATCGTACTCGCATTTCCCGGAAGTGTCGTGAAGATGCCTCCACTGACCGCTGCGCTTTGGTCGTATGTTCCGAAAGAAACCGTTGAGGCGATTACGGAAGGCCAGAAAGTTGTTTCCGTTATGGGTTGGGCAATATCGGTGATGAAGTTAATCGAAGTATCAAAACCGGGGGCTCCATCAATCTCCCTCGTGAAGCGCCAAAGCCATTCGTCTTGCCCGTACATGCTCACGGCGGTTCCAAGCTCTAAATACGTCGAACTAGTGATTGAGGTGGATGAATTCACAAGCGCTGAGAATGTCGTCTCAGTCGTGATTGGATTGTTGAGCGTGAATGTATCTCCGAAGCCATCGTCAAGCGTCGTACTGCTCGCTGTTGAAACGGCTGTAACGTGCCCTGTGGAGTAGGTTAGCAGACTCGCGCCGGTGATGAAGTAAGCCTTTGTCGTTGTCGGTACATTGGAGGTTGTTATAAGCGACGAAGTGAAAGTTTGAGTTGTACTCGTCTCCGCGAAAATCCCATACACGCTGGTTGTTCTGTTGGAATCTGAAACACTTAACGTGCTTGTTCCGCCTCCATCCGAAGCCGTGACTATCGTGGTAACCCCATCGAATTCAGACAGGGAGAAGCTCGTTAGCGAGCAATCTGCATGAGAGGTTGTAGCCAAAGTGCCAATTGCGACGACTGTTTCATCGGCGGCCTGAAACTCTCGTGAGTAGGTTTCGCTGTAGATTGTCTCTGAAACTCCGTTGCTGTAATTGATCAAAATTGTTTGTGCCGTTACCTCGTGGTCTTCTACGTGGTCGCTGCCTTCTCCCTCTGCGCTGGAAAAGATCGTGCTATCCGTCTCGGAGTACGAGTACTGGTCAAACAGGGTTTTTTCTCTAATTTCGTTCCAAGTGAACATACCTAAGGCAAGTTGATGTTATTTGCGTAGACCGGTGTCCAGACATACCAGGAGGTATAAGGAAGTTGCCCTGGGTCAGCCGGGGTTTCCTTGTCTGTTTTGTAAATCTCAGTCCCCGCAAGAGAGATGCTTCCGTCTCCAATCACGCGGAATGGGCGACCGTTTGTAATTACGTAGAGAAGGATATCAACTGTTACCGGGAGAGCGAAGGGAACGGGCGTTTGCGTGGCTGGCGTGTCGGTGTCGCAAGTGAGGTTGACGGATGTGATTGTTTTCCCGTCGCTTGTGGCGTTTGCCTTCAGATAATAGGTGCCGTCGCTCTCGATTGAAAAAGTTTCGTAAGTATCGCTTGGGAGCAGTTGATTCACGGTGCCCGGTGCAACTCTAACGGTTAAGCCGGTTGGGTCGTCATCTGATGCTGCTGCGGTGATTGTTACCTCGAAAGGGCGAGGAGCGAAAAAGGGAGTATTGCGCCCGATTTGAAGCGTAGTCCCGCCCAAGGTTGTTGTGACGTTGTAGCCCGGTCCAGTGCGTACAGCTTGTGCCCTTACGGCATCGACAAGTTTATTGTAACTCGAAACCGGAACCGTTCCTTCGTTCGCCTTTAGAGAATTGTAATCAGTGAACATTACGGTGATGAATAGAAATCTGAATCCCAGCCGTCTTGAGAATAGAGATAGGTGTTCTCCTTTACCCAAAAGCTTCCCTGTAGAGAAATGTTGCTCCCGACGAGAATGAATTTGTCCGAATCTCCCGTGTATGGTCCTCCGGGGTTTTCGATGTAGCCGATATTTCCACGGTCCGAAGAAGGCATGGAAGAGAAGTATTCCCGCCGAACAATCTGGGTTGAACCTCGAATGTAACTGAGAATTGTCTTTCCGCTTGAGGCTAGCCATCTTTGGTTCTCGTCATCCCATTTATCAGCAAAATCAAGAAAGTTTGGATGTTCCTGAATCGGTGCGGAGATTTGGCTGCTGGATTCGCTGTAGGAGGTTGGCGGGGTTGAATCGCTTTGCGCCGTGTAAATCAGCGTTATCCGCGTTAGTCCTACCTTGTACGGCTCTTTTTCGGATTCTGTGAGAAGGGCGTTGCTGTAGGGCGAACCATAGGAGGAACCCAAAGAAGGGATGAGACTGTCTGCCGCTGAACTGTCGGAGATGAAAACAACCTCAACGGTGAAGCCGGTTAATGTACTGCTTGTGCCGTTTGATGTGTTCGCAGTGCGCCGAACCCGCGTTGATTGCGTAACAGGTAAATTACTGTCTCCGTAGTTGTGGGAAGCCATACCGTTACATCCGGCGTCAAACCGCCCTATCCATCAAAAGACCAGCTTCCATCGTACTGCTGGATTGCATTCTCGTTCCGTTGCATCACGGCAAGTTGCTTTCTCAGAAGGTCCAGTTGCTGTTTAGCTACGTCCAAATGTTGCCGTTGAATATCGCTCCTCCCGGCTGTGTTGTAATTCGCTCCTCTAATCCCACCCCCGATTTCCGCTAGTGAATCGAACTTGAAGGATTTGTCCTTTGATAAATCGCGAACCTTTTCCTCTGCATCCTTCATTGCCTCCTTCTTTTGTTCTATCTGTTCACGGAGACTTTGCAGTGCTTCCTTCTTCGCCTTTTCGTCGGCTTCCTTTTGTGCCTTCTCTTCACCCTCAGCAATCTTCTTGTTCACTTCATCCAGTTCCTTGCCGATATCGAGTTCCTTTTCTAATCCCTCCAAGCGTGTCTTACGGTCTTTCCCAATCGTCGCCTGAATATCCGCCTTCTGCTCTTCCTCGAACAATTGTTCCCGTTGCTCCTTCAAGTCTTTGTTCCTGAGTTGTTGAGCCCGCAGCTTTTCATCAATCCTTTCGAGAATCTTGTCTTCTTCCTCTGCGGCTTTAACCTTCTCCTTGCCTTCGGCAATTCCCTCGGTGTCAGTGCGTTTCCTGTTGTGCGATTTTTCTTCCAACTCTTTGCGCTTCTTCTCTTGGTCTAGCGTAAATGTAACCATTACGTTTTCGCCTTCATCTATCGCTTGAGATAATCCGTTTGGGAGATTCGATAGCACGGCCCAGGTTCCAGCCATTGCTGCCCCGAACCATTCGACTTTTTCAACAAGGAAATTCAGCGCCTCTGCCCCGCCTACCTTTACACGGTCCCAAATATCATTACTTCGCTCTGCGAGTTCGGCAAGGGTATCAACGGTATCTTCGCTTGCGACCTTTACTCTCCCGAGCGCTTCGCGTAACTCCTCTGGACCTTTTGCAAGTAAAGGGAATATCTCTTGCCCGGTTTTCCCGAGGACCTTGAAAGCTTCCGCTTGAAACTGTGCTGAGTAGCCGCTTTGTTTGAATCTTTCCGCCAGTTCGATGAGTTGTTCCTCTGGCGCCTGGTTCGTAAATTCAGCCGCATCGATTCCGAGGGATCTAAACGAGTCCGCAAGTTCCTTGTTGCCGGTGGCTGCCTCAAAAGCGCTTCTCGTGGCTTTCGAAAGTGTTTTTAAAAGTACGTCCGTTTCAAGTCCGGCTTCTTCTGCCACTTGTCCGAATCGTTGAACTGACTCAGACGATACACCGAATTTCTGGGCTTCAATGGCAACTTGCCTGAATTCAGAGACGAGTTCTTTTGTCTTCTCGACGATTGCCCCAAAGGCGAATGCCCCGAGGAGTTCTCTTCCGAGTTCACTGAATTGCTCCTCTGCGTGATGGGTGAATGAATCGAGTGCGTTTTCTACGCGAGCAAGACCGGCTGCAAACGGCGATGCGTCGGCTGATACTTCAACGGTAACTTTCTTTTCGGAAGACATTCCCCTTAGCCCGTCGTCAAACCTTCGAGAAGTTTACGGACTTGCTCTTCCTTGTCGGAAATCACTGAAGTTTCTCCGGTGTTGAGGTAGCCGAATGCGGAGACGTACCAGACGATTCTACCGAAGGGGATGGAAAGGATTTCTTCCTCAGCCCAGCCGGTGTGTTTTGCCATGGCCGCGAGGTACAAGAGCCCCGAGGGAAATGGGCAATTGCTCTCCTGTTCGTCTGAGGAGCCAAAGATTGGAAAGGAAACGAAATCGCCCAGGTAACAGAGGAATTTCAAAACCCCGGCATTCAGATCCCGCGAACGATTGAGCCGATGCCATGCGATACGCCTGAAACGCGCCAGGATGCCCAGGGAGGCCGGGGAAAGCCTTTCCGCTATCTCTGAGAAGGACCGGGAGGAGCAAACGACTACGGCTTTTTCCAAATCCTCAAGAGTTCCGCCCTTTGCGTCTGGGGAGACGAACGGGCTGTTGATGTGTTGGAGAAAGAGGAGATGCCGCAAGCAAAACGGCTGAAGTTCTACGCCCAGAACCGAGTGGGAAACGTGAACGAAATTTTCAAGAAACCGAGCCGAGTTCGAAATCACCGCGTTAAGGCAAGTTGAGGTACTGGCTGTTCTTCGCTTTAATATTGACCGTTTGAGCACCTTTATTTTCCCGTTTTACGTCAATGGAAAGAAGCTCGTAGGAAATCGAATCGTACGTAAAGGTTGCGCCGGGAGTTGGGAGAGTTGCGCCTGCGAAAACCGCATCAAGATTTAGCTCATTGGTAACATCATCGTATCGACTGCAAGCCCGATTGCCGCTCTCGTTAAAAACCTCAATCACATTCGCTGCTTTTGAGGAAGTATTGTAGGTTTGGACTACGTAGCCGGAAATAGCTGGGACGTTAAAAACAAGGGTGGAAAGACCGTGAGTAGTCGCGCTCATATGATACCCCGCCGGCCCGTGTCAAAAGCTCTACGGCACTGCCAAAGTCTGAGCGGCTAATTTGAAATCCAAAGTGGAGACAAAACACCTTTCCTTCTCCGAGGTTCCGACTGTTAGTTCATATCCATCGTTGTAAAACTCCCAGAGGTGAAAACAGCCGATTCCATTGACTCCGCTTTGCACTGTGGAAACATCCCTGAGAAGTTCGTAAATCTCGGAGACGATTCCCTCGTGGGTATCAATTGGATTTGCTACATCATCAACAAGGGAGATTACCTGAACGGTTAGGGAGCCGTTGAATACATCCGTTCCCGGTGAAAGCTCGGTGAATTTGCCCGCGTGAACAATTACGGCAGGGAATGAAAGGTTGCCCGTGCTAATCGTTGGAAGAACAAGGTAATTGAAAGTTGCTTGGCCTGGTTCTCCGGTGATTGGATCAGAAAAGCTCGTTGTATACGTTCCCGAAAAGTTGGCGTTTAGGTACTGGCAAAAACGTTGTTCGGTGAGGTATGGGAGAGAAGTGATAGCCACCAAACCCGCCGAGGTGTCAATTTCTTACAAACCGGCTTTTCTCCCTGCCGCTTCGAGCGCTCTTTGTGCTGCGGTTATCATATCTCTTTGCCTTCCTTCCATTGCTCGGGAAACGATGTTCTGTCGGGAATCTAGAGAATCAAAATATCCTACGTTGTTTGTCATTCGAACGAGAGGCTTTCTTTCATCATGTGTACGATTCTCCACGCTTCCGAGAGGCTTTCCGAACCATGCCGGAACTTTTCCACCGAGAAGAACGACGCAATAGCCCCAACCGGATTTTGCACTTCCTACGGCTTTTTCCATTGTCCGGGTATAGGATTTGACTTTCGATTGCTCCGTAAGCGGAAACGAAAAAGGTTCTGGGTATGTAACTTTGCCGGTGCGCCGGTCTCGTGCTTTCGCGTGCCTCGCTGGGTCAAATGATTCGATATGGAGTCTTTGAAGCTTTGATGAGTTCTTGAAAATATCCTGAAGCGCCGCCGTGTCTTGTGCCCGTACTTCATCCTGTACCCGTTGATTCAAAACCGGATTGCGGAAAACGAAAATCTCAGTGAACCATTCGTTCCTGAGGTAAACCCTGCCTATGTCTCTATCTACGGCTTTAGTTCCTTGCTTGCGATTAAAGGGCGGGGTTAGGTCTGCTAAACGCCTCGCGAGTAGTCGGGCTTGTTCCTCAACGGCGATTCCTAAATCTTTCCCGAGGTATTGAGCGTAGCGGAGAATGGCGGCATTCAACTCCTCTGAATGAACGGAAAGGGAAATCACTGTTAGTTCGCTGAAGACTTGCAGTTGATTGTCCACGCGATTTCATCGGACCCGACTTTCGAAACATGAACCCGCTTGCCGGAAATGCTGATTGATTCGCCAACGTTCGGAGCATTCGGGAGGACTTTCTTGGGAACGACGATCGTAGTTGTATACACTTCGAGGAATCCGCCGTTTTCGAGTTCGGTCGAGCGTTCTGCCTCGTTGATTACGCCTTGGTAGCTTTTTCCATTGTAGACGAAGGAAGAACCGAGAAAGCAGTTCACTTCCGCCAGTGCGTCTTGGGTGAGTTTTAGAAATTCGCTATCCATTCTTGCCTTTAGGAATGTCAATACAGAGAAGTCTGTACGGAGTCGGGAGAAAAGCAGGATTGACTTTTCGCTGGTGGCTCGAATGATTGCCCGATGGAAAAGGTATTTGTAATATTGTTGATAGCGTTTATTGCCCTAGTCGTACTCAATATGATTTGGACCTTCCTTCGTTGGATATTCGGAGGCAAAGAAGAGCCTGTTGAGGTTAGGAAGGCTGAGGAGGAACCGAAAAGACGAGGGATGTCTAAACATCATCAACACAGTTTCAATCATCATCATCACGGTGGAGGCGGGCACTGAAATGAAAAAGGGGAGTAGCTCCTTCTACTCCCCAATTTCTGATCTCATCTAGTGAGAAATTCGAAAAATTAAGTTACTCTAGTAACCCGGGTAAGGCATTTAGCATTGCCAACTGCTACGCCGTATTGCCATGCGTACCGTACGCGGATTCTGCCGAAAGCTAAATCTTGGAAGATTACATACTGGACAGTTAAGCCGGTTCGTGGGTCGGTCACGTTCTGAACTAAGCCAACCTGAGGAATTCCCTCAAGGTCTAGCGGAGATGGAGGGCGAGAGGCGATTACAAGGGCATCCTTTTGAAGCGCAACGGCTTTAAGATTCGCGGTCGTTGGCATCGCAGTGTAGGTTCCCATCTGGAAACCATGTAGAGGAGGAATGGAGTTTTCACCGATACCACCTGCACCCCAAGTCATCTTCACAACTGATTCATCCTGTAGCAATTCGCTTTCGATAGTCGGATTAGCGATGTAGAAGCGGTCGTTTTGAGGAGCCAGGTTTTGATTCAGGGCAAGACGAGCGGGGACTACGGCATTGTTTCTTGTTGCAAGCTGGCCAGATGGGATGGCAACTGAAGAGGTGTAGTTTCCGGTTGTTACTAGCCCGAAAACGGCTGCTGTAATGTCATTTCCGATTTGATAAGCAAGCGGCTTCGCGAAAGTCTCAATCAGATTCAGATTGGTTGAAGAAAGCTCCTGCTGGTTGAATGCAACTTCGGTGTAATTGAAATTGTTAATCGTTACGGGAATATCAATCAGCGTGCCGGTGCTTGGCTGGAAGCCAGACGCTTGGTTCCAACTTTGAACCGCCTGAAGCTGAGGAATTCGACTGTAAACGGTTTGATTGTAAAGAACTGGAACGTCCGAAAAATCCTGAACAAAGGAACCTAAAATCGGAAAGCTGTCAGTCAGTGTTTCTAAAGCTCGCTGAAGAATTAGCGAAGGGGTGATCGTGCCAAGAGAGTTAGCCATAGTTACTCGGCTCCCTTCTTGTCAAAACTGGGGAATAGCTCTTTGCGATGCTTCGCCCAAAAAGTTCCTTTATCTTTGCTGTTTGTTATACCCGCATATTGCTTTAGTAAGTCTTCGCGGGATTGCGTCGCGTTCGCTTCTACTTTGACGGGAAGTGGTGCAATGCCTTGGGATGCGACAATCTCAACAGCCTTTGCGCTTGCTGATGCTTCCTTGGCCTGTAACGCGGTGAAGTCTTGAAGGAGTTTCGCGGCTTCTGCTTCTTTGCCCTTTAGTGCTTCTTTGAGAGATGCAATTTCGGAGTCTCTAGCAGAGAGTGCTTCATCCTTGGTTTTTAGAGAGGAGTTTGCCTGCTCTAGTAGTTCGTTTGCGGCGTGAATATCCGCTTTGAGGGAATCAATGTCCTCTAGTAAATCTGACATATTCCCCGCGCAGCCGTGTCAAACAACGTTACTTGCTATTCAGGTAATCAATCAGCCTATCTAAATCGTTTACCGTTCCGTCTGCTAATCCGTTTGCCGTTGCTTCATCCGCTGAGAACATCTGCCCTTCCATCGCGCTCTTCGGAATGTTCGGGCGTTTGGCGAGAACGTAACCGGTGAACTGGTCGTAAATTTCTTCTACTCGCTCCTGCAACATTGCCCGTTGTTCATCTGAAAGACTCGTTCCGGGGATTCCCATGCCTTTAAATTTCCCGGCTTTGAATAACTCAAGGCTGAATCCCTCTTGTGCGAAAGCCTTCGATTCATCGAGTACCGCGAGGTAAACGCCGATTGATCCAACCTGCGCCGATTTGCTCATAAAGATTCCGTTGCACTGAGAGGCGAGCCAATACGCGGCTGATGCAATGCAATCGTTTGTATAAGCGTAGACATTCTTGCTCTTGGCGAGTTCGGCAATTGCGTCTGAAGCTTCGGGAACGCCGGTAACCATTCCACCACCGGAAGAGATATTCAGAATGACGTTCTGAACCGATGGGTTGAGGGATAAGGCTTTAAGAGTGGCTTTAAAGTTCTCTAAGCTAAACGCCCCACAGTACGCTTCCAGAGAAGAGCACTTGTTCAAAATGGTCCCTTCGATTGGAACGATGGCGGTCTTGCCTACAGTTGCGTAATCATCGGAACAGTCTTCTTCCTCCTCGTCAGGATTGAAAGGGAATGCCGCCTTTGCCGTGATATACGGTTCAAGAACACGAAGGATTGCCGCGTGATTCTCGGGACGAATTGCCCAAGGTTCAAAATACAGGGAAGCAAAGATTCTGGCCAGACGCATAAGGGTTAGGCCGCTTTGTCAACCTCTTCGCGCTCGGACTCGTCTTCTTGCTTGCGGGTTTGATTGTCTTCTTCGTCTTCGTTCTCCGGCTCGGGGGCAGCCTTTCCAGAAGATGTTGGAGGGAGAAGTAAAGCAATCGGTACACCTTCCGCCTGGGCGAGTTCGGTCAATGCTTTGATTTCAGCAACGGATTGCGCCATTTCTTCTTTCCAATCCTTTCCTCGTGCTGAGTAGTAGCTTTCTCGTGTGAGGAGCCCGGCTTGCATTAAAGCAATCGAAGCGGCATCACTTCTGCCCTGGTCTACTGTTATCGAAATTGGTTTTGTCCAGGCGACGGAATAGGGAAGAACGCCGTCTTTTGGAGAAGGGAGTTTTCCGGATTTGATGAAGCTCGCAATTACCCAAGAATAGATCCGGTTGAGTGCGCTGTTGATAATCAGCTCTTGGAGGGAGTTGAAAAAGAACGAGGCATCACTGAGCGCAAATCTTACAGCGGTTCCGGTTAGCTTTTCAGGGTTAACGGCAAATTCGAATGGCAAGGAAATACTGAGGCAAACATCCCTCATTATCCTATCCATGAAATCGGTAATCGTTTCGTTCGGGAAATCACTTGAGAGTAATTCAACCTCTTCACCCGGCTGCATGTAGACTGTCTGTCCACCATAGACGCGCTCTAAGGCAATGTTCGTTTTCTGTCCGCCTGTAGCAAAGTTCGGGATGATTTGATTTGTTCCCGGATTTAGTCCTATCAAGCCTCCTGCAATTCCGTTCGTTCCCGCATCGCCTTCTTTCTTGGTTACCGCAACCGCTAGGGAAAGGTGTTGTTTCAGACTCCGCTTGATCAGAGTCGTCATATCCTTGTGGTCCCGCATCGCATTCAGAGAAGATGCAAACCCGCTGATTCCTCGTTTCTGTCCGGCGTAATCAACCTTCTTTAGATGGATAACATTGCTGGCATCAATCTTCTGGTATCCTTCGCCCGTCCAGATGTTGTAAGCGAGAGCTTTGCCGAACTGGTTGAAATATACTCCGTCAACTGAACTGTCTTGAGGGTCGTCGGAACCGCGAACGTCTTCCGAGCGTACAAGCATCAATTGCGGGTAATCGTTCTGAGGGGATTTTATGAAAACGAGAAATATCTCTCCACAAACTAAAAGCTCCGTCGCGATTACTTTTTGAGCTTCGTATAAGTTGATTTCGTTGTCTACGGTGCAGAAGACGTTATTCGCCCAATTGCTAAAAGCCTCGGTCGCCGCCTTGTTGAACTCTGAATCTTGAGTTGTCGCGTTTGCTGAAAGACCATTGCCGATTCCGTAGATTGCGCAGACACTTCCGATTCGCTTTGCAAGGGGATAGTTGGCGATAAGGTAGCGGGACATTCGCCGGATTTCATTCCTCGTGAATTCAGAGGGATTGATTATCTGGTCTTCCGACGGTGAGAAAATCCAGGAGCGGTCTCTGCTGAAGGTCGCGGCTTCGTAGCCGTTCCATGCGTATTCCGCCTTTGGCTGCTGAGGAACCTCCTTTTGCTTGCCGAAAAATTTAGTGATAA
>Ga0105239_10004968_pt1 | contig 15704 bp, 10 predicted proteins | sample KBSC44metaG_FD_92761 | JGI IMG/M metagenome (GOLD analysis project Ga0105239, IMG submission 92761) | Corn rhizosphere microbial communities from Kellogg Biological Station, Michigan, USA - KBS C4-4 metaG | ecosystem: Host-associated > Plants > Roots > Rhizosphere > Soil | place: Michigan, USA...
TCGGCTTTACGTTCTGGGATTATCTCGGCGACCGCCTTCAGATCGCAGGGGCGCCCAGCATCCCGGCCCTGCCCAGGATCGTTGCCGCGCGCGCCTGAGCGCCCGGGGTTTTGCCCCTTTTACAGGGTGAGCCGGGGTGCCGCTTCGGCGCCGATCCACACTCAGAAAAGCCGGCGAGCGTACCGTCTCCGGCCTTTGGGACCTCATCGGCCAACTCGTCGACCTCTCCGAGCCTGCCGAATGCGCCAACTACTTCAGCTCATGCGGTTACGACCCTGATTGATCGGAATCCGCTCTAACGAAGGCGTCCGGCCGACTCGCGACCACCGAGACTGGCGCACGCCTTCGACTGCTCATCGCGAGTGATGTCATTTCGCGATCGGCTGGCGACCTCGGATTTGGCGACAGCGTCTCCAAGGGTGTGCGATCGCGCGAGACGGTGACTACGACGAAAGTTGCGAGCCAGGATATGACGCGCCCTACCCTCGTTATGCACCGGCCGCGCGAGCGACATCCTGCACGAAATCGAGAAACGTCCTCACCTTTGCGGGGGGCAGGTGCCGCGAGGGATGATAGGCATAAAGCGAATATAGTTCTTCGGACCAATCGGGCAGCAGTTGCACAAGTTCGCCGCGCGCCAGATATGGCGCAAGCCCGAGGCCTAGGCTTTGGAAGACGCCTTGACCCGCGAGGCAGGAGGCCACGCCGGCCGAAGGGTCGTCTAGGACCAACCTGCTTGCCAGCTTCACCTCGATCGTTTCGCCCCCTTGTTGAAATTCCCAGGGAAAGGGCAGGCCGGTTTGGGGATCGCGGAACAGCAGCACGTCATGATCGACCAAATCTTGTGGTGTCTGCGGCACGCCCCGGCGGTTGAGGTACGCTGGGGCGGCCACCGTTAGCACTGGAGTTTCGAGCAACTTGCGCACAACCAGCGACGCGGCATCCGGCGGCCCGAAGCGGATCGCCACGTCGACACCTGCCATCATCTCTTCGCGGTGGTTGCTGGTCAGCAGGTCCAGCGACATCAAGGGATGTCGGGACAGGTACTCCTGGATCTTCGAGGCGAGCAGCATCCGCGCGAACCAGGGATCGACCGAAACGCGCAGGCGACCTCGCGCCACTGCAGCGGCGCCGGCCGCTTCGGCCGCTGCTTCTTCCATTGCGTCAAGCAGCGGAGCCACACGTGCGTAAAACCGGCTACCTTCCCCGGTAAGACTCACTTCGCGCGGGCCGCGATCGAACAACCTGACCCCGACACGCGCTTCCAGCCGTGCGATCGCGCGGCTGACCGCCGAGGGCGTCACGCCCAGCATTTCGGCAGCGCGGGCGAAGTTTCCGGTTTCGGTGATGGCCGCGAGCACGCCGACGCCGGTCAATAATCTGGTATCGAACGCCACGTAGCGATCTCCGATGCGATGAATCCAAATCAACATAACACTGATCTTATTGCGCGTGAATCACCTTGAATTCGTGGCTAACACGCTGGGCGCCGTCGCTGCTTCCGACCCGGCCTACCGACGATCAAGTGGGAAATGCCTTGGATCACATGACTCGCAGGGCGATGCTCCAGCGCGGCGGCGTATTCGGTGCCGCATTGGCGCTGGACGGCGCCAGCCCGGCGGCCGGTCTAGCCGGCCGTGTCCTTTCGCCGACGCGTTTTCGCGCCATAGACATGGCGCTAAGCGAAGGCGTGGCGCGCAAGAACGTGGCGGGCGTGGCCGCGATTGCAGCTACTCCTGACGCCATCGCGTATGAAGGCGCGTTCGGCATGGCGGATGCCGCGACGGCTACGCCTATGGCTATGGACGCCGTGTTCTGGCTCCTGTCGATGACCAAGGCGTTTACCGCGACAGCCTGTATGCAACTCATCGAGCAGGGCAAGGTGGGCCTGGACGACGCAGCGGCCAAATACCTCCCCGAGCTGGCGGCGCCCCAGATCTTGGACGGCTTCGCTGCAGATGGCAGGCCCCGCCTGCGCCCGGCCAAACGCACGATCAAGGTCCGGCACCTGCTTACCCACACATCGGGCTTCACCTATTCGATCTGGAGCGACGCGCTCGGCCGCTACCAGAAGGCGACCGGCATGCCCGATATCGCGACCTGCAAGAATGCTGCATTTACGGCTCCGCTCGAGTTTGAGCCGGGTGAGCGGTGGGAATATGGCATCAGCATGGATTGGGTCGGAAAGCTGATCGAGGCTGTCACCGACCAATCGCTCGAAGTCTACTTCCGCGAGAATATTTTCATGCCGCTGGGGATGAAGGATTCAGGCTTCCTGATCGGCAGCGCGCAGAGGCGGCGCGTTCCGATCCTCCACACTCGCCGTCCCGATGGCGGCCTGGAGCCTGCGCCGTTCGAGATGCCGCAGCGTCCGGAATTCTTCATGGGGGGTGGTGGCGCCTTCAGCACGCCGCGCGATTATATGGCGTTCCTTCAGGCGCTCCTTAATGGAGGCGGACTCGGTGGCCGGCGCATACTTCGTCCCGGCACGGTCTCGATGATGATGGAGAACCAGATCAGCGATCTAACTGTCCATCCGATGCGCTCGGCGCAGCCCTCTTTCTCGCACAGTTTTGACCTGTTTCCCGGCCAGCCGCATAAATGGGGCTTCTCATTCGACCTCAACACCTTGCCCGGTCCCAACGGCCGCGCCGCCGGCAGTATCTCATGGGCGGGACTCCTCAACTGCTTTTTTTGGCTCGACCCAAAGACGCAGGTGGCTGGTGGCCTTTTTAGCCAAACCCTGCCGTTCTTCGATGAACGCGTCGTAGCGCTCTACGGCGCCTTCGAGCGCGGCGTTTACGCCGGGCTCACCTGATCTCTTCCTGATCAACATTTTGGAGACTGATGATGTACGCAATAACCGGAATCACCGGCAAGGTCGGCGGCGCGCTAGCCCGCACGCTGCTTGCTCAAGGGCTCAAGGTCCGTGCCGTCCTGCGCGACGAGAGCAAGGCAGGGCCCTGGCGCGACCAGGGATGCGAAATCGCCCTAGCCGAGATGGATAATGCGGTGAGCCTTGCCTCGGCGTTCCAGAAAGCGACCGGCGTGTTCATCTTGCCGCCTTCCGAATTCGACCCCCGACCCGGTTTTCCCGAGGCGCGGACTGTGATCGATGCCGTGCGCGCCGCGCTTCTCGAAGCGCGCCCGGGCAAGGTCGTCTGCCTCTCGACAATCGGTGCCGACGCACCGCACGAGAACCTCCTCAGCCAGCGTACCCTGATGGAGCAGGCTCTTGCAGGTATCGGTCTGCCGGTCACCTTCCTGCGGCCCGCTTGGTTCATGGAAAACGCATTATGGGATGTCCCCTCTGCGCGGGACGAGGGCGTACTGCACAGCTTCCTTTCGCCCGCCGACAAGCCCTTTCCGATGATCGCGACGCGCGACGTCGGCCGGCTTGCAGCGCAATTGCTCACCGAGGACTGGGCTGGGCTTCGCATCGTCGATCTGGAGGGCCCGGCACGCATTTCGCCCAACGACCTGGCCAAAGCATTCAGCGCAGCGGTCGGCCGCGCGGTCGGGGTGGAGACCGTTGGACGCGATACCTGGGAAGCACTGTTCACCGCGCAGGGCGCCAAGAACCCGCTGCCACGCATCCGCATGCTCGACGGCTTCAACGAGAGCTGGATCGGGTTCCGCGACGGCGGCCGCTGGGCGGTCAAGGGTGAGACACCGCTTGCGGCTGTGATCGCCGAGCTGGTTGCCGCGAGCGACGCTTGAGGCGAGATCTTCGTCACCACCAAGGCTTGGCGTGATCAGCTCGCTCCAGTCGATCTCGAGCGCCCCTGCGTCGCCAGCCTTGAGCGGCTCGGCCTCTACCAAGTCGATCTCTACATGATCCATTGGCCTGCTCACGACATGGATGCCGGCGACGCTCGAAGCCCTGGACCGCGCCCCGGGGGCGGCGGAGGCGCCGCTGCGATGCCGGTTGAATAGGCTCATAGCTCAAGCCCTATCTGCCTCGCCCAATTGTCCGGCAATCTTTGTCTCCGGCATGCAGCCTCGATCGGTGCTATTCAGGCCGGTCGCGCTCACGATGGCGGACGTCGTCCGGACGGCCCTTTGGAAGCAGTCTTGATCTTCGGCCTGTGGGAGCTAGCCTTATGGCAATTGGACGAGCTTGGGGCCGCGCCTGTTCCTACCGTTGGGCAGGCCAATCGCTTGCCCAGAAGGATTTTGCGCTGGCTTTCGGAAGGAAGAAGATGAGCAAGGCAGCATTGGCCAGCAAGCCGAAAATCGAGCTTCAGGAACGGTCGGTCCGCGGTTCGCATGCGATGCGACGCGAGGCTACGCGTCGGAAGGTTTTCGATGCCTGTATTGCGACCATCTACGAAAGCGGCTTCGCGACGGCATCGACACTTGAGGTGGCCAAACGCGCCAATATCAGCCGGGGCGCACTTCTGAAGCAGTTTCCCACCCGGTCCGATATGCTGTGCGAAGTGATGCGGGAACTCCTCCGGCAATCGGTGGTCAACATGCAGACCTTCATCAAGGACGTCCCCCCCGGCATCGAACGAGTGATCGCATATGCCGATGCCGGCTGGCACTTCTACCGAACGCCGATCGGCATCGTTTTTATCGAGATCGCGCTTGGCGCTCGCGATAATGAACAATTGGGCGAAATGCTGGCCACGATCGGGCTCGAACGGGAGGAGTTCGAAGCAACCCGGATCTGGGAGGATATGGCTCTGGCGGGCGCCACCGATCGCCATGCGGTGGCGACCGCAGTGCTCGGTATGGTCGCCACCATGCGCGGCTTAGCGATCGAGCACATGTGGAACCGTAACAGCGACCTCGTTCAGGCGACTTTCGAGGCGCATCGCCAGCGTTTCGCCGAAACCCTTCACTCCTTGATCTAGGATGATTCGGGAGTCAATTGTGATTCCTGATTTGGTAAGGCACTTGCTTGAACTCTGACCGGTCCGAGCCGGAATTCGTCGTCCCGCGGCGCTGGCTCCAGCCTGGATAAGTGCAATCGGGAATCACTATTGACTCCAAATTGAATCGTGGCATCATAGTCGACAAGGAAGGCGGGCACGTGCCCGACATTTCCCAGGGAGGATGTCAGATGCGCTCGAAAATCGTCGCGCTCGCGCTTGCGGGCACCAGTTTTGCAGCACTTGCTTTGCCGGCGGTCGCCCAGGACGTTGGGACAATATCGGCTGGCCAGGAGGCGCACGTTGCACCGGAATCGTCAGCGCAGGAAAATGCTGCGCCGACCGCTCGGCCGGACCAAAGTAATAGAGCAGCACCTGATCCGGCGGCACCCACCGAGAATTCGCTAGCCGCGGACGCAGGACACTCGAGCGCCCTCGGCGACATCGTGGTGAACGCACGTCGCCGCTCTGAATCGCTGCAGTCGGTGCCGGTATCCGTTGCGGTGGTTAATCAGGCCGAAATCAATTCGCGCGGCAACGTGACGGTTCAGGATCTTGTGCAGATCGTCCCGGGTCTCCAAGTCAGCGCCGGCAACAACCGGTCCGATGCGGACGTCACCATTCGCGGCCAGTCGCGCTCGCCATCGACCCTAGCGCCCGCGGTCGTCACCTATTTCAATGAAGTCGCTTTGCCCAAGATCGCCGAAGGCGCTTTTTTTGATCTTGCCAATATCCAGATCCTCAAGGGCCCTCAGGGCACGTTGTTCGGGCGCGTCACCGACGGTGGTGCAGTGCTGCTGGCGCCGGTGCGGCCGTCGGGAGAATTTGGCGGGTATGTAGAGGGTGCACTTGGCGACTATGGGTTCAAGCGCCTGCAGGCGGCGGCCACGATTCCTATCGTTGGGGATGCGGTTTCGCTGCGTCTGGCGGGAAGCCTCAATCGCCGCGACGGCTATACCTACAACCTGTTCAACCATACGAAGATGGACAATGTCCACACCGACGACTTTCGCGCGAGTCTGCTGCTCAAGCCTTTTATTGGCTTCGAGAACCTCACAATCTTTCAATATGGACAGTCGAATGAGGATTGCTGTGGCTCGGTGGTGACCGGCGTAAATCCCAATGTCTTGAGCGGTGCCTATCTAACCGCCATGCAGAACATCCTGGCCGCGCAGCAGGCGAGGGGCCCCTATGTCGTCAACGAGGGCGTGCCGAATTTCTACCGGAACGGAATGTATTATACCCGTAACGCCAAATACATTGTCAATACGACCAAGATTGAGGTCACCAACGGACTGACAATCCGTAATATCTTCGGATTTTCTTATAATAAGGAAACGGCCGGGACGGTGCTCGATGGCAACACCGCGGCAACCGGCGGCGCGATCGGCGTGCCCGGTATCCCGATCCCCGGCAACTCGCGCCGCCAGGTTAGCGACGAGCTCCAGCTCCAGGGCTCTCTGTTCGACAAGCGCCTGACCTACACGATCGGTGGCTATCTGGAGCACCAGACGACCCCTGGGCCGACCGATTCCTACATCGTGCAGGGCGCGGGGGCGATCCAGGTTTCGATCGTCCAATATCCCCGGACCACGAGCCGCGCGATTTACGGTCAGGTCACGTACGATCTTCGCGACTTGCTGCCAGGCTTGAAGTTCGACGCGGGTCTGCGGCGCACGTCGGATAAGGCTGATTCACGTCAGGCCGAATATATCCTAGTTGGGCCTTATCCGCCGCTGTCTTCTCAAATTCCGACTAACGGGCAATGTCTTTCTGCGGCCGAGCTGGCGGTGCAGTTTCCCAACACGATACCGAAGCCTGCCTGCGCGGACTATCACGCTAGTTCGGATGCAACGACCTACACGCTTGGCTTGAACTATCAGATCGACAGCAAACGGTTCATCTACGCTACGATCCGATCCGGCTACCGGCCGGGCGGCATCAACTTTGCTGCTGGGGGCTCGGTCGGGCTGACCTATGGTCCCGAATTCGCGACCAGCCGCGAGCTGGGCATCAAGGCCGATTGGAACATTGGCAGCGCCAAGCTCAGGACCAACCTTACGGGTTTCATCGATACTACCCGCAAGCTGCAGCAATTGGTGACCAGCCTTGCCGGGACGCCGACCAGCGGCGTCGTCAATGGCGGCACGCAGATCATCAAGGGCTTGGAATTTGAAAGCGAGCTGGTGCCGGTCCAGGGCCTGACCCTGAATCTGAACTGGACCCATAGCCTCGGACGGTTCAAGACCTCGTTGTTCTCGTCAGCGGATATTGCTGCCGCGTGCCCGGCGGACCCCTATGTGACGGCACCGGCACCGAACGGCATCGTATGTCCCCTGCGGCAGGTCAACAGCTTGCCCAAGGATGTCGTGTCGGTCGCGGCGCATATTCGTATTCCGATTGATGCGTCGCTTGGAAAGCTGACGGTTGGCGGCAACTATTATTATACTGCCAAGAACTCGCCCGGCTATGTCAACACCCGACATTTCGCGACGAGCTTCGCTCCGCTCGGTGGATTCATTCCAGCCTATTCCTTGGTCAATCTCGAAGTGAGTTGGGAAAATGTTGGAAGCCGGCCGATCGACCTGCGGTTCTTCGTGAACAATGTTACCAACAAAGCCTATATCCAAAGCATTTCAGACTATCTCGATAAGGGATCGCTTGGCATTCAGGCAGCCTACTACGGGCCGCCCCGGATGTTCGGCGCGTCAATCCGCTACCGTTTCGGCAAGTAGCGGCGAGGGCTCGCATTCGACCCCTCCCCGCGGATGCGAGCCTTCGATCCCCTTAGCCCCAATATCGTCATCGTCGCGATTTTCCCAATAGGAGACGGCCGTGATCTTCACTCGCATCCCGCTATTGCTGCTGGTGTCGGCGTCGGTTGCTGTAGCTACGCTGGCCCCCGCAGCACCGTCGGTTGCAGAATCCACTGCCGGATCGCTCGACATTCTGTCGTCGCGGGCGGACCTGGTTACGGGATCGAATGTTCTCGTCGGCTTGGCCGACAAGAATGCCGACGGCCTAGCGGCAACCGCCAACGGAACGCCGGTCGACGCGCGCTTCGCGGCCATGCGCGGTAGGCTCGTCGGCGAGGTGTCCGGACTACCGGCTGGTAGCGTAAAGCTCGTCATCAAGCGCAAGGGGATGCCGGTAGCGGCCGCCGATCTTGTCGTTCACCAGGCGGGCGCGCCGCTCCTCTATCCGCGAACGACGCCGTGGGGATGTGATGGCGGGGCAGTCGACGCCGATTGTGGCCGTCCGGCCAGCTTCAGCTATTATTATAAGTCGACCGACCCCAAGGTCGTCGGTCTCAAGCCCTACGATCCTGCTCGGGGCGCCACCGATATCGCGATGGCGTCGCCGGCCGCAGGCGTGACCGTTCCTTTCATCGTCCGGATCGAAACCGGGGTGATCGACCGCGACTATTACAATATCGCGGTGCTGTTCGATCCAAGCCGATCATGGAGTGCGCTGGAGCCGCAGCCGGCTTGGAACGGTAAGCTCGTTTTGACGCATGGCGCCGGCTACGGCTTGGGATTCAGCCAGCTGGCGTCCGTGACCAGTGCAAATGTCCGCAACCTGCACGCGCTCGAAAAGGGCTTTGCGGTGGCATCGACCGCGCTTGGTGACAACGGGCACAACGGCAATATCGCCATTCAGGCGGAGGCGACATCCTTGCTCAAGGAGCACTTCGTCAAGGGTTATGGGCCGATCCGCTACGCAATTGCGATAGGCAACTCGGGCGGGTCGCTGACCTCCTATTCGCTCGCTAACGCGTATCCTGGCCTGTTCGATGGGCTTGTCGTCGGCTATTCGTTCCCGGATCCCGGTTCGAGCCTAGTCGAGACCGAGGATTGCTCGCTTCTCACCAACTATTTCTCAAAAGGCTCCGATTGGCCGAACGACGTGCGTTGGACGCGGCCGCAGATGCTTGCAGTCGCGGGACATGCGAAGGACGTGTGTGCAAGCTGGATCGACCACACGCGGCCAAAGCCGATGGGCCTCTCGACCGATCTGGGCTATCCGCAGATCTTCCAGCCGAGCCATGGGGGGACTATCTTCTATCCAGGCATTGCGCCGACCGCGATCGGTGGTTGCGATGCTCCCGCAGACAAACGTTATATTGCCGAATTCGACCCTAAGGGGGTCCGCTGCACCGCGCAGGACTATGTCGCCGCGATCCTCGGCAAACGTTCGGCCGACGGCTTCGCCAACCGGCCGTATAGCAATGTCGGCGTGCAATACGGGCTGGTTGCGCTCAATGCCGGAACCATCAGCGTCGACCAGTTTCTCGACTTGAACGCTAAGATCGGTGCGCATGACATCGATTATGACTTTCAGCCCGAGCGAGTGCGCGGAGACGGCGTCGCCGCGGCCTATCGATCGGGATGGATCAACTCTGCCAACGGGCTGACGACCGTGCCGATCATCGATATTCGCCGCCCGGACTTGGACTCGATCCACCATCAATTCCGAAGTTGGAGCGTGCGCGCGCGGATCGATCGCGCCCAAGGCAACCATCGCAACCATGTGATCTGGTACGACACCAAGCTGACGATGGACGAGGGACTCGATGCGATGGATGCCTGGCTCGAAGGGATTGACGCTGGCAATCACCTTGTTCCGATGGCGAAGCGCATCGCGTCTGCTCGGCCTGCGACGCTCACCGACCTTTGCGGCACGCGCAGCGGCGACGGGTTATCGATGGTCCAATGCACGCAGGTCGCCGACGGCTCGGTTCGGATGGCAGCAGGCGAAGCCCTTACCGACGATGCGATCGACTGCAAATTGGTCCAACCCGACCGCAGAGCCTATCGGGTCGCCTTTACCGCCGAGCAGTGGGCGCGGCTGAGTCGAGTTTTCGCCCAAGGGGTGTGCGATTATACCGTGGCGGGCAAGGATCAGCGGCCGGCCCAACCCTGGCAGGCTTATCTCGGTTCGGCAGGGCAACTGTGAACATTGGTCGCTCAGGAATGACGGGTGAGCCTGCCATGGGACTCATGCAGGATTGGCCGCTGACGGTCGATCGGATCATCGACCATGCGGCGCGCTGGCATGGCGACGTGGCGGTGGTCGGCCGCGCATGGGACGGCTCGATCGAGCGGAGCAGCTATGCAGAAGTCCGTGCGAACGCTGCGCGGTTGTCGAACGCACTTGCCCGGCGCGGCGTGCGACCCGGCGACCGGGTCGCGACGCTCGGTTGGAATACCCGTCGGCATCTCGAAGCCTGGTATGCGGTGATGGGCATGGGGGCAGTCTGCCATACTCTCAACCCCCGCCTATTCGACGGCCAGCTGCGTTTCATCATCAATGAGGCTGCCGATACCGTACTGCTGGTCGATGGCGCGTTTCTGCCGTTTCTCGAACGTTGTCGTGGCGATCTGGCATCGCTCGACACGGTGATCCTGCTGGATGGGGAGGCGAGCGGTGCCGACATCCCAAGGCTCGAAGCCATGGACACGTTCGTCGCCGAGCCGAGCGACCCGGTCCCCTGGGGACGGTTCGACGAGCGGACCGCAGCCGCACTTTGCTACACCTCAGGTACGACCGGCAACCCCAAGGGAGTACTCTACTCGCATCGCTCGCAGTTCCTCCACTGCCTTGCGGTGGTAAGCGCTGACATATTCCGCTTGTCTGCGCGCGATGTGGTGATGCCGATCGTGCCGATGTTCCATGCTAATGCCTGGGGTCTGCCGTTCGCCGCACCGGCGGTCGGCGCCAAGCTGGTGATGCCTGGAGGACGGCTGGACGGTGCCTCGGTCCACGAACTGATCGAGAGCGAGTGCGTGACCTTCGCCGCTGCTGTGCCTACCGTCTGGCAGATGCTGCTTCAGCATTTGCGCGATACCAACGGCCGTCTCACTAGTCTTGAGCGGGTGGTGATCGGCGGCTCGGCAGTACCGCCGGCGATGATCGAGGCATTCCGGGAAGAATTCGGGGTCGATGTGATTCACGCCTGGGGAATGACCGAGATGTCGCCGCTCGGCACCGCCGCCCGGCCGACTTCTTTGACCGCTCAATTGGCACTGACGGAACAAGCGATGCTGTCCACGACGCAGGGTCGGGTATCGGTGGTCGTCGACATGAAGATCACCGACGATCAGGGCGTTGAGCTCCCGCGCGACGGTGTCGCGTGCGGCCGGCTCCTGGTGCGTGGGGCTGCGGTCGCGGCCGGATATCTTGGTCATGACAAGACGGCGCTCGACGAAGAGGGCTGGTTCGACACGGGCGATATCGCGACGATCGATCGCTTTGGCTTCATGACGATCACCGATCGGGCCAAGGACGTCGTCAAGTCGGGCGGCGAATGGATCTCGTCGATCGCGATCGAGACGATCGTGATGGGCCATCCGGCGGTTACCGCTTGCGCCGTCATCGCTGTGCCCCATCCCAAATGGGACGAACGCCCGGTCCTGGTCGTGCAGCTGACCAGCCCGGATGCAGTCGATGGCGACGCCCTGCTGGGCTTTCTCGATGGCAAGATCGCGCGATGGTGGATGCCCGACCAGGTGATTTTTCTGGAGGCGCTCCCATTGGGCGCGACCGGCAAAGTCGACAAGAAGCACATTCGCACCATAGTCGATGCGCTCGGCGCTGGTCGCATGACGGGAGAGACAGAGTAATGGCATTTCGTCCCCCGGTCGGGGCGCTGCTTCGCGGGCTTAACATGCCTGAATGTGCCGCTGTGATGGACGCTCATGGCTTGGATGCGTCGACCCTTGAGGCGATTCTCGACACCGCTGGCGCGCTCGCGCGCGACGAACTCGCTCCACTAAACCGGACTGGAGATATTGAAGGAGCCCGGCACGGACCGGATGGCGTCAAGGCGCCCGCTGGATTTGGCGCCGCCTACAGGGCGATCGCTGGTGGCGGTTGGACCGCCCTGGCTGCGGATCCCCAGCATGGCGGCGAAGGCATTCCCAAGACGCTCGAATTGGCTGTCTACGAGATCTTTCATGCCGCCAATATGGCGCTCAGCTTGTGCCCAATGCTGACGGTGGGGGCAGCAGAGGCGCTGGCGGCACATGGCAGCGAGTGGCAGCGCAACAAGGTGCTGCCGTTGCTCGTGTCCGGGCGCTGGACCGGAGCCATGAACCTCACGGAAGCCCAGGCCGGATCGGATCTCGCGCGCGTCGCGGCGCGCGCGGAGCGCGACGGCGAGGCCGGACGCTGGCGGCTCTACGGCGAGAAGATCTTCATCACCTGGGGGGATCATGACGCGGCGGAGAATATCTGCCACCTGGTGCTTGCCCGCACGCCCGGCGCGCCAGCGGGTATTCGCGGCATCAGCCTCTTTCTCGTCAGTAAGCACCGGCTCGACGCCGACGGTAATCCCGGCGAGGTCAACGCGGTTCGCGCGGCCTCCATCGAGCACAAGCTGGGCATCCATGGCTCGCCGACCTGCGTCATGCTGTTCGATGGTGCCGATGCCGACCTGGTCGGCGAGGAAGGCCAAGGTCTTGCCTATATGTTCGTTATGATGAACGCGGCGCGCCTTCAGGTCGCCGCGCAAGGAGTGGGGATCGCCGAACGTGCATATCAAGGCGCGCTCGATTATGCCAAGGAACGGCGCCAGGGTCGCTCGATCTGGTCGGGGGAGGCGCCAGCGCTTCTTTTCGATCATCCCGATGTTCGCCGGACGCTGATGCGTATGAAGGCCGCGATCGACGCCGGCCGCGGGCTATACCTATTGGCGGCTGCGGCGAGCGATACGGGGGAGGACGCCGACAGTGACGCACGGGTGCGCTATGAATTGCTGACGCCGATTGCCAAGGCTTGGTGTACCGACATGGGTGTCGAGGTCGCGTCTCAGGCGCTCCAGATCCACGGAGGGATGGGCTATGTCGAGGAGGCTGGAGCGGCGCAACATTATCGCGATTGCCGGATCGCGCCGATCTACGAAGGCACCAACGCAATTCAGGCGCTCGATCTCGTCGGACGCAAGGTTCGCGCGAATCAAGGCTTCTCAATGCGCGCGCTGTGCGCAGAGATGAGCGCGACCGCCGAGACACTGGCCGACATGCCGGCGCTCGCAGCAAGCCTTTCCGCGGCAGTGGGCGCGCTGGAGACGACTACAGCTTGGCTCATCGAAGCCGGCGAAGCGGCTGCGGCCTATGGGGCGTCGGCATATCTATCGCTTGCCGGCGATACCGTCGGGGGCTGGCTCCTCGCCCGGCGCGTGCTTGACTCCAATACCGTCCCGGCAGACCGCGCGCTCGCCTTGTTGTTCCATCGCGAGCGCCTGGCCGCGCCTGCCATGCGCGCGCAGGCCATCATCTTGGGATGCGACGATGCAGCGGCGATAACGTGGGAAGCGCTGCTCTGACGCCTCCCACGACGTGTTCAGGCGCCGAGCCCGTCGAGCGTCGCGACGTCAGCCGCGTCGAGCGAGATCGCGCAGGCGGCGACATTTTCTTCGAGATGCGCGACCGACGACGTGCCGGCGATCGGCAGGATCACCGACGACCGCTGCAGCAGCCAAGCAAGCGCGATCTGCGCAGCACTCGCGTCATAGCGCTTGGCAATTTCGGCAGTCGCTTCGTTTGTTGCAAGATCGCCCGCGTGGACCGGCCAAAACGGAATAAAGGCGATATCGTTCGCGGTGCAATAATCGAGCACCCCATCATACATGCGGGTCTTCACGTTATAGACGTTCTGCACGCTCGCGATCTCGACGACGGCACGCGCCTGCTCGATCTCTGCCACGGAGACTTGCGAAAGTCCGATATGGCGGATTTTCCCGGCATCGCGCAGCGCCTTCAGTGCGCCCAACGTTTCCTCAAGCGGCGTCGCTGGGTCGATTCGGTGAAGCTGGTAGAGATCGATTACTTCCAAGCCCAGGTCGAGCAGGCTTTGGTCGACCGCGGCACGGAGATGCCCGGGCGTGCCGTTCATGCTGAACCCCGGATTTTCGCGAGTCGCCGGGCCCGAGCGCACCATGCCGCCCTTGGTCGCTATCACCAGCCCGGCGGGATAGGGATGGAGTACGTCGCGGATAAGCTGCTCGTTGGCACGGGGGCCGTACACATCGGCGGTGTCGATGAGGTTGATGCCAAGCTCGATCGCGCGGCGCAACACGCTGGCGGCACTAGCTGGATCCTCCGGCGGTCCCCATACGCCAGGCCCGGTGAGGCGCATCGCACCATAGCCAAAGCGCCGGACGCGAAGCTCGCCGCCGATCAGAAATTCGCCGCTTCTTTCGATATCAACCACATCTGTGCTCCTTCAGGGGACCCGACCGATCTAAGCTTGGTGTTTGCCGGTGTGGTAGCGAACGGCTGCCAATCTCTTGCGCAATCCTGCCAATTGGAGTGACCGGCAATATGTCCGACCTCGATCACTTGAAGGATTTGGTGGTGCGGCTCACGGGCGGCGGCAACAGGATCGAGCGCTCTTCCGACCTTCATCTCGTTGCGGCCAGACAACCCACTATACCGGTCCATAGCCGGTGCGAGTCGACCTTCGCGATCGTTCTTCAAGGCGCAAAGCAAGTCTGGTTGGGGGAGCGCAGCTTTGTCGCCAAAGCGGGCGACGCGCTGTTGCTCCCGGCCAGATTGCCGCTGCGATCGCGCATTGTGCAGGCGAGCGCCGACCGACCTTTCCTCGCCATCGGGCTAACACTCAATCCAGAGATTGCGCTCACAATGCTCGACCGGCGCGGTGCCGCTCCACGCGGGACGACCCTGCAGCCCTTGCCGGCGGACGTCACTCTGATCGACCCATTAGTCCGGTTGCTGAGGCTTTGGCACCATCCGGACGACATGGCCGTGCTTCGTCCGCTGATCGAGATGGAGTTGGCGTGGCGTCTCGCGTCGGGGTGCATGGGCGGATTGCTAAGCGGAATATTCCAGCTGGACGGCGCCACACCCGGAATCTCGCGCGTTCTCGAATTGCTGCACGACCAGCCGGGCCGTGCGCGCAGCGTCGAGGAACTGGCAGGGGTGGCCGCGATGAGCGTCACCAGCTTCCATCGCCATTTTAAGGGACTGACCGGGTCCAGCCCCGTGCAATATCGCAAGCAGCTGCGACTGGAGTATGCGCGCGCCCGCGTGTTGCTGGAACAACACGATATCGCCTCGATCAGCTTATCGGCCGGCTATGCCAGTCCATCACAATTCAGCCGCGACTACCGGCACGCTTTCGGTAGGCCGCCAAGCGCTGACGCCGGTGCGGGGGGCGTGGTTTAGGCTGCCTGCGCAACTCGCGCGGAACTTCGCCCCTATTGGCGTTGTCGCATGGTCGTATACCGGTCACCCGCATTTCCCATCAGCGGGGTGGCGTCGCTATCAAAGAACCGGTCAGGGCATTTTTGTCCATTGGCGACCTCCGCCGTTGAGGGCATCCGCCCCAACCTCGTCTTAGCGAGACGGTGCGGATCGTTCTTGCGCGGGCCTCGGCGCACCACGCTGCTGGAACAGGGATGTCATGCACAAAGCTATCGCTCTGCTTATCGGGTTGGCACTCACGCTCACGGGAACTCCGGCGAGGCCGGCGCCGCGCCGCGCGAGACGAGAAACGGGCAGGGGATCGGGCTTGCGAGCTATCCCGTTGTGGATAGGCGGCGAAGGGGGACCCCGACGCTCTGATCGTAAGCTACTCAGGATAAACAGATTTGTGGGAATGGCGGGGTCCCGATCGGCGCCGATCGGGACCCCAACTGAAACTGATATCTCGAGGAATTGCAGGCACTTACCTGAGGGTGAGGTAAAAGGGGCAAAACCCCGGGCGCTCAGGCGCGCGCGGCAACGATCCTGGGCAGGGCCGGGATGCTGGGCGCCCCTGCGATCTGAAGGCGGTCGCCGAGATAATCCCAGAACGTAAAGCCGA
>Ga0105239_10004970_pt1 | contig 15702 bp, 12 predicted proteins | sample KBSC44metaG_FD_92761 | JGI IMG/M metagenome (GOLD analysis project Ga0105239, IMG submission 92761) | Corn rhizosphere microbial communities from Kellogg Biological Station, Michigan, USA - KBS C4-4 metaG | ecosystem: Host-associated > Plants > Roots > Rhizosphere > Soil | place: Michigan, USA...
AGTTTAGCACGTAACCAATATTAGCTTCGCTGCCGTCCTCGTGCCGGGTGTACCAGCGACCATTTAAGCCTGGTTCCACTACCATTTCAACCATCGGTGCTTTACCGATATGATGCGTACGTGGCCACCATAAATCCATCTTTTCGCTAAAGACTTTAAAAGCTGTGGCTTGCGAGGCTTCAACAATAACCTCCTTTTTTATTGTTGCGATTTCTACGTTATTCATTTTCTTTTTCAGTTTGTTCTGCTGCTGATTTGAATGCCGCCAGCGCCGTATCCCAAAACTTGTCTAAATAATTGCGCATGGCTAAAATCCCTTCCTGGTTAATCTGATAAATGTTTTTTGTGCCTTGCTGATTTATGCTTATCAGCTTTGCCTCACGCAACACTTTTAAATGTTGTGATACAGCAGGCCGGCTCACCTGTAATCCTTCGGCTATATGTACCACTGCCAGCGGCCGGTCGCGGAGTTTTTCAAAAATCATTCTCCGGGTAGGGTCGCCCAGTGCGTTAAATGCTCTCTCACTGTTACTCATATATTCAAAATGAAAAGTAAGTATTAACTTACCGTTAGTACAAACTTACCAATAGTTTTTTAAAATGCAAGGAAAAAATAAAAAAATTGATCAGCTGCCAACCTGGGTGCGTCTCGCCGTACCTCCATTAATTTAATGTTAATATAAAATCGGCCTGTATTAACAATCAAAGATCTGCGTCCACTAGATATTATCGGTAGATTATTATTGCGTTAAGGAATTATTAGAAGCGCTCAAATTCAGAATTTACACAGAATTCGGGCGGTTTCTTTGCCGAAAATACCCTTAATGAAACTAACGTATACTTGCTTATTCGTCCTCTTTTCTGTTTCTTTTTCTTTCGCATCTACCATTTCAGGCTATATTTTTGATAAAAGCGCAAATGAACAACTGGTGGGGGCTACGGTAACCCTTGCGCCTGGTAACTTCAAAGCTTCCTCCATGCTTAATGGCAAATACCAGGTAAATAATGTTACGCCCGGCAGCTATAGAATTAAGGTGTCTTTTATAGGCTACCGGTCTATTGATACAACTTTGGTGGTTAGCGCCGGCTCGGATGTCAGGCTTAACTTTTACATGGTTTCTGCAAATTCGAGCTTGAACGAAGTTGTAGTAACGGCGAAAAGCAATAAGGAATCTGATCAATATTCAAAACGGGCGGAGCAACGCGCAAACAATGTAATGAACATTGTTTCGGCCAACTCGATCGCTATTTCGCCTGATATAACAGTGGCTAACGTAATGGCACGTGTTTCGGGTGTTTCTGTAGAACGTGGCAATACCGGCGATGGTCAATTCGCCATTATACGGGGCATGGATCCCCGCTATAATACCACCCTGATAAATGGTATAAAAATACCAAGCCCCGATAACAAGCAACGGTATGTGCCCCTGGATATATTCCCTTCGGATTTAATAGAGCGTATTGAGGTATCCAAATCGCTAACACCCGATATGGAAGGTGATGCATCGGGCGGGGTAATAAATATGGTAATGAAAACCGCGCCCGATCAACTACGAGTTGAAGGGAATTTGGGTGCCGGTTACAGCCAGTTATTTTCAATGCGGTCGTTCCAGGGTTTTAACAATTCAACGGTCAATTCGAAATCACCGGCCGAGATATTGGGCATTGGTGTACCGGCTGCAATTAGCGCTTTTCCCTATCAAAACCTGATTACGTCATCAACAAAAACGCCAATTAACAGCAATTTTAGTTTAACAGTAGGCGACAGGTTTTTAAATAAAAAGCTGGGCGTTATTTTTTCGGGCAGCTATCAAAATACTTACGCCGGTAATAACACATCGCGCCTGGTTGAAAACGCAACCTTAGGACCTGCACATGGCCCGGATGCAGAAATGACGCAGGTTTTTCCGGATTATCTGAACCGGCAGTATTCGTCGTTAACCAACAGGTTGGGGCTGGTTTCAAATATTGATTATAAGTTTAATAAGGACAACTCGATAAGTTTGTTTGGTATTTATGCGCAACTGAATGAAAACAGGGTGAGGATTACCGATGATTTGCTTTTAGGCAATTATTCGTACCATGGATACACCGGCGGCTTCCAGGAAAGTTATGAAACTCAAACCCGGAAGCAATTACAAAGTATTTATAGTGCCATATTACATGGCGATAATAAGCTGGCTGATTCATTTACTGCAAATTGGTCGGTGGCTTTTTCACAGGCTAAGCAGGAATTGCCCGACATGGCAACTTTTGAAACAACGCAGCAAATTAGCCCAAATACATCGGGAACGGCTACCTCACTCACTTATGGTACCCTGGCTGTGAGGCCGGAAAGTCGCCAGTGGTCGCATAACACGGATAAGGATATATCGGGCTATTTAAATCTTAAATACGATGCCAGAATAAATAACCATAAAACCCTATTTCTTTTGGGGGGAATGGTGAGGCATAAAACGCGTGACAATTTTGATAATACCTATCATTTGAACGCCCCGCCCGACCAGGATTCGACCTACCAGAAATATATTTCGATACCGGCTTCGAAATTTGCATTTATCCCAACTTCGGATGCTGTGGGGAATGCGGCTAGCAACGCGGGCGTATATACGTTCACCGAAAACGTAGAAGCGGGTTATGCGGGGGCAAAGTATTTTATAAACGACCGGTTTGATGTATTGTTCGGCCTGAGGATGGAGAGTACCAGCCAGGTTTACGATTCGTCGCTGCCGGCTACGATTGCAGGAAAAACGGCGAATATTAGTTACCTGGATTTTTTACCGAGCCTGAATGCTAAATATGGTTTGAGTAAAAACCAGGCGCTGCGCCTGTCTTATTTCCGCTCGATACTGCGCCCGGGATTTTCTGACCTGATACCTTACCTTGATAACACCGGCTTTGGGCAGGATAACTTCCCTACCCAGGGTAACCCTGCACTGCAGCATTCGGTGATAGACAATTTTGATTTCAGATACGAGGTATTCCCGAGCGGGCTTGATCAATTTATGGTTGGGGCATTTTACAAAAACATAGCAAATCCAATTGAATATGCGCTGGTGCAAACAAATTTTTCGGCCGATTTGACGCTTAGTCCATACAATTTTGGTACCGCACATAATTACGGGGTGGAGATGGTTTTCCGGAAATTTTTTGGCGATGTTGGTGTATCCGGTAATTATACCTACACCCATTCGCTCATCAATTCGACCAAAGAGTTTGATTACAACGACCCGGCCGATAACACGTTTCACAAAACGTTTGTGAACCAGCCCAGGCCGCTGCAAGGGCAGGCTGCCCATATAGGCAATGTGTCGCTTTTATATAAAAACACCAAAAACGGATTGGATGGCCAACTTGCCTTTGTTTATACCGGCGAAAGGATCAACACACTTTCGCTGTATAAAGACCTTGACAATTGGGAACGCCCCACACTCAATCTCGATCTTTCGGCTCAAAAAGAGTTTAGCCAGCATTATATCATCTACATAAAAGTAAACAACCTTTTAAATACGCCATACCGGTTAGTTGTAAAGCAGCAAAATAAAGCATATAGCGGCGATAATAAGCTGCCCATACAGGATAGCCCTAACTATGCAACTATCGAAAACGATAAATTTTATTCAAGGTACCTGCTTGGCTTCAGGTTCAAGTTTTAGTAAACAATCAATTAACAACAAATAGTATATCAATTAAAATTTAACAACCCCACTAAACATGAAAAACTTAAGAAATGCTTTTTATCTGCTTTCTTTGCTTGCATTAGCATCATGCAGCAAGAAGGATAAGGCAGTAATTTCGGTGCCGCTATTGCAGGTAGGCAAGCCGGTTAGCAATGCTGCGCCACTGTCGGGCGCTATTAAAGGCACGATGCTTGCCAGCCAAACTTATACAGTATCGGGTGACGTAATTATAAATGCAGGCGATACACTTTTAATACAAAAAGGGGTAAAGGTTAATATGACCAATGCCGCAAATTTTATTGTTAAAGGAACGCTTATAAGCCTTGGGACAAAAGATGCGCCAATAACAATTACCGACCCTACTAAAACAAAAACTACCGGTAATTCTTCAGCTGCTACTGACCCAGCGTACGTAGGCGGATGGGGCGGAATTTATTGCGATGTAACCTGTCCGTTGCTGGTAATTAAGTGGACGCACCTTGATTTCGGTGGCGCCGGCCTTGCAGCTCCCCCTTTCAATGGCCCGTCGACTGGCGATCAGTATATTGTGTACTGGCAAAACCCTAACGGTGTGTTTGTTTTGGAGGATTCATGGTTATATGGCTCACCGGATGATGCCGTACGTTTTTATGGTGGCCACATCAATATGATGAGGAACACACTTGAAAAATGCGGTGGCACAGGAGGCGACGGCTTTAACGCTAAAGGCGGAACCCAGGGCAACATGGCTTACAACCTGATTATTGGTGGCGCAACCAACGGAACTAAATCAGCGAACGACGGTGCCAAAGGCTCAATTCAAACCCAAATAGCCATGTACAATAATACCTATGTGAATGACGGTTTCAGGAACACCGGTACTTACGGCGCACGCAGCGGTTCTATCGAGGTGGAAAATAACTCACGCGCTTATGCCTATAACAACCTTATTGTTGATTGTAACTTTGGTGTAAGGATAGCTGGTGGTAACAACGTAACTGCTAAAGTATACCTTGCCGATACATTAAACCATGCTGACGGCCCTATCAACAAAACTTCGTACGGTTACAATTTTTATTATGTTGACAACGTAGCGCAGGCTAACCAGATCGTGCCGACTAATGTAGCTCAAGCTGTTGTCACTCATCCGCAATCAACCGATATCCCTAATATGGCATCGTTCCTGGGGGCAACTTATACTTTTGGTTTTAAATATGACGGTACCTCATTGGTGGGTAAAAACAACCCGATGTTTGTTAATTATCCACTGCCAAACCTGAATTTTGCAAACCAGGCGTCTGTTGATGGCTTTAATTTCCACCTGCAACCAGGCTCGCCTGCAGCAGGTAAAGGTACAACTACTGCATTTTCGCCTATTACCAGTGGAATCCCTATCAGTGACAACTTCGGATCAAGCGGTATAACTCCTCCGGGAAAAGATATCGGTTGTTTCCAATTAGACGGTACCGGTAATCACCACTAATCAATAATTAAACATAATTAACATGACAACCCGCTTCAATAAAAATATCATCACAAGTTTTATAAAAAGCGGGTTGTTGTGTTTTTTGCTGCTGTTTTTATTTTCATGCAAAAAGGGCAGTATTGCCGGTAACAACTCATCTGATACCATTCCGGTTAAAACGCAGCCTGTAGTATTTTTAACGCCTACCTACGACCCGTTGTCGCTTGATACAACAACGGCATTTAATGTGGTACCGGTAGTTAACAATTTAACACGTACTGACCTTGTAGAAATTTCTGGTGTGGCGGCAAGCCGTGTTAACCCCGGCATATTGTATATCCATAACGATAGTGGTAACCTGAACCAGGTTTACCTTACCGACGGCACGGGCGCCGATAAAGGCACATTAAACTTAGCACCGGTAAGCAACCGCGATTGGGAGGACATAGCCGTGGGCCCGGGGCCGATAGCCGGCAAAAGTTATGTGTATGTGGCTGATATCGGGGATAACGATTCGAAATACAAATCGATATTTATTTATCGTTTCGTGGAGCCTGACCTGGCCGGCAAAACAAAGCCTGTGCTAAACATTGATGCCATAGATAAGATCGAACTAAAATACCCGGACGGGCCGCGCAACGCTGAAACCCTGATGGTTGACCCGCAGACTAAGGATATTTATATCGCCAGTAAAGAAAGCAACACCTCAAAAATATATGTGGCTCATTACCCGCAAAGCACTTCCACGTTTACAGTAATGGCCCCTGTTGTGAAACTACTATTCAATAAAGCCACCGGCGGGGATATTTCGCCGGATGGGACGGAGATACTGCTGAGGAGTAAAGAGCTTGTATGGTACTGGAAACTTCCGGCCGGAACAAGCATCGGTGCCGGGCTATTGACAAAACCACATCACGCTCCCTACGCCAATAATGAACCACAAGGCGAAGGTATTGGCTTTGCTGCGGATGGTTCCGGTTATTTCACAACTACTGAAGTAAGAGACTATCCTGGAAAGCTGGCAACGGTTTCATTTTATAAAAGAAAATAATTGATGAGCCCGGTTATGAATAAATACAGGATAGCATGTTGTTTAGTTATAAGTATTAACTTTTTTTTGTGTCTGCAAACAGGTTACGGCCAAACAGGCGCGCCGGAAGTAATCAACATGGTTTTCTCGTCCGACGCACACTATGGCATTAGCCGCAAAAGCTTTAGGGGCGATAGCAATGTTACCGGTACCGTTGTTAATGCAGCTATGATAAAGCAAATTAACAGCCTGCCGGGTGTAGAAATTCCAAAAGATGGTGGCGTTAATGCCGGAAACACCGTGGGGCCGGTTGATTTTATGATTCAAACCGGTGATATAGCAAACCGCATGGAGCCGCCGGTTCAAACCGCAACGACATCGTGGGCGCAATTTGAAAACGATTACGTTAAAGGGTTAAAAGTTAAAGGACATAATGGTTTACCCGCAAAATTATTACTCGCTCCGGGCAATCATGACATCTCAAATGCCATAGGTTTTCCCCGGCTAATGCAGCCGTTAACCGACCCTGCATCAATGGTGGGTATCTACAACCTGATGATGAAGCCCGCTGTTCCATTAACCAACCAAACTTTCGATTATGCCAGGGATAAGGTAAACTACTCCTTTAATTTAAAAGGCATACATGTATTGTTTATCACGCTTTGGCCCGACTCTGCCGAGCGCATTTGGATGTCAAAGGACCTTGATACCGTAAATGGAAAAACCCCTGTAATCCTCTTTACACATGACCAGCCGACGAGCGAAGCCAAACACTTTACCGACCCAAAATCGCCATATAAAATAGCTGCTGACAATACATTCGAAGACCTTGCTTCGGAACACTATAAGGAAGGCTACAGTGCTGCAAACGATGATGGGGCTACCGATATGGAGCAGCGAGGATTTGCTGCGTTTTTAAAAATTCATCCAAACATAAAAGCCTATTTTCACGGCAACAGCAACTGGAATGAATTCTACACCTACACAGGGCCGGATAAAGACGTTAAATTACCTGTCTTTCGGGTGGATTCCCCAATGAAAGGCAAATTCTCTGCAAAAGATGAAAAGCAACTTTCCTTCCAATTGATATCACTCGACCCGCAATCGCAAAGCATTACTGTACGCGAATGCTTGTGGAATACCATGCCGGCAGATCCCAATCAAAAGATAGTTTTCGGACAAAGTAAAACTGTATCGCTAAAGGTGGAATAACTATATTAAAAAATCCCCCCTTCAAGGTGATACATCTCACCAACTTAAAGCATAACTTGGCTTGTACCAATCACAACCGGATATGCGTAATAAGTTTTCGCCTGCGTTCATGCTGCTATGCCTGGGCTGCCTGTTTAATAATTTTGCCTGCCATGCCAGCGCACCTGCAACAAATGTATTTGATGAATTAGCCTGGAGGTTTTCGGCCAACGCGCCAATCCGGTCGAGTATCACTTATTCGCCACAGGCGGTCTATTTCGGCAGTAGTAAGGGCATATTTTATAGCCTCGATAAAAAAACCGGGAAAACAAACTGGACATTCAACACTGGTGCAGCCATTAATTCGTCTGCCGTTTATAATAACGGGCAGGTGTTTTTTAGCGACAACGGCCAAAACCTGTATTGCCTTGCGGGTGCGACAGGCAAATTAGCCTGGAAAACTTCATTGGGGAAAAGTAAGACTTATGATTGGGCTTTTGATTATTATTATTCATCGCCGGCTGTCTTAAACAACCAGGTAGTAGTGGGTAGTAAGGACGGATATGTTTACAACGTCAATAAAATCAATGGTAAGGTAAACTGGAAATTTAAAACAGGCGGGGTGGTGCGCAGTTCGCTTACGATATCGGGTTCAGTAATTTATGTCGGCGATACTGACGGGACGCTATTTGCCATTAACCTGCAAACCGGTACCGAGCTATGGCACTTTTATATAAAGGGACATTCATTTAAAAATGAAAATTTTGGGTTCGACAGGCGGGCAATTATTGCTGCGCCGGTTGTTGCGGGCAACAAAATTATTGTGGGTGCACGCGATGGTTTTTTATACGCAGTTGATAAACAAACCGGCAAACAGCTTTGGGTGGTTGACCACGAGGTATCGTGGGTGATATCGCACGTGGCAGTTAAAGATACCTTTGTGGTAACCGGCACTTCTGACGGGCGTTTTGTGCAGGCAGTAAACCTGAATACAGGCAAGCAGATATGGAAATTCCACACTTCGCTGGTGTGGTCGTCGCCGGTAATTGATGGTGACAAAGTTTATGTGGGCAGCCATCAGGGTGCATTGCTTTGTTTGGACCTAAAAACAGGCAAGAAAATAAATGCTTATCAAACGTATAGTATAATTTTTTCATCGCCGGTTATTACAGGTAACCTGTTGTTTTTTGGTAATGATGACGGTAACCTGTATGCATTGCGGTCTTCCGGTAAAGCCCATGACCTGCATGAAAAGGCCAGGAAATACGTCTACTGGGAAGCCGGCAATACCGGCTCAAGGTATGGCACCGATGTTAGGGTAAAATCGTTTATGGTAGACAACGGCTATACACTGTTAAACAAAGACAAATTTGTAAAATTGATAAATGACGGCGATGCTAAGACTAACTCGGTAGTCGTTATTGCAACCAGCGTTTTCCCTGCCGAAATTATTGATAATGGTGCAAACAGCCTTTTGCGCAAATACCTTAACCAGGGTGGCAAAGTAGTGGTAACTACCAATAACCCGGTTGTTTTCAGGAAGGATAAAGATGGTCAACTGGATATCCGCAATTTCTTTTATGCTGATACTGTTTTAGGAGTAAAATATGGTCCCGAGGACCTGCGCTCCTACAAAGGCAACCAGCCGGCATTCCCCACTAAAACAGGGGCGCTTTGGGGGTTGAAGAAACCCTGGGCTTCTGCATTGAGCCTTGAGAGCAAACAGGTCGACATAGTTTTAGGTGTGGATGAAAATGGCCTCGCATCGGCCTGGTTTAAGAAATACAGCCCAGCGCCCGGCTCAGGTTTTGTTCAGATTTGGGTGGATGATAATACTATCGACATGAGTTATGTTGCAAGCGTGGCGGAGTTTGGGTTGGAGTAGATTTATTGGGATTGGATATCGACAACCGCTTTTAAGCTACCCTGCAAAAAGCTATTCTCTTCCATTTCAATTTTTGCTGAAATGAGCCGCTTTGTTTTTTCGTCGATTTTGTAACGGCCCGAAAATTTCTTAGTGACCTGCGGGTTAATAATTAATTTGCCGTCAACTTTTATTTGTATTACAGAATTAAAAATACTCTCAATATAATATGTAGATACCCGTTTGCCACCTACAAGCGGAATTTCCCTTTCACTAGTCCATTCATCGCCAATCGAAACCTTCTCGGCCGGAAAAACAATTTGATAGACTTCCCAGTCGACCGGGGAAAACGTTGTTGGGATTTTGCGGCCGCTTTTATATGAAAATGGTCTAACCAGTTGCCCCCTGTTATTGAAAGCCAATTTAAAGGTGGAATCAAGTACCGGTTTTACAACCTGATTAATCCTTCGTTCGGCCGGGCTCATTTCTGCTTCGTCCTGGTCTGACGAAAACTGATCGCTAGCCATCATTCCGCCATTCTTCCATCTTACATAATCAAACTTTGCAGAAAGCGCATACGCAGAGTCTTTTGTCACGGAGTCGACCGTAAGCCCCATCCTGATATACTCGTTACGGAGAGGCTCGGCGTTTTCATTATCAGTAATAATATAATCGCGGTATTTTATGTCGATCACTGTGCCAGGCTCATAATGTAACCGCAATAGCATACCATCGCCCTTGCGCCGGCAGGCCAGGCAGCCTAAAATAATAAAAGCCCCAGTAATTATGCGTTTCATTCACTAAAGATGAAAAATAATTTGCCTGGTGCATAATTAATTAGTGCGCCATTTATTGCTGCGCTCTCAGGCGCGGAAAATATGGTGTACATCAAGAATATAAGCTTACTGGTGTAAATAATTTATTCTGCTTTAGACAATTGCTTCTTTTTGGACACCTGTAACTACCTGTTATTTTGATAGTTGGATCCAATATAGCCTTAAGAGAAAAAATAAATAACAAGCAGTTACATTTTTTTTAAAACGTAGACAACCTTTTCTATTGATGACATAGTATTAACTATTGCGCAATTGCAGCCAAACTGATTAGATAACCAATAAAATATACATACCAATGAAAAAATCAAACACCACAAAAGCCCTTCTTATTGGGCTGGTATTGCTTTCGGGCATTTATTCCTGCAAAAAAAACCATCCGGGGCCGCAACAGCGATTCGACATCGGCCAAACTAACCTGGTAGCCGATACGGCAGGATATGGCGCTGCCAAAATTGACCCCGCTTTGAAGAATGCCTGGGGGATTGCTGTAAACCCCAACGGCGTTGTCTGGATATCGGCAAATCATTCAGCTACGAGCCCGGTTTATGACAAAACAGGCGCCACATTAAGGCCACCGGTTACCATACCTTCGGTTAATGCAGGCGACCCTGGCGCGCCTACCGGGATTGTATTTAACGGATCGACCGACTTTGGCGGCAACAAATTCATTTTTGCGGGCGAGGACGGCGTATTAACAGCCTGGGCCGGCGGAAATGCCGCCGTTAAAGTTGCTGACAGGTCGGCCGCTGGTGCTGTTTACAAAGGCCTTGCTATTGCTACAGATGGTGGCGCCAGCTTTCTTTATGCTGCCAATTTTAAAGGCAAAAAAATCGCCGTGTTCGATAGTAACTTTAACCTCGTTACAACCAAGCCATTTGCAGACACTTCAATTCCTGCCGATTTCGGGCCATTCAACATTCAAAATATTGCGGGGATGCTGTATGTTACTTACGCCAAACTGAAGGGACCTGAAAACGAAGACGACGAGGCCGGGCCGGGAAACGGCTACGTTAATGTTTTTAGACCTGATGGAACACTTGTTGGCCGCTTTGCTTCAACCGGCACCTTGAATTCGCCGTGGGGTATTACACACGCGCCCGCCGGGTTTGCCGCGCCTTTTGAAACCATCCTGGTTGGCAATTTTGGCGACGGGCGGATTAATGTATTCTCTTTGCAGGGGATCTACATAGGGCAGTTGCAAAATAATGGGCAAACTATTGGCATTGAAGGGTTATGGGCCCTTGATTTTCTGAAGTCGAACGCCACTAATACAGATCCACTATTTTTCACGGCCGGCCCGCACGATGAGTCGCACGGTATTTTTGGGTCTTTAAAATCAACCATCACTACCACTGGCGGTAGTATGGGTAACTCAAGTGGTTATTAATATCACGCGGTAGTTTCTATTGATTAAACCAAGGCAATGCGCCGGTATGAAGTGACCCTTTATACCGGCGCATTGCTTTTAAAAAGCGTCTGTAAAAGCAAGATTTAAAAAAATATTCAAAGCACCATTGCTATCCATAAAAAGTAAATTTCACAAAACTATTGCGCAAGTGATTGCTTGCGTATATATTTGCAAGTAGTTACTTGCGTATTATGAAAGCCAGAAGAGATGTATACCAGGCCATAGCCGACCCCACCCGCAGGGCGATCATCAGTATGATTGCCAACCAACCCCAAAATGTGAACGCCATTGCCGAAAATTTCGATATCAGCCGACAGGCTATATCGTTGCAGCTTAAAATTTTAACCGACTGCGGCCTGGTGAAGATGAAACAGCGGGGCCGCGACAGGGTTTGCGAGGCGCAGCTGGATAAGTTGGGAGAAGTATCGGTTTGGGTTGACCAGTACCGACAGCATTGGGAAAGAAAACTAGACGCAATGGAAACATATATTGAAAAACTAAAAAAAGAACGCGATGGAAAATAAAAGCAGCACACACGACAGGGAACTTTTAATATCGAGAACGTTAAACGCACCCGTTGAACTGGTTTGGGAAGTATGGACCAAGCCCGAGCACATTGCCCAATGGTGGGGACCGGATGGCTTTACCAACACCATTCACACTATGAATGTGGAGCCTGAAGGCGAATGGGACTTTATTATGCACGGCCCCAACGGCGCCAACTTTAAAAACAAGAGCGTATTTAAAGAGGTGGTGCCATTTAAAAAAATAGTGTACGAACATGTATCGCACCCATGGATATTGGCTACTATAACTTTTGAAGGACGTGGCGAGCAAACCCACTTAACCTGGCACATGCTTTTTGCATCGGCTGAGGAGTTTATAAAGGTGATAAAAGCACACAACGCAGCCGAGGGCCAAAAACAGAATGTAATAAGACTGGCTGCATATTTGGAGGGATTGAAAAAAAAATGAAAGTGTTAACTATCAACTTGAAAACTTTGGTGTCGGCTGTTTTTTTGCTATTCGCAACCGCAGCCGGCGCCCAACAAACAAATCATATGGAAACTTTAAAAAAATCAGGACACGCGCCGGTAAACGGTATCAGCATGTATTACGAAATACATGGCACAGGTAATATGCCATTGGTATTGATACATGGTGGTGGTTCAACTTTTGAAACTTCTTTTGGCAATATACTGCCACAATTTGCTGCCGATAATGAAGTGATAGTGATGGACCTGCAGGCGCACGGCCGCACTACAGACAGGGACGCACCGGAAAGTTTTGCACAGGATGCCGATGATGTAGCCGGATTGCTTAAGTATTTAAAGATTGATAGGGCCAATATTTTAGGCTTCAGTAATGGCGGCAGTACAACTATGCAAATAGCCATACGCCACCCTGAGGTGGTTAATAAAATAGTTGTTATTGCCGGCGCTTATAAACGGGACGGTTTTTTACCAGGCTTTTTTGAATTTATGCCAAACGCTACCCTTGCCAATATGCCCCAACAGTTGCAGGATGCATTTTTAAAGGTAACGCCGGATAAAAGCCGCCTGCAAACCATGTTTGAGAAAGACAAGGCCCGCATGGTAACATTTAAAGACTGGAGTGATGATGATTTGCGGAGCATAAAATCACCCGCCCTGTTTATGACAGCCGACCATGATGTGATAACCGTTGAACATACCCTACAAATGTCGCAACTGGTGCCGGGCGCGCAATTGATAGTTTTGCCAGGCGTGCACGGTGGTTTCTTTGGCGCGTTAGAATCGGGTGCAAAAAAGGGCGATAAGTTAACCGCGGTAACCGCGACGCTGGTTGAAGAGTTTTTGACCAAATAAGTATTCTGGTAAATACTGTTCAGTCGGGGGGAGTAGTCGTGCGGCAATTGTCAGGGTTGAACAGTATTTTTCTTTTGATCAGGAGTGTATTACGTTTATCGTAATCATTACAATTGATAGCACAAAAAATAATAAACTAATACCAAACAGCAGGAAGCTATTGTTAACATACCGATGCTTTCGGCTTACGTTTTTCGCAAGATTGACAATATCATAGCTAAGAATTTCTATTTCTTCTTTTTGCGTTAAGCTTTCCAACTTTTCTGCAAATAATCCCGGGTCCAGCTGTTTCACGCCCTCAAAAAAGAAGAGCATATCGGTGCCATATTTAGTTAAATCATTTTTTTCTGCCCCACTGAATTTATGTTTCCTTTTACTCAACCGGGACTTCAGGCATAATACCGAGAAAATAACGGAACAGATAATCCCTATAAGTGCAAAGCCGATAAATATTGTCCATAGGTTTGATGAAACTGTATTGCCCTGCGGGTGTTTTTGCAGTGTTATGATGCTGCCTAAAAACCCGATAAACACACCATTTAATGTTAATATTATTTGCGCTTTGGCGTCGGCATTTTTGTACCAATCCAGCGTTTGCTGGTACACATTCCTGCAATAAGCAAGCTGATGATCCAGGGCTTGTGATGCCATACCATTTAATTTGCTATCTAAAATATTTGACGTACGAGCATTAAATGTTAAGTTGCCTTACCACCGTCACTCCCAAAAAACGTCGAGAGCTTTAATACCATAGGTACACCAACTGTAATAACCGTTAAATATTTAATCAACGTTGTATAGGCTTCCTTTTGCGAGGTGAAAAGAAAGGCCAGCAATGCAATAATTAATATAATAAGCGGCACTTTTAATTTGCTCCAGTTGCCATTATCCTTTATTTGTTGCTGTATCTGGTTAGCTTCTGAACTACCTATGGCAGTTAAAATAAAATTCCGGAAACCGTTGTTGAATATTTTCAGGATGCCGTCTTCGCGTATTACCAGCCCTTTGCTGATCAGGAGGATAAGGTTATAGTCGTCGAAAGGGTTTACCAAACCATCTTCGGCAAGGTCGTATAGCAAGAATTTTTCTTCCTTGGTTAGTGATTGCCACATGTACATATAAAAGTAATGCGATGTGATGCCCAATTTGAGTGCTAACCCGTCCGGTCCAATTGTCATTGGGTCAACATCGGGTTGCTTTAGCCTGTTTTCTAATGGCGCCTTCATACCCTTTAGGAAATGGCCATTCCTCGTTTCATAAAGCAGCGTTTTTTCCCAGTCGGGCGTGTTTATATTAACCGGGGGATTACTGCTGTCCAGTTTTGCAACTGCAATTTTAAAGTGGCCGAGCAAAACATGCCATCTTTCCAAATCGTGCTCGGGCGAACGGTCTGACGCGGCAGCACCCTGGCTGACTTGCTGCTGATTGAGCGAGTCGAGAAAGTTAATAGGATGCACCGTTGAAATAATAATAATCTTGCTTAAGTTTTTCTGCAACAGGTCCTCCAAAAAAGTAAGCTTTAGCCGATTGGATGCAGGGTTCTTAATATCGTACTCAAAATGGTTAACTATAACAAGCTTGTATTTGTCGTTTTGGGCCTCGCTTTTCATATTATCCCAATCGGTTTTACTATTGGCATCCGAAGGTTCGTTTGGGATAAGAATCATATCAGCCACAAAGTAGTTTATCTCTTTCGGCTTTCTTTTATCGAAAACTATGGGGGTTTCGTTTATCCCTTTTATCATTTTCTTTTTAACCAGGCTAATCACTTTGGTTAATTTGCCAGAGCCGGGAGCCCCAATCAAAAAAACAAGCGTGTTCAATTTGCCGTTACGGAGCAGCAGTTCGTCAATTTTTTCCCAATAACTATCCGATGGCAGGTTTAAGGCAAAAAGCCGCCGCAATACATTATATAGCAGGTACCAAAAACCGGCCATGGCAATAATAAACAATACCCAGTAAGCCACACCTCTGTACCAGTTACTATCGGTAGTAAAAAACGGCAGCGTATATTTAAGCGGCAACGATTGCACTTTGAAATAGTGCTGGTCGGCAAGGCGATGGTAAGTTATACCTAACTTGCCGGCTGTATTTTCAGTATTAAATAAACTGCTATACAGCCACGAGCCGTCCTTAGGAGTTCGGTCAAGTTCAGTAAGCCCGGTAATCAGTTTGTCGTTGTTTATAGTTAATAACCCGAATAGGGTGGCTGTACGGTGCTCGTCCTCGTGCAGGGCAATTTGGGGTTTATCCGCAATAAAGGTATCGCTGTTTACCCAAACGCCGTCCCGGTACAGGTTTGCTGCGTTTATACTATCAGGCGTTAGTGCATATTGTTGTTTAATGGCTTTGGTAAATAAGGTGTGACGATAGCGGCCGCCCAACCTTACCTCGTAATTAAA
>Ga0105239_10004971_pt1 | contig 15699 bp, 12 predicted proteins | sample KBSC44metaG_FD_92761 | JGI IMG/M metagenome (GOLD analysis project Ga0105239, IMG submission 92761) | Corn rhizosphere microbial communities from Kellogg Biological Station, Michigan, USA - KBS C4-4 metaG | ecosystem: Host-associated > Plants > Roots > Rhizosphere > Soil | place: Michigan, USA...
CGTCAGATCCAATCCGACTGCCCTCGCTCATTGCTCCTCCTGGGCTCTTTTGAGTGGGGCGCCAAGCAAAGGAACCTAGAGCTAATCGTGGAAAGCCTGCTACCGGCTCTTCAGCAGAATGGAGTTACCCTCAACGTCGTCGGCACAGTCCCGCAGCATTTTCGCGATCGTTTCACCAGCTTCCGCCCGCATTTGTCGTTCCATGGACGTGTCGACGATGTTTCACCATTTGTCGCGTCCTCCCGCGGGGGGCTAGTGCCGGATTTACTTGGCGGCGGGTTCAAACTCAAAGTTCTGGACTATGCGTTCCAGCGGCTGCCGATATTCGGTTTACGCAATGCGCTGGCCGGCACCACCGTCACGGAACAATCAGCAATGTTCCCTGCCGACGGCTTGGACAGCCTCGCCGAGACCATCATTCGCAACATCGATGACCTTGCCACGCTCAATCGAAACCAGGATTCACTATTCGAGTTGCTTTCCGCCCGGTTCGGCCTGGAAGCCGGAACCCGTTATCTTTCGAAGGTCTTTCTGTGAGGGGAACGGCATTGTATCTTGGCCGGCAAGTCGCAGCGGGGCCGCTCCAAATGGATCGGCTTCGAGGCCGGCAGACCATCAACGGACGCTAGATGAGTTCAACCACCGCCAGCACCATGGACTCGGCGTCGGGCCCGATCTCGGAACTTCAGTCGGATTTCGAACTGAACTCGACCGGAAAGCGCCTGGTCTCGATCTCGATTTTCTCCGTCCTCTTCCTTGGCCAAATCGCTTACAACATCGGAGAATTTCCGCTCGCATGCGACTTGGTCTGTTACGCTCTGTTGACAGCCTACCTGTTAGCCTCCGGATACGCCGCGCCGAGCGTTCCTTCCCTGTTTGTGTTCATAAGCGTGATCGCGCTCGCCGCGTTTCGTATTCCCTTCGCAACTTCCGGCACGTCCTGGAGCTCGCTTCTGCTTCTGACCGTCCTCTACCTACCATTGTGCTTCCGTTTCAAATGCCGCCCCGGACTTGAACCTGTTCAGGATTACACGCTGAACGCCTATGTCTTGGCAGCGTCCGCGATCGCAGCAACGGCCGTTGTGCAAATCGCGCTGGTCAATGGCCTTCACCTCAAGGCACTCGCGAACATTTACTTTGTATTACCCCAAGCATTGCGCGGCGCCGGCTTCTACACTTTCTTCCGTGAAGAAGGAGGCATCGTAAAAGCCAACGGGTTCTTTCTTCGTGAAGCGGCCGATCTGTCGCTTGTAACGGGGCTCGCCCTCCTCATCGAATATCGTACCAGAAAGAGATCGATCGTATTGGGTCTGCTTGCGGCAGGCTTGCTGTGCTCATTCTCCGGCTCAGGATTGATCGCAGTGTTCGCCGGTTTGCTACTGCCCAAAACGGCGAATCGCATTCCTGCCTTCATCGTCACTGCAGTCGGCGCGGTGCTATTGTTCGTCATTCTCTACAATCTGGAGCTCCCGTTTCTCGCCCCGTGGTTTGACCGCCTGTCTGAGTTTGGAAAGTCCGGAACGAGCGCTTATGCCCGATTTGTGGCCCCAATGGAGATGGTACAAAACAGCCTCGACGGCGGGATATTGAACACGTGGCTCGGCAAGGGCGCCGGCAGCTTCTTCCGGGACCTCTCGCTGGCCCGATTTACCTATGAAGTGGCCGATCCGACCTGGGCCAAGGTAACTTACGAATACGGCCTGCTTGGATTTGTTCTGCTGCTGACGCTGGTCACGATCCGGCTGTATTCGAGTTCCCTGAGGGTCGAGGCTTGCCACTTTTTTCTGGTGAGTTGGATTGGCTTTTCGTTTCTGCTCAAGCCAAATTACTGTCTCTTGATCTGGCTTCTGACCCTCGTGCCGAACGCACGTGGGCTGTCCAGGCCATGACGCCCGTTGTGCCGATATCCCACCGTGGAACGCACTACCTCACCACCCTAAGAACGTTGAGGGCGACCCTCATCAATCTGGGGCGGCTTGTTGGTGCGTAGCGCCAACTTACGAGGGAGCGGGAAAGCTGCCTGGGGCCAGCCACCACCGCTATGGTCCAGAATAACAACGACATTCGCTGGGAGTATGAAAAACCCTGCGGATAGGACAGGGCTCGGAGAAAGTCAGCAATGATGCGTCTTGCGCTGTCCTTCGCGATCGGATGACGGTCGGGCCGCAATGCGTATGACGCAGCGCGCAGGCAAAGAAACAGCATGTTTCTGTTCAACGCCTCAGGCGCGACAGACAACCCAACACTGGCGGCAATTTCGCGAAAATACCCAATCCGTCGCCGGGTGACGTCCACTTCTCGGGCGAAGCGGGTGTCTTCCAATTCCAAAAATGCACCGTGATTTGCGCCGTGGACGCGGTAATCCACGAGCGGTTTGGGGATTGTGATCACATCACCAAACGCGGGGGCAGCCGTCACCAAATAGCTGTCGGGCGCTCTGTCCACGAAGTCGGTCTTGAAACTGAAAATTTGATCAACGACCTCGCGTGGATAAGCATTGCCAGACCCCGGCGGGGTTGGGTAGACGCCCGCAGTAATTGCCCACTCACGAATTTGTTGAGGCGTAGGGGTTACAAAATACTGTGGCAGAATACTGCCCGTTGCATCTCCATCTGCATCAATTGTTCGCATTTGAAACTGGAATTTGCTGGCTTTTTCAGACCAAACCGCCGCAATTTCGGTCATTACGTCGGGATGTAGCGCATCGTCGGAATCCAGAAAGATGACGACGTCGCCTGAAGAACGGTGGAATCCATTCACGCACGAGGGCATTTGGCCGGCATTTGCCTGTTCGATAAGCGTAATTCTGTCCGCAAACTTTCCAATCACCTCAAGCGAATTGTCTGTCGATCCATCGTCGACAACGACCACTTCCACCTTAGGCCATCGAATTCCCAACGCACTCCTGATCGCCGCGCCTACAAACTTTGCATAGTTGTAGTTCGGGATCACGACAGAAAGAGCTAATTCACTCGGGTCCCGGGGCATTTCGATCCTGACTGACGAACATTCTGGTCGGTCCATTTTCCCACGCCAGCTTCCTTCATTCTGTCTTGTGATAAGGACACCCCAACCAAGGCGAAGGAGAGTCGCGTGTGGTGAAGAGCCGTGCCACGAAACTGTCTAATTGTGTTCACGGATCTGACCTAACTGGCATGGTACGCGATTTGCTAGTACAACTACAAATCTACAAAGTAGACTTGGAAGTGACGATGTCCGCTGAACTGTATCGGGAACTGTCTTGGCTTCCAAGACCGCCCGAGGATTTCTCTTCTCGCTGCAAAGACCTTTTGATGACCGGGACCGAGTTGGGAGACCAAATCCGGTTTCTCGCGACCCACGCGCTGGATGAGCGGCAGCTTTCGCGATTGGGACGCGCGATTGTCTCGGCCCGCGAGCAGGGACGGTCCCTGCAACCGTTGGCTCCATTTCGGCTTGGCCTGATCGGAAACGGCACCTTGGATCTCATGGTCCCCGTCCTGATTGCGACGGCCGCGCGCCACGGCTTTGCCCTCGAATTCATCACCGGTGCGTACGATCAATTCCTCCAGGACGCCTTGCAGCCGGACTCACGTCTCAACACATCCCGACCAGATGCAGTCCTGGTTGCGCTCGATCACAGAGGCCTTGCGCTTCAACCCAGCCCTGGCAACGAACAGGTTGCCGCTCAGACCATCGACGCCGCAATCGGCCTCCTCAACACCATTCGTGCGGCGATTGCGCGCAACAGCGGCGCTGTCTGCATCGTCCAGACACTTGCGGCTCCTCCAGAAGGGCTGTTCGGATCCTTCGATCGCGCGCTGAGCGGAACGAGCAGAAACCTCGTTGATCGCTTCAACCAAAAGGTGTGCGAGGCGGTCCTCCAGTCAAACGATCTGCTCCTCGACGTAGCAGGCGTTGCTGAAACGGCTGGCCTTGCAGACTGGCATTCCCCCGCACAATGGAATTTGGCGAAACTGCCATTTTCCGATGATTACGTTCCGCTCTACGCGGATCACGTCTGCCGGATCATTGGGGCGATGCGCGGCAAGAGTCGCCGATGCCTCGTGCTCGACCTCGACAACACGGTTTGGGGTGGCATCATCGGTGACGATGGACTTGAAGGAATTCAGATCGCGCAAGGCGACGCCACAGGCGAAGCGTTCTTGTCGGTCCAGCAGCTTGCCCTCGCCTTGCGTGCACGTGGCGTCGTTCTGGCCGTAAGTTCGAAAAATACGGATGCGATCGCACGGCGTCCCTTCAAGGAGCACCCGGATATGCTCCTGAAGGAGGATCACATCGCCGTGTTCCAAGCAAACTGGAATGACAAGGCAACCAACATACGTGCGATCGCAAAGGAATTGGCGCTTGGTCTGGATTCCTTCGTTTTCCTCGACGACAACCCGGTCGAACGCGGCCTGATCCGGCGCGAAATCCCTGAAGTGGCGGTTCCCGAACTCGACAGCGACCCCGCGGGCTACGCGCGCACCCTCGCGGCAGCAGGCTATTTTGAGGCAATCGCCTTTTCCGATGAAGATCGCGCGCGGGCCGACATGTATCAGGCAAACGCCCGTCGCTTGAATTTGCAGGGACAGACTTCGGACCTTCAGTCCTATCTGCGGTCGCTGGAGATGCGCATCGTGTTCGGCTCCTTCGATCGCACGACGAGGTCGCGCGTTACACAGCTGATCAACAAGAGCAACCAGTTCAATCTGACCACTCGCCGTTATACCGAGCCCCAGATCGAACAGTTCGAGCACGACGGTGATGCGATGACGCTGCACGTCCGGCTGCTTGATAAGTTCGGCGACAACGGGATCATTTGTGTCGTCATATGCCGCCCGTCCCGCCCGGGCACCTGGACCATCGACACCTGGCTAATGAGCTGCCGAGTGCTGGGACGGTGCGTCGAACAGGCGGTGCTTGCTGAGATCTTGTTCCGTGCACGCGCTGCAGGCATCTCGACCCTGGAAGGCCTTTACCTTCCAACCGAGCGAAACGAGATGGTCGCCGAACATTATGGAAAGCTTGGATTTACGCGGATAGAAACCGCCTCCGACGGCAGCAGCCGATGGGAGCTGAAAACCGATGCAGAACTCGGCGACCTGCCGATGACTGTGGAGCGTGAACAACTGCAGCTGCAGCCTGCTTAAGCCAATCTTTTCCCGCAAGCCTTTACGCCCGAGCTGATCGTCGATGAGCCTCACATCTCCCCTGTTTTTCGCTTTCCTGGCCGGAGTCATTCTCGCCTATCACATCAGCGAGTCCGTTCCGTATCGCAGGTTGGTGCTCGGATTCGGCAATGCAATCTTCATCGCCAGTTACCTCACCGACTACATCCAGATCCTGCCCCTGCTTGCTTTTCTGCTCTTGGGCTATGCATGCGTTTCGATTCTTTCCGTCTGGAAGTCTTCGCTTGCGCTGGGTCTCGCGGTCCTTGGCGTTCTGGCCTGCTATGTCTTCCTGAAGCGGTTTTCCTTCTTCGATGATCTCGGTCGTCTCCCCTTTCCATATTTGACGATCGGGCTGTCCTATATCCTGTTCCGAATCCTGCACATAATGGTCGATGTCCATTCGGGGGACCTCGAAGAGCGAATCGGGCCGACCGCATTCTTCCGCTACACGTGCAATTTTCTGTGCTTTGTGTCCGGTCCGATCCAGCGCTATCAGGACTTTCGCGCCGCAGATGGGATCGCCGTTGTCAAGCTCGACGCAGACACCGTATTCCGGGCCTTTTCCAGAGTGGTTGCCGGCTACGCGAAATTTGTGATCATCGCCGCTGTGGCAGAGTACGCGTTCTCGTTCCTGAAGCCGCAGCTATTTCAGGCTGGCGACCCGTCGTTCGCGAGGCTGTGCATGCTCTATGCTGCCGCCGCTTCGCTCTACACCGTGTATCTGTACTATAATTTCTCCGGATACATGGACATAGTTCTCGGCAGCGGGGTGCTACTCGGTCAGGCCTTGCCGGAAAACTTCGACAAACCCTTCTCTGCCCGCAGCTTCCTGGAGTTTTGGCAGCGTTGGCATATGACGCTTTCACAGTGGTTCAAATTCTATCTGTTTAATCCGCTCGTCATGCTCCTGATGTCTTGTTTTCCTGCGCCCGCGCTCACGGCCTATCTTGGCGTTTTCGCTTTTTTCGTCACGTTTCTCGTGATGGGCGTTTGGCACGGGACCACGGCCGTGTTCGTCGTCTACGGATTGCTGATGGGGGCTGGCGCTAGCATCAACAAGCTATGGCAGGTCGCCTGCGCGGAACGCCTTGGAAAGAAGCGCTACAGGACGATGACCGAGACTTTGGGCTACGTCTATTTTGCGCGCGGCGTCACAATCAGTTATTTCGTGTTGGCCTTGACATGCCTGTGGACGCCTGAATTGTCCGATTTCACGCGTTTGATTGGCCGGCTTGGCCCTGCCGGGATATCGGCTGCGTTTGCCGGGATTGCGTTTGCGTTTGGACTGTTCTGGTGGCTGGCTGATCGGGTCGCCCCCCGCCTGACCGCGCCAGCCTTTCTGGCAACCGCGCGCGACAGCCTTGTCGGCCGAAACCTGACGCTGGCGAGCCAGATGATGGTCATCGTCGCGGTCACCGCGTTGCTCCATAAGTCTCCCGACTTCGTCTACAAGGCGTTCTAAGTTGAGATATATCCTTCGACAGGCCGCGCTGACCTTCGCATCATTCGCGTTTCTCTATGTTCTGATTGGCGGCCTGTCCTACCTGGTGTTCCCAGACCCTTCGCACGGAGGGCCTCGCGACTTTCAGGTGGCAGAGCGCACACTGTTCATGACCGTGCCGAAGTACGTGTTCCTCGGGCGCAGCGTGCTCGACACTCCGGACAGCAAGGTGCTTATCGTAGGAGCCTCCAACACGGCCGTCGGCTTCATCCAGAAGCTCATCCAGCCGAAACTGGCGTGCGCCAAGGTTAGCAATCTCGCGATGGGCGGCGCAAACATATCGGAGGTTGCTCAGGTCATCGATCTGGTGCGCGAGACGCAGAGCAGGCCCAGTGCTGCGCCCAATACGTTCGTCATTGGCGTCTGGTATGGGATGTTTGCGGATTCCGACATCAGATTTGCTGATCCCGATCGGAATCGCGGAGAATCCGACCTCGATATTGAGAAGTACCGATACGGCTTCTACCGCCGGACCGCCAATGGCCCCGTCGCGGTCCTACCTTCCAAGTGGCTGGATGCCGGCGTCATGGCAATTCGCCCGCTTCTCCTTGTCGAGAAGGCTGCACGCGAAGCCAGAACGGGCGTCAATCTGCTCCTGACCGGGCGCCGGTCCGCACAACGGACCGAGGTTGAACGTGAGGCTGCGGTGATGTCAGAACAGGACAAGAAAAAGGCCCTGGAATATTGGCAGGAAAGCATGGGGTTCAAGCGTGGGATTTCCGAGACGCAATTCAACCTGCTGAGCAGCACGGTTGCGTCGTTACTTGATTCGGGAGAGCGGGTCGTACTTGTCGATCTTCCGATCCCGTCATGGCACCGCGACGCAAGTCCGTATCAGCTCGGCTACGAACAAAAGCTTCAGGAATTGTCCGGGCAGTTCAAGGAACGATCAAATTTCATCTCAATATCGATGGGCGATCTTGACGGAGATTTGGATTACTCTGACGAGGTGCATGCAAAGCGACACTTGGCCAACATCTGGTCGGACAGATTGGCTGGCATCTTGAGTTCTTTTGCCTGTCGGGAGAAGACTAACAAGCCAAAGGTCTCATCGAGAGCTCCCGAACAGGCTACGGCAGCCTCGTCCGATCATTGAATAGTCACCAACGGTCAATGCGCGAACATCGACGTCAAGGATATTCACTATGGATCAAGCTCAAATCTACGCGAAGCTCACATCTGTCTTCCGCGACGTGCTCGATGAGGACGACCTCGCGCTGACAGCGGCAACCACGGCCGATGACGTTGACGGCTGGGATAGCTTGTCTCACATTCGTCTCGTTCTGGCGGTCTCGAAATCCTTTGGCGTGAAGTTCTCCGCATCTGAGATCGGCGGACTGAAGAACGTTGGCGAGTTCGTCGAACTGATCCAGAAGAAGAGCTGAGAGACTGAGTTGTCGGAATCCAGCGAGATTGCTCCAGCCTTGGCTAACCTCGCCTTTCATCATTTCGGCTTAGCTGTCGCCTCTCCGGATGACGCATTTCGGTACCTGGCGTCGCTTGGCTATCGCGCGGGGAATTCGGCGTTTGACCCACTCCAGCGGGTCAACCTTGCCATGCGCCACCATCCGATGATGCCTGACGTTGAGGTGATTTGGCCTGGCGATGGCCCCTCTCCGATCGACAGGCTGATCAAGAAAACAGGCACGATGATCTACCATTTATGCTACGCATGTGCCGACGCTGACGCGGCGCTTACCGCCCTTTCGGCCGCTGGCATGGAGATCTTAACGGTTAGCCCCCCCACGCCAGCCATTTTGTTCGGTGGCCAGCACGTTTCGTTTCACCATATTTCAGGTTTCGGTCTCATCGAGATTTTGCATACTGGCTCGCCTGGGACCGTAAATGTCCGGCACATGGACAGTCGATGACAAGCAAGACCATTCGAAGAATTCCAACGCAAGCTAGCGTTGTTTTCGGAGCACTGCTGATCGCGCTGGCGATCTCCGGCAGATCGGCTCAAGCTCAACTCGGAAGAACGACCGCGCCCGTTTCCGGTGGCACGGGAGTTGCTTCGCAACCTCCCAATGCCTTTCAGGGAATGACCGGAACGTACGCGCCGCCACACAAGACGCCGGATGGCCGAGCCTGCATCACGGTCCACCCCATGACGCGCGCGCAAATCGTCAACCCCAAAATCATTGATCAGATCGTTATCATCAACAACATATGCGGCCAGTCGATCAAAGTCCGAGTCTGCTATGCCGGCAGCAACGATTGCATTAATGTACCTTTGGGGGGATATGAGAGGTTACAGAGAACGTTGGGCGTTGGGGCCGGCTCAACTTCCTTCAGATATGAATATCGTGAGCTATACTGAACTTCTTGGAGCCGCAGCGCTCAGGCTCGCCTGCATGCCTAAGACGTGGCGCGCGATATCCACTGGCTCGGGTCCCCGAGCACGGGCACACTGATGAAGAGAGTTCGACCCAAAGCCTATACGGCTCCTTTCACGTCGCGCGGCGTTGCCGGGTTTAGTCTTGCCTGCGTATTGGCCGCGTTCATTTTCATGTCGCTGACTTCCTCCCCAAGCCAAGGGGGAGAGCTTCCGGCCGCGGAGTATACCCTCCAACTCAATCGCGCCATATCGCCCGCGTCGGGCGGAACGATTCTGGCCGCCTCTGACGGTCTGTTCACGCGGGCAGGGCTTAGCGTGCGCGTGGTGGCCGGCTCGGGAGACGCTGACGCAATAGGTGCAGTTGCGGTCGACGAGAATACCATTGGGATCGCATCGGCTGCGGCGTTCCTCAAAGCGCGATCGGAAGGGCTCGCAATAGTCGCCTTCGCCGGATGCTATGCGGCGAGTCCAGTCGAGTTTTTTACCCTGCCCGACACCACGCTGCTGCGGCCATCGGATCTGGAGGGAAAGCGAATAGGGTACAAGAGGGGACCCGAGCTTTCTGTCGTTCTCTACGAGTTTGTCGCGAAGAACTCCCTGGCACAAAGCAAGCTACTCCCAATCGAAAGTGAGGACCCTTTGCAGGATCTGCTGGACCGGAGAATAGACGTGCTTCTTGGTCGCCTCGACATTGAAGGTCAGGAGTTGGCGCGGAGGAACATAGGGTACAAGACGCTAAGTCCCGCCTCCTATGGCGTGCGCGCAGCAGGACCAGTCTACTTTGTTCAAGAGCGCACCCTCGGTAAGCGGCGCAGTCTCGAGAAATTCGTCATCGCGACCGCTGCGGGCTGGAACGCTGCATACGCCGACTACGAGCGAACAATCCCCATCATCGCCAACTCTATTGATACGCCTCTTTCGCGGCCGCTGATTGCTCGACTCATGGATGCGCAGCGTGGTTTCTTGCGACCCTATGGGACAAGGTTTGGTGAGCTGGACGAGAGGCGCATTCACGTGCTTCATGCACAGCTTTTGCAGCGACGTCTCCTACAAGAAACGGTCGATCTGACCCGCGCGGTCAACTACGACATTCTGAAAGAGGCCTATCGTAGCGAGGCGAATAATCTAAGTCGCGATGAGCCCTGATCAGATGTCTAACGCTACTCAAGCTATCATTTTTGGCGGCGCAGGTTTTATTGGAACCCATCTGGCAACAAGCCTCGTGGCATCGCAAAGGTATAAGCGCGTCGTATCGGTCGATATCGGCCAGCCCAGGGCCAATGTAGCCGGCGTCGAATACCTGCACCATGATGTGCGGCAGACCATCGATTCCGGCATTTCGGACGGGAGCCCCACCGACATTTTCAACCTCGCTGCGATCCATGTTACCCCGGGGCACCCGGACGGTGATTACTATTATACGAACGTTCTTGGAGCCGTGAACGTCTGCAGATTCGCCAACGCGATTGGCTGCAGCAACATAGTCTTCACAAGTTCCATCTCGATCTACGGACCAAGCGAAGCAGCCCTTGATGAAGAGGCCACGCCCGCGCCCGTGAGCGCTTACGGGCGCTCAAAGCTCGCAGCCGAGAAAATCCATCTGCTCTGGCAATCCGAAGCCCTGGATCGAAAGCTCACGATCGTTCGCCCCGCCGTCATCTACGGACTTCACGAGCGGGGAAACTTCACCAGGCTTTCGCGGCTGCTGGAAAGGAACTCCTTCGTCTATCCGGGGCGGACAGACACGATCAAATCGTGCGGCTACGTAAAAGATCTCGTCTCGTCCATGATGCACATGTCGAACCAGCATGACGGTGTGTCCATCTATAATTTCTCTTTTGAGCGCAGATATACAATCAGCGAAATCTGCGCTGCGTTCTCGCGCGTCGCTGCCTACAGAAAACCGCGGCTGACCATTCCAATCTGGTTCATGAATCTCGCCGTACTTCCCTTTGAAGCCCTGCATTCGGCAGGCCTCAAGACGGGCATCAATCGGGACCGCGTAAGGAAGCTATGGTTCTCGACGAACATTCTGCCTAAACGACTTGTCGAAAGCGGCTTCAAATTTTCGTACGATCTGGAGAGCTCGCTTGTCGAATGGAAGCGCGAGTCGGCTCTAAGGGACTTCGATTGATGTCGCTACTTGGTCGCGATCAACAATCCTTGATCAAGAGCAGAGCGGATGTTCGTACAATCGGCGATGAAGAGAAGCCTAGTTATCCAGCGATGCTCGCAGCATCGGGTCTCTGTACCCTGATTGCCCTGGCACCGCTTCCCTTCGCATCCATGGATATGCGAATTATCGCGGTTTGGGTGTTGTTGCTTTCCGGGGTGCTTTTGCTGACCGTCCCGCAGGAGATTGGCTCGCGAGACCTTGCTTTCCTGTGCGGATTCGCCGCGATCTCGTTATCTTGGGCATTCGTGGTCAGCGAGCAATTGAGTGAAACGTCGCTGCTATCCCGTCGACTGGCGGCCCCTATTTGGGGGCAGACTTCCGCCGTCCTGGGCGAGCAATTGAGCGGCTCGATTTCTGTAGCCCTCAATCAGCCCTTCTTCTCGGCCGGATCGCAGATCGCTTGCCTCCTGTCCATGCTGTGCGGGTATCTAGTTGGCCGCAACCGGCACACCGCCCGCTTGTTGCTGGTGTCATTTTTGGGCTCGACCTTGGTCTATGCCATCTATGGACTAATCGCCCATAGTTTCTGGCCGGACTATTTGCTATGGCACCGGAAGTACAACTATTTGGGCTCGCTCACTGCAACCTTCATCAATCCGAATGTTGCAGCTTGCTATTTCGGGGCCGCAACCATTGGATGGGTTCTGGTCTTCGCTGCAATGGGAGGAGATCGCCCCAGCGAACCGCCGCTTCCGTGGCGCGAGTGGGTCAGGTCTCGCCTGCACACCTTCTCGCCGCTAAGAACTCTTGGTCTGCTGGCATGCTTTGCAATGCTCTCCACAACGATGCTGACGGGATCGCGCGCGGGCTCGGTCCTAGCGCTGCTGTGCCTGGCCGGTGCGCTTGGAACCTACTTTCGCCGGGGGCTGCAGAAACGGGGGCTGCTCTGGATTTTTCCGATTGCGGCCATGCTTCTGATTGTCGGCGTCATTTCGATCCTCGCGCCCATGGTCAACCGAAGGTTCGGCGTGCAAGGATTCTTTGATTCGGGACGCTGGCAGGCCTACGCATCGACGATGGAAATAATCAGAGACTTTCCCTGGCTCGGTTCTGGCCTGGGCACCTTTCGCTGGGTCTTTCCAGAATATCGAAGCGGCGACATTGCGTCATATGGGGTCTGGGATCAGGCGCATAATTCGACGCTCGAAGCGGCCGCCGAAATGGGCATTCCCTTCGCCCTTTTCTTGGGGATCGGTTGGCTCGTTTCCTTGGTCGTCCTGGTCCGAGGAATGTTAGGGCGTAACCGTGACGCGATCCTCCCGACCGCGGCCTTTTGGATTGGCCTATTGGCGATCCTTCATTCGCAGGTTGATTTTCCGCTGCAAGTTCCGGGCTTTGCTCTGGCAATCTGCCCCATTTTGGGCATGGGCATGGCTCAATCATTTTCGAGTAGAGCCAACGCGTTAACCCATCCTTCCAATAGGTCCTGAGCGGCTGTACATTTGCCTAATTTTCTTTTAAAAACACCAAATTAGCAGGTCGGAAGAGGCTGGAATTATGAGCATTACGGGACGCCGATTGTCGTCAAAGCTGATGTTTTCAGCCATGTTTTGTGCGTTTGCGTTCTGTCTGCCCAAAGGCGCGTTCGCCGCTTGCGTGAACGATCCTGATACCGCCCAGAAGGCAGCTGCCTTTACCACTAATCCGTCCTCGTTGCTCGAAGGACCCAATGGACCTCGTAGCCCAGATGACGTAGCCGCCGATGTACAAACCTTCGTGGCGTCCTATCCTCAGGCGCTTCCTGCGGTGCTGGCCATTTTGAAGGATCTGGAAAACAAGGGGCCTTCGAGTTCCGCGCTGCAGAAGGCCATTGGCACCGGCCTCGGAAAGGCGGCGAACGTCTGCAAGACGACCGATTTGACGTTTTCCCTGGAGATCCAGGGTGACTTGGGTGCCGCAGGATCGGCTGATGCCAACGCGCAATACGCGGCGCTTACCGGAAACGATCCAACCCGAAGCGTCGCTCTCTCAGGCGCCACAACCGGTTCCTCGGGCGGCGTGGGCGGCCAAACGTCAGCGACGGGCGGAACATCGGCTACCGGCTCGTCCTTTCAAACTTTTGTCGCCAACAGCGTGTCCAACAATCCGACAAATTATTTCAGTTCAAGCGTTAGCGGGGCGGGCTCAGCGAGCGGAACGACCACGGCGATCGTCTGTACCGTATCAGGTTCGTGCTGAGCTTTTGGCCTTCCTCCAACGATCCATCCGAATTTTTCGGCGTTCGGATGCGGTCGCTTTGATTTTGAGTAGCCGCGACGAATATCAGTCAGGATAGACCGGCCGGATGCTTCAAACACGAATCCCAAATGCTCATGCCTCGACGCAAATCCAAAGCGACGACACGGCGTCGTTTGAGCACACCGTTTCTGTAGCCCTTGGCCTGATCAGTCGGCAATACCCGGTGATGATCATCACGGTGCTGTTGTGCCTTGGCATGGCGGGGGTTTACTTGTTGACCGCACCCAAGCGCTACACCGGCACCGCCGTCCTTCTGATGGATAGCCGCAAGATGCAGGGGCTGCAAACGCAGGTCGGAGCGTCAGGAGACATTCCGATCGACACCGCCATGGTTGATAGCCAGGTCGAGGTCTTGAAATCAGAGACCATTGCCTCGGCGGTCATCAAGGATTTGCGGCTCTTGGATTCTCCGCAGTTTATGCGCGAGGACGCGGGTTTGTTAAGCGGAGTAACCCAGCTCTTCGCAAGCCTCTTCCCGGAAGAGAAGCCCTCCGATAACGAACTCATGCGAACGGCGATCGGGCGGATTGTAAGCGGGCTGACCATCAAGCGCGTCGCCCAAAGTTACGTCATCGAAATATCATACCAATCACTCTCGCGTGATCTGGCGTCTCGAATAGCAAATGCAGTCGCAGAGAATTACATTACCGATACCTTGGAATCAAAATACCAGGCCTCGCGCCGCGCCGCGGTTTGGCTCCAAGATCGTTTGAAGGAGCTTCGTGCTCAGGCGTCCTCTGCCGAACGCGCGGTGGCCGATTATAAGGCCAAGAATAATATCGTGGACGCCGGCGGGCGCCTGCTGACTGAGCAACAACTCGCTGAGATTAACAGCGGACTGACAGAGGCTCGCGGAAAGCGCGCGGAGGCCGAAGCCAAGCTGCAGCGGATCACCGCAATTCTCAATGCCGATGAGAGCGACTCTCAGGTCATTTTGAATGATTTGGCAACCGTCAATGATTCAATGGCCAATCCGGTCATTACGAAACTGCGCGGAACTTATCTTGATTACGCAGCTAAGGCGTCCGACTGGTCCAACCGATACGGCCCAACCCACCTTGCTGTGGTAAATTTGCGCAATCAGATGCGCGAGATCCGGCATTCCATCCTAGATGAGCTTCGCCGGACCGCTGAAGCCTACAAGAGCGACCTTGCGATCGCTAACGCTCGCGAGGCAGCGAGCCAGAAGAGCCTCAACGATACGATCGCCGTATCAAATGATACGAGCCAAGCGCAGATCGTGTTGAGGGATTTGGAAAGCAACGCGCAAAGTGCCCGCGCCTTGTCGGATAATTTCCTGCAGCTCTACATGGTCTCGGTGCAGCAGCAATCCTTCCCGATGACGGAGGCGAGGGTCATCACTCAGGCCTCTGAGCTATCTTCGCCGAAGACTTCCCCCAAGACGGCCTTGGTTCTCTTGGCGGGTATCGTCGGTGGCGGCATTCTCGCAGGTATGGTTGCGATCTTCCTTGAAATGCTCGACCGCGTATTCCGAACCGTCCATCAGGTCGAAAGACTGATCCAGACCAATTGTCTCGCCTCTGTTCCGATCGTTGGTTTCGGAGCAGACCAGGGCGCAAATGGCTCGCTGAGCCGCCTCAAGGGATGGTTGCCGTTCGCGCGCGATTGGATGCCGGGCTCTCGCCCGACCGTTGCCACGGGTCAGCCGAGCTGGACCATGGAGGCGGGACCGGCTCATGGGACCCGCCCGGGCGATCGTCAGCTTAGAATCGACGACAGCGTTGGGCGCTTCGCGATCAATTCGCCATTTTCGCGGTTCGCGGAAGCGTTCCGTTCGATCAAATTGGCGACCGATCTGAGCAACTACGGCTCACCTCATAAGGTCGTCGCGATCACTTCAGCTCTTCCCAACGAAGGGAAATCGACGGTGAGCGAGGCTTTGGCTCAAACCACGGCGCAGAGCGGACTGCGCACCCTTCTCATTGATGGCGACATTCGCAATCCAAGTCTAACCCACCGTCTTGGTCGTTCGGCTGACGTTGGTCTCATCGAGGTCGTGTTCGGGAAGGTAGGCTTAAAGGACGCGCTCTGGGTCGATCCGCAGACCAATCTACACTTCCTGCCGTGCGTGGTAGCATCACGGTTCTCGAACTCGAGCGACCTGTTGGCCTCCGCGCAAATGCAAAAGTTCTTTCAGGATCTGCGCGAGCAATATGACCGCATCATCCTGGACCTCAGTCCGTTAGCGCCGGTTATCGACGTGCGCGCGACAGGTACGTTGGCCGACTCGTACATTTTGGTTATTGAATGGGCGAAATCGAAGGTTGACGTC
>Ga0105239_10004972_pt1 | contig 15696 bp, 14 predicted proteins | sample KBSC44metaG_FD_92761 | JGI IMG/M metagenome (GOLD analysis project Ga0105239, IMG submission 92761) | Corn rhizosphere microbial communities from Kellogg Biological Station, Michigan, USA - KBS C4-4 metaG | ecosystem: Host-associated > Plants > Roots > Rhizosphere > Soil | place: Michigan, USA...
AAGGTGTTGAAGCCGAAATTGATGTTGAACGAGAATGCTGCCTTGGCGGGCGCGATCGCGATCGGCGCGGTGCTGGCCAGCAAAATCGCCGCCGTACTCAAGGCGGATATCGAAAACCTCTTCATGCTGAAACTCCTGTTGACGTTCCCCAGGGACTAAGCCCGGAAAGCGGGTTCGGTTCCCTCCGAATGCTATTTGGCCGGGCCGGTATGGCCTCAATATGACGGCGGTCAGGCCGGCGGCCTCCAAATTGCGTCAAGCGCCGCCTCGCATTTGGCGAATTTCATGGGATTTGGGGTGATTTCGCGGGTTCCTGACCTCACTGCAGAGATTGAGAATTCTCTTTGTTCGTTCTATGTTCTAGATGCGGCGCTACGAAGGAGCGTCCTTTCTGTCGCCGAGGCAAATTGCCCTGGGATCTTTCCCGTTAAGGTATATCTCCGTTCGAGTGCCCGCCTCTTGTTCCTGCCACTGGAAGCCCGCACATGCCCAGAACCCGTCCCGTTGGTGTGCAAGCCAATGGCGTTGCCGATGCCGCGGTGACGTTCATTGCGGCGGTCCCGAATAAGCCACACCACGTTGGCCACCGCGAACGTCTGCGCGAACGCTTTGTGATGGGCGGCCCAGAGGCGATGCCCGATTACGAGTTGCTGGAACTGGTGCTCTTCGCCGCGATCCCGCGCCGCGATGTGAAACCGCTCGCCAAGACGCTGCTCGCACGCTTCGGCAATTTCGCCGAAGTCATCGCAGCGCCGCGCGCCCGGCTCCTGGAAATCCCCGGTCTTGGGGAGAACGCGGTAGCCCAGCTCAAGATCATCGAAGCCGCGGCGCTCAGGCTCGCCAAAACGAAGCTGCTTGGTAAGCCGGCGCTCAGCTCCTGGCAGGCGCTGCTCGATTATTGCGCAGCGGCCATGGCGCGTGCGCCGCGTGAGGAATTCCGCGTGCTGTTCCTCGACCGCAAGAACGTCCTGATCGCCGACGAGGTGCAGAGTGCGGGAACGATCGACCACACGCCCGTCTATCCGCGCGAGATCGTCAAGCGCGCGCTCGATCTCGGCGCCTCCGCCATGATCCTGGTCCACAATCATCCGAGTGGCGATCCGACGCCCAGCCGCGCCGACATCGAAATGACCCGCGAAATCGCCGCCGCCGCCAAGCCGCTCAAGATCGCGATCCACGATCATCTGGTGATCGGCCGCAACGGCCATGCCAGCTTCAAGTCGTTGCAGTTGCTGTAATTTCTTCATCATCCGCGGCGCGTAAGCTGATTGAGGCCGCGGATTTCGGTCCTCTTTCCCGCGCGGCAGAGGCGGTCTAGAAGGGGCGGCAATGCTTCTTCGGCAGATTCCCTGAATGATACCCCGCTACGCCCGCCCCGAAATGACGGCGATCTGGTCGCCGGAAACGAAATTCCGCATCTGGTTCGAGATCGAGGCACATGCCGCCGACGCGCTCGCCGAGTTGGGCGTGATTCCGAAGGAATCGGCGCGGATCATCTGGGAGAAGGGCGGCGCTGCGAAATTCGACGTCGAGCGCATCGATGCCATCGAGCGCGAGGTCAAGCACGACGTCATCGCGTTCCTGACGCATCTGGGCGAATTCATCGGGCCGGAGTCGCGTTTCGTGCATCAGGGCATGACATCGTCCGACGTGCTGGATACGTGTCTCTCGGTGCAGCTTAAACGCGCGGCCGAGATCCTGATCTCGGATGTGGATGCGCTACTGGAGGCGCTCAAGAAGCGGGCCTTCGAATACAAGCTGACGCCCACCATCGGCCGAAGCCACGGCATCCACGCGGAGCCTACGACCTTCGGCGTGAAGCTTGCGGGCTTCCATGCCGAGTTCCAGCGTGCCCACGCGCGGCTCGTTGTGGCGCGTGACGAGATTGCGACCTGTGCGATCTCCGGCGCCATCGGCTCCTTCGCCAATATCGATCCCCATGTCGAAGAGTATGTTGCGAAGAAGATGGGACTCGCGGTCGAACCCGTTTCCACGCAGGTGATCCCGCGCGACCGGCACGCGGCGTTCTTCGCGACCCTCGGCATCGTCGCCAGTTCTTTGGAGCGGCTCGCGACGGAAATTCGTCACTTGCAACGCACGGAAGTCCTGGAGGCGGAGGAATATTTCTCCGCCGGTCAGAAAGGTTCGTCGGCGATGCCGCACAAGCGCAATCCCGTGCTGACGGAGAACGTCACCGGCCTTGCGCGTATGGTACGGTCGTTCGCGATTCCCGCGATGGAGGACGTGGCGCTTTGGCATGAGCGTGACATCTCCCATTCCTCGGTCGAGCGCTACATCGGCCCCGATGCGACGATCACGCTCGACTTTGCGATCATGCGCATGGCCGGCGTGGTCGAAAAGCTGGTCGTGTATCCCAAGCGCATGCAGGAGAACCTAGACCGCACGCTAGGCCTGGTGCATAGCCAGCGCGTTCTGCTGGCGCTGACGCAGAAGGGCGTCAGCCGCGAGGATTCCTATCGTCTCGTCCAGAAGAACGCGATGCGCACCTGGAACGGCGAGGGCGCGCTGCTCGATCTGCTCAAAGCCGATCCCGAAGTGACCAAGGCGCTCAGCGCGAAGGAACTCGAAGCGCTGTTCGACCTTGATTATCACTTCAAGCACGTCGACACGATCTTCTCGCGCGTGTTCGGAGTTTGATCTTTTAGAACTCGTTCCCCGATCGCCGCTACGCTCCGGCGATGTTTGTCGTTGTCACGTTGGCCTGCATCGGTTTCAAATGCGGTCACGCATGCACAGCAAACAGGAGAGGGAGTTCGATGCTTAAAGCTTCTAAGTTGTTTCAATGCGCACTGCTTGGTTCGGCGGTCGCCATTGCTGCCTTGACCCCCGCCGTCGGCGCAGACAACGCCTATGCCAATCTGAAAAGAACGCGTGCAATCCAGGGAACCCATCCTCTTATCCAGAGGCTCAAGAACAGCGGTGCTTCCGGTCCCATCACCGCAGAGGGGACCTATACGGATCTGCATGATTTCGCCGGTGGTGCGAATGACGGTGCGGGTCCCGGCGCAAACGTGACACTCGACGATGAGGGCAACATCTACGGGACAACCGATTTCGGGGGAGCCCATGGCGATGGCGTGGTCTTCAAGCTCGCGCCGGATGGCACGCAGACGATCCTGCACGCGTTTGCCGGCAGCGACGGCTCGGAGCCCGACGGCGGCGTGATCCTCACGGCGAGCGGGACGTTGTACGGCACCGCAGGCGGTGGCGGCGCAAGCGGCAACGGCACACTTTTCAAATTGTCGGCAAACGGAAAGTACAAGGTGCTGCATGATTTCGGCTCCAATGACGGGTCGTTCATCCGCGGCGATCTGATCCGTGACAAGCAAGGCAATCTCTACGGAACCGCGCTCTTCGGCGGCGTCAACGGCGATGGCACGGTCTTCAAATATGGCTTCGACGGCACGTTCTCGGTGCTGCATGCGTTCAACGCTACCGACGGCGAGTTTCCGGAGCATGGCGTCGTTCGCGATCAGGACGGCAATCTCTACGGCGTGACCGCGTTCGGAGGCACGAGCGACAATGGCACGGTCTTCAAGCTCGCACCCGACGGAACGCTCACCACATTGCACAACTTCACCGGTGGTGCTGACGGCGGCTTCCTCTATGGCGGGCTGGATATCGACAAGGACGGCAACGTTTACGGCAGCACGGTGGATGGCGGCGCCAACGGCGCGGGCACGGTGTTTAAGCTGGCCCAGGACGGCACCTTGACCACCCTTTACAACTTCACAGGCGGCGCGGATGGCGGTTCTCCGGAAGGCGACATGCTGCTCGTCGGCAAAAACCTCTACAGCACGAACACCGCAGGCGGGGATCCCACATGCCAATGCGGTGTCGTGTACGAGGTCACGGCGAAAGGCAAAGCGAAGGTGCTTCACACCTTCATCGGCAGCGACGGCGGCGGATATTCTGCCGGCCTGACCAAAAGCAACGGCGCTTTCTACGGCACCGCATCAGACGGCGCCAGCTCGAACGGCGTCGTGTTTAGCGTGACGAAGAAATAGCGAATGCGCGAAGCCCCTCTCCCCCACACAGGGGAGGGGGCTTCGATGCTGCGGCTCAATACCCGACCACCTGGCCGTCCTTGCGCATTTCGCTCGCACCCCAGTAGACCCCGTTGGGGGCGCGCATGATGGCCTGATATCCGCCGAAGCCGCCGGTGCCGGGCACGACCTTGTATCCACGCTTTGCCAGTTCGGCCTTCACCGCCGGATCGAAACCGCTTTCCATCTCGACGGTGCCGATGCCGGTGGACGGTTCGCCCGTGGGCTCGGCGCCGCCATAGTGCCGCCAGCGTGCCGCGTCGTCGGCCTCCTGCACGTTCATGCCGAAGTCGATGATGTCGGTGAGGACCTGCACATGGCCTTGCGGCTGCATGTCGCCGCCCATCAGTCCGAACGCCAGGAACGGTTGTCCGTCCTTCATCACAAAGCCCGGGATGATGGTCTGGAACGGCCGCTTGCCCGGCGCATACAAATTTGCGTCCCCATCGCGCAGCGAATAGAGCTCGCCGCGATCCTGGAACATGAAGCCGAGACCGTCGGCCACGAGGCCCGATCCCATGCCGCGATAGTTGGACTGGATCAGCGACACCATCATGCCGTCCTTGTCGGCGGCTGTGAGGTAGATTGTGTCGCCGTCGTGCAGTTTCGGCTCGCCGGGACCGATATTCGGATTGGCGTGCTTGAGATCGATCAGCTTGCGGCGTTCATCGGCGTAGGCGTCGGAGAGCAGGCCTTTCATCGGCACATGCACAAAGGCCGGATCGGCATACCATTTGGCGAGGTCTTCATAAGCCAGCCGTTTTGCTTCGAGGAGTGCCGTCAGCGTATCGGCCGAACCCGCGCCCATCGTCTTGAGGTCGAAGCCCTTCAGAATCTGGAGCATCTGCAGCGCGGCGGCGCCCTGACCATTAGGCGGAAGTTCGTAGACGTCGTAGCCGCGATAATTGACGGTTAGCGGCTCAACCCATTCGCCGTGATGAGCCGCGAAGTCCTCGTAGCGCAGATCGCCACCGATGCGCTTGAAATAGGCATCGATCGTGCGCGCGATGGGGCCCTTGTAGTAGGCGTCGCGTCCGTCCTTCGCGAGCAGCGCATAGGTGCGTGCGAGATCGGGGTTCTTGAAGATCTCGCCCTCGGCCGGCGTGTGACCATCGGGCATATAGGTGTGGCGCGCGTTGTCGAGTTCTTCGATCAGACCCTTGTTCTTCTCGAAGGCGGCCATGTTGGCCTTCCAATAGACGCTGATGAGTTGCGTCACGGGCCAGCCATCGGTCGCGTAGTGGATCGCCGGCGCGAGCACGTCCTTCATTGGCAGCTTGCCGAACTTGTCATGCATCGCGAACCACGCGTCCACCGCGCCAGGCACGGTGATCGGCAGTGAGCCGACCGGCGGGATGTGCGCCTTCGGCTCCAGGCCCGCCTTTTTGTATGCGGCCTCGACCTCCGCCTTCATCTTGGCGAGATCGCGCCCCATCGCGGAGCGGCCGGAGCCATTATAGCCATAAAGCTTCTTGGTCTTCGGATCGTAGACGATGGCGAAGAGATCGCCGCCGATGCCGTTCAGCACAGGCTGCATCAATCCCATCATCGCGTTAGCGGCGATCGCGGCATCCATCGCGCTGCCGCCTTTTTTAAGGATTTCGACGGCGGCTTCCGACGCCAGCGGCTGTTCGCTCGCGACCATTCCATGCTGCGCCAGGACCGGCGAGCGCGTGGCCCAAGGGGCGCCCGAATACCGGTCGCCGCGATTGACCTGCCCGTACACGGACGTTGTCATGAAGCCCATCATGGCGAGCGCTGTGCAAAGTCCGCGCGCGAAGACGCCCGTTTTGCCACCGTGTGAAGGCCAATTCCCACTCTGCATTGTACCTCCTGCCACCGATCCGTTCCCCACACAGTTGTCTGCATCTCAATAACCCGTATCGGAAAACGGATATTCCATGCCGAAGATCTGCCGATTGTATTCATCGATCTCCGCACGCCGCTCAGCGATCTGCTGGAGCAGGGGACGGTATTCCGGAGTCTCCAGGGACTTCCATCGATTTTGGAGGTCCATGCTTTCGGCGCTTCCCGAAAAGCGCGTTCCATCGAACGAACTTCCGCCGCCGGCTTTGGGGACAATCGAGCGCGTGTTGTTCAGCACGGCGATGCCGAGCCGCTCCAGGATTTCCAGCCTGTATGCCTCATCGTCGGACCAGCGGTCGAAGCGTACGGAAACCGTTTCCACGGATTGCAAGTGCTGTGTCTCTCCGACGAACTCGCGCGCGTACATGATCCACAAGCGAATTTGAAAGTCGACTCTGCTGAAAATATCGTCCGTCAGCATCCCCTTGTTTTGCAGCAATCTTATCCGCGAAGCGATCCAGTTATAGAAGTCGCGCACCAAAAGCAGCCTGCGGCGCCGCCCGCTCTCCCCAAGCCAGAGATGCTCTTGCGGCAGGATCTCCTGTTTACTCAACTTTCGGATGGGCACATCTTCATAGCTGATGAGCAGGAGCTCTTTTTGCTGCGACCGCAGTTGCTCGGCTTCGTCTGCGTCAAGTTTGCGATGCGGAATTGCATTCGGGATTCGTCCCATCAAGTACGTCGCAAACGGATCGGAAAACGGACGAGCGTTGTTGAGAAAGATAATGGGGCTTTTGTACTGCTGGGCGATCCACGCCAAGACGGCATGGTTGCCGCTCCGCCGCAGCCCGAAAGCCTGGATCTCCAGCAAATTCCTGATCGGTGTGTCGGAAGCGGTCACCTCAGCCCCGGAAGGTAAGATGGCAATAGACTGAATTCCTGCCGATCAAATATTCGACCCCATTCCGAAGCGACAGTGGAAATCTATTTGCCGGCGAAACTCTACGACCTGATTGGCCTTCAGATACCGGATGATCACAGCCTTTTCCGGTTTGGCTGCATTAGCACGGTGGACTGTGGCTACCAAGCACAAGAGGTGCGTTTGCCGCTGCCGCGGCCGAAAAAAGGGGGAAGCCCATCCCTGACCGCTTCGCTTGACCTCGTTGAGCGAAGGTGGTTAGGACCCCGTCGCAATATTCGCAGAGTTAAGTTTGCCGGACAGGGAAGAATTTATCGAGACGCAGGCGGCATTTCGGTTTGGGGCGTGTTCGGCTCCAAACGGTCTGGATGTCGCTGGGCTGGCGCGTGAAAAAAAGCCAAACCTCAAAACACACTTTTCTTTCATGATCCGGGCGACCGCAGTTTTGTCCCTAAAAATCCCACTGCCACGGTTAGGATCGCCAGACAAACTGAAGCATATCTTCCCACTCCAGCTCTCAGATCATCGGCGTCGTCAAACTCGTCGCGCACGCCAATCCCTCTCCAACATGCCTCAACCTAAGAATTATCGCGGGCCCGCAAAAACGCATCGTCATGAGTCTTCAACCAGCCGCTTACGCATCTTTTCGACCTTCACGTCTGGCCGCCCGGTCGAGCCGGTTCCCTGCCTGCAAAAGTTTCCCCGGGATTCGTTTGCGCTACGCACCGTTCCAATCCCTCCATTGCGATTAAGATAGGCGCATTGCACAAGCGCGAGCTGATCCACATACCAATAGTTTGTATCACTCGGCATATTCAGCAGAAAATTCCGCATTCCGAGCGCGTATCGCCGCGCGACCTCCGTTGGATTGAATACCACGAGATTCGCAAGAAAGTTTCTCCAGGGCGGCAGCCGTCTGTTTACCTGGACAATGCCGAGGTCCGATCCCGCCAAAGACGCTAACACATCGTTTATGTCGCCAGCGAAGTAGCAATCCATATCCGTGAGTACGATGGGGCAACCGTATCGTCGGAGCAGCCGCGGCATCTGGACAAAGCGCCCAGCATAGTAATAGCTGCGATTCACGCCACGGGTCATCTCGTAAGAAAACCGGATTCGACCACGAGCGCAGTCTTCGATATTGCCCATTTCATTCAGTAATTCTTCGGTCGGATCGAAGATGTGGAAATGCACGATATGCGCTTCGTTAGACGAATGAGCGAAGAAGGTATCCTGGTACAGTTGAAAGAACGCGCGGAAGTACGTTTCATCTGCGCTGGCAGCCAATACGGCTAGTGGTGTAGCAGTATGCGAACCTACGAAGTGGATCGGGTTTCTGTCAGGATCGTCGGCAATATACATCAGGGCCTGAAACGCATTGTTAGACACGACTTGGCGCGCCGGATGACAGTCAGGTCCCAGGGCTCCTCCGGCATCACCCTCTACTGCACGGTGGAAATACTCGATGCTGCGATCAAGTTCGCCGGTCACTCTCAGTAGCGCCGATCCGTGTAAGAGCAGAGCCTGGGCGGCCAGCGCAGGATCCGAGAAGCATTTTTCCGTTACTCGAACAGCTTCTTCGTCCCGATTGAGCTTCGCATAGGTTTCGCAGAGAACTGACAACAGACGCCGATCCCCGAATTTCTCTAAGCCCTTCGTTGCCACTTCCTGAGCGCGGTGAAACTCCTTTTTTTCATATAGACACCAGCTATAGGTTGAGACCGCCTTCAAGCTGTCCGGAGCATCGTTAAAGAGCATTTCGGCCAAGACGACCGCCTGCATTTTCTGTTTGGCCTTTCGCGCCCGCTGTATTTCGTCTATGCGGCGTTTCATTTCCTTGGCGAAAAGCGTGGCCTTTTCTTCGGTCAAAGTGGCGGCACCTTGCATGTCTGCCATCTCATTGTGCTATCTCTTGGGCGAATACGGCCAAGACTTCATATGCGGAACACTTTGTCTAGAGGCATGGGGCACATTGTCAATTCCAGCATCTGCGGAATGTAAAGGGAAATCGAATCCCTTTAGGAAGTGCTGGTCCTCCATGCCAAGAAATCCGACTAGGGTTTCAGGCTAGTGGATTTCAGCAAGGAAACACACGGATTGCAGTCTAGGAAATGGTTCATGCTGTAGGACGCGGCTTCGGGATTGCTGAAATTGGGATGAGGGCGTGTTGCTTGACCATAGCGAGCGAACACCGATAGGACTGCGGTCGCAACTGTCAGGCCAGCTGCTGTTTGCTTAACACAGAAGAGTTCATCGAAACCCAAGCCGCATTCCAACTCGGAAAGTGCGAAGCGTCATCTGGCTTGGACCTTGAATCTTTGGCCTTGCGGGAGGCGGCCACACGGCCATCGCTGGCCATGCACAATATCTCGGACGGCACGTTTGTCCCCGCCGATCGAGGGGTCGGCATCGTTCGGAGCGGCGAGCGGTGGACGGTCCACTCAGGGGGCGCAGAATTCTCCGGCTCCAAGGGGATCAAGGCAGGCCGAAAAGCAGACGTGCTGTCCGACTTGTACGAGCTTGGGCTGGAGGCGGCGGTGCTGCTCGATATGAACGACCCTGCACGCTGGCCGAATGAATTCCCCACCTTTCAATATAACCGGTTGAACATAACCGGTTGAACATAACCGGTTGAACGGCGCGCCAAACTCCATTCTCTGGTCCTGCGTCGCGTGCACGAGATTGGCAGTACCAACTTTATCTCCGCGCCCGACCCCGCAGAACCGGCCTTCGCGCAGAAGGAGCCGCGTTTGTGCTGGCGCGGCTCTCTTCGCGGATTCAGCAAGTACGGCCGGGTGCCCCGAAGCATCACCGGGTTAATAAAAAACCATGCTGCAGGACGATTGAGCCAGGAGGCAATCCACGCTCATCTCGCAACCGTATCGCGCTATATTTTTGTGTCTCGCTATTTCGATACCGAAGGGTTCGACATCGGTTTTTCTCCGCAGCGCAACAAAGACTATATGCGGGATATTCCTGAAATCGCGCGTTTCGAGAGGGAGCGCATATCACCATTCGATCAACTTTCTTCCAGATATCTGGTCTCCATGGGAGCATTACGTCCCGATAAAATCCGATTTCTCAGATATGACCGAGAAGATTGCGTGGTGCGAGAACCATCTCGAAGAATGCCAACGAATGATCGACTTGCGACACCAATTGATTCCTCTGTTGCTCGACGAGTCGGTCCGGCGCGAAGCACTCCGCCGCGTCGTGGCGCGCTACTCTGACTTTTATCGCAGCGGAAATTTCCTGCCACAGCCGCCCAGCCAATAGCCGTCACCGGCTTGTTCATCCCACGAAATCGGCTTCGCTAGAACGCGCGGGGACGGCTTTCGATAAAGGCATAGTCTTCGGCATATCGAGTCTTGATTTCCGAGATTTGATCCGCCGTCAAATCGTCGCGCGATAACTGCTCGGGACTCACGTTTACGCGTGGCAACGTCGCTTTTAACCCCAGTCTCGAACAAATCTGCGGAAACTCGGTCTCGAGCTGCGAAAACTCGATCACGTGGCTGATCAGGAATTTGCCCCGCCTGTCGATGAAGCGCGGATGTTGTGGTTTTGCCTGCCAGCTGGTGACGCACCAGTTGTGCAGAAAGTGGTCGAATGCAACGCCTTTGGAAGAGTGCTTCTTGCCTTCAAAAGATGGACCGGTATGGAAATTGTAAAGACTCAGGATGTAGTCGACCGGCTCCCTGATCACGCCAAAAACAAAGAATTCCTCTCGGGGTATGTGCTTGTCCACCCAACCGAACTTCGTCGAAATGGTCGAAAGATCGTCATGCTTGCCCCAACCCGTTTTGGTCGCACGGAATTGGGCATGTGAGGACAAGGCCCTCTCGATTGAAGACGAAGCCGACTTCAGGTTGGCGACGAATATGAATTTATGCGACAGACTGATCAGCATCGTGCCCACTCCAGAGGCAATGATACGGGGTTTGATCGCGTCCGCCTGCGGGGTCGCGGTGGCGCCAAAGCCGCTTTAGGGCTCGCTGGTCTCGTCTGCCGGCTCGTCCGACGAGTCGGCGATGATCACCGGTGCAGGCACGTTGTCCTCGACCGGCTTGATCGTCCCGCCGGTTTTTTCTGCGCGTTTGATGGCGCGCTCGCGTTTCTGCGTGGCGCGCGTCACCGCGAGGTCGAGTTCGAGCTGTGTGCAAAGACCGAGCGTCACGGGATCGACCGCCTTAATGTTGGTGGCGTTCCAGTGCGAGCGCTCGCGGATCTTCTGGATCGTCGCTTTGGTCGTACCGATCAGCTTGATGATGTCGGCGTCGCCGAATTCCGGGTGATTGCGCAAGAGCCAATAGACCGCATCGGGCTTGTCCTGCCGCTTGGAGACTGGTGTGTAGCGCGGTGCTTTCTTTTGCTTGATCGGCGGCATCTTGTGCTTGGGCGGCGCCATCTTGAGGCGAATCTTCGGATCCTTTTCAGCCGCCTCGATCTGCTCGCGCGTGAGCTGTCCCGCCGACACGGGGTCCTGGCCCTTGATGCCTTTGGCGACGTCCTCGTCGGCGATGCCCTTCACCTCAAGGGGATGCAGGCCGCAGAAATCGGCGATCTGCTCGAAGGTGAGCGAGGTGTTATCCACCAGCCATACGGCGGTGGCCTTGGGCATGAGCGGCAAACGGGGTTCGGCGGCCATAGGCAAAAGTCCTTCTTCGTCCGGGCGAGGCTTTCCGCCCCGTCCCTTCGCTCGACGTTAACGATTTCGAGGAAGACGGGTGTTTTAGCGGGTCGCGGGCTTGGATGGAAGAGTTTCGTGACAACTGCCATAGGGCCAAAAACCGCAGTTTTTGGCCTCAGCTATTGCCAGCGACCGCGGCAATAAGGACCGCAACCGCGAAAACGGCAAACGATAGGCGGAGCACCTCTTTCATGTTTGAGAAATGGGAACCCGGGATGACGGCTTCAAGGCCAGCTTCAAGGGACGAGCAGAAGCTTTCCGATATGGGTGCTATGCGCCATGCGCTCGTGGGCCGCCTGGGCATCGGCGAGCGGAAAGACCTTGTCGACGACAGGCTTGATCCTGCCCGTCTCGATCAAAGGCCACACCTCGCGCAGGAGTGCGTCGCGGATTGCGCCTTTTTCCTGCGGCGAGCGCGCTCGCAACGTCGTGGCGAGCAGCGAAAGCCGCTTCATCAGCATGGGCGCGAAATTCACACTCGCCTGCATGCCGCTCATGTAGGCAATATTGACGACGCGGCCCCAAATGGCAGCGGCGCTCATGTTGCGCTGGATATAGTCGCCGCCGACCATGTCGAGAATCACATCGGCGCCGCGGCCACCCGTTTCCTTTTTTACGATGTCGACGAAATCCTCTTCGCGGTAGTTTATGGCGTGCGTTGCGCCGAGTTTTTCACATGCCGCGCATTTCTCCGCGCTGCCTGCCGTTGTGAAGACTCTGTGGCCGCGCGCATGAAGCATCTGGATCGCTGCCGTGCCGATTCCACTGGAACCGCCATGGATAAGCACCGTCTCATCCGGCTTGAGCCGCGCGCTGTCGATCAGATTGGTCCATACCGTAAAATGCACTTCCGGCAGCGCTGCCGCGTCCACCAGCGTGACACCGCCCGGCACCGGGAGCACGCACAAGGCGGACGCGACGGCATATTCGGCATAGCCGCCGCCCGGCAGAAGGGCGCAAACCTCGTCGCCGACTTCACAATTGCTGACGCCTTCTCCCAGCGCCTCCACGATGCCGGAGACTTCCATGCCGAGAATGGGAGAGGCGCCGGGCGGCGGCGGATACATGCCCTTCGCCTGCGCCATATCGGCGTGGTTGAGCCCCGCAGCGGCTACCCTGATCAGCACCTCGCCCGGTCCCGCCTGAGGTTTCTCAACCTCGGTCAGCGTTAACGCATAGGACGGACCGGGATTTTCGACGGCGATGGCCTTCATGTCCGTTCCTCGATTCCTTGCAAGCAAGGGCGCAGGATAAGAAAATACCTGTGCCAAGCACAGGACTATCCACCATGCCGATCGATCCCGACGATCTGCCGCTCAAAAAGAAACATACCGAAATTATCCTGGGTCAGGATCTTTCGGCGATGTCGGAATTCGAACTCGGCGCGCGCATTACCGACCTCGAAGCCGAAATCGCGCGCTGTCGCGAAGCGATCGGCGCACGCCGCGCAACAAAGGATGCGGCTTCTGCATTTTTCAAAAGCTGATTAATTGGGCCGGAATTCTCTGCCTATGCTTAACGCGATCGGCTTTAACGTTGCAGGCGGGCAACCATGAACGCGATTAAAGTCGGCTGTTGTGAATTCATGGCTTGCGCGATGCAGCCGGATTGATAGCCTTCGCAGTCGCGAGTTCGGGGGCCGGGCGGAATGACGCCTATCACACAAGACGAAGACGGTCTGTTCAATTTGACACCTCAAGCCTTCACCGCTTCTGCGTTGTTCGAAAAGACATTCGAAGAGGGCATGTCTCTCGTCGAGGAAACCGCGCGCTATCTCGATGGCCGCGGACGGCAGGAATCGAAGGATCTCCCCCGCAAGATCGCGATGCTCTATGCCGGCGAAAGCATGCGCGTCACGACGCGGCTGATGCAGGCGGCGAGCTGGCTCTTGGTTCAGCGCGCGGTGCAAGACGGCGACATGGATGCGAAGGACGCCGCCGGCGAGCGCTATCGCCTGGGCTCACGCGAAATCTGTCTTGGCGGCAGCGACGATGGCATCGATCAACTGCCGTCGATGCTTCAGGACCTGCTCGGCCGCAGCGACAATCTCTATCGCCGCATCGCGCGGCTCGACGAGGTGCTGTTCCGCGGCGGCGCAGGGACGCCGGGCGTGAAAGCGCATTTCGAGAAACTGGAGCAGGCCTTCGGCAATTAAAGCCGAGGCGCCTACTTCACGAAGCCGGCGAACTTCTTGTTGAAGCGCGTCAGGCGTCCGCCGCGGTCGAGCAATTGCTGCTGGCCGCCGGTCCAGGCCGGATGCGTGCTCGGATCGATGTCGAGCGTGAGCTTCTGCCCCGGTTCGCCCCAGGTGGTGCGCGTCTTGTAGGTCGAGCCGTCGTTCAGCTGGACCTCGACGAAGTGGTAGTTGGGGTGAATGCCCTTTTTCATGGCGACGGCCCTAGCTGGGGTTTTTGAAGCCGGGCCTTATAGGGGATCGGTCTGCCCCGCACAAGACCGGGGCAAACCGCCCCTTCGCGCTGGGGTTTGGGCTCCTATATAGGTTTCACAGCAAGGATTCGGGCCATGTCGCAATCGGGCGAAGAGTATGCAAATGAGGTCGCCCGCGTAGCGTCGGGACGAAAAAAGGCCAAATCTCTCAGGCCATTACGAGAACTTTTGCCGTTCCTGAAGCCGTTCCGGGGGCGGATCGCGATTGCGGGCATCGCGCTCATCATCTCATCCGCCGCAACGCTCGTCCTGCCGGCGGCCGGCCGCCAGCTCATCGACCACGGCTTCGACCGCAAGGCAGCGGGACTGATCGGGCAATATTTCCTCGCCTTTATCGCTGTCGCTGCGGTGATGGGCGTGTCGGGCGCCACCCGCTTCTATTTCGTGACGTGGATCGGTGAACGCGTTGTGGCCGATGTCCGCAAGGCGGTGTTCGCCAATATCCTGGGCCTCACACCGGAATTCTTCGAAGTCACGCGTACGGGCGAGGTGCTGTCGCGTCTCACCGCCGACACGACATTGATCCAGACGGTTGTGGGTTCGACCGTTTCCGTGGCCTTGCGCAATATGGTGACGCTGACCGGCGCGTTCATCCTGATGTTCGTGACGAGTCCGAAGCTCGCAGCGCTCGTTGTGGCGGCGGTGTTCGTCGTTCTGATCCCGTTGATCTTCTTCGGCCGCTGGGTGCGCACCTTGAGCCGCAAGAGCCAGGATCGGATCGCCGACACCAGCGCGCGTGCGAGCGAGACGTTGCACGCGGTGCAGACGGTGCAGGCGTTCACGCATGAGAACTACGAGCGCACGGAGTTCTCGCGCGTGGTCGAAGGCTCGTTCGACGTCGCCATCCGCCGCACACGTGCGCGCGCGGTGATGGCGGGTGTGGTGATCTTTGCGGCCTTCGCCAGCATCGCATCCGTGTTGTGGGTGGGCGCGCAGGACGTGATCAGCGGGCATATGAGCGGCGGCCAGCTTCTGCAGTTCATCTTCTATGCGCTGCTTGCCGGTGGCGGCATCGGCGCACTCAGCGAGGTGGGGGGCGAGTTGCAGCGCGCGGCCGGGGCGTCGGAACGCCTGATGGAACTGCTCAAGACCGAGCCGCTCATCGCCGCGCCCGCGCATCCGAAGACGCTCGCCCTGCCGGCGCGCGGTGCGATCACATTCCAGAACATCACCTTCCGCTATCCCTCGCGTCCCGATCACAAGGCGCTCGACAATTTCTCGCTCGCAATCCAGCCAGGCGAGGCGGTAGCGCTGGTAGGTCCGAGCGGCGCGGGAAAGTCCACGACATTCCAGTTGCTGTTGCGCTTCTTCGAGGCACAGCAGGGCACGCTCACCTTCGACGGCATCGATGTCGCCGACCTCGATCCGGAGGAATTGCGCAAGCACATCGCGCTGGTCGCGCAGGATCCGGTGATCTTCTCCGGCACCATTGCCGACAACATCCGTTATGGCCGCCCTGATGCGAGCGACGATGAGGTACGCCGTGCGGCGAACGCCGCCGTCGCGACGGAATTCGTGGAACGCCTGCCGAATGGATTTCAGACGCTCGTCGGCGAACGCGGCACGACACTGTCCGGCGGCCAGCGCCAGCGCATCGCGATCGCGCGCGCGATCCTCAGGGACGCGCCGCTGCTCCTGCTCGACGAAGCGACCAGTGCGCTCGACGCCGAAAATGAACGCCTGGTGCAACAGGGCCTAGCCAATCTGATGGCGGGCCGTACGACCCTTGTCATAGCGCACCGTTTCGCCACCATTCAGCGCCTGAA
>Ga0105239_10004974_pt1 | contig 15695 bp, 8 predicted proteins | sample KBSC44metaG_FD_92761 | JGI IMG/M metagenome (GOLD analysis project Ga0105239, IMG submission 92761) | Corn rhizosphere microbial communities from Kellogg Biological Station, Michigan, USA - KBS C4-4 metaG | ecosystem: Host-associated > Plants > Roots > Rhizosphere > Soil | place: Michigan, USA...
AAAGCCTGCCATTGTGCGGGCGTTGACTCCAATAGCCAAACAGGGCATTATTAATGCTAGTAATGTTTTTTTCATGATTAAGCGGTTATAGTAATTTTGAAATTTTTTTTTTGTGTTTTCTTAGCGTGTTTTATCCATAGGCTGTTGATTAAAGTGTGTAGTTAAAATATCATCATCTAAATATTCCATGACCAGGGCTGCGGCCCCTAAAAGTTCGGCGTCAAAACCCAGCGATGAAATGAGCAGTTCTGTTTTTGCCGCTAATCGCGGAATACAGTATTTGTTTAATGCTTGTTGTATAGGAGCCAGCATTATTTTAGCAGCTTTTGTACCCCGACCGCTTAAAACTATAGCGCGCGGGTTCATAATATGTATCAGTATGGCCAGGGCTTTACCTATTTTATAGCCCGCATCTGAAAGCAGATCTATCACATATTGATCACCAATATCAATCGCATCAAAAATGGCTTTCGCAATCACTTCCAATGGCTCATTAATAAACGACTTCAATGACGATAATTTGCCTTGTTTAATACCTTCAATTGCCCTTTTAGTTACAACCAGCATAGACGCTTCGGCTTCCAGACAACCTTGTTTACCGCAAAGACATAGCGTACCGTCCTCAGATAAAGGGATGTGACTAAATTCACCGGCAAAGCCATCGCTTCCTCTAAAAATCTCACCGTTAACTATCATTCCCAGACCAATACCCCAGCCCAGGTTAATGACCATGGCCTGATCCTTTGATCGTGCCGCGCCAAATTTTTGTTCTGCCAGTGCAATTAAACTGGAATCATTATCAATATATACCGGAAGCCCTGTAGCGTTTTGAATATACTCTGTTAGTTTTTCGCCTCCTGTATCCAGGTAGGAGTAATTCATACCATCAGAAACACTAACAAAGCCTGGCATACCAATTCCAATTCCAAGTATCCTGGCCTTATCTATCCCGCTATTGATGATACAATGGTTAATATGATCTATCAGTTGCGGCAAAGCCTCTGGATTAGCATTTAGCGACAATGCGATCATTTCAACTTCCGTTATCGGCTCGTTATGCAGATCCATAATTAACATACGGGTAGAAAACTGATCCATCGCTATAGCCATAATATACATAGCATCTGGTTTTACCGAGTACATCAGGGGCCTTCTCCCCCCACTCGATGCAGCATAACCAATCTCGGCAACAAAGCCTTCTTTGATCAACTGGTTTATTATTTTATTTATTACAGGAATACTTTTGTTATAAATCGCGCTTAATTCGCTATATAGAAGCGATTTTTTAAAATACAATTGCTTTAAGATATCACTCTTTAATTGGGCACTTTTAATTTGCTTATGCCTACCTTCCATAAATAATTGCTTATTATTCAAACATAATTAATTAATTCTGAATTTTTAAGCAAACTTTTTTATTTTTTTTAATAAGTATACCAACAAATAGAATAATTTTCAAATTCGATTGATACAAATAATATTATCTCATAAAAATCACAACAATTATTAGCGGTAATTATAATACCCGCAATAATTAAGCGTATTTAGCAAAAAGGTAAGCTATATATTCATCTTATATAGGAAGGGCTAACCAAATAGATGCAAAGCTTTATTGTTATAACAGAAATCCAGACCTAATATATCATTCACATTTTACTACATTTATATCCTACAAATCATAAACCTATGGATCTTATTATCAAAGTACTTATTGGCCTGGTAGCCCTTATACACTGCTATATCTTATGGCTGGAAATGTTTGCCTGGACAACCCGTGGTCCCAAAGCTTTTAATAAACCCCTGGAAGAACTGGAAAAGAGTAAAGTTTTAGCAGCCAACCAGGGCTTGTACAATGGCTTTTTAGCAGCAGGTTTGATCTGGACATTTTTTATCAGCGATGCTCAGTGGCATACCAATGTTGCCTTGTTTTTTCTGATCTGTATAGCCGTAGCCGGAATTTATGGAGCGCTTACCGTGACCAAAAAGATTTTCTTTATCCAGACGGTTCCCGCGTTGCTGGCTATCATTCTTATCTTGATCAGGTAAGAAAAAACTTTTTAAACCTTAAATTTTAACACTTTTTTAGTCAAAACAGGGGCAAAAAGGCTTGGTTTTTATCCATTTAACACTTTTTTAACGCCATTTTAACACTTTTTAACAAATTTTTGGTGGGTTTTGAAAGGTTTAAAAAACATTAATTTATTGATTATCAAATAACTAAGTTAAAAACGATCTGTTTTTGATCTTATTTCCCCTTTAATCAAACAGCCCGGGTCTCTAAAAAAGAGAACCGGGCTGGTGTTGATATAAATATACGAAAAATCTGGGAGATTTTTGTTGGAACAAAGAGCAAAGAATTGAGGAGCAAGGACTTTTTGATTAAGGATTTTCCTTGCTCTTTATTTCCTCATTCTTTTCATCTTTGTTCTTTGTTCCTTCAATCCTTTCTCCAAAAATCCTCCCTACCTGATCTGCACCCAGGTATAACTTTCGGGTTTTAGGGTAAAAGTACAGGTTATCTTATAGTCCCGGCTTAGCGTGTATTTTTTCGCGGGGCCATCCTGTTCCTGAACCGTTGCCGTGCTGGTGAGCCCGGTATAGTACAGCGGAACGCTGATGGTACGCGTGATGGTTTGCTTGAGCGGGTTATATAGCATCAGCATGCCTTTGGTTTGTAAGTTGGGGTTTACGTGCAATATCCCGTCCCAATCCCGGCCATCGGCGCGGCGCAGGTGAATGATCTGTGAGTTGAGTATGTCGCGGTATTTTTTGTACCAATTAATCACTTTGATGACGGTTTGTTTGGTGGTTTCGGTATCATACAACCGCGGCCCGCGATAGCAGGCTTGTACCCCTGCTCCATAATACTGAGCCATTAGCTGTTCGTAATCTTTCAGGTGGTCTTTCAAAGGTTCCAGCACTGCTTCCGGACCGCCGCCCTGGTATTTGGTGAGCGGTACAAATCCCCAGCTCATGGAGGCTGTTTTTTCCCAGGTACCATCAAAAATATTCTGCCGGTTCAGGATCATCTGCTCTTCGCGCGAGAGCGAGAAATTCACTTCGCGGTAACCTATCGCTATTTTATTGGTACCATCTAAAAAATACCAGTCGGGCGCATTGATGTATACCCCTTTTTCGTGCAGGGAATGATAAAGGTCCTTTTGAATCTCCATTTGCCGCCATTGCGAATCATCCAGACCTTTATGCCCCGGGTGCGTTGTCGAAGCGCATACGTCGCCGGGATAAGGGCCATCATTTTCCCAGATGTCAAAATCTGTTTGCGCGTAAAAGGTTTTGATCTTGTCGCGGTAGGCCAGCCCCCATTTACTGCCAAAGCATGGCGCGTTACCAAAGAAAGCCCCGCCCGGTTTACCAGTTTTGGGGTTGATCACATCATCCTCATCACTTATCCTGCGCGAACTAAACAGGGAATATCCACCTATAAAGATCCCCTTGCTGTGTGCGTAAGCGGCCAGCTGTTTCCATCTTTTGATATTTGCGGCAGAAGTATCCTCCATATTGCAATGGCTGCCAAAACTCAGTATCAGGGCTTCGTAACCGGTTGCCGCGCATTGATCTATCGCCGTGTGTACCTCTTCATCATTGCGGCTCACCAGGTGCATAAATATGGGGTTGGCGGTTGTCCAGGGCGCTATCGTATTGTACATGGTGCGGATAGCCAGTCCTCGCCGCTCTCGGTCGTAACTGTCCATCAGTAACTCGTTGGTACGTACAGCGTTTAAAGTCTCTCCTTTTTGCAAATCAATACCGGGTGCTTTATCCGGGTAGATCTCCAGCAGGCATGGGGTCTGATAATCATAATTTACCTGCGAAGTATAGGTTGAATCAGCCTTCCAGTGCGTGGTTTGGTCGCTCAGGTCGTACCGCATGGCATTGTTAAATGCATAATTTGTTTCGAGATATATGCCCTGCGGCTTAGCCATATTGACGGGTGTACCCACCACGGCGCTTTGCTCCTCCACCATACCCAGCACCTCGCTAACTACCCGGTTGATCTTAAATGATTGATCACCCTTATTTTTTATACTAAGCGATTTAACAATCAGTGGCAAGCCATCATACAGTTCATAACTTACCGTAACCTCCAATCCTGCTAGCTCAGGTGCGCCGGGCTGGTAGTAAAAATCGATCTGCTGGCCAGCGGGCTGATGATGATTGCTTGCCCAGAATTTGCTTCTCCAATTAAGCCCTGGTACCAATGCTTTGATCTCAAAACGCTTTAACTGGAAATCGTTTTTACCGGCACTGAAATTATCGATCCATTCGGGTAAAAGATAGGCGTTCTCTTTTTGCCCTATCAATCCACCTACATTATAGCTTTTGCCGTTGATGCTTAAACGGGCCTCTGGTTTAACCGATCGTAACAACTGCTGCCCGTTAATGAGGTTGGTATAATCAGTACAAACCAAATTGGGATTCAACCTGAAAGTTCTTTTAACCAAACCATTATTCAGCGTGATCTCTTTACCAGAGGGAGCAGCTTTGATGGTTGCTTTATAAATTGTTGCGTTCAGCAGCCAGTCGGCCTGCGGTTTAGTTTGAGCGTTAATGGGAAAACATAGCCCTATCAGCATAAAGAAACTGATCATGGCTGCGGATATGTGTTTCAGGTTACAGGAAAATATCATCATGGTAATTATTTATTTAGAGATAGGCTCAGTTGAATTTACAGATAAGGTTTTCAATAATTGAGCTTTTGCATCGCGGTATTTTTGTACTGATGTATTGTAATCATTATAGCTGGTAAAAATCTGAGCGATTATACCAGCGGCTACCGTACTATCTTTACTTTGCAACAATCTCAACAACTCATAGTCCTCAATACCTATCCGTTGCGATTCAAAACGCTGTGACGACAGCGGGCCATCCGCACCGGGATAAATAATATGGGTATCACCCGGCGGAAGCTCGTTATTGAGTGCCGCGCCCGGGGCAAAATGATGTACCACACTTTGCTGCAAAGGATCGGGAACGTGGTATTGGTTCAATCCCCAGTGCAGAAAACCTAAAGTATTGTATTTGGCAGCAGCCCAGCCAAAGTATACCTGCCGCAGTCTTTCCTCATCAAGCGTGCGGTTGAGCCATTTACCGCCGGGAGTTAAACAGGTATAAACCAGTACGTTTTCGTTGTGCTTTTTCCGTTCATCAAAAAAAGCCTGGTTTTCCTGGTAATCATCAATGGTAGGGCACCACAGGTCGACACTGCCGGCCAGGCTATCCCTATCATTTGTGGCCTCAATAATTTTTATAGCCGGGTATATGGACCGTACTTGTGCTACTATCTCCCGGTAGCATTTGGCCTGTACCACCTTAGGTTCGTCGGATACATGTTGCAGCCAGCTATGTTCCAGGTTATTTTTAACGCAAAAGTTTTTGATCAAATGTACCATGGTATCCACGTCCAGTTTGGCTTCTGGCGTATGGTACCGTCTTTTGGTCAGGAAAACTTTCAATTCCGGATCATTCCAATCATCGTTATCGCCACGATACATGAGGTGGGGCGATTCAAAATATTTAAAACCATATTTCCGGAAAACAGCTATAAAATCCAGCAAACGCTTTTCGTCCAGGGCGATATGGTTATCATGATAACTCAATAGCTCCTCCGGGATATTAATACAGTTTTGGCGACCATGCGCCATAAGCCGCGCATATTTATCGAGCATGGCAAACCAGTCTTTTGTCCAGCGGTCTACATGCTGCCTTTTTTCCATCTGCACGATATTGAACCAATTGGTATAGAAAAAATGCTGATCGGCCACGGATGGCAGTTTTACCGGATAAACCTTTATGGTGAAGACCGCCTTATGCTGCCAGCCTTTTCCTTTAACCAGGATATGGCAGGTATAGTCACCTGCTTTGGAGATCAATGATTGGTCGATGGTCAGCCTTAAGGCCGTAAACCTGTTACTTGTTACTAATTGGGATTGTTTGAGCGGCTGTATAGCTTCATAAATACGAAATGGCGCGCGACGGATGACGTATGGGTTGATCTGATGGTTGTAGATCTCCGTCCTGCCGGTTAAACCTGTATTCCGTTCCACAGGAACATCTAGCAGCTTACTCCAGGCTGAGAGCGGCACCTGATATTTATTAATATCTGCGGTTACGGATATGGTGCTTCCAGGGATGCTTTCTATCAACAAATGGACATCCGCATTGGTGTTTAAAGGAAAATCTTCCCGGTAGCTATCGGTGTATTGTTCTACGTGATTGGTATCCGGATATATGGGCTCTAAGGGGTCGACTAGTTTAATACTCTGCGCCCGGAGACTTGTTAGTCCACCAAGTAGGAATAGGGATAAGATGATGGTAATTCTTTTGATCATTATACTCTTTAATTCTGTTTAAGATTTATTTGTCATTTGCGATCTCCTGGTCGGATAGGACTTTGTTCCAGATCTGCAGCTCATCTATTTTACCATGGAAGCCACCTATCTCCTGCAAGGGAAAAAACAGGGTTTCTACCTTACGCACCTTTGTTTTTTCCTTATCGGTGAACTGGATCCAATTGTCGTACAATTTCTTTTGCAGCTGACCATTGATATACAAGCTTGTGCCTTTATTGGTGCCGGAGATCACTACGTGTGTCCAAACATTTTCTGGAACGGCGTAGTCAAAATCGAAGTTGTAACCATCCCTGGAGAAGCCTAGTTTGCCGGTGTTTCCTTGTTTTAATTTCACTACCGAATTGGCCCCCTTGAACAGTACCACATCCTCCGAAGTATTCCCGGCTGGATTGATCCAAAAGGAAACAGTATAATCATAACCGATCTCGGGATAAGGCAATGTAGCTAAACTATTTTCGCCCGAAAATACCAGGGCCTGTCCTTTTATACCCTCGGCATAGGTAACTCCGCGAAGCTGTACCCGGCGGTCGGTTTTATCAAAAGTAAAACGGGTAACAAAGGTTGTATTGCCTTTACCTATCCTACCCCTGATATTTACAGAGGGGCCTTCGCCAGCCTGGTTACAGGCTGTGGCAAAATCGGGATAAGCAACCTCTGTGTGGTTTCCATCCCACATTTTTTGCGACAAAACCAGCATAGCCGGAAATACGCGGTCGTGCACATCTTTTTCACTGATACCATTGCCCACAATATCATTCCATGCGGCAAAAGAGCCGCCGATGATGGTCGGGTCGCCGGCCGGGAAGCGCACATCGCCGATCATGGATGGTGTCCAGTTTTCGTAAATGTTTTTATAATCCAGGTAATCATAATAATAACCGGCAGCGGGCACAATATATAACCAGCCATCAGGTGTGCTGATCTGGTTATAACCCAGCTTTTTCATGTCGACAGGATTGGCGTAACCGTTATACCAGGTATTCATGGTGACGTTTTTAACGGTAACCGGTGTGGTGCCGACAGCATGGGTCAATGCTCCCCAAACCCTTACATTTTTTCCAAAACCCTGTACGTATTTGACAAAATGATCGGTAAAAGCACGGAAAGCTTCCGCATCTTTTTTGGCATATTCATCGGTACCTATATGAACCTCTTTACCGGTAAATACCGGATGATCACCACCGATGTACTCTTTTAGGATGTTTTCGATTACGGTATAGGTAAGCGGGTTATGCAGATCAAGGTGATCCATCCCGTATTGTTTACTCCCAATTTCGGGAACTACTTTAGTAAAAGCGAGGGCATGCGCTGGCACATCAATCTCAGGAATAATGCGTACGGCATAGTCGTTGGCTAATTGCTGTAATTCAATAAACTCCTTTTTGGTGTACGATCCATCTTTGGCGGTAAGACCGGGATAGGTGGCATTCTCCAACCGGAAAGCCGAATAGGTACTATCCCAGCTGTTATTAAAATATTTTTTGAAGCCATTATCATTCAAATGGATCTGAAAATCGTTCATTTTATAGTAAGACATCAACTTCACATAATCTCTCAAAAATTGGAGAGAAAAAAACTTACGACCGTCATCCAACACAAAACCCCGCACTTTAAATTCGGGATAATCGCGGGCTACGCCTTTGGGAATGCTGGTTTGATGCTCCAGCAATTGCAATAAGGTACGTGTGCCCCAAAACAAACCCTGGTATTGAAGCGCGCTAATAGTGATGTATTGATCGACCTTAAAATAATAACCCTCTTCACCGATGCTTTTGTCTTGTTCCTTAAGGGTCAAGAAAATATCTCCCTTTTCGGGTCTGCCGGTTACGATGGCTAAATTAAACCCGGTTTGTTGTTTGATCTCTCTTTTTAAAATAGCAGCTACTTTTTGCAGGGTAGTTCTGTTGGCTGCATTGATCACTATCCTGTCTGAAGATGTCAACGCGTAATTACCATGACCGCCATGCCACTCACGCAGTGCGGGGATAACAAAGGGTTGAGGATTGGTGCCTTTATCAGCAAATTTCCCGGGAACAGTTACCTGTTTGGAAACATCGTATTTGAGCGTGTCTGTCTGGTTGCTGATCAGTTGAAAATACAGGTTTACCTTACTCTCCACCAAAGGGGTAACAATAGCGCCTGTACTATCAATGACGGGCGAACGGTCGCTGCCTTTAAACATCAGATGATACCCTTCCGGGCTTTGCGGAGAAACGATCTTTTTATCGCCGGGTTGTATGGCGCGAACTTCCGGTACTGGCGGGGCTGTTTTATTGTTTGTTTGGGCAAAACCCAACTCTGAAATGAGCAGGACTGCGGGTAATAGAGCTTTGGGAAGATGTGATAGTTTTAGTCCGGACATGCTGTTGTTTAATGTTTCTGTTGATGGTGATCAGGAAAAAATGATATTTAAAGTTTGATCCTGGGTAATGGTGATCTTTTTATTAAAAGATAATAGCAGAGTATTACCCTCTTGCTTCAGGTTTACGGGAATAGGTGCTGTACCCAGCATTACTGTCACCGAACTGACTTTGCTTCCGGCGATCTTTTCCAGGGCGATTTGCTGCAGTTTTAATTCACCATATTTCAGTTCAACACTATGGCTTTGTTTTGACCCGGTTAGCTTTTGAGTATAAGTACCCCACCCTTCAGCGGCGGTGAATGGCGCTTTAAAATGAGTGTCGTTCCATTTTGGGGCGAACCGGATATAAGCTTTGGGACCATGATATTCAAAGCCACAGGCACTGATAAACGTGCCGTAGCTGGCCATGGCACGGGCGTAATGGTCGCTGCATTCTATCTCGTTAAAAGGGTTTCTTTTGGCAGCATGGTATCGTTCATGGATAACCCGGGTAAGTATCAGGCTTTCATCTATCATTCCCTCGGCCATCAGGTGAGCAGCTACCTGGTGTTCAAAGCCGCTCATACATTCATGAAAATAGCCCAATTGCCAGGTGGTGTTTTCGCCGTAAGGCTTGGGCTCATTATGCGGATTGGTGTTCATGATCATCCCGCCTTCGCCAGGCAAGGCATAGGGCCGGCCGCCTGTATGCGTTTTGATATAAGGCCCAACATCGGTGGCAAAATTATATTTCCATAAGGCTTTAAGCGCCGATGTTGATTTTTCCTTGCTGATGATGCGAGGCAAACCAACCTGGAAGGCCCAGCTTTGCCCGTAAACCTGGTCGATATGACAGGTATTGTAGGAGCCTAATTCTTTACGCCCTTTAACCGCATCCGGCCGATGGATAAAATATTCGCCGTTGAAGAGTTCCTTCTCCATGTTTTTGCTGCCATCATTTACATATTTCTCACAAACGTTTGCAAAGGGCTGGTCGTTCATCTCAACAGCCATGGCATGGGCGGCACTGGCGGCGGCAATGCACAGACCAACTATCCAGGCAATTTCGCCTTCCCACACGGCATCCAGTGTATTTTCCATCGGGCTATCGGTCATGCCATCGCCATTCTTGTCCTGAGCCAGCATAAACTGCACGGCCTTTTTTATTTTAGGCCAGTTGCTTTGCAGAAAGGTATTATCCGCGCTCATATGGTGTTCCCGGTAAAAGCGGAGTATGGTTCCGGCCTGCCCGTCAATAGCCGGGTGAGTTTCATCTTCGCCCCTGAAAAGAATGGCCCCGGTATCTTCTTTAAAACCAAGGCCCAGATCAACCCGTTGCCGAAGGTCTCTTTCCAGTTCGGGAAATATTCGGGCAACCGAATGCGCGTATTGCCATACATGCGTACAGGTACCCGGGCAGGCGCCCACCCCTTCCCAGCTCCAGAACCGGCCATCCGCAAAACGATAGGTATTGGCCGTTGCCAGCGTACCGATATTAACAAAAGTGCGCTCCAGGAACCAATGCGGCAGTGTGGAGTTGTTCCAGGTGGTACTCCATAATTCCGTTGTAGTACTTAATTTTTCAAAGTTGGTATCCAGGTATTCACTTACCTCACGCGCATCTTTAAACCGTACGCCATAGTGAAAGCCGCCCTCCGCATCTTTTACTAAATTTTTCAACTTCGGATGCGGATTATTAAAATGCCAGCTAATGGAGTAATCGGCAGTGAGCGATTTAGTGGGTGCAAGATCCTGCTTTAGAGATATGCCACCCACCAGTTTTTCGGGCGCATCTGCACTTGCAGATTGGGTAACGGGCTGATCAAATTGCTGCTCTGTAACGGGCCAGGGGGATATATTGGCCATGGCTTTACCGCTATTATGATGCAGGGTAAAAGACATAGTACCACTATCCGGCGCTGTTTTTAACGCTTCGTTAGCTGCATCAAAAGATGAAATCACGCTGGTTGATTGGGGCGAGGTAAATACCTTATTCACCCGCTTACCTGTACCCTCTTTCCCGGAAAGTTTGTTAGCGCCATTCTCCATCCAGCCTAATAATGAAACCTGGATGTGGCTATTGGTGGTATTGTTTACGGTAAGCCTTAAAATAGTAGCCGGCAAGGCAGAATTTTCAGCATCCAGGGGAATAAACGGGGAATATACTTTTAGACTCACAACCACCGGAAAATCTTTGCTTTTGTATTCTACCGTGGCTACGGGGTATGCCGGTTTAAAGATGATCTCTTCCCACTGGTCTTCGTTCAACTCTTTGATAAACGTTTTCCCATCCACAATTACTTTTATGGCGAAGCCCTGCTCCAATACACGTAAGCTATCAGCTATAGCAGGTTCTATATAGGCAGAACCATCCCTTGCCCGTATAGTTCGTACCGATGTACCGTCGTTCCATTTTACGGCTTTGGGTTCAATGCCTTCGTGGCTGCCCTCAAAGGTTTCATTATAAATTTGCCATAGCCAAAGCCTGCCATCGCCACCAGCATAAACAGTTCCGGCATGCAAGCCACCAACGGGCATACCTATATACTTGAGTTCGTTTTTACTTTTATAATATGCTGTTGCTTCGCCGCGGTTGTACAATGATTTTACCCATGCAGGGTCAATATTCTTACGTTCGGGTATATTATGCAACGGATAGCCTTGGGCAAATATCCCCCTGCTCCATGCCGGGAACTGCACAGCAGCTAAGCTGGTTGTCAACAGACCTGTTTTTTTAATAAAATCTCGACGAGGAATGGGTTTCTTTTGCATGTTTCAATAGGTTTTCAGGTTCAGATCGCTTGGATTTAAACCATGGCTTGGCTTTTCTAATATCAATATTATCGGCAGCATAAATGGATATTAAACAAACGTTTGCGTGATAATAAAATCAGGAAGCAACAAGTATGGATATTTAAGTTCCAATAAAATGATTTATGGTTGGGTATTAAGCTATAACTGAATATATTCGTTTAGCTATAATTTACGTCTATGAATTTAACAGAAATCAAGGATAAGATCATCAGTGGTGACCTGAAATCGTTGTTTTACAAAGGAACAAATACAGAGATCCACCCTACAGATGTTGCTAAGATCTTAAACTCCCTCCCTGCCGATACCGCGTTTAGTTCTTTCGAAGCCTTCGCCGATAAGAAAAAAGTAACCTTATTTCCTTATATCACTCACTTCTTACAGCGAAAGATCATTCAGCGTTTACCACCGGTGGAGTCGGCCAGGATCCTGAACCAATTGAACTCTACCGATCGTTACAGCTTTTTTATTTCGTTAAATACGCTGGAACGGTCAAACTACCTGGAGTACCTGGATGATGAGCATAAAAAGGAAACACAGGATACGCTGGGTTATCCAAGGCAAAGTATCGCACGCCTGGTTAACAATGATTTTGCCACCGTAAAAGCTGATATGACTATTGCCGAAGCCAATGAGTATTTACGAAAAAACCATGCGGACACCGATATCGCAAACGTGATCTATGTAGTGGACGACCAGGGTAAATTATTGGATGATATCCCGGTGAGGCGACTGGTATTGAATGAGCCCAACAAGCTGATCCGCGATATTATGGATGGGGTTTGTTTACAGCTGCGCATGGAAGAAAGCACCGAAGAGGCCATTGCTAAATTTAAAGAGTATGACCGTACAGCGCTGCCTGTGGTTAATAATGATGATCTGTTATTAGGCCTGGTGAGTATTGATGATGTGCTGGATGTAGAAGAACAGCGCGACACGCGCGAAATGCAGCGTTTTGGTGGTCTGGAATCTTTGGAGTACCCCTACGTGCATACCCCTATTTTCTCGCTGATCAGGAAAAGAGCCGGATGGCTCATTATCTTGTTTTTGAGCGAAATGTTAACAGCCACCGCCATGGGTTATTTTGAGGTTGAAATTGCTAAAGCGGTGGTGTTGGCCCTGTTTGTCCCTTTAGTTATTTCCAGTGGCGGTAACAGCGGCTCGCAGGCGGCAACACTCATCATCCGGGCTATGGCGGTAAAAGAGCTTTCGGTAAAAGATTGGTGGTATGTGATGCGGCGGGAAATAGTATCGGGTTTATGCCTGGGTACTATCCTGGGCGCTATTGGTTTCTTGCGCATTACCCTCTGGCAGTATTTGCATTGGTATAATTACGGGGCGCATTGGCAACTGATGGCTATCACCATATTTTTCTCCCTCATCGGGATCGTATTATGGGGAACTTTAAGCGGCTCCATGATCCCGATGGTGCTAAAAAGATTAAAGCTTGATCCGGCTACCTCTTCAGCGCCATTTGTAGCCACTCTGGTGGATGTAACCGGGTTGGTTATTTATTTCAGCATAGCCGCTATTATGTTAAAAGGGACTTTGTTATAACTACCTCGTATCCCACAGGGCCATTTTCACATACTCTGTGGGATTAATAATCATAACTGCTCTCCTTCTGTATTGCAGTATTATCAGTATTTTTTATCTTTGTGCCCTAAACAAAACTCATATTCCTCCATGTAATAAATAATTTCTTTCAGGAAAATAAACGAAGCCACTATAGGAGGCTTTTGTAATTATTCACTCTTAAAGAAAGGAATTATGCTTAATCTTCAAGCTATTACTTATATACACCCTAACCGGGATCTGTTGTTTACAGATTTGGATCTTATTGTCAATAAACAAGATAAAATTGCCTTAATAGGTAATAATGGCGCCGGGAAATCAACTCTCTTAAAAATTTTAGCGGGCGAATTGCAGTCTGCAAGCGGATTGGTAAAAACCTATTCAAAGCCATACTATGTGCCACAGCTTTTTGGTCAGTTTAATAATTACAGTATTGCCCAGGCACTGCGGATAGATGACAAACTAAATGCACTAAAAGAGATTTTAGAAGGCAAGGTAACCGATGAGAATATGACCTTGCTTGATGACGACTGGGCAATCGAAGAACGCTGTCATGAAGCTTTTGCATATTGGAAGCTTGATGAACTAACGTTGAACCAAAAAATGGAGTCCCTGAGCGGCGGACAAAAAACAAAGGTTTTCCTGGCCGGGATCAGGATCCATCAGCCCGAAATTGTTCTGCTGGACGAACCCAGTAATCATTTAGACACACAGGGCAGAAACATCCTGTATGACTATATAACCTCCACCTCAAATACCTTATTGGTGGTAAGTCACGACAGGACTTTGCTGAACCTGCTTAACACGGTATATGAGCTTGGCAAGCACGGCATAACGGTTTATGGCGGCAACTATGATTTTTACGCGGAACAGAAAACGATAGAGAGCAATGCCCTGAACCAGGATCTGCGGAGCAAAGAAAAGGCCCTTCGTAAGGCAAAAGAAACAGCAAAGGAATCCATGGAGCGGCAGCAAAAACTGGATGCCAGGGGTAAGAAAAAACAGGAAAAGGCCGGGCTCCCTACTATAGTTATGAATACCCTCAGAAACAATGCTGAAAACAGCACCTCACGTATGAAAGGTATTCACACCGAAAAAGTGGGTAATATTTCGCAGGAATTGAGCCAATTGCGGAAAGAACTGCCAGGGATCGACAAAATGAAAATGGATTTTGATAACTCGGCACTCCATACAGGAAAAATACTGATCAACGCCAGGGATATTAATTTTGGCTATGATAGCAGACCGCTTTGGAAACAGCCTTTAACATTTCAGATCACCAGTGGTGAGCGTTTGGTGATCAGAGGGGCAAACGGATCGGGTAAAACAACACTGATCAAAATGATGCTGGGTGAATTGCAACCCACCTCAGGCACGTTCGACAGAGCCGCTGTGAAAACTATTTATATTGATCAGGATTATTCCCTTATCGATAATACACTCAGCGTTTACCAACAAGCACAGCAATTTAACTCGGGAATGTTACAGGAGCACGAGATCAAGATCCGCCTGAACCGTTTTTTATTTACCAAAGACTATTGGGACAAGCCATGTAAAGCTTTAAGTGGCGGTGAAAAAATGCGATTAATGCTTTGTTCATTAACCATAAGCAACCAGGCTCCGGACATTATAGTACTGGACGAACCAACAAACAACCTGGACATTCAAAACATCGAAATACTAACTAATGCCATCAACGAATACAAAGGCACACTTTTAGTTATATCACACGATGAATATTTTTTAAAACAGATAAACGTGGAGCGTTCCATCGAAATAGGCAGATAGGTTAAAACTTTGTTAGTAGAGTATCTCCACCAACAAAGTTTTACCTGTTTCTACCCTGTAAAAACCTATGCAAGATCATATCTGGTGAAAGCAAGCTATTTACCAGTAATATCGTGCCTGGCAAAGGCGGTTGCCGGAAGATGCTCCAGTGTTTCTTTTAAAAAGGTTACTTTACCGGTTCCCAGGTCATAAATAGCTCCTACTATAAGCAGCTTACCCTCTTCATAGTTTTTACTTAATACGGGCTCCAGCTGGCGCAGGTGGTTTACCTGGTTGATGACGTTAAGCCGTATAGCGTTATCAAGTACATTACCCGGCATCTTTTTTGCCGCGAGAGCCGCCGGTTTGATGGCATTGATCAAGCTTACAATATGACCAGGTGGATTTTCCGGACGTTTTACGGCCGCTTCTACCGCACCACAATTGGTATGCCCCAGCACCACGATCAATTTTGTTTTTAACGCCAGGTAACCATATTCCAATGTACCATAAGAAGCTTCGGCCATCACCTGCCCTGCGGTACGAACGATAAAAAGATCGCCAAAGCCTTGGTCAAACAAAATTTCGGCAGAAACCCTTGAATCGGAGCAGCCAACAATGGTGGCAAAAGGCGATTGCCCCGAAGCCAGTTTTTTGATCAGAGCAGAATTTTGTCGTGGGTAAATACTGTGGCTTTCTGTAAACCGGCGATTGCCGCCTGTTAACTTTTGCAGGGCAAAATAAGGATTGGCAAAAGCAGAATCACGATTTACGATGTAGTTATCTTTACGCCATTTGGCAGAGTCGATCGCTGTTGATTTGTGTGCGTG
>Ga0105239_10004975_pt1 | contig 15695 bp, 9 predicted proteins | sample KBSC44metaG_FD_92761 | JGI IMG/M metagenome (GOLD analysis project Ga0105239, IMG submission 92761) | Corn rhizosphere microbial communities from Kellogg Biological Station, Michigan, USA - KBS C4-4 metaG | ecosystem: Host-associated > Plants > Roots > Rhizosphere > Soil | place: Michigan, USA...
TAGAGCATCGTTCGGCCGAGCAACAAGCCGAGCTGGCCGTGATTCGGGCGCGCGATGCGATTCTGCGTACTCGCACTCTGCTCATCACTAGCGCGCGCGGTATCGCCAAGGGATTCGTACGACTGCCAAAGTCGATCACGGCGACGTTCGGACAACGCGCTCTAGTGGATCTGCCCGAGATGCTGCGCAGCGCTGTGCGGATTGCTGCAGCAGATTGACGCGTTGAGCCAGCAGATCCGCAACTATGACCAACAAGTCAGCGCGCTGGCCGAACAGCACGCGGAGGTAAAGCGATTGGAGAATATTTCAGGCGTGGGTCGACCTAAGTTTGGGGAGTTCTTAACCGTTACTGACATCCGCACGGGACGATTCCTGGATACTCCCGAGTTCCAACCGATCCATGCACTCGGCAACAACCAGACAATTTTCGACCGGATCGATCTTCAACCCAACGGCAGGGACGCATTTCACTTGAACCTTTTCGCGGCGCGGAATTGGTTTCAAATTCCCAACGACCTGGATCAGTTGGGCCAGGATCAGCGTCAGCGTGTAATGACCTGGAGCATTGCTCCTGGGTATCAGCACAGTTTCAGCGCCACGACTCTGTTGACGATCAATCCTTATATTCGCAAGGACCAGATCAATTACTATCCCAGCCGGAATTTCAGCAACGACGCCCCTGCGACGCAGAGCCAGCAGCGCCAACTCTTGAATTGGGGTGTCAAAGGCGATCTAGCGACGACAAAAGGGCATCACAATTTCAAGTATGGAATCGACCTCAAGCAGACGCGTCTCCTGGAAAGCTTTCAGTTCGGTATCACCAATCCAACCTTCAACGACCCGTGCATAAACCCGGATGGGAGCCCCGTTGGAGATCCCAGTCTCAGAAGTCCCGCACAGTGCGGGGGTGCCGGATTTGAACCCAACACGGCGGACAACCCCGACGTCACGGGCACGCCGTTCGCTCCGGCCCTGCTGCCGTTCGATCTGTCTCGGAGCGGAAAGTTATTGACGTTCCACGCGACCAACAATATCAATCAGTACGCGGCATATGTTCAAGATGGGATTACACTCGGTAATCTTTCGTTCAACGTCGGCTTCCGTCTGGACCGGTATGACGGCTTGGTATCCAAAACGGGACCGCAGCCGCGAGTCGGCGTCGCTTACAACATCAAGAAGCCAGGAACGGTGTTGCGGGTGGCTTATGCCAGAACGTTCGAAACACCGTTCAACGAAAACCTGCTCTTGTCAAATTCCACGGGAGTCGGTGGGTTGGCCCAGAATGCGTTCGGAGGCACGGCCCAAGCGATACAGCTGGGCTTTCGTAACCAATTCAACACTGAGTTTCAGCAAGCGATCGGCAAGTACGTTCTGGTCGACGCCGATTACTTCTGGAAGTACACCCACAACACGTACGATTTCAGCACCCTTCTCAATTCGACAATCGCGTTTCCCATCGCTTGGCACAACTCGAAGTTAGACGGAGCTACTGGCCGCGTGAGCACCATCAATATTCACGGCTTCCAAGCCTATTGGACTTTCGGCCACACTCGGGCGCGCTACTCCCGCCGGAAACGGGCGGTCTGATTTCGCAAGGCGCGGCCCTGCCCGCCGGAGTATTCAGGATCGATCACGATCAGGCTTTCCAGTCGACCCTGACTTTCCGTTACCAACGGCCGCATAACGCGGAATGGATCGCTCTGACCTCTCGATATGACAGCGGCCTGGTCGTGAGCGGCGTACCAGACGCTGGCATCGCGCTGACGATCCTAACGCCGAATCAGCAGGTAACGATCGGCTTGGCTTGCAATGGAGTGTTCGCAACTGTTGTCAATCCACTATCGGACTGTGCTAGCAAGAATGGCTCGATAGGCGCGGTCACATCAAAGCTGATCAATTTTCCGCAGGGCGGGTACGGTCCATTCCCAAGCCAGGAAAATGACGACCACAACCCGGCTCGCGTGGCGCCGCGTAATATCTTCAATCTCGGAGTCGGCACGGACAACCTTATGCACCGGGAAGGACCAAAGCGAATCACCGCTTCTCTGGCGATCGACAACCTGACCAACAAGGTGGCCTTGTATAACTTCCTGTCGACGTTTAGCGGGACACACTTTCTGCAACCTCGGATGTTCGTGGGGCATGTTGGGCTGGTTTTCTAGGCCCGCTATCAAGAGGGTCGTGACCGTCCATTCGCTTTTCCGCAGTGTCCATTCTCCGTCAGCCACATGCTGCTAGTTGGAATCAGTCGGATAAAAACGGGAGCACCAACTTCGATCTGTGCGGGCCAGCATCTATTCCTGGATTTGAGCCTGGCATAAGCCCCGCCGACCAAAGCCCTTCTGCGGAGGTTCATCCTCGTTCCTTCAAGGTCTTAAGGTAGGTAATAATCTGCCAGCGCTGGGCCTCGGGGAGATGCGCAAAGGACGGCATACCGCGTTTGAGAGATCCGTTTCGTAAAACCCAGAATAGTGCTCCAGGAGGCGCCTCTTGAACATCAGCTTGGTTCAGCGGCGGGGCCTTTCTCATGCCTCTACCGTCTGGGCCATGGCAAGCCGCGCACTCATGAGCAAACAGTTTCGCTCCCGCCCGTTGCACGCGCTGCTGTCCTTCAAGAGGATTGCTCAGCGCTCTGGCTTTTGGCGGTGCTTGTTGGACGAGCGTTCCCACGCGAGCCCAGGCCACAGCTACTGTGAGCGTTACCAAAGCACCGAGCACGAGAATTCGAAGTCCGGTCATTGCCCGCCTCCGCTGTTCCGAAACAGATGCCGCGCCGCGCGTCCGAACTGGTCGATTTCGTAGGACACGGCGAAGCGCAGCAGAAACCCCACAGTTGTCTCGGTGAGTCCAAAGGTAGGCGAGACAGTGAACCTCGTTCCATTCGCAAGCGTCCAGGCCGCTGTCGGCGCTACGTAATGCGAAGTCTCCTGCAGACCGAAGTGTTCATGAGTCCCAAGGCCGCCATACATTTCGACTCCGGCTTGAAAGTTCTCCGGGCACAAATTGCACCGGTCCGGCCGTGCGGCCAGTGCCAGAGGCCGGCTGACACCCACGGCGTAGCCGAACTCAAACGGTGCGTGCCTGACGTTCTTTTCCGCGATGAAATTCTCCGCGAACGTCCAACCTTTGAAGTAACTTCCCAAGATGAGCTTGGCTTCGATCTCCCGCTTCTTCTCAGATCGGGTTTCGGAGTTCGGACCGGTCAGGTCACCTTCGCCATCATTGTCGACGACTTCGAGCAAGCTCTTGTCCGCCCCATTGATGTTTTCGAATTCCACGTAGAGCACGGGATTGATCCAGTGCTCGCGCGGCAGAACGCGAAACCGATTCTCCCAGCGGTAACCGGTAAAGAGCGTGCCGTCGCGTGCTGTAGCCTGTCCATCGAGGTACAATTCGGTGGTCCACCACGCCTTAATGCCGTACTCGAATTCAACGGCAGAGCCAAGGAACCGGTTCCCGCCTACAGACTTGCCGGTTACATCCTTGGTGGTAATCTCCAGGTTGCCAGGTTCCTCCAGCTGGTGCGTGTAGGTAATAAGGAACGGGCCTTCGGCAGCTGAGGTGTATGGCTCGTACAAACACACTCCCGTCAACAGCAGAAAGGGCCATGATAGACTTCGCCGTCGTCTTCTAAATACTGATTTCAAAACAGTTCTCCCTCAACGCAAAGAGCGCAATATTCCGCAACTGAGTTGCAAGGCGAACCTAAGAATATCTAGAACGCGGGTGTACGGCGACAAAAAATCAGCAAATGAGTTGCATCTGATAGTGAACGGTGACATATAGGATCGAACCGATGTTCCAAACGGGCGGCTCGCGTCCCGCGGGCTAGCGGGATTAAAACATCCCGTCGCGCGTCATTCATTTCCTGACAGAAATGGGAGGTGCGTTGTCGGAAGGTGTTCCATTCGGACACGGTTTTAGCCCCGATGCATCCAAGGAAGCACTTCCACGGAATGTGCTTTACGCGTCAACGTGACGGGAAGCCGACTTATCGGGAGCAATCTCTCAGAAGACCGTTTTGGATGACCGTCCGAAATGCTGATAGCCAACCAAGTGGGTCTAGATGGCGCCACGTATTTCGGTGAGCAATCCCTAGGGGCATTCGACCAAGCTTAGTATTGCATTCGATATCGACATGCGATATCATTGTCCCATGTCGAAGTCGACCGACCTCTTACAAGGCACCCTGGATCTGTTGATTCTGCGGATTCTGGAGTGGCAGCCCTTACACGGAGTTGGCATTTCAGACCGGATTGAACAGCAAACCCGCGGGGTGTTTGTTGTAGGTCCCGGATCGCTTTTCCCTGCCCTCCACCGGCTAGCGGAAAAGGGATTGATAGAAGGAACGTGGGCCGAGTTGGAGAGTGGGCGGCGGGCAAAATCGTACTCTTTGACTTCGTCAGGTCGCGCGCAACTTGCGAACGAGAAACGTAAGTGGCAGAAGGTGCAGACAGCCATGAATCAAGTCTTGGCAGAGGAGTCCTAGGCACGTGGTCTGGTTTAGCCAAGCAAGACATTTCGTCTATCGGATCTGGCGTCGTCGAGAAGTGGAGCAAGCGCTGGATGAAGAGGTGCGAGCGTACTTCGAAGTCCTCGTGGATCGTGGCATGGAGCAGGGACTCTCGCGCGAGGCGGCCGTGCGCGCGGCGCGGATGAAATTCGAGGGGCCCGAGCAAGTTAAGGAAAGAGTTCGGGAAGCGCGCATCGGAGCAGCCCTGGAGACATTCTTTCAAGACCTCCGATATGCAGCGCGTGGTTTTCGGCGTAATCCCGGATTCACACTCGCGGCGGTTGTTTCGCTTGCGCTCGGTATCGGCGCTAACAGCGCGATCTTCTCTGCTCTTGATGCCGCGCTCTGGAAGCCACTACCGGTTTCCGATCCCAACACGTTGGTCAACATCGCAATATCGCGCAACCGCGGCGGCGATGAAACAGATCTGCCCGCAGCGTTCGCGCGCCAGTTGCACGACTCCGGCATCTTTGCCGGTGTCATCATTACTTCTGCGGACGGCCTGAGCTTCTCGTATGACGGTCCTGCCGAGCGGATCATTGGCCAGGTCGTTTCTCCCGACTATTTCACTACCCTAGGGGTACGACCGATGCTCGGCCAGAGCTTCTCGTCTGAGGAGCACAGGGGCGGCTGGTCAGCGGAAGCCGTCCTTTCTTATGACTTCTGGAAACGGCGGTTTGGCGCAGATCCGACGGTGATCGGCCGAACGATTCACCTTAATACGTATCCCTTCACAGTCGTTGGTATAGCGCCACCATCATTCTTCGGGTTGGTTCGCGGTTCTGATTACGAACTTCGTATTCCATTCCTTCCCGCTGGTCGGGAGTTGAGCCAAATCGCACAGATCAATGGGCTACCAGGACGCTGGTTGGGGACACACGCCCGGCTGCGGCCCGGTCAAAGCATCGCCGAAGCCCAGGCCGCGGCAGACGCGCAGTTACAAACATTCCTTCAAACGACTTCGATCGAGGAGTTTCGGCAGGCTGGATTACGCCACTTGCGACTCTCCCCAGGATGGGGAGGGGATTATGAACGCACGCTCCAATTCCGAACACCACTTTACGTACTGCTCGTTCTCGTGGCGATCGTGCTCCTCATCGCGTGCGCGAACGTTGCCAGCATGCTCATCGCGCGCGCGTCGGCACGAACACGCGAACTGTCGATACGGGTTTCCTTAGGTGCAGGTCGTTCCCGCCTCATTCGGCAATTACTGACCGAGAGCATACTACTATCGCTGATCGGTGGAGGACTTGGCATTGTGATTGCCTATTGGACCGCCGCCTTCATCGTCCATTTCGTTCCTGACGGCCATGTCAATATCGTGCTCGATCTTCATCTAGACGTCAGGGTATTGCTTTTCACGGTTGCCGTCTCGTTTCTCACCGGGTTGTTAGTCGGACTGACTGCTGCGCTTCAGGCGACGCGAGGCAATTTATCTACCGTCCTCAAGGCCGATACCGCCGCTTCCGCTGGCGGGCGTCATAGCGCCGGACTCCGTAAGATGCTCGTAGTCTCTCAGGTTGCCTTCTCGATTCTACTCATGACCGCCGCAGGCACTTTCATCCGTACGCTACTCGATTTGCGGCCCGAAGACTATCGCGCCAACCCCAAGCAAGTCCTACTCTTCACGATAAAACCGCAGCAGGAGATTTACAGCGATGAACGGAAGCGCACAATAGCTGCCGAACTCGTTCGCCGAGTATCTCAGATCCCTGGAGTGCACGCGGCGGCGTTTGCGGAATACGGCCCACTGGGTAGCCGCACAAGCCAAACGGTAGTCTTGCGTCCTGGCCACGATTTAGTGCGCGTGGACGCCGACGCCGTTACTCCCGAATTCTTCGAGACCGTTGGCCTCCCCCGGTTTGCTGGCCGCGACTTCACGGCCAGCGACAAGCTCGGCGCTCCGCGCGTCATCATCGTGAATCAGGCACTTGCACGGGTGCTGTTTCCGAAGGAGAACCCGATCGGTCGGACACTACGTGTGCCGCGAGGTAATCAGGGTGGTGATTATGAGATCGTCGGATTGGTTTCAGACGTGCGTTACTACGACCTCCATAAACTCCCGGAGCCGGCGGTTTGGTTCGCGATGGAACAGCAGGTGCCTTACATGCCAACCCTCCATGTTCGTGTAGAAACGCCCGAGATCGCGTCAGTGACCGCTGCCATCCGCCGAGAGTTCGATATGCTTGACCCGGGCGTTCCCGTTTTCAACATCAAAACGATGTACGACCGAATTCAGGACTCGCTTGCGGGCGAGAGAATGGTCGCGACTCTCGCGGGCGGATTTGGGCTTCTGGCAGTGGCGCTGGCGACGGTTGGGCTATACGGAATCCTCGCTTACGCCGTCTCTCGACGTACTCGCGAGATCGGCATCAGGATGGCGCTCGGATCAAGTTCAGGTTCCGTGCTTTGGATGATCGCTCGCGAAGCATTGCTGCTTGTTGGAGCCGGCAGCATTTCCGGTGCGATCGTTGCTACGGCGGCGTCTCACATTTGGTCACGATATCTCCCTGGCGCACACGCGGCGACAGCCCCGATATTGACGGCCGGAGCACTCATAATGCTCGTATTTTCTGCAGCCGCCGTTGTGATACCTTCAGCTCGCGCTTGTCGTATCGATCCACTGAGCGCTCTTCGCAATGATTAACAGGGGGCTTTGACGCTCTTTTTGTGAGCAAAAAGCATCCGCTGCGGTGATTGAGAACCGGTCAGCCGCTCTCATGTCTTTGGTGTTCTGCTTCTTCGCAGGAGTCCTTCCAGTGCGTATCGGACAAGAACCCCGGTCCTCCGGCACAACGTCCTCTACCATTGGCGGGAAGAGCGTCGGGCCCACGTGATGCTCGTAAGGGAAATTTCTTTTGGTCCTTCAAATCCGGTAGGTCGCTTCAGGGAGGTCGAGACAGAATGGAGTCCGGCAGGGATTACTCCCAATAAACGCCGTTGCGGGAGGTAACTACCGCTAATGCCGGATATCGTTCCTATTCGGCCAAATGGACGTCCCGCCGGATTATCGGATGAGGCATACACAAGCGGCCGAAGGGCCGGAACGAACAGACACGCTCGCTAGTTAACGTCAGGACGTTGGGCGTGATCAATCGCCACAGACTCAACGGCAGTCTCGGTTTCGACTTAGGCTTTTAGAAAGCCCACTAGCTACATGTAGACGCCGTGAATGCTCCATTTGCAGCGAATTTGCAGCTGCCCGCTTGGCTCGCGCGGAACTGCGAAAGCTGACTTCAAAGAGCCACGCACACTGCGATAACTCAAGCGCAAGCGCGGAGCACACAGTCGCTTAGTGTGGCGGTTTGCTAATCTCAGCGGTTTCTCAGGTCCACTGCACCTTTCGGACGGAGCGATCCCCACCAATTGCTACCAAATGCTATCAATTTCCATCTTTCGGACTTGCAGCGAGGGCCGCGGGACCCGTACGACTCACTGCCACTGCGTCCAGGCGGATCACGTCGCTGGTTAGATTCCAGGAAACAATGAGGTTTTCGCACGGCCTCCGTCGGCTGAGCGAGAACCTAGAATCAACCCATTGTTTGACCAGTACCAGTAGCTTTCCGCACGCCACCTCAACGGCTGCTGACCCACAAGCCAAACCGAACGCAACGCCACATTTATCGGCCGGCACGGCGCGAGCCATTATCGGCGACTGGGCGCTGTCAATACTGGAACAACGAATTCCGCAAACGGACACCCATCATGGAGCAGTTCATTGAAAACAAATACCGCTACGATGGTCATGGGATTGCCAAGCTGGTTGTCATGGGCGCCATTTTTCATGACCTGCGGTACGGTTTCCGGCTGCTCGTCCAGCAGCGGATCTTTACAGGCTTGGCTCTGACGACCCTTGCATTAGGGATCGGAGCGAATTCAGCGATCTTCGCCGTGGTGAATGCCGTGTTGCTCCGGCCGCTGCCGTTCCCCGACCCCGGGCGCGTGGTGTTGATCGAGGAGGTCATCAAGAAAATCTCGCCACAAGGGATGCCGGTTACCCCATCGGATTTGCTCGAGTTTCAGCGCAAGTCAGAGGCGTTCGAATCGGTAGCAGGATACACAATAACGTCCATGGATTTGACGGGCGTCGGCGAGCCCGAGCGCCTGCAGGGTCTTCGCGTTTCCGCTCAAATCTTTCAAGTCCTCGGGATGTCGCCGGCCGTCGGGAGAGGCTTCACTCAAGGGGAAGACCGGGCAGGCAGCGGAGTCGCCGTGATCAGCTACAGGCTCTGGCAGGACCGGTTCGGTGGCGACCGCGGCATTGCTGGTCGCGTCGTCGATTTCGATCGCCAGCCGACGACGATCGTGGGCGTGCTTCCCAAGGACTTCGAGTTTCCTTTGCCCGGTTTGCCCTTCGGCGGTGGCCATGACGTGTGGGTCCCCTTGGGGCTCACGCAAGACGATTTGGCTCTCATTGGCAACTACAACTTCGTGGTGGTCGCGCGCCTCAAGTCTGGCGTGACCGTTGCACAGGCCCAAACGGATGCCCAGGCGACCGCACGCCGCATTGCTGAGAGTATCCCGCCTTCCGCACGAGTGGTCGGGGTCACCCTCGACGCACAAGTCGTGCAGGTAGCGGAACGAGTCGCGAGTGGTTCACGCGAACTGCTGTGGTTGCTGCTTGGAGCAGTCGGCTTCGTTCTGTTGATCGCCTGCGTTAATGTAGCGAACCTACTTCTAGGAAGAGCCGCGGGACGGGAAAGAGAACTAACGATACGCTCGTCGCTTGGAGCGAGTTCCGCGCGCTTACTTTGTCAGTTATTCACCGAGAGTCTTCTGCTGTCGATTGGCGGCGGCGTGTTGGGTTTATTTCTGGCGGAGTGGATGGTAACACTGCTTTGGCGGATGATTCCGGCCTCCGTGCCTCGTGCCGCGACCATCGACATCGACTGGCACGTAGCCGCGTTCACTGCTACCGTTTCGGTAATGGCAGCCCTGTTGTTCGGTACGATGCCGGCGTTGGTCGGAGCCCGAACCGGCCAGTCGGCTCGGCTAAAGGACGCCTCTCGAAGTACCACCGGAGGGCGCGGTCGAGTCCGCTTTCGCAACCTGTTGGTCGTGAGCGAGGTGGCCCTTTCGCTCATGCTTTTGGTTGGCGGAGGGCTGTTAATTCGAAGCCTGATTGCGCTGCACAACGTCAATCCCGGATTCGATGCCCAGCATGTACTCACGGCACGGATTACCCTGCCAGCGACTGCGTATCCTGATGCAGCCGCCGCTCGCGGTTTTTTTGAGCGTTCTATTAATGAGCTCGAAGCTCTGCCGGGCGCGACCGCCGCAGGGGCCGCAACCGCTCCTTTACTCAGTCTGCGGAACCAGCAATTGTTCACGGTTAAGGACCCCTCGATTCCGTCGGCACTTGGCGCTAACTCTACGGTACTGGGCGATTACTTCCAAGCGGCCGGCATCCGCCTCCAACGCGGACGGCTGTTCGACTCTCGCGATCGCCGCGAATCGCAGTCGGTGCTGGTCATCAACGAAACGCTGGCTCGCCAATATTTTCCCGGCAAAGACGCGATCGGACAAGAAATCAAGCTCGGCAGTCCTACATCGCCGGGACCATGGTCCATCGTGATTGGAGTAGTCGCGGACGTGAAGAACAACGAATTGGCGAACAGTGTTAGACCAGCCCTTTATCAGGCGTATTCACAAATCGCCGATCCCATGTTCGCACTTGGTTTTGGTCGGTCGATGGTTTTGGCCGTGAAGGCTACATCTGAGCCGGACGCGCTGACTTCAGCAGTTCGAGCTGCGGTGGCGCGGTTGGACCCTCAACTTCCCGTCAGCAATTTGCAAACGGCTCGGGCACAGGTCGAAGCATCCCTTGCGCCAGAGTGGTTCCAAACCGAGGTTGTGGGGTCATTCGCAGGTCTAGCACTGCTCCTGGCGGCCGTCGGAATTTACGGCGTGGTGTCGTCTGGAGTGACACAGCGCACCCGGGAGATTGGCGTCCGCGTAGCGCTGGGGGCCACCCGTGGCAGTGTCTTGAGACTCGTGACCTCGGACGGCATGAAATCGGTTTTGGCTGGGATCGCACTGGGGCTGGGGGCCTCATTGGCTTTGACTCGGCTGATGCGCGGATTTCTGTTCGGAGTTCCACCGACCGATTGGATTACGTTCTTGCTGGCGACACTCCTTCTGTGCGCTGTAGCGCTTGTAGCAAATTTAGCTCCGGCACGACGCGCGGCAAGTGTAGACGCAATGGTGGCTCTGCGTTACGAATAATCCACCTTCTTATGCCGTTGAGAAGAAACCCGAGAAAAAAAGGCGCCGCCTGCTAAAAACAATCCAGCAGTAATCGGTCCTCGATGTCGAGTAGATAGAATATGAGCGGAGACCAAAACGGATGGACGGCGTTCTCGGTTCCGTGAAGCGCGCGCGACTCGGTGGAATCGAGGGATCGAACGTAGAGGCGCATGAGACCGTCGTGTTACCGTGGGCGAATTCGCCGGATCGCTCGGCGCCGAATCGGGAGTTTCGCTAAATGCTTTGGCCAACCCGAAATCCAGCAGCTTCACTAGGCCTTCCGGAGTGACTTTCACGTTGGCTGGCTTGAGATCCCGATACACGACGCCTTTGTCGTGCGCATAGTCGAGCGCCTCCGCGATCTGCGAGCAGATCTTCCAGGTTTCCTCAAAAGGCATCGGCCCTTTCGGGGAGTCACCTTCGACCAGTTCCATCACCAGAGCGCGATCTTCGACGCCGTAGATGTGCGCAATGTTGGGATGATTGAGCGAAGCCAGCACCTCCGCCTCGCGCTGGAACCGAGCCAGTCGTTCGCGATCGCGAGCAACGGTCTCGGGCAACACCTTGATCGCTACGTCGCGTTTGAGTCTGGTATCGCGTGCCCGATATACTTCGCCCATCCCACCCTGACCGAGCAGGGAGAGGACTTCATAGTGACCGAGTTTCTCCCCCGGCAGTCAAGGGCATCTGGGTGACAGAGCTAAGTTTAGCCGATTTAGGAAGAAGTCAGACCCTGGATGACGGCGTATCCGTCACCTACTTTTCGAATTCGGGGGTTAGGATCCGCGAGAAAGTATACCTAGGAACTGTTGATCCCCAACACATCATCGGCTGCAGCAGGCTTCTGGGTTACGATCAGCCACGCGGCCGCAACTCTTCGTGCGCGATGGGCGCATCCAGAGTTTCCCGAACCTTCTGCAGGAAGGATTCCGAACTGAAAGGCTCTCGGATAAAAGGGATCACAGGATCCCGGTCACCATGCCGCGCGACGGCGTCGTCTGCATACCCCGATGTGTACAGGGCTCTTACCCCCGGGGTCAGGCAGCGAAGTTTTTCAAGCAGAACCGAGCCGCTCATATGAGGCATCACCAGATCCGTGACGACCAACCCGAACGAATCCTCATGTTGCTGAATAATCTCGAGCGCGTGCTCCCCGTGACGCGCGGCCGACACTCGATAGCCTGCATCTTGAAGAACGGTACAGACGAATTGGCGCACAGCCGCATCATCTTCCACCACCAGGATCGTCTCCGATCCGGTTCGACCATCGACCAACGGGCGTTCCGCGGCAGTCGGCCCGGCGCTTTCGGCACTTGGCAGATAGATCTTGAAGGTCGTCCCCTCCCCTGGCTTGGTGTCGAGCTCAATATTCCCGCCGTTCTGTTTGACGATGCTGGCAACAATCGACAGTCCCAGACCCGTTCCCCGGCCCGACTCTTTCGTGGTGAAGAACGGCTCGAAGACACGCAATTGAGTGGCTGCATCCATCCCGCATCCGGTATCACTTACAACTAAAATCACGTGGTCGGAGCCGGCCGCCTTCGCAGCGTTCGCCGTTTGGATGGTCAGCTTCCCGCCTCGGGACATCGCGTCGCGGGAGTTAACGGCGAGATTCAGGAGCACCTGCTCGATCTGGCCCTCATCGGCCTGGATGGGACGTAGCGTGGGATCGAGGACGGTGACGAGTTCAATGTCCTCGCCGATGACGCGACGCAGGATGTTCATGTTCGATTTGACAACAGTATTCACGTCCACGACTTTGGATTGGCTCACCTGTTTGCGGCCGAAGGCGAGAAGCTGGCGGGTCAACGCGGCGGCCTGATCTCCAGCCTTTTTCACTTCATCTATCTTTCTTCGAACCGGATCGCCCGGCGAGATCTCCCGGAGCGAAAGATCGGAGTATCCATTAATCACAGTGAGCAGATTATTGAAATCATGCGCGACGCCAGCAGTTAACCGCCCGATCGCCTCCATCTTTTGCGAATGCCGAAGCTGTTCCTCCAACTGTCTACGTTCGGTGATGTCGCGGGCGATGCCCTCAATCGCCACCACGCGGCCACTTGAATCCCGTACCAGCGCGCTCCGTTGTTCTATCCAGATGATGTGGCCGTTCTTGTGAGTCCATCGCATGGTGACTGTGCCGCCATGGCTGCCATCACCCCGCAACAAGCTTTCGAGCAGGTGACAGTCGTCGGCATGGGCTATTTTGAAAGACAAGTCCGGATCGGCATAGTGTTCCTCGGGTGAGTATCCGGTCACCGCCGTAATCACCGGGCTCACATAGGCGAACCTGCGTTCCGGCGACAGTTCATAGCGAAACACGATGTCTGGTGCGTTTTCAGCCAGCCGCCGGTAGCGCTGTTCAGCGGAGCGCAGCCGCCCGAGAAGCGACGTTCCTTCTAAAGCTGATGCGGCCGTGCCAGCAACGATACTGAGTGCTTTCAGCTGGCCGGTTGCAATGTGCTGTTGTGGATACCCTGGATCGAAATTCAAAATACCCACGAGCCTTCCGCCGGCGAGCATCGGAACCGAGACCCCCTTGGTAAGCGCCTGCAACGCCCTGCCGAAAGTCGACCGAATTTCCAGGAGTTCCGCGGGGTTCGAGATCAGCACCCGGCTGAGGTCGATCCATTCCATCAGATCGTCGTTGATGGGAAGGCGCTGAGTCCGAACATGCTCCGCGTTCCGGCCGCGTGCCAAGGCCACGTGCAGTTCCTTGCCATCTTCTGAAGGCAGAAGGACCGAAACGTCCGCAGTCGGATTTTGTTGCAGAACAGCATCCAGGACCTTTTGCAATACGGTGTCCCGATCGAAGGCGAAGGCAATTGCCATGCTCAGTTCATAAATGCTGACGGCTCCTCGCAACTGAATGTTCTCCATCCGCAGTTGCCGCACCGCCAAAGCGCGTGTGAGTACGGGCAGAACGGCGCTGAGCTTGAACGGTTTAAGGATGTAGTCCAGCGCTCCGGTTTTCAGAGCGTCGACCGCAGTGCCGATGGTGCCATGTCCCGTCATCACGATACCGACCAGGTTCGGATCGATTTCGAAGGCGTTGTGGAGCAGCGTGATGCCATCCATCTCGGGCATCATCATGTCGGTTAGCACCAGATCGAACGGCTGATCGCGAAGCGCCGCGAGCGCCTCGGTGGGGGAGGGGAACCCGACCGTCTGGTAGCCCTCCAACTCCAAAGTTTTACAGAGAGCCGTCATTTGAGCGGTCTCGTCATCTACGATCAGGAGTTTGGCCAGCGGAGTCGGCATGAATCCGTAACCTCGTTACCGCGCTGGAGTAACCAGTTCGGCCAGGGCGCTTCGCAATTCGCGCAGCTTGGGCGGCTTGTTCAGAACGCGGTCCACGTGAGGCGGTATGTCGCCTTCGGCGACGAGCCGTTGCCCCCACCCAGTTAGCATGATCACCGGCTTGGAAGGAGCTGTCGCTTTGATGGCGCTCGCGACCTTACGGCCGTCGACATAGGGCATGCCAAGGTCGGTGATGACCGCAGCAAAACGCTCGCCGGACCCTTCGGAGGCGTTGAAAGTATCGATACCTTCCTGTCCTCCACTGGCCGTGACCACCGAGTGGCCGTCGGCTTCGAGGGTGTCACGAAGCGATTTGGTGAGGAGCGGGTCGTCGTCTACCACCAGAAGGCGCAGACGTGTTGTCGTGGTGGAGCGCATCTCCGGTTGACCTGGTTCAGTCTCCTCCGCCAGCGACGCGGGGAAATCGAGGCGCACAGTGGTGCCTTCCCCGGTCGCGCTCTCGATTTCAATTTCAGCGTTGTGGCGTTGAGCGATGCCATACACCATCGCCAGACCAAGGCCGGTGCCGCGCTCGCCCTTCGTGGTGAAAAACGGCTCAAGACATTGGCGCCGCGTTGCTTCGTCCATGCCGACGCCTGTGTCGGCCACTTCCAGGTGAACCTGCTGTGATCCTGAAGCAGATCGCGCACTCTGACCGACTTTCGTCCGAAGCGTCAGCGTGCCGCCCTCGGGCATGGCGTCCACGGCGTTGAATACCAGGTTAATGAGCGCCTCGCGAATCTCGGATTCGCTTCCTGCAATCGGTGGAAGCTGAGGCGATAGTTCGGTCTTCAACTGGATCATCTTGCCGCGTTGCTGCGGCATGTCGTTCCATCGGACCCGCGTCAGGTCCAGGACCTGTTGTGCCAGGCGGCTCAAGTCCACGGACGCAAGTTCCAGCTGCGGTTCCTGCTGGCGGTAAAATTCGCGCATCCGCGCCACCGTTTGAGCAACGTCATCGATGGCGCGCTGCGTGGTTTCCAGATACTCGCGAGTGCGCGGGCTGAGATTTGGCTCGGTCTCAAGTAACGATTCCGTGTACAGTGCGACCGGTGAGACAGCATTGTTGATGTCATGCGCGATGCCGCTGGCCATCTGCCCCAGAGCGCGCAGCCGCTCCTGCTGCATCACGGTCTGCTGTGTCTGGCGAAGGTCCTGATACGCTTGCTCCAAGGCCGTATACACCTGTGCCTGGTGCGCAGCCAGTGCGACATGCTCGCTGAGCTGCCGCAGAAACTCGCAGTCTCCGCTGGCGAATCCGTCGGCTTGCCGGCGGCTTGCGATCAGAACTCCAAAGACTTTGCTTTCAAACAGGAGGGGCGCCGCGACTACGCAATGCAATCCGCCCCGCAATAGCCGTTGTGGAAACGGGAAGTCCACGGTGCTGAGATCCGGCTCGTAAACCAATTGGCCGCGCACACAACGGGAAAGCCCGTTCTGATCGATTTCGACCCGAGCCTGTTGGGTCATTGCTAATTCCATCGCCAAGGCCTCGCTGCGCACGCCTACGCAGGTGACAGTGAGTACTTCGGCCGCCGAATCGTACAGGCAGACGCAACCGAAATCGACCGGAAGGCTGTCCTCCAGCGTTCGGACGACCACCTGAAAAATGCTGCGAAGATCCAGCCTTTCAGCA
>Ga0105239_10004976_pt1 | contig 15694 bp, 13 predicted proteins | sample KBSC44metaG_FD_92761 | JGI IMG/M metagenome (GOLD analysis project Ga0105239, IMG submission 92761) | Corn rhizosphere microbial communities from Kellogg Biological Station, Michigan, USA - KBS C4-4 metaG | ecosystem: Host-associated > Plants > Roots > Rhizosphere > Soil | place: Michigan, USA...
CTGCACGTTTTGCGCGCGCACGGCATTGAGTGCCTGCGCAGCGGACAGCCCGTAGCCGTGCAGCTTGTCGGCGTCGAGCCAGATCCGCATGGCGTATTCGGAACCGAGCCGGAAGATGCTGCCGACGCCGACGACGCGGCCGATCTGGTCGACGATGCTGGTCGCAACCAGGTTGTCGAGCGCCTTGGAGTCAAGCTTGCCGTCGTCTGACTTGACCGAGACGAACATCAAAAAGTCGGGGTTCTGCTTGACGACGACGATGCCCTGCTGGTTCACCTCGGTCGGCAGGCGCGGCGTGGCTAGCGTGACCTTGTTCTGCGTCTGCACCTGGGCGATATCCGGGTTCGTGCCCGGTTCAAACGTCAGGTTGATCGTCGCGCTGCCGTTCGCGCTCGAATTGGAATTGAAATACAGCAGATGATCGATGCCGGCGAGCTGCTGTTCGATCACCTGCGTCACCGAATGTTCGACGGTTTCGGCGTCGGCGCCCGGATAGTTCGCGATCACCGCGACCTGCGGCGGCGCGATCGGCGGATACGATTCGATGCCGAGCGAACGGATCGAAATGATGCCGCCGAGCGTGATCATCAGCGCCAATACCCAGGCGAAGATCGGGCGTTCGATGAAGAAATTGGAGAACATGTGCGGATTCCTTCGCGCGGGCGGCGTCAGTGCTTCTGCGGTTCCGGCTTGGATTCCGGCTTCGCTGGCGCCGGCGCACCCGGCTGACCTGCGCCTTGCGGCTGCGGCGCCGCCACTTTCGCCGGCGCACCAGGGCGCACCTTCATCACGCCGGTCGTGACAATCTGGTCGCCATCATTGAGTCCGCCGTAGACAACCCAGTCCGCACCCTGCGTGGTGTACGTGTCGATGGTTTTCTGCGCGATCTTGCCGTCGGCGCCGAGCACATAGACGTAGGCTCCTTTCGCGTCGCGCTGCACGGATGCTTGCGGCACGAGCCAGGCGCGCTTGAGCTCGCCGACTGTGACGCGCACGTTGACGAACATGCCGGGCAGCAGCACGTGCTCGGGATTCGGCGCGATGCCGCGCAGGTTCACGGCGCCGGTTGCGGCATCCACTGCCGCATCGGAAAAATCCAGCGTGCCTTCGATGCCGTACGGACTGCCGTCCGGGCGCAGCAATTCGACTTTCGCCTTGCCCGGTGCATTGAGTTCGACCAGACCGCTGGCGACGGCGCGCTTGAGCAAGTCGAGCTCGCCGACGGCCTGGCTGAAATTCACGTAGACCGGATCGATCTGTTCCACCGTGGTGAGCAGCGTGGCTTCGCCTTGGCCGACGAGCGCGCCTTCGGTCACTTTCTGCTGGCTGGCGCGGCCGGCGATCGGCGCCGTGACGTTGGCGTAACCGAGGTTGATTTTCGCGGTATCGACGCGCGCCTGCGCCTGCTTCACGGCCGCTGCAGACGTGCGCTCATCCGCCTCGGCGTTGTCGAGATCGGTTTTCGACATCAGGCCTTTGTCGGCGACCGAACGCGCGCGTTCGGCTTTCTTGTGGTTGTTGGTGTAGGTCGCCTGCGCCGCGGCAAGATTGGCGAGCTCAACATTCAACGCGGCCTGCAGCGGCGCCGGATCGATGCGGAACAGCAGTTCGCCTTCCTTGACGTTGGCGCCTTCCGTATAAACACGCTTCTGCAGCACGCCGGGCACGCGGGCGCGCACGTCAGCCGTGCGTGTGGCCGAAATGCGGCCGACCAGATCGCGCGTGATCGGTACGGCTTGCGCCTTGGCCACGAGCACGCCGACTTCGGCCGGGGGCATCTGCTGCTGTTGCGGAGCGCCGCCCTTGCCGCAAGCCGCGATCAGCACGCTTGCGGCGGTCACCAGAAAGAAGCTGCGTAAAATCCTTGTGCGCATGGCGGAACTCTCTGCAGGGGCTGAGGCGAATTGTGCCGGCCGACGTCTCATGCCATGAGTGTCGCCAGGGCAATCGGTAGCGCAATTATTGTACCGAGCGGTGTAGGATAATGGTTGAAGCGGCGTCCTGCAACCATGACTTTCGTCACAAGATACCTCACTGCCGGTGCGCCGCGGCCAGATATTCGCGGCTGCCCATCTCGATCAGGCGCGACTCGGTGCGGGCGAATTCGGCGCGCAGGCGCTCGCCGTCGTACAACTCGGTAATCGGCGTCGCCGCCGACAGCACGAGATTCACGCCGCGGTCGTAGAACTCGTCGACGAGGTCGACGAAACGCCGCGCCGCGTCTTCCATCACCGGCGTGAATTGCGGCACGCCGGAAATCACCACCGTGTTGAAGCTCTGCGCCAGCTCGATGTAATCGGCGACCGCGCGCGGACCCTCGCAGAGCGCGTCGAACTCGAACCAGATCACGCCATCGGCGCGGCGCTTGACGGTAATGTCGCGGCCGTTGATCCGGATCTCGGGTTCCGCGCGTTTCGCTCCCGGCGCGATGCGTTCGAAACACGCGGCCAGCGCGCGCTCGGAACGCTCGCCGAGCGGGGTGAAATAGACGCCGGCTTCGGTCAGCGTGCGCAGGCGATAGTCCTGCGCCGATTGCAGCTGCAGCACCGCGCAATGTCGTTCGAGCAGATCGATCGCGGGCAGGAACTTGGCGCGCTGCAAGCCTTCGTTATAGAGCCGCCGGGGCTCGATGTTCGATGTCGTCACCAGCGTCACGCCGCGCGCAAACAGATGCTGCAGCAGGCCGCCGAGAATCATCGCGTCGCCGATGTCGGCGACGAAGAATTCATCCAGACACAGCACCCGGGCTTGCGCGGCGAACAGCGCGGCAACGTCGCGCAGTGGATCGCTGCGGCCTTCCAGTCTCGCCAGTTCGGCGTGCACGCGGCCCATGAAACGATGAAAGTGCAGGCGCAGCTTGCGCTGAAACGGCAGCGCGGCGAAGAACAGGTCGACGAGGAACGTCTTGCCGCGGCCGACCTCGCCCCACAGATACAGGCCGCGCATCGCGGCCGGACGGCCGAGTATACGTTTCCACAAAGTGGGTGCGGAAACGGCGCCCAGTTCGGCGCAGATGCGGTCGAGCGCGACGAGCGCGGCGCGCTGCGCCGGATCATCCTGCCAGCGCCGTGCGGCCACACCTTGCGCGTACAACGCGCTGGGCGTGTCAGCCATCGGCAACGAGCGGCGGCAGGTTCGCACGCACGCCGTTCTTGATCACGCCGCGCAGATCCATGAGCCGGCGATGGAAGAAGTGGCTCGTGTCCGGCATGCGTACCAGCAGCGGCGGCTCGGCCTGCGCGGCAACCCAGGCATACACGGCTTGCGGATCGACGATTTCATCGGCTTCGCCCTGCACGACCAGCCATGGACACAATGGCGAGGCGAGCGCGCTGAAATCCCAGCGCCCGACCGGCGGCGCGATCGAAATCATCTGCCGCACCGGCAGCTGCGGCGCGGCACGCGCGGCGACATAGCTGCCGAACGAGAACCCGGCGAGCCACAGCGCGGCGCGCGGGCGCACATGCTGGGCCCAGCTCGCCACGGCCAGCAGATCCTCGGTTTCGCCGATGCCATCGTCAAACGTGCCCTGCGACGCGCCGGTACCGCGGAAATTGAATACGACCGTGGCCAGCCCGAGTTCGCGCAAGCTGCGCTCGAGCGTGGTGACGACCTTGTTGTGCATCGTCCCGCCCTGCAGCGGATGCGGATGGCAGATCACGGCTACGCCGGCGCGGGCGTCAGCTGGCTCGGGCACATTGGTCGCGACTTCGAGCAGGCCTGCGGGGCCGGGCAGGTTCAGATTGACCGGCGCGGCGGGGAATTCAACGGGGGCGATGATGGGCGGCGTGGCCATGGGCGTTACCTCGCGCGATGCCCCACCGCATCGCACCGCTCAGGTCACTTGACCTGGCTGATCATCCACTCGACCGTGGCTTTCACTTGTGCGTTGCTCAGCGACGGATTGCCGCCTTTTGCCGGCATCAGGCCCTTGCTGCCCTGGAAGCCTTCGGTCGCGTGCTTGATCAAGGTGTCCACGCCCTGCGCGACGCGCGGCGCCCACGCGGCCTTGTCGGTGATTACCGGCGCGCCGGTGGCGGCATTGGTGTGGCAGGTCGTGCACAGGCTGCCGAAGATCGTCTTGCCGTCGAGCGTGCCGCCGTAGGCGACCTGCGACTCGGCGGCCTTTTTCGCGGCTTCCTGCGCGGCGACCAGTGCGGCGCGGCCGGTATCGCCGGCATAGACGGCGCCGACCGGAGCGATGCGCTGCTGCACTTCTTTCTCCGCTTCCGGATTCTTTGCCGGCGGGTTGTAGGAGTACAGGTAATAGCCCAGGCCCTGCAGCAGCAACATGACCAGCACGAGAAAGCCGATCACCATCGAGAAGTGTTTGAGGAACACGCGGTCGGTCGGGGTAACGGGATTGGTCACGGGCTCACCAGAAAGCGGGCAGGGTGGTCAAAATGGCCGCAAAGTATAGCCGGAGCGCCGTGATTCGGGAATCGGCAGCGGCTGGGCGCAAGCGCCAACTCAAGTCATGCCGCCGTCGACACCGATCACCTGGCCGTTGACGTACCCGGCCGGGTCCGAGCACAGGAAGGCGACGAGCGCGGCGACTTCAGCGGGCGCGCCGGCGCGTGCGGCCGGCACGAGCTGGCGAATCTGTGCGTCGTCAAATGCCGCCGCACTGACTTTTCCGGCGATGATGCCCGGCGCGACGATATTTACCGTGATGCCGCGCGAGGCCATCTCGCGCGCCAGCGATTTGGCCGCACCGTGCAGCGCCGACTTTGCCGCGGCATAGTTCACCTGGCCGCGGTTGCCGAGCACCGCCGCCACGGACGACACGCCGACGATGCGCCCGAACTTCGCCCGCGCCATCGGCAACAGCAGCGGTTGCGTGACGTGGAAGAAGCCGTGCAGAGAGACGTCGATGACGCGCCGCCACTGCGTGTCCGTCATGCCGGCCAGCGGCGCATCGTCATGCACGCCGGCATTGTGCACGAGCACCTCGACCGGCCCGGTTGACAGCAGCGCATCGAGCGCGCGCCGGGTCGCCGCCGCGTCGGTGATGTCGAACACGACGACTTCAGCGCGGCCACCACCGGAGCGGATCGCGTCGGCGACTGCCTGTGCGCGCGCGACGTGCGCATGCGCGTGCACGTACACATGGTGGCCGGCATCCGCCAGCGCGCGGCAAATGGCGCCGCCGATGTCGCCGCTGCCGCCGGTGACAAGCGCGCGCCTGTTTGTGGTCGTCGTCGAGGTCATGCTTTAGTGTGGCACAGCCGCCGATGCCGACGACCATGACCGCAGCGATCTATTCCATCCCGCTCAAGCAGCGCAAGACCGAAAACCTGCACATCGTGTTCTGGCTCATGAAGGACATCAGCTGGTGCATGCTCTGGCGCGCGCTCGGCATCTGCATGATCGTGCCGACGCTCGGCGCTGCCATCTGGATCACCTGGCGCGCACGCGCCAACCGCACCGATTTCGCGCACAACCTCGCCGTGGTGTTCTGGATCAGCGCCAATGCGTGGTGGATGATTGCCGAGTTCTTCGAGTTCGACGAAACGCCATTGTGGCTCGGCATCAGCGGCCGCCATTTCTCGATGCTTCCGTTCCTGCTCGGCGCTGCCGTATTGCTGTGGCACTACGCCGGCGTATGGCTCGGCCGACGAATGCAGAACGTCTAGCGCGGTCGCGCCATCTGGATCGACAAGCAGAAGTGGAACAGCACGCCGAGCGCGACGGTGAGGCCGATCGCGCGCAACACCGGCAGCGCCGAAGTCGAGAGCAGGCCGAACACGAGCAGTGCGGAGCCGGCGCAGACCAGCGTCGCGTGCAGCGTGCGCCGCGCCTCGGCGCGATCTGCGACCGGACGTTCGAAGAACAATGCGTAATGCAGGCCGAGCCCGGCAGCGAGCGTCAGCGCCACGAGGTGGAACAGCGAGAGCGAAATGCCGCCGGCGCGCAATACGGCGAATGCAAGCAACGTCGCGAGCGACATCGGCGCGATCACGTGCCAGGCGCGCCGCCAGTCGCGGAACGCCACGGCCACGGATAGCGCGAGCAGCACGAGCGCGGCAGCGAGGGCGAAAAGGATGCGCGTGCGATACGCGGCGACGAGCGCTTCGGATGCCACTTTGAGGTCGAGCACGTGGGCGTTGCTGTTCGCATCGAGCTTGAGCGCCGCCGCGTCGTGCACGCCGCTCAAAGTGGCCAGCCCGAGCCAGCGGCCATCGCGGCGCACGAGCATTGCTTGCAGGCGCGCCCCGAACGGCGTGCGCGCGAATTGCTCCGGCGTCAATGCCGGCAGATGCCGCGCCGTTTCGACGTCGTCGAGAAACGGCGTGAACAATCCGGGCTGGAAATCCGTCTGCGCGAGCGCCGCGTCGAGGGCGGCAGCCAGCGTTGCACGATCCGGCAACCTCGCCTGCCGCGCACGCTGCGTCGCCACGCTCGGCAGCCAGCGGCTGGGCAGTTCGACGTCGTCGACGGCGCCGGCTGAAATCCATTTATCCACTTGTGGAGAAATTCGCTCGGCGGCGGCGAGCACGCCGTCGGCGGTCGGCGCCTCGAGCACGAGCAGGTAACGCACGTCCGGCGCGCCGAGCGCGGCACTCAGTTCGCCTTCGCGCGCCAGCAATGCGGGCGACGCGGGGGTCAGCGCGGCCAGGTCGTTCTGCCACAGCGGAGTCGGCGCCAACCAGAGCCCAACCAGTGCCAGAGCGAACAACAGCCACGGCAGCCAGCGGGGCCGGCGTACCCGCTCGATCCTTGCGCGCAGTTGTTCCAGCCAGGCGGAATCCGCGACATCGCGGAACGTCGGCGCCAGCAGCGGCGGCAACAGCCGGCGCGTCGCCGCGCCCGCCACCAGCAGCCCGCTGATCGTGAACACCGCGAGTTGCTGCAGGCCGGCGACGCCGGAGGCGAGGAACGCGAGATACGCAATGCACGCCGAGACGATCGCCAGGCGCAGCAGCGGCCAGACTTCGCGCACGCTCGTCTGCACGTCGGCATCGCGGCGGCGATGGCTGAACACGCGCAGCGGATACTCCTGCGCGACGCCGAGCAAAGTGAAGCCGAACGCGAGCGTGATGCCGTGCATGCTGCCAAAGAGCAGTGCGATCGCGGCCGCGCCGGCGAGCGCGCCGCTCAGCAGCGGCAGCGCGACGAGCGCGAGCACGCCAACGCTGCGATAAGCGAGCAGCAACAGCACGACGAAGCCGGCCGCGCCGAATGCGCTCAGACGCTCCGCCTCGCCGCGCGTGGTCGCGCCGACCTGCACGCCGATATAGCCGGGTCCGCTGATCGTCAGCTGCGCGCCGGCGGCATTCGGCAACGCCGCGAATGCGGTTTGCAGCGTCGCGACCGCCTGCGCCTGCGCTCGCGGATCAAACCCGGCCGCGCGCGTCTGCGCGAGCAACAGCGCCTCATGGCGCGGCGAGAACCACACGCCGTCGCGCAGCAGCGGCGCGTGGCGCGGTGTCCAGCGCTGCGCGAGCTTGAGCGTTTCCAGCGTCGGATCGCGCGGCAGCAAGTCCTTGAGCATCTCCGCCGCGGGCGATCCGAGGTCCTCGACGCGCTGCTGCAGTTCTTCGTGCAGATACGCGGCGTCGAGCGCATGTTCATCGAGCGTCGTCGACAACAGATAGCGATATGGCAGCAGTTGCGGATCGAGCGCATCGATCGCGCCGCCGCCATTGAGCGCGCGCTCGAAGTGCGCATCGGCGCGCAAAGCGCGCACCAGGCCGTCGCTCAGCGCCGCCAGCTGCTCGGGCGGCGCGCCGCCGATGGCGAGCAGCAGCAGCCGCGACGCCGGCCCTGCACCGATCGCGTCGAGCAGCAGGTTCTGCTCCGCATTCGTCGGCGGCGGCATGAATTCGCGCAGATCGCCGCTGACGACGAGCCGCTGCTGCAACCCGACCGCAGCCGCGAGCAGCGCCAGCCACCAGAGCAGGATCAGCGCGTGGCGGCGCGCATTTGTCACGGCTGCGTGCACAGCGCCGCGATGGCGGCCGGCGTCGGCGCCGGCGGCAACGCCGCTGCGGCGAGCGCGCCCAGCAGCATGGTGCTGCTGTCGCCATCGGCCTGCTGCAGCGTGAAACAGCGCGGCTCACTGGCCTTGCCCATGACGATCAGCGCGCGCAAATGCCGGAGCAGGTCCGGCGCCCGCGGCGTCAGCGTCAGCGTCCACGTGGCGTCTTTTTCCACAAAGTCAATTGTATAAAATTGCTGCAGCGTCGCCGCATCGCCGCCGAGCAGCGCGCTGAAGCCGGTCAGCAGCGCCTGGAGTTCCGGGGCGTGTTGCAGATCGAAATGCTTCGTGGCGCGACCCTCGCGCATGACTTCGACGGTACCGTCGGCAATCGTCGTGGTTTCGCGATACGGCGCGTCCACGCGTTTGCCGAGCTTGCCGGGCCCGGCGTAATCGAGTTGCCCGTGCAACAGCAGCGGCTTGCGCAACAGGCGCACGAAGCGCACTTCCGTGTATGCCGTGGCCGCCGGAACCGGTCGCGCCAGCCTGGCGACCAACGCGGCGGCGTCAGGCGGCGTTGGCGACTGAGTCGCGCACAGCAGGGTCAACAGCAGCGGGAGGATGCCAGAAATCATAGAAGTTGAACCAGTTGTATGGATCGAACTGCGTGTAGTGTTGCAGACGCGCAGCATAGCGCTGCGTCCATTCGCCGAGCCGCGCAGCGCGCTCGGCGCGCGCAAGAACGATGCGTTCGGCGAACGTCTCGAAATAGACATCGTAACGATTGCCGCCGCGATACAGTCCGAAGCTCAACACGACCGGCAATTCCAGCGCCGCCGCGATCAGGTACGGCGCGACCGGAAATGCTGCCGCGGCGCCGTAGAATTGCGCAGCGCGCGTCGCTTCGCCGGGACGCGCGCGATCACCGAGCAGGCCGATCAAGGCGCCGTCCTCGGCGGCGTCGCGGATTGCCAGCGCGATGTCGGCGCCCGCACCGCTGCCGACGTCGATCACCATGTCGGCGATGGCAGGATTGAGCGCGTGCAGCAGCTCGGTCAGCGCGGGCGTCTGGTTGCGATCCATGATCATGCGCACGGGCAGCTCCGGCCGCGCTTCGGCGAGCACGCGCAGCGCCTCGAAACTGCCGATGTGCGCGCCGAGCAGCAGCACGCCGCGACCGGGCGCGATCTGCGTTTCAAGCTGGTCGAGTCCATGGATGCGGATGTCGAAGCCGCGCGTGGAACGGGTGAGCAGGAACACGCGATCGAGAATCGTCGCTGCGTAACAATGGATGTGGCGCAACACTGACCAGGTGCGTGCCGGCTTGCCGAACGCGCGGCTCAGGAATGCGCGCGAAGCGCGCCGTTCCGGTCCGCGCCGGAAGAAAAAGTACAGCGTGATCGGATACAGCAGCGCGCGCGCCACGCCGCGCCCGAGGCGTGTGCCGATCGTGCGGATCAGCCACAACGCGAAGCGGCCGCCGCCCTCGCCGCGTTCGCTCCAGTGCGGGTTGGCAGAACCTGCCGCCGGCTCGCGCAGCAGCGCCGGCCAGCAACGAATGAGCTTGGCGACGAACACGAAAAAATTGTGGCGTGGCGCTTGCGGCAAGCACAGCGGCCGCAACGCGAATTCGCCGATGAACAGCAACACCACCGCGCCCGGCAGCCAGAACAGTCCGAATTCGCCGGGGGGAATGCGCAGCGGCAGGCGCAGCCAGCCGTGCGCCTGCAGCGCGAGCATTGCCGCGGCGCCGGCCAGCGCGAATTGATACAGCGCCCACAGACACGTGAGCCGACGCGCGTAACGTGCTACGGCGGGGTCCTCGAGCCAGGCCACGCCATCGATCGCCGCGATCGCCCGCGCGATCAGAGGAGTGCGCCCGCGGCGCAGCGTGCGCGCGAACGTGATGCCGATCAGTGCGGCGACGATTGCCGGTAACGCGTCGAGGGCGCCGCTGCGGTCATAAAGACGTGCCAGCACGAGCAGCGCGACGACGCCGAGCCAGGCGACGAGGCGCATGCGCTTATGGCGCGCGCTGTTGCTGGATATGCGCGGCGAGCGCGCGCAGGCTGGAAAAGACGCGCTTGTTGTCGCCGTCATCAGAGCGCAGCGCGACACCGTAGCGCTTGGAAATCGCCAGCGACAGCTCCAGCACGTCGATCGAATCCAGGCCGAGCTCGCCGCCGAACAGCGCGGTTTCCGGCGCGATGTCCGTCGCCTGGCGATTCGGCAGATTCAGGCTCTCGACGATCAGTTCGGCGAGCTCGCGCTCGGCAGGAGTTTGCGTGTTCATCGGTATGTCTGCAGTGTCGCCGCGCCGCGCGGGGCGCGGAGTGTATCATTGCGCATTCTCTCTTCGTTCGTCACTACTGATGGGACTTTCGCTTTCGCCGGCGCCGGCCGGCGTGGACGCCGCGTTGACCTTGCCGCCGCTGCGCGTGGAGTATGCCCACGCGGCGCTCGCGGCGCTGCTCGCCGAGTCCGACGTGCTGGCGGTGACCGGGTTCGGCCGCGCCGCGCCGGCGTGCGCCGATCCGCGCTACCAGCGCGTGGCGCTGGAGCCCGCCGGAGCGCCGGCGCCGCTGGAAGTCTGGCGCAGCGCCGGGCGCATCGAGTCTGGCCGGGATGGCGCGTTGCGCTGGAGCCGCAGCGCGGATTACGCGTTCGTCGCGATCGAGCTCGATGAACGCGACTTCGCTGGCATCGCCGCGACAACGCAGGCTGCCTATGCCCGTCTCGAGGCCTGGTGCCGGGCGAGTGCGACGCCGCACTGGCTGCGCGTATGGAACTATGTCGACGCGATCAACTTCGGCTTCGGCGACGCGGAACGCTACCGCCTGTTCTGCAGCGGCCGCGCGGCAGGCATGGCCGTGGCGGCAAGCTATCCGGCCGCGAGTGCGATCGGCGTGCACGATGGCGCGCGCCGCCTGCAAGTGTGCGTGCTCGCGACGCGACAGCCCGGAGCGGCCGTGGAGAATCCGCGCCAGGTCAGCGCCTGGCGGTATCCGCGCGAATACGGACCGGTGGCGCCGAGCTTCGCCCGCGCGATGCGTGCGCCGACCCGTTCTCCACAACTATACATTTCCGGTACCGCCGCGGTGGTCGGGCATGCATCGCACCACGCCGGCAACGTCGCCGCACAGCTCGCCGAGACGCTGACGAATCTCGACAGCCTGCGCGTGGCCGCCGGCTGCACCACGCCGCTCGGCAATCCGCACAGCCCGCTGCGCGTCTACGTCCGCCACGCTGCTGACGCCACGCGCGTGCACGAGACACTGCTGGCGCGGCTCGGTGTCGACACGCCGCTGCTGATCCTGCTTGGGAATATCTGCCGCGCCGAACTACTGGTCGAGATCGACGGTGTGCTCAACGGCTGAACGCGTGGCGGTCAGGCTGCGCCGGCTGGGCGTAGCGGCCGACGGCGGCAACGAGTATACAAATCCACCAGGCGAGTGCCATGTTCGGGATCAGGTGGCCCTGTTTCGGCACGTCGGCGAGACCGTCGCCGAGGACCGTGATCGTCAGCGTCGCCAGCATCACCACACAGGCCAGCGCGCTCAGCAGCAGCAGGCGCGGCAGGGCGCGCCAGCGTCCGCGCCACATTAACCAGAGGCAGACGATGAAGGGACCGGCCAGCGGCGGCAGACGCCAGGCCGGCATGGCGCTCAATACGCGGCTCAGGCTGAAAAACTCCCTCGGCAGCGGCGCGAAGTCGCCGCCTTCGACCGTACCCAGACCTGGCGCAAGCCATGGTTCCAGGCTGCTCAAGCCGTGCCACCACAGGCGCAGGAACAGGTCCGGCTCGCGCGCGAGAGCGGCCAGCTCGCGTACACGCGTTACGTTCGCCAGTTGCGGGCATTCGGCGTCTGGCCACATGCTGATCTGCCAGGCGCTCTTGCCGATGTAGCGCAGGCAATCGGGCGCGAGGCCGAGTTCCCTGGCCGTCGCGGCCGGATCGCGCGCATGCGGCAGCAAGGCCGTGAAGGTCACGTCGGCGCGATTGAAATGGTTGATCGCCTCGATCGCCGGGCTGTCGCGGCGTAACTGCACGATTTGCACGCTCAAGCCGGCGAGCGCGCCGAGCAACAGCGCGCCGCCCTGCCACGACCGGCGCCGCGCGCGCAGCCGATCCACAAACAGAACGGCGACTGCGCAGCCCAGCGGCAACAGCAGGTGCTGGATCTTGCTCAGCGCCAGTGCACACGCGGCCAGCGCGATCAGCGCGAACGCGGCGCGCGAATACGCGCGGTTCTCGTACAACAGAATCAGGCCGATGACGGCATACAGCGCCAGCAGCGCCGTCCATTCCGCATAGAAGGTATTCAGATAAATCGTGTCGGCCGGATCGGCGAACACGAGCGGCAGCAGCAGGCCATTGGCCAGCGCCGACCACGGCTCGCCGCGACGGATGAAGGCGATGCTGAAGGCCAGCCACAGTACCAGCAACACCGCGAACTTGAACGCACCGATCCAACGCACCGAGAAACTCGTCGTGCCGGCGAGACGGTGTTGCAGGTGATATACGCTCACGGCCGCGGCCTGGAACAGCAGTTCCGTCGACCAGTAGCACATCGGCGCAGGATTGGCGGCGAATGCGTAATGCGAATAGGGCGCCGCGGGACTGTTGCGCGTCGGATCCTGCTCGTCCGGGCGATCCGGATACAGGTCGAAGCAAGCCGTATAGCGCACCTCGTCGTAGCTGTTCGCCAGCGCAATCAACGGCTCGTGCAGCAGCAGCGGCACGCCGCGCAGCAGGCCGGCGGCAACGCACAGACACAGCGCTGCGACAACGTAATAAATTGATTTCGGACCGGTTTTCGGCATGACGCGCACAGACGGGACACGCCATTGTGGCGGGCCATTATGACAAGCGCGATGATCCTCGCGCCGGCGCAACTGCGGAAAGCGTGAAACGGTTGGCACATGCCATACCGAACAGCTAACACGGGCGCCGTCAATTTCCGCACGGGGCGGGTTCAGGATCCGGTGCTAGTATTTGCGCCACTTAGCCGGCGCATTCGCGCCAAGAGGGGTTATGAAGCAGCAACTCGGCCATTACGACATCGTCGCCGAACTCGGCCGCGGCGGCATGGGCGTGGTCTACAAGGGCCACGAGACGTCGCTCAACCGCTACGTCGCGATCAAGGTGCTCGCCGATGCGCTGGCGCACGACGAAAGCGTCAAGGAGCGCTTCCTGCGCGAGGCGCGCAGCATGGCCGCGCTGAACGACCCGCATATTATACAAATATACTTCATCGGCGAAGACGACGGCCAGACCTACTTCGTCATGGAGTTTGTCGATGGCGAGTCGCTCGGCTCGGTGCTCAAGCGCGAAACCAAGCTGACGCCGGAACAGGCGGCGAAGATCATCCACCAGACCGCACAGGGCCTCGCCACCGCGCACGACAAAGGCGTGATCCACCGCGACATCAAGCCCGGCAATCTCATGCTCACCAGCCGTGGTATGGTCAAGATCGCCGATTTCGGCATCGCGCTGTCGACCCAGGATTTCTCCAAGAAGTTGACCTCGACCGGCGAGTTCGTCGGCACGCCAGGCTATCTGTCGCCGGAAGTTTGCCAGGGCAAGCCGGTCGACCAGCGCTCCGATATCTTCTCGCTTGGCATCGTCTTGTTCGAATGCCTGGCCGGGCGCATGCCGTTCACCGACGAATCGCCGCTCGGCCTGATGCTCGAAGTGGTCAAGGCGCAGATTCCGGACGTCTGTTCGTTGAACAAGGACGTCGATCCGGAACTGTCGCGCATCCTGTCGAAGATGGTCGCCAAGGAGCCGGCCGACCGCTACCAGAGTTGTCAGGAACTCGTCGCGGACCTGCAGCGACATCCGCTCGTCGCCAAGGGCGGGCCCGTCACGCTGCAGACCAAGATGTCGCCGGCCGCAGCAACCGTGATCGGCGGCAAGACGCCGGTATCCGGCCAGCGCGCGCTGCCGTCCACATCGCCGACACCGCAGCCGCTGCCGGTCAGTCGTCCAGCCACGCCGGTGGGCGCGCAGCCCGCGATCGGTGGCCACCAATCCGTATTGCCGCCGGCGCAAGCCGCAAAGCCCTCCTCAGCGGCGCTGCCGCTGGCGATCGCCGCGATTCTGCTGCTCGGCCTCGGCGGTGGCGCGTATGCGATGCGCGACCGCATTCCGCTGCTGCAGCAAATGCTGGGCAAGCCGACGGACACCATGGCGCCGCAACCAGCGGCGGAGACGGGCAACACCGTGGCCAGCAGCACGACTCCGGCGGTAACGTTGCCCGCAACCGCTGCCGCGATTCCCGCGCAGCCGGCAGCAGCGCAGCCTGACGCAAGCGCGAGTACGCTGCCGCCCACACCACCACCAATGGCGCAGCCTGAAGACCCGCGCTATGCGGCGAAGGACGCAGCCGGCGCCGCCGCGGTGGCTGTTCCGGCCGCGCCCGCGCAAAGCGTGGCAACGACGCAGGAAGCGCCGGCACCGGCGGCCCGCGCTTCCGAAGTGCAACCGCTCAAGGAACTCGTGGCCGCGCGTGCCGCGGAAGCGTCGGCACCGAAACAGACCCTGGCACGCGCGACGGAACCCGAAGCGATCAGCACGCCACGCAAGCCGCATGTGCCGACGGTCGCCGTCGTCGCCGGCGGCGATGAGGTGATCACCGAGCCGGCCGAACGCGCGATCGAAGCGGCATTGACCAAGCGCGGCTATCACATGATCGATCAGGACACGATGCCGCGCGTCGCCCATCTGCTCGGCGGGGGTCGGCCGAATATGCCGGCGGTGCTCGCCGCGCTGAATGGCCGCGCCGATGCGGTGGTCGTCGTGCATGCGCGCCCGGCCGGTTCCGAGAACATCAGCTATTACGGCCAGAGCTCCACGCTCAACACCGCGCAGCTCAATGTCACTGCGTTCGCCGTGCAAGGCCAGCGCAAGCTCGGCGCGGGCAGCGAGCAGGTGCATTTCACCAGCCTGAATGCGAGTGATCAGGCCGAGGAAGCGGTCGAAGGCATGTTGCCCGAGCTCGAGCAACAGCTGACCGAGTTCCTGCCGAGCCGGCACCGCGAATAGCTTGTCCGGGCACGCAGCGCGCCCCGCTACGGCAGTTCGCGCGGCGCGTTGGCCCGGCCCAGCATCTTCTGCGCATAGTCATAGCCGGCCGCGATCGCGCGCTCGTAGGCTTTCCATTCCAGCAGCTCGATGCCCGCCATCGGCGGATCGAGCAGCAGGCTGGTCTGCGCGCGCCGCTCCAGGCTCGCCGCTTCGGCGTTGACCATGCCCGAGCGCAACAGGATGCTCAGGATTCCCGGCCGCTTGCGCCGACGCAGCACGAAGCGCTGCCAGGCCAGCCGCCACCACGGCGGCAGCGCGAATTCTTCCACGTCGGCGTGCAGCACGTCGTCGGCGCCGATGTCCACCGCGACGATCTCGCCGACGCCTTGCGCGTGCATGATGTCGGCCGGCAGGTTGTTGATCACTGCGCCGTCGACGTAAACCTCGCCGCGATGGAACACCGGCGGCAGGATGCCGGGAATCGCGCTGCTCGCGCGCAGCCAGAACCAAAGGGGTCCGTCGCGATGCGCCTGGGCGCGGCCCGCCGTGAGATTCGAGGTGACGCAGAAAAACGGCAGCGCCAGATCGGTGATGTCGCGCGGGCCGAACTCCTCGCGCAGCAGCCGGGCGACGCGGCGGCCGGTGACCAGGGATACGAATGGAAATGTATAGTCCTTGAGCGGCCGGCCGATGACGAACGCGCGCCGGTAGTTGTCGAACATCTCCTCGTCGGACCAGTCGGC